>Ga0315904_10000158_pt1 | contig 112105 bp, 90 predicted proteins | sample LakEriMetagenome_6_FD_203529 | JGI IMG/M metagenome (GOLD analysis project Ga0315904, IMG submission 203529) | Freshwater fungal communities from buoy surface, Lake Erie, Ohio, United States - Buoy 12 MA120 | ecosystem: Environmental > Aquatic > Freshwater > Lake | place: USA: Lake Erie, Ohio...
ATCGCATTTCCATCAGCCCCTGCGGAGTCTTGATGAACTTCCCGGCAACCGCGCGCGAGACGGTGGTGGCGTGCATGCCGAGTTCGTCAGCGATTTCGTTCATCGTCAGCGGTCGCAGGAACCGCGGACCCTTGCGGAAGAATTCCGGTTGGTGCTCGATGAGTTTGTGGGCGATGGCGAGGATGGTTTCCTGCCGCAGCGAGATCGACCGGATGAGGCTCCTGCCGTCGCGGATCTGATCGCGCAGGAATTGGCGCGCCTTGGCGTCCACTCCGGTCTTGCCGATCATGTCCTTGTAGAAATCGTTGATGCGGAGGTTCGGCAGATGTTCGCCGGTGAGTTTGGCTTCGAGTTGCCCTTCCTCGCCGCGCTCGATGATCACATCGGGGAGGATGTAGGGGTTTCCAGTGGGATCGAAATCGCCACCGGGATTCGGCGTGAGGCGGCCGATGCGCGACGCCGCCTCGGTCACCCGCTCGACGCTGGTGCCGAGCGCCTTGGCGATCTGCGGATGGCGTTTGCGCGCGAGGTCCTCCAGGTGATCGCGCACGATCCGATACTCGATGGTTTCGGTGCCACTCTGCCGTTCGAGTTGGAGCAAGAGCGACTCCGCGATGTTCGCGGCGCCGACGCCCGGCGGATCGAATGACTGGACGAGTTTCAGCGCGGCCTTGAGGTCTCCTGCTTTCAACCGCATGCGGATGCCGAGTTCCTTGGCAGGCAAGTCGAGGAAACCCCGGCCGTCCAGGTTGCCGAGGATGGCTTGGGCTGCCTCGCGGACGCTTGGTTCAACCATCGAAAGATCGAGTTGCTGCTGGAGGTGTTGCTGCAGCGTCATCGGCGCGACAATCGAGTCGTAGAGCCGCTGCCTGCGTTCCTCGTCCTCGTTGGTCCATGGCGAAGACTTGCCTTCGAGGATCGAACGGTCGCGCCAGTCGTCGTCGGTTTCGTTCAGATAGTCCAGCGAGTCCGCCTCCTCGGGGTCCGGGCCCTCCTCATCGAGCGAGATCGACTCGGTGATATCCTCCAGCACCGGATTCGCCTCAAGCGCCTGGCTGATGATCTGTGACAACTCCATCGTCCCCGCCTGAAGGATTTCCAGGCTCTTGCGCATCTGGGGCGCAAGCGTCTGCTGCTGGGAGAGCGATTGGTGGAGATAAACGTCAGACATGGGGGCGGCGGTGTCCCTGCTGCCGCGACGTTAGTTCCCAACGAAGCAATTGAAAGCAAAATTCATGCCATCATTTGACTAAATTTCACCCAACCCTGCGATCGAGGCCGACGGGCTGCGGGATTGAACGTTGCGCAGCTCCGCGAATCCGCCTAGCTTTCGCTCCGACCTCATGGTGAACCCATCGCGCCTCCGCCGGATCCCGCTCGTCTGTCTGCTTGTGGGCGCATGGGCCAATGCCCAGAACCCGGCGGGCCCGGATCTCGTTAGCGCGGTGCCGTCGTCAGTCGGCCAGGCATCGGTGGCCCCGCAGGCCCCGGTCGCGCGCGGCGCGGCGGATGCCGCGATCATCAACCGCAAGGACGCGCGCACGATCACCATGAAAATCCCCGCGCCCCGGGGGATGATCGTGGACCGCGAGGGCGAACCGCTCGCGCAGAACCAAGTGGCCTATCAGGTGGCCCTGCAGTTCAGCCAGTTCGAGAATGCGGATCGCGATTTCGTGGTCAACTGGGCGCGCACCCGCCTCGACGCGTTGCAGGCGCTGGTGAAAAACGTGGCGGTCAAGAGCGACGACGAGCTTTACGACCACTACCGCCACCGGCGCTGGCTGCCGCTTTTGGTCACCGGGCAGATCGGCGAAAAGGAGGCGCGTGATCTGGAGTCCCGGCTGGGCCCCGGACTGGTTCTCACTCCGCTCTACCGGCGCTTCTATCCGCAGGGCGAATTGGCCGCGCACATGATCGGCTACACCGGCATCGTCGGCAAGCTGCCCACCGGCCCCATCAACTTCAATGAACCGCTTTGGGAGGAATCCGAAGGCCGCTCCGGTTTTGAGAAACTCTTCAACGAGCAGCTCACCGGCGATCCTGGAATGAAGAAGCTGCTGTTTGATGAAAGCGGCAACAAGCTGCTGGAAGAACAGGTCAAGCGCCCGCGCCCGGGTGGCACGCTGGTTTCCACCATCGATTTGAAATGGCAGCTCCTCGCGGAGAAAACCCTGCAAAACGGCTGCCGTCGGGGCGCTTTCGTGGTGATCGATGTGATCACCGGCGAGGTACTCGTCATGGCATCGCGGCCCTCGTTTGATCTCAACCGTTTCATCCCGGGTATCAGCGACGAGGACTTCAAGGCGCTCGAATCCGATCCCTCCACGCCGCTCTATGGCCGCGCCTTCCAGTCCGCCTATCCGCCCGCATCCTCCTACAAGCCGGTGGTCGCCCTTGCCGCGCTCAACAACGGGGTGATCACCGAGAAATCCACCATCTACTGCCCGGCCGCCCTCACGATCGGCCGCACGGTGATGAAGAACTGGAGTTCCACGCCGGAGGGCTCCATCGATGTGAAACGCGCCATCGCCCGCTCGTGCAACACCTGGTTCTATCAGGTCGGCATCGATGTCGGGCCCTCCGCCTTCCTCGGGCTTTCGCGCCGTCTCGGCTTCGGCGAACGCACCGGCCTGCCGCTCATCGGCGAGACCCCCGGCCTGGTGCCGAACGACGACTACATGCTCCGCTATCACAAGCGCCGCATCCTCGATGGCGATACCGCGAACCTTTCCATCGGCCAGGGCTCGCTGCTGGCATCGCCCTTGCAGGTCGCCCAGGCCATGGCGGGCATCGCCAACGGCGGCGCGCTGCCGAAACTCCACCTAGTCCGCCAGGTCCAGGATACCCGTGGCCGTGTCGTGCAAGCTCCGCTTCCGGAACGCCGAAACTGGTTGGGAGTCGATGAAAAAGCCGTCGAAGTGGTGCGCGAGGGCATGTCGGATGTGGTCAACTCCGGCGGCGGCACCGGCCGCAGCGCGGGCCTCAGCTACACCACCCTCTGCGGCAAGACCGGCACCGCCCAGTGGGGCGATCCGCGGAAAAAACAACGCCTCGCATGGTTCGCCGGATTTCTTCCCGCGGACAACCCGCGCTACTCGTTCGCCGTTCTCTACGAAGGTCGGCCCGGTGAAACCGTCTCCGGCGGACGCATGGCCGCGCCAATGGTCAAAAAGTTCTTCGAGGGCATCAAGAACGACATCAAGGACACCATCGCTCCGCCGAAGAAGGCGCTGATCGTTGTGGACGAGTCAGAAGGCTCGGTGGTTCCCCCGGCCGCCGAGGCTGTGGAAGGCGAGGGCGGCGACGGCGAAATCAACGATCCCTCGGGTGTCAAACCGTTGAGAGCCATTCCCGTCGAACCGTTGGAAACGGAGGAAACCACCGAGGAACCCGCGGAAGAGCCCGTTGAAACGGCCGAGGAGCCCCGCCCCCAGCGCGCGCTCAGAGTCGGAGACGATGAGGTCATCGAGGAGGGCGTCGAGGAACCCTGACCGCTCTCGCATCGCCGGGCGCCATCCTGACAGCCCCCCCGAAAATGGGAGGAAACCGGATTTCGGGTTCCGGTTTCCATGCCTCACATCGGGGCAGGCAAACCCCTTTCACTGTTCCATCGGATAGGCGTTTTCCCCGTGTTCCGAACGGTCCATGCCTTCGTATTCCTGCTCACTGGTCACCCTCAGGCCGATGGTGGCGCGCACGATGAAGACAATCAGCGCAGAGGCAACAACGGACCAGACGACGGTCACTCCCACGCCGGTCGCCTGGATACCGAGTTGTGCGATCACAGGCTTGACGATGCCAAGTCCACCGAGGGCCGACTGGCCGAAAAAGGCAAGCAGCAGCGTCCCTAGAATGCCACCCACACCGTGAACGGCGAAGACGTCGAGCGAGTCATCAATCCGGAGCTTCTCGCGAATCAGGCTGACCGCGAAATAACAGATCACCGCCGCCAGCGAGCCGATGACGATGGCTCCGAGCGGCCCGACATCACCCGAGGCGGGCGTGATGGTGGCCAGACCGGCGATCAGGCCGGTGACCATGCCGACCAGTCCGGCCTTGCCGTTGCGCAGACGTTCCAACAGGCACCACACCAAGGCCGCGGCGCAGGCCGAGAGGTGCGTCACCAGCATCGTCATGCCCGCGCCGCCACCAGCGCTCAGCTGGCTGCCCGCATTGAAGCCGAACCAACCCACCCACAGCATCGCCGCGCCAATGAAGACCATTCCCGGGTTGTGCGGCGGATGCGGATGCTCGGGAAAACCCCGGCGTTTTCCCAACATCATGGCGAGCACCAGCGCGGAAACGCCGGCCGTCGCATGCACCACGATGCCGCCCGCGAGATCCCTCACGCCCATATCGAACAGCCAGCCGCCGCCCCACACCCAGTGCGTCACCGGCACATAGACCAGCAGCAACCACAGCGCGGAAAACAGCAGGATCGCTCCGAACTTCATCCGCTCGACCACCGCGCCGACATACAGGCCCGGCGTGATGATGGCGAAGGTCATCTGGAACATGATGAACAGGGTTTCCGGCAGTGTGGTTCCCGGCGCGATGCTGTCGGCCGTCACCCCTTTCAGAAACGCCGCGTCCAGGTTTCCAATCCACCCGCCATCGCCCTTGAACGCGAGGCTGTAGCCCACCGCCACCCACAGCAGGGACGCCATGCAGGCGATTCCCGCACACTGGGCCATGACCGAGAGCACGTTGCGCGACCGCACCAAGCCGCCGTAAAACAGCGCCAGCCCTGGCAGGGTCATGAACAGGACCAAGGCCGTCGCGGTGAGAATCCACGAGGTATTGCCGGAGTCCACCTTGGGTGTCATTTCCTGAGCTTGGCACATCATCATGCCGAGGCCGGAGAATCCGAGCACCCAGCACCAATTCTTCATGAGTCGATGTCTGAACATGAGCGCGGTGAAGCAGAAGTCATTCCATGTATGAGCTGAATTCATACTTGGGTCATTTTCCCTCACCGTCCTGGCAGGGGGTACATCACGATCTTGACGGGACGCCGTCCGGTTTACAGATTTCGGAACCCCCGCGCGGGGAATTGAATCAACCCACTTTCCAACCCCAACCGTCCACCACCATGCCCATCGCCCCGAACATGGCCGCCACCGTCGGCAACACTCCGCTGATCCGCCTCAACCACGTAACTGCCGGTCTCGACGCCGAGATCTGCGTGAAGGCCGAGTTTTTCAATCCGCTCTTCAGCGTGAAGGACCGCATCGGCAAGGCGATGATCGAGGCGGCGGAACGGGACGGCTCGCTGAAACCCGGCGGACTGATCATCGAACCGACCTCCGGCAACACCGGCATCGCGCTCGCTTTCATCGCCCGCGCCAAGGGCTACCGCTGCATCCTGACCATGCCCGAGAGCATGTCGATCGAACGCCGCGTGCTGCTCCGCCTGCTGGGTGCCGAGATCGTTCTGACACCTCGCGCCCGCGGCATGAACGGCGCCATCGCCATGGCCAAGAAACTGCTGGAGGAAACCCCCGGCGCGTTCGGCCCCGGCCAGTTTGACAACCCGGCCAACCCGCAGGTCCACCGCGAAACCACCGCCGAGGAAATCTGGCGTGACACCGAAGGGAAGATCGACGCGTTTGTCGCCGGCGTCGGCACGGGCGGCACGCTCACCGGCGTGTCCGAAGTGATCAAGTCGCGCACCGCGATGAAAACCTTCGCGGTCGAACCGACCGCCAGCCCGGTGATTTCCGGCGGCGCTCCGGGCCCCCACATGATCCAGGGCATCGGCGCGGGTTTCATCCCGAAAAACCTCAACGTCGAGGTCATCGACGAAGTCATCCAGGTGAGCAACGAGGACGCCTTCGCCACCGCGCAGGCGCTCGCCCAGCAGGAAGGACTGCCCGCGGGCATCTCGACCGGTGCCAACGTCTGGGCCGCCATGCAGGTGGCCAGGCGCCCCGAGTTCAAGGGCAAGCGCATCGTCACCATCGGCTGCTCGTCCACCGAACGCTACCTTTCGACGCTGCTCGCCGAGAAAGTCCGCGAAGAGGTGTCGAACCTGCCGGTCAACGAGATCTGATAGGGATCTCAACGCTCCTCTCCGCGCGCCCGCCGGTACGACAAGGGCGTGAGACCGGTCTCCCGGCGGAAGACGTTGTTGAAATACTGCGCCGTGTTGAAACCGGTGCGCGCCGCGACATCGGCCACCGGCAGATCTGTGCCTAACAGCAGTTCCTTCGCACGCTGCAGGCGGATGCGCGCGAGCTCGCTGCGCATCGAATGGTGGAACAGGCGGCGGAACTCGTTTTCCAAATGGGCACGGGGCACGCCGGCCTCCGCCGCCGCGTCGTCCGGACCGATCAGCCGGGAGTAATTGCACCGCATGTATTCGAGCGCGATGCGCACCGACTGCTGCTTCACCGCCAGCGCATCCGTGCTGCGCCGCTCGGTGATGCCGCGGGGCGGAATGAGAATCGGATTCGGCGGCGCCTTGCCGCCGTGCATGAGTTTCTCTAACAACTCCGCGCCCGCGTAACCCAGGCCTTCGAGATCGTGGTTCACGCTGGAGAGATGGACGCGCACCGACTCACAGACGACCGGATTGTTGTCCACTCCGAGAATGGCAACCTCCTCGGGCACATCGATGCCGCCTAACAGACAGGCGTCGAGCACGTTGGCCGCCTCGGGATCGTGAAAGGCGAACACCGCGGCGGGCTTGGGGATCGCCTTGAGGCGCTTGATCAGCCAGCGGGACTTCACGCTCCACTCGTCGGCGCGGCGACCCGAGCGCTCGGGCAGAATCCAGCTTTCCGCCGTGATCGCCTGCGACTTCACCGTTTCGAGAAACCCCTTTTCACGCAGCTTGGCCGCCGGATCATCGCGGGTGGTGAACCACGCGAAGTGCTGGAACCCCCGCTCGGCGAAAAGTTCCCCCGCCGTCTGGCCAATCGCCCGGTGGTCGCCGGAAACCCTCGGCACGCTGATGTCCTGACGCGTCACGGAGAGATCCACCACCGGCACCCCCGCCCGTCGGACGAAGGAAACCAGATCCTCCTGGCGGTCGAGCACGGTGATGATGCCATCGCCGCGCCAGCCTTCGGGGATCCTGCCGCTGAAGGCCATCTCGCAATTCAGGTGCCAATTGTGACGGCTGGCGAAGCGCGCCACGCCCATGTGGGTGCTCGCACTGTAGCGGCCGAGGGCCAGCAGGACGCTCTTCTGTGATGATCCGCCACGGGGCATGGACAATTCCTAGTTCCGCCGCACGACGCGGTCAAGGTTCCCCCAAAGCGCAATCCCGGAAACGAAATCCGCAATCCATCGGAACGCCGCTTCCCTGTTGAATTTCCTTCACAACTCCGTCGGCGCGGATTGCGATCCGTTCAGCCAAACCATCCCATCGCCCATGTTCCACTCCACCATTCTCCGCATGCCACGCCAGCAGGAAGTGGCCCGCATGACCACTGACGAACTCCGCGAGGCATTCCTCGTGCGGAAACTGTTCGTCGCAGGATCGTTTCAAGGTTTCTTCACCGATCTCGACCGCATGGTGGTGGCCGGTGCCATGCCGACGGATGCCCCCGTGCTTTTGCCGAACCACAAGGAAAGCGGACGCGCCACCTTTCTTGAACGCCGCGAACTCGGTGCCATCAACACCGGCGGCGCGGGAAGCGTTGCCGTGGATGGCATCACCCACACGGTGGAACCGCTCGGCTGCATCTACATCGGCATGGGCGCGAAGGAGGTGGCGTTTGAAAGCAAGGATCCGCAAAACCCGGCGAAATTCTTCATCCTGAGCTGCCCGGCCCATGCCACGCATCCCACGGTGACGGCCACGCGTGCCGACGCGAACACGGTTCCGCTCGGCAGCCAGGCCACCTCCAACGAGCGCGTCATCCGCCAATACATCCACGAGAACGGCATCCAAAGCTGCCAACTCGTCATGGGGTTCACCGAACTCGCCGTCGGCTCGGTCTGGAACACCTTCCCGCCCCACACCCACCACCGCCGTTGCGAGGTTTATCATTACTTCGACATGGAAGACCGCGTGCTCGCCCATTTCATGGGTGAACCCACCGCCACCCGCCACCTCTTCGTCAGTGGTGACGATACGGTGCTCTCGCCTTCCTGGTCGATCCATTCCGGCTGCGGCCAGGGCAACTACAAGTTCATCTGGGGCATGGCCGGCGAAAACCAGACATTCACCGACATGGACCCCGTTTCCCCGACCGATCTTCGTTGAACTCACTCCAACCGCCACCCCATACCGATCCAGCCATGAACCGTTTCATTGACAAAACCGTCGTCGTCACCGGAGCCAGCCGCGGCATCGGCCAAGCCATCCTGCTTGCATTCGCACGCGAGGGAGCCCACGCCGTGAGCGTCGATATCGGCGACAACAGCGAGACCGCCGCCAAAGCCGCCGAACTCGGCGCGAAGTTCACCGGCATCTCCGCCGACTTCGGCAAACTTGATCAAACGATGGCCGGGAAAATCGTCGCCGACATCGTCGGGACCACCGGGCGGGTGGATGTGCTGGTGAACAACGCCGGCATCATCAGGCGCAACCCGGCCGTCGATTTTCCGGAGGATGATTGGAATTCGGTGATTCAGATCAACCTCACCGCTCCGTTTTTCCTTTGCCAGGCTTTCGCCAAATGGTGGCTCACCGGCGGTCGCGGCCAGTCGCCGGAGGACGCGCGCCTCAAGATCGTCAACATCGCCTCAATGTTGTCATTTCAGGGCGGCATCCTGGTCCCATCCTACACCGCGGCCAAGAGCGGCATCGCCGGAATCACCCGCGCGCTCGCCTGCGAATGGGCCAAGGAGCGCATCAACGTGAACGCCGTCGCTCCCGGTTACATTGCCACCGAAAACACCCGGCCGATCCGCGAGGATGAGAAGCGCAACGAATCCATCCTCGCCCGCATCCCCGAAGGCCGCTGGGGAACTCCGGATGACATCGCGGGCAGTTGCGTCTTTCTCGCCAGCAAGGAGGCGGACTACCTCAACGGCACCATCATGAACGTCGATGGCGGATGGCTGAGCCGCTGAGCGCTCAACCGAGATTCCGCGTCATGGCGATGACATCCTCGTTCCTGGCCCGGCCGATGATGCTCCGGCGGTAGAGGTGACCGCCCGGCCAGACGAGGTCCTTGGCCTTGGCCGCATCGACAAACTGCCCGGCGTTTTTCTCCGATTCGTCCCACTCCCTGCCGGAAATCACCGCGTTTTTCCACGCCTGCGAATACAAGGTGTGATCGAACTCCTCATGCGTGTGAACCTTGCCGTCATGGATGTGCACCGTCGGGAAAAACAAACGCCCAGGCATCGCCGTGGGAAACCGGAAGGCCATCGGATGCACCTTCTGTTCGCCGGCCCGCAGCTTGAACACGGCAAACCCGTAGTCCTTGTACTGAGGCAGCGATTTCCACACCGTGTCATCCAAACGAAAACGCGCGTCGAGGCGCTTGAAGTCCGCGATGGTCGGCACAAACGACGCGTCGAAGGCCCCCACCCGCCTGACTACCAACTGCGGCTTCGGCCCAGCCGACTTGGACGCCCTGTAAGCGAGAGTCGGCACTACGGGATACGCCTTTTCAAGATCATCGAAAAACCCGTGATATCCGCTCAGGTCGACGAACTCCACCCCATCCTCGCCCGTGCCGCGCGCCACCGGAATCGGCAGGATCATCGCCAACTCCACGTCAGCCCGCATCCGCATCTCATACACCAGGCACTGGTCCACCCCGTCGAGAAAACGCGCGAAAATCCTCGTTGATCCCACATACTTCACCGGTCCGCTGAAACAACACATGAATCACTGATGCCACGAAGGTTCCGGCCTGTCGATCCGTTTCCTCCACCCAAGCTCCGCCCGGTGGACAAGCCGCCGAATCCGTGGTTCGCTCGCGGCGTGACGACCGAATGCCCGCCGTTGATGCTGGCCGCCGCCGACTGGCAGGCGCGCGCGGCGCGGCATCGCGTGCGGGCGGAGCGTTTCACCGTGCCGGCCCGCCAGCGCAAGGACCGCCGTCTCCCCCACCCCGTCGCGGATTTCCTGTTTCAATACTATCCGTTTCCGCTGTCACTGCTCGAACAATGGCACCCGGGAACCGGTGTGGCGCTGGAATGGCAGGGAACGCCCAAGCCGCCCTTCGCGGATCGTCACCACGTTTTCACCGGCGGCGCGGTGCTGGCCGATCCCACGACACTGGATGAGAAGGAATGCCAGCGTCTGCGATGGATCGTGGAATTGTTGGAAGCGACGGCGGGTCGCGCGCCGCAATTCGCCTGCCACGGACTGCACGAGTGGGCGATGGTCTATCAGGGGGCCACGGTGCGGCATGAGAAGACTTTGAAACTCCGCCTGCCTCAGGCGGAGATCGACGCCATGGTCGAATCCAGGCCGATCCGTTGCTCGCATCACGACGCCTTCCGTTTCTTCGCTCCCGCCGCCCGCCCCTTCAACCAACTCCAGCCGTCGCTGGACACGCGGCATCTCATGGAACAACCGGGCTGCCTCCATGCGAACATGGACCTCTACAAGTGGGCAGCCAAGGCGATGCCATGGTGCGGATCGGACCTGCTGCTGGATTGCTTCGAACTCGCCGCCGCGCTGCGCGATCTCGACATGCGCGCCAGCCCTTACGACGTCTCCGGCTGGGGGCTCGATCCGGTTCCCATCGAGACTCCAGAAGGTCGCAAAACCTACGAGGCGGAACAAAAGCACCTCGCGTCGCTCGCGGAACCGCTCCGTGCGAGACTGATCGCAGCGCTTGGGAAGACACTCGCCGCCGCCTGTTAGAAACCGGGGCGCTCGCCGTCACACGCCCTGCCAGCCGAGTTTCTGGCGCAACGCCTCATAGAACGAACGTCCTTCCAGCCGCAGCAGATGGAAACGGCGCGGGGATTTCCGCACCTCGATGCGATCGCCCGTTTCGATCCGCACCGAGTCGCGGCCATCCACGTTGAAGAGCATCGGCCCGGCCTCGGGATCATCCGATGACAGCTCCACCACACAGGTATCCGCCAGCACCAGCGCGCGCTGGCTGAGACTGTGGGGGCAGATCGGCGTGATCAGAAAGACCCCTGCCGCGGGAGAAATCAGCGGACCGCCGGCGGACAGCGAATAAGCGGTGGATCCGGTGGGAGTGGCGACGATCAGTCCGTCCGCGCGATAGCGGTTGAGCAGCTCGCCGTTCACCCGTGCGGACAGCGAAACCAACCGCCCCGTCTCGCCGCGGGCGAGCGTGATCTCGTTGAGCGCCGTGAAGGTGACCTCGTTCCGCCCCGCCCGGTGGACGGTCGCCGTCAGTAGCGTCCGCAGGCTGGTGGTGAAACGCCCGGCCGTCAGCGCGTCGGCGAACACGGCGAGTTCGTCATCGGTGCAACTGGTGAGGAAGCCGAGCGTGCCCACATTGATGCCGGCCACCGGTTTATCGAAGTCACCCAGCCGCGAAACCGCGTGCAGCATCGTGCCATCGCCACCGATCACGGCCGCGATGTCCACCTCGCGCGCAAATTCCCCGGCTGGAATCCCGCCCGTTTCGCCGACAAGCGCGGCAGCCTCCTCGTCCAGCACCGACTCCACGCCATGCCCGAGCAACGCGGCGCGCAGCGCCTTCAGCGTGGGAACCGATCCGGGCTTGTGGGGATTGACGAGGATGCCGACTTTCACCTGGCCGCAAACGTAAGGGCGGATCGGCGCGAATGGCAAGCGGGCTGATGCGACAGGCATGAAGGTGGCGGAGCTTTGCACGCGCTGTTCCAATGGGTGGCTTGGCAGGGAGTCGAAATCAGGCATTTCCACAAGGCGGATTGTGTCCTTGGCGGAGAGGTGAAAAGCGGCTATTTCTCCAGCATGCGTGCCAGTTCCCTCACCCTTGCCGTGGTCATGACCTTGTTGCCCGGCGTTTCGGCGCTCGGCCAGAAGCCTGTTCCGCCGCCATCGCCCGCTCGGTTGCCGATGAGCGTGGTGTTTCAGGGTGAATCCAAATTCCACGCCATCGTCGCCAAGGCGGAGCGTGAGAACTGGCGCAAGCTTCCCATCGGCGAGCGCACCGTCATGGTCGCGCGCGAAATGGTCGGCACGCCGTATGTGAACTACACGCTGGAAGTCCATGACCGCATCGAATCCCCGGTGGTGAACTTCAAGGGCATGGACTGCTGGACCTATTATGAGAACGCCCTGGCGATCGCACGCATGCTGCGCTACAAGCCGGGCCCCTACAAACCGGCCGACATGCTGCACATGATCGAGATCGAACGCTACCGCAACGGCGTCTGCACCGGCAACTACCTCAGCCGCATGCACCACCTCGAGGAAGTGTTTTATGACAACCAGCGCCGCGGCTACGCGACCAACATCACGCCACGCCTGCCAGGAGCCGTGCGCCTCCAGCGCGAGATCCGCGAGATGACCGTGCAATGGAAGAGCTACCGCTACCTGCGCTCGAATCCGTCACTCGTGGAACCTATGGGCAAGATCGAAGCCCAGGTATCCAAGCTCCCGGTTTACCACATCCCGAAGTCGAAGGTGCGCGCGGTGGAGAACTATCTGCAGAACGGCGACATCTGCGCCATCACCACCAACTGGCACAGCGGCTACACCTCGCATGTCGGCCTGATCGTCCGCCTGAAAAACCGCGCCTACTTCACCCACGCCACGTCGGATCGCGACAAAGGCCGCATGACCATCATCGACCGACCCATCACCGACTATCTCAACGGCTCATCGAAGCACGCCGGCATCATCATTTGCCGCCCCAACGACCTGCCCCCTTCCCCGCTGTGGCAGAAGGCGGTGGCGGGACGTTGAAGGATCGTGGCGGCGGATTGCATCCGCCCTGCCCGTCAATCCAGAGATGGATTTGGATGTCGGATTGATTGTTGTTTTATTGATATTGGGCATGGCGGTTACAAACCGCCGCCACGTTGCCCATATCAACCCACGACCTTCCCCTCGGCCAGCCCCACGGCGATGGACTTGATCACCTCGCCGGACTCCTTCTCGACCAATGGCCGCTCGAGCATGTCCTCGTAGATCTCGATGTAGCGCCGCGCCACTTCCTTATGGCTGAACTCCTTCGCGCTCTCGCGCATGATCCGCTGGAGCTCGCGCTCGCGAACCTGGGCGGGCAGCGCGTGGAATTCCATCGCCTGGTCGATGGCCCAGCGGAAACCATCCGCTCCATAGTAGTCGAAACGGAAACCGTTGCCCTTCGACGTTGCCACATCGAGCGGATGCACCGTGTCGTAGAGCCCGCCCGTGGAATGCACCACCGGCAACGAACCATACAGGGGCGCCGTCATCTGCGGCAGACCGCAGGGTTCGAACAGCGAGGGCATCAGCATGAAATCCGAAGCGGCATAGCCGAGACGCGAGAGACGCTCGTCGAAATCCACCACCGAGACCCGTTCCCGAAGGTCGAATTCGGCGACGATTTGCTCGATCCACTGCTGGTGCGGACCATTGGCTACCACGACCACCTGCAGGCACTCCTTCCAGTAATCGGATACGATCTGATAAAGGATTTCAGTGAGCAATTGCGGCCCCTTCTGCACCGGATCAAGGCGCGACGGCCAGAAGAAGATCGGAGCGTCCGGATTCACCGTGAGTTGCAACTCCCGCTGGAGCGCCTCCTTGTTCGCCGCCTTGCCGACCATCACGTCATCGGGCTTGAAACGGCGCACGATGTATTCGTCGTCCGCCGCGTTGCACGAGGGATCTGGAGCGTTGAGAATGCCGGCCGAGCATCCGGCGTGGTACTTGTTGCGAAGCTCCGAGCGCACCGAGTCCGGCACCACATCGTGCCAGCCCTCGACGATTTCCCAGAGGAACCTTGGACTCACCGTATTGATGTAGTGCGCCGCGAAGATCCCGGACGTCAGAAGATCCACCGGCACTCCTGAGCGGGCATGATAGTAGTCCGCCGGAAGGCCGCAGAAATAGAGGTTCATCCAGAACTCCGCCGCGTCGATGCCCGATTCCTCGACCTGGGCGAGCGACACCTGCCGGGTGTGGATGTTGTGCACGGTGAAGAGGCTCTTGATCCCACGCCTGCGGGCCATCGCGGGAATCAGCGCCGTCATCCAGTCGTTGCAATGAATCAGGTCCGGCCGGACATGCGGGATGATGTGGTTGATCACCTCGCGCTGGAAGACCAGCGCGATGCGCATGGCCTCCTCGTTGTGGTTCGAGTAAACCTGGTCGCGATAATAGAAGATCCGGTCCTCGGCGAGATGGATGTGGGTGTCCGGCAGCACCTCGTGATACCTTCGGAGTTCCTTCTCGTGGAGGTTGAACACATCGCCCTGGAACATGCGGCGGTAGTTCGGAAGCGCGACATGCACGTCGGCGCCCAGTTCAAACAGCGCGGATACCAACGAGGCCGAAACATCCGCCATCCCCCCGGCCTTGGCGGACATCCGCTGCGTCATGTTCCCCATGCCTTGCGGCAGATAGGTGATTTCAGGAGTGACGATCAGGATGCGGGGCTTGGCTGGGATTTTTTTGGCAGTCATCGCAGGTTCGGGGGACTCACAATCCGCACGCAGGGTGCCGGGTTTCGGAAAATCTTTCCACCGAAAAGGAAGGGAAATCGAGATTTGCAAGGAATCCGCTGGACCCCGGAGTGAAACCGCCGATTTTGGATGAGAACACCAAGGGAGAGGAAGGACGGATTGTCCGGCATTCCCTTTCCCCGCCACGCTCCACCCCCCGCCCACCGTATGACCGAGGGTATCTCCATGAAGTCTTCGTGCGGCCAACCGGAATTCCGAGAGGTTCTGAGGAGCCATGTCGTGCGCAACCGCATTCACGAGTATCTGGGTGACGCGGAAGCCCGGCACACCACCTGCGACTTTCTCGGCCGCATCGATTCCCACAATCCCTCGATCTTCGAACGCCAGCCCGTCAACCGCCTCTCAGGACTGCTCGACGAGGAATGCGAGATCGCCCGCTCGCTCGGCGACCGCCGCCACCTGCTGGTGCACCTGGACATCGAATACGTCAACTTCGACGACCCAGCCGCCGCCTACACCGACGCGCGCCGGGCCTTCGCACTCCAGGAGCCGCTGGTGGCGGTGATCGAGGCGCGACTGGTCTCCCTCGGCATCCGGTTCCTGCACGTGATCACCGGGCAGGGCCACCATTTCGTGTGGAAAATCCGCAAGCACTCCGCCGTCGCGCGCGCCATCGCGGATCTCGGCATCGTGACCACTCCCGACCTCGAACCGGAACCGGAGCCGCTCTTCAGTCACACCGCGTTGCTGATGGAACATCTCGCCCACCTATTGAAGTCGGAAGCAGGACCGGTCTCCGAAGTGCCGGTGGAAATCACCGCCCGGCATGTGGGTTTCGGCAAGGCCGGCACCCGCGAGATGATCTCCATCGACATCTCGGAGTATGGCGATCCGCTGCCCAGCCGGATGATCCGCATCCCGTTCACGGTCTATCGCAAGCCATGGGTGTCCGGGCTCATCGATCATCTCCAGATCTCGGAGCAGGTTCCGGGATTCTTCACCTTGCCGCTGCACGAAATGACCGTGAGCGATCTCATCGCCCGCCGCCATGATCCCGCGACCATTCTCGATCTTGCGCGCCGGGCCGCGGTGCGCATTCCGTTAGAGGAAAAGGGCACCGCGCGGCTGTTGGATTCCTACCTCGCCTCTCCGCTAGTGGAATTCCACCGGCGCTTTTATTCGCGCGGGCATCCGTTTCCCACCGGTCGCCACCAGTCCGCCATCGCCGCGGCCATCCGCCACCTGCCTCCCTGCGCCCGGCATGTCGTCGATTTCCCGAACGACCATCTGCTCAAGCCCTCCGGCATGCAACTCGTCACCCGCTGCCTCCTCGCGCGCGGTTGGCACCCGCGCCACATCTCCGCGCTCATCGCCGCGAAGTTCCTCGATCCCGCCCATCGTTGGGGAAACCAGTGGGACGAGTATGATCCGGTGATGCGCGCCGAGTTCTACGTCCGCCTCTTCGCGGGCGAGATCGACCGCCACACCGAGCGCGGCATCGACTTCAACTGCGTCTCCCAGCAGCAGAAGGGATTCTGCTGGCACCCGAGGAACTGCAACCTCGCCCCCCTTCACGCGCGGCTTTACCGCGATCCCCACCAAACCCCGACGCCATGAGCGACTGGCCATGCGGCATCTCCACCGGATGCTTTTACAGAACCGACATCCTTGAGGCCCTGCCGATCGTCCGCGACGGCGGCTTCAACCTGATCGAGGTGTGCTCGTTTCCCGCCCATCTCGACTATCACGATCCCGTCCACGTCGGCGAGGCCGCCGCGCTGATGAAACAGCTTGGCATGGAAGCGCATTCGTTCCACGCGCCCTTCGCCAACCACATCGACATCTCGTCGCTCGATCCCGTGCAACGCACCTCCTCGGTAAGCGAGGTCTTCGCCGCCTGCGAGGCCGCACACACCCTGGGCGCCCGTTACCTCGTCCTGCATCCGGGACCGGAAAAGGAGGGGAAACCCAAACCCGAGGAGTGGTATCACCGGATGGTCTGCGCCACCGCCTCGCTCAACGAGGTGGCCCGCCACTGCCGCGACCTCGGCGTGATGCTGCTGCTGGAAAACATGCTGCCCCACCTGATGTTCGGCCATGCCAGCGACATGCTGTATCTGTTAGGAGCGATCCGCGAGACCAACGTCGGCACGTGCCTGGACACCGGCCACGCGTTTCTATCAGGAGACATCCGCACGGTTGTCCACAAGCTCTCCGGCCATCTGCGCATGCTTCACGCCAACGACAACCTCGGCGACCGCGACGGCCACCTGCCACCCGGCGATGGGGCCATCGACTGGACCTCGCTGATCCGCCAGCTGCGCCAATGGCGGTTCCAGGGGACACTGATCCTCGAACTCTCCGACAGCGGCGAAACCCCGGAGCGAATCATGGAACACGCGCGCAGGTCCCGGAGTTTTCTCAATGAGATCATCGCAAGGGTCGAACTGAGCGATCCCGGTCGCACCTCCTGAAGGCGGAAGCGTCAATTCATTCCACCTTCACCGGCACCGCCTCGCAAACCTGCCGCCAGCCTGGAAAATTCCATTTGTTGGGAAAGCCGCCGCACTGCGCGGGCTTCACCGGATGAATCCGGCACGCGTTGCCGTCGAGCATCACGCACTCGTGATCGTCCTTCTCCACCAGCGAGAGCCCGAGACGGTTGGAGCGCAAACGGGTGTAGCGCTGGATGAACTCCTCCGTGGCAAGCCCCATGAACCCGGCGATCACCGGAATCTCATCCTCCTCCAAGCGGACATCTCCAGGCCACTTGCAGCAGTTCGTGCATCGTTGGCAGACATAGAAAACCGAAGGATCAAGCGTGACCTCGCGGTTTGACGGGCTGCCGAAGTCCTTCGACGGCTGAACGCTCATGGCAGGCGCGAATGATAATAATTCACGCGGCCGAGAAACCAGCGCCACTTCTTTCCGGGCCGGCCGTTGTCCATCAGGAAGTGCGGACAGTTCTTGTGCGGCGGGAATTTCCCGAAACGCGGCCAGTGATAGTGCGGCACCACGTTTCTCAGAGGTATCCCCTGCTTCTTCATCAGGATGGCGGTGAGCTTCGCGGTGCGCTCAATGGTCGCCGAGCGGCTGCTGCCCCGGTGCTCGCACATCTCGATGCCGATCGAAAGACGGTTTCCCGGGCCATGGAAATCCGCGTGCTCGCCCTGCTCGCTGGTGGGCATGTGCTGGATGGCCACCTTGTCATCCACGGTGAAGTGCCAGATCAGGTATCCGATCCGGTTGCCAGTCCGCGTCTTGGGGGAACGAAGCGCGCCGTTCTTGAGCGCCTTGGAATGCTGCCACGCATCCGCCGTGTAGTTCTGCGTGCTGTGAATCGTGATGTAACGCGGTTTCATCGGCCGCACGACTTTCCGCCCGTGCCTGCCGCGCGGAACCATGTCCGCCTTGAGGTTCACCTCGCGATAGAGACGCGACATGGAAACCTGCCCGCCTCCGGAAGCCCCTCCCCTCGAACCGCCCGGCGGGCCAATACGGTAGCACTGCGTGACCGACAGGGCCACGCACACCGGCACCAAAATCCGCAGCAATCGACGCACGGACGGGCTCTTAGCACGAATCCTCCGGGTTCAAAATTAAATTTCTCCTAACATTACGGTTTTCCGAAGAAGAACCCGTGAAGCGCCCTTGCCGAAGCCATCCGAGCCCCCTACAAGCGCCCCGTGGAGCCGATCCGATACTACAACCGCCATACCGGCCAAACCGAGACCGAGAAGGTATACGGCGAAGGTTTCCTGCGCTGGACCTACGGCCATCCGCTCGGGTCCTTGGCGCGCTGGGCCTTCGTCAAACGGCCGTTTTTCTCGGCGTGGTACGGCCGCCGGATGGATCAGACGGCTTCGGCGGCAAAAATCGCCCCGTTCATCGACCGCTACGGCCTCGATCCGTCGGACTTCGCCGATCCACCGGACTCGTTCCGCAGCTTCAACGAGTTCTTCTATCGGAAACTGAAACCCGCCAGCAGGCCGGTGGATCCGGATGAAAACGCCGTGGTGTTTCCTGCGGATGGTCGCCATTTGGGATTCGCCAAGGCTTCGGAAATCCAGCGGGTCTTCGTCAAAGGCCAGCGCTTCGATCTTGCCTCGCTGCTCGGCGACGCGGCGCTGGCGGATCGCTATCGGGATGGCACGCTCGTCCTGTCCCGTCTCTGCCCGGTGGACTACCATCGCTTTCATTTCCCGGCGGCAGGCACTCCGGACACGGCAAGGACGATCAATGGCCCGCTGTTTTCCGTGTCCCCCATCGCCCTGAGAAAACACCTCTCCTATCTCTGGACCAACCGCCGAGTCATCACCCTCCTCGCCACCCCGAATCTCGGCACTGTCATCCTGATCGAGGTCGGAGCCACCTGCGTCGGCGGAATCCATCAGACCTACTCGGCAGGCCAGCCCGTCGCCAAAGGCGCGGAAAAAGGCTACTTCTCCTTCGGCGGATCCTCCACCATCACCCTCTTCGAACCCGGCCGCGTGATTCTCGAATCCGACATCGCCGCTCAATCGGCACAAGGGGTCGAACTCTACGCTCGCGTCGGCACCCGCATGGCGCGTCTTGCGTGACGCCCGTTTCCGTGCCACACCCTCCCGGAACAGACCCATGCTCGATTACGCCAAAACCCTCGACCAACACGCCCGGGAAACGCTCAAACCCGCCATCGAGGGCCAGCTCTCCCCCGCCGAGCGGATCGCGCTCTACAAGCAGTTTCTCCAGACCGAGGAGCAGCGCATCCTCCAGCATCACCGCTCCGGCGCCGGCGGCCTTGAGATCGCGGGGGATCGCGCCGCACTCATCGATGCCGTGCTTTCCACCATCCTCGATGCCGCCCTCCGCTCCCGCAAGGCGGGTGAAACTCCGGCGCTCGCCCTCGTCGCCACCGGCGGATACGGCCGCAGCCTGCTCAATCCCCGCTCGGACATCGACCTGCTCTTCCTCCTCCCACGTGCCTCTAACAAGTTGCCAAAGGCCCTTCAGGAAATCGTCCAGGACGTGCTCTACCTGCTCTGGGACGTCGGTTTCAAGGTCGGTCACGCCTGCCGCTCCATCGCCGAGTGCATCGAGCAATCGAAGCTCGATCAGGAAAACAAAACCTCGCTCATGGACGCGCGGCTCATCACCGGAGACAAGCTTCTGTTCCGGAAATTCCAGACGGCCTTCGCCAAGGAATGCGTCGCCAAGGGCCAGGCCGCGTTCTTCCGCCTGCGCCGCCAAGACATGCGCACGCGCCATGAGAAATACTCGCGCACCGTGTTCCTCCAGGAACCGAACGTGAAGGAAAGCTGCGGCGGCATGCGCGACTACCAGAGCATGCAGTGGGTTGCGCGGGTGAAATCCGGCAGCGGCAATCTCGCCGATCTCGTCGAAAAGAAAATCCTCACCGCCGGAGCCTTCAAGGAAATCGAGGAAGCCTACGATTTCCTCCACCGCGTCCGCAACGAACTGCACTATCACACCGGCAAGGCCACGGACCAACTCACGCTCCAGCTCCAGGGTGTCGTCGCCACCGCCTTCAACTACCCGCAGCGCAACATCCTGCGCAGCACTGAGGCCTTCATGCGCGATTACTACCGCCACACGCGCCACATCTATCAGCACTGCACCTCGCTGATGGAAGCCTTCGAGATCGAGGAGGATCGCCTTGCCGAGTCCGGCATCCGATCCTTTCTCACCTTCCGCAAGAAGGCGCGCGAGGAGTTTGACGGATTCGTAGCGCGCGACGGCCGCCTGTTCCCCACCAACCAGGACATCTTCAAGGAAGAGCCCAGCCGCCTGATGCGGCTTTTCCAGCACTGCCAATTGAGAAACCTCAAGCTCAGCCCGCAGTTACGTCGCCTCATCGCCGCCCACTGGGAGGACATCGACAAGGCGTTCCGCTACTCCAAGGTGAACCGCCAGATCTTCGAGGCCATCCTCGAACGCAAGGGCGAGGCCGCGCGCATCCTGCGGCTCATGCACCGCATCGGTTTCCTCGGCCGCTACCTGCCCGAGTTCGGCGCGCTCGACTGCCTCGTCCAGCACGAGTTCTTCCACCGCTACACCGCGGACGAACACACGCTGCGCTGTATCGAACAGCTCGACCAACTCGTTTCCGAGGACAATCCCCGCCGCGGCATCTATCGGAAACTCTTCCACGAGATCCGCGATCCCTACGCCTTCTACCTCGCCGTCATCCTTCACGATACCGGCCGCGCCGAAAACGTCCGCGAGCACATCGACGGTTCCGCCATGCTCGCCGCCAAACTTTGCAACCGCCTCCAAATCCAGGGCGCGCGGCGCTCGCTCATCATGTTCCTGGTGGACAACCACCTCACCTTCTGGCGCACCGCCACCACCCGCAATCTCGACGATCCGGAAGTGATCGCCGAGTTCGCGGCCATCGTCAAAAACCAGGCCAACCTCGACGCCCTGCTGCTCTTCACCTTCATCGACTCCAACGGCACCTCGCCCGACGCGTGGAGCGGCTGGAAGGAGAGCCTCATGCTCCAGCTTCACACAGCAACCCGCCGCTTCCTCAAGGAAGGCCGCGAGCAGTATTCGAAGAAACTCGATGCCGACCGCCTTGCCCTGCGCGACGGCGTCATCGCCATCATGCGCGAGGATTACCGACCGGACATCGACCGCCACTTCGAACTGATGCCACCGGCCGCGTTTCACTTCCGGCAGCCGCCCCACATCGTCACCCAGGTGCGCACCGTCCGCCATTTCCTCCAGCGGGAAAAGGATACCGAAGACCCCTTCGCCTTCTGCATCAAGTGGATCGACCACACCGAGATGGGCTACACCGAAATGGTCCTCGCCACCCGCGACCGGCCCTTGCTGTTAGAGAAAGTCTGCTGCGCGCTCGCCTCCGAGCAGATCAACATTCTTTCCGCCGACCTCTTCACCCGCCGCGACGGCATCGTGGTGAACATCTTCCGCGTCTGTACCACCAACTTCGAGACCGTCTCCGACGCCGGCACCCGCAAACGCTTTCTCGCCACCTTCGAAGACATCCTCTCCACCGCCGATTACGAACCGGAGAAGTATCTCAAGCGCCGGGTCAACTTCCTCAAACCCCGCACGGACCACGGCATCCCCGTCCCTGTGCGCGCCTACGTCTCCAACGAGGAACACCCCGTCTGCACCACCGTGGAAATCCAGGCGCTCGACCGCATCGGCCTGCTCCACGATCTCTTCCACACCATCAACCGCCACGGCCTCAACACCGCCCACGCCCGCATCTGCACCGAGAAGGGCGTCGCCATGGACACCCTCTACATCACCACCGCCGCCGGCGGAAAGGTCGAGGACAGCGAACTCCTCCAGCGCCTCGAGGAGGAATTCTCCACCCTCATTTCACGCCCGGACACCCAGGAGTGAACGAAGGTTCCGTCATCGCCCCAGTTTCGGGAGAGACGGGGACGGTTTCGACTCCGGCCCTCACTGCGCAACCGACGTTCCCGAGATGATTTCGCAGCCGGGCAGCTTTTGCTTGAGCGCTTCGATGCCGGCGGGAGTCACGGCGGTCTGCCAGACGTAAAGGCGTTTGAGGTTGGGTAAGGCGGCGAGTTTGGCGATTCCTGCATCGGTCACCTTGGTGCCGTAGAAGTTCACGGACTCGAGCGACGGGATTTTCACGAGGCTGTCGATGGCGGCGTCGGTGACGGCGGTCTCGGCGAGGCGGACCTGTCGGAGCTTGGGCGCCGCGCCGAGGGCGGCGACGGACTTGTCGGTGATCTTGGTGGCGGACAGATCGACCGTGACCAGATTGGACACCACCGGGGCGAGTTTGCCGAAGGTTTCGTCATCCAGCTTTCCGCGCATGGAAACGGCGGTGAAGGTGACCAGCGGCGATTGCTGGGACTCGAAGGAAAGCGCCCCCGGGAACTGCTTGGAGAGATCGCTGACGGTGGTCTTGAGCGATTCGTCCACCGCAGCGGCAGGCTTTGGCGCATCGGCGTGACCGGCGGCGGTTTCCTTGGGCATCTCCTTAGGTGCCTTGTCGAGCTTGGCGAGGGCGGCCTGGATCTCGGCGGGCGGCGAGAGTTGCGAGAGGGTCTTGGCGGGGTCCGCGCCGCTGTCGAGCCACCATTTCAATACGGCGAGTTCATCGGCGTTGAGGCCGGGCTTGCCATCCGGGGGCATGCGCTCGTCGTCGTCCTCAGGCAGTTCGATGCGGACGACGATGTTGCTCTTTGCCGCACTGCCCGGCTCGATGGCGGGCCCTTCGGAACCGCCCTTGACGAGCATTTCGAAGGTATCCATGCGCAACTTGCCCTTGATCTTCCCGGGCTTGTGGCACTGGACGCAGCGGCGTTCGAGGATTGGAGCGACGATGTTCGCATAGACCACCGGATCCGCGGGGGCGGCGTCCGGAGCGGCCCCGGGTTTGTCTTTCTTTTCCTTGGGTTCGAGGCCGAGGACTTCCCGCAGCGGATCGGGCGCGTATTTCGTGAGATAGTCGCTGCCGTGGGTGAGCGAGGCTCCGTCATGACTGGCGACGCCCATCACGCCCACGCTGCCGAAAAGAAGCAGACGGTACCAGGCCGGGTTGGCCGCGAGCGAGACGGTCCACGCCTTGACGATGAAGGTCAGCACGGCGGCCACCGCAAAGACCAAACCGCCCCAAAGGTGGCGTTCGGCGAGATCCTGGCCGGCGTAGTCGTCACCGTGCCCCTGGTAGAGCAGAAATCCGGCGATCACCGCGAGGATCGCCGAAGCCGCGCCGAAAAACAGCGGGAACAGCGAGGTCCCGGCGTTTTCCCGGCCCCGGCGGAAAAAGATCAGGCCGAGTTCCTGGAACAGGATCAGGATGAACACACCGATCGGCAGGTGAAGCACGGCCGGATGGAAGTGGCCGAGGAAACGCACGATGTCAGGAAGTTCCCGTCCGCCGGGAGGCCCTGCCACGATGGGCATGGAGACAAGTCCGGCAATGGCCAGAAGGCCGAAAAAAGTGAGCCCGTAGGGGCGGCGGCGGGTAGTCGGTTGGGTGGCGTCGGCCATGGCGCGGGTTACGCGGGATATCCGGCGTATCTTCCACCGGATCAAGGTTTTTTCTCAGACGTCGATGGTCACATCCTTCGGCGTTTTCGGCGGACTCGCCGCAGCCTTGCGCCCCTTGCCGAGAAACGGAATCCAGCGGCGCACGTCGTAGCCTAGAAAGGCCATCGCGTTCACGAAAACCAGCAGCGCCGTGGCCTCGTCAATGAATGGCAGCGGGTCGGGAATCGGCCCGGAAACCAGCAGGTAAATCCCGGAGGCGATGGCGGCAAGCCAGGCAATGCGGCGTTTCATGAAGACGGAGCGTATCACGGATCCCGGAAAACACCGGGAAAAAATCCTGCGGATTTTCGAATCGCCCGTTTCACCATTCTTCCCCTTTCGGCCCGCGAAGGCACCGACAGCCCAGTCACCGCACCCGCAAGACACGACCGGATCGGCCCGCTCCTTCGCACAGCGCCTGATCGCCCGCCCCATCGGCAATTGGATTCACCATCGCATCGGAGGTCGCTTTCTCCCAATCATCTCAGCATCAGCCTGTCCGGTTCGGAGATTGGAAATTTTCTGTCGCCGCCCCTGTCCAATGCGCGGATAATAGCTCATTTTGATCCAATATGACTAAAACGCGCGAAACTCCGCCCAATTGATACCAGAAATACTTGACATTGAGTAGCATTCCGCTCATATTCGTCCCGAAGCGATCCATTCACGCGCATTTCCGCTCATGTTTCACCAACTCACCAACCTCCAGATCGAACAGGAACTCGGCCACCGCCTGAAGCAGCGTCGACTCGAGTTGAACCTCAGCCAAGCCGAAGTCGCCGAGAAAAGCGGGCTCGGTCGGCGAACCATCACCGCCATCGAAAACGGCGAGGGCAGTACGCTGACCACGCTGATCGCCCTGCTGCGGGCCCTGCAGGCCTTGCACTATCTGGAACAGTTTCTCCCGGATCCCGGGCCCAGCCCGCTGATGCTGGCCAAACTCCAGGAAGCCCCGCGCAAATACGCCTCCAAGCCCCGCAAACCCAAACCCACCACCGAGTGGAAATGGGGCGATGAGAAGTGAAAGAATCCTCCCCCTGAAAACCCGCAAACTGCTTCATGACCATCGCCGAAATCCATCTCTACGAAACGCTCATCGGCGCGGTGGCGTGGGACGACGCGCGGGAGATCGGCGTGTTCGAGTATGATCCCGCGTTTCTTCGAAGCGGGATCGAGGTCTCCCCCATCACGCTGCCACTGCGGGCCGGGCGGTTCTCGTTTCCGGAACTTCCACGGGAGACCTTCAAGGGGCTGCCCGGTATGTTGGCCGATTCGTTGCCGGACAAGTTCGGCAACCTGCTGATCAACCAGTGGCTCACCCGGCAAGGACGCACGCCGGAGTCGTTCAACCCGGTCGAGAGGCTTTGTTACCTCGGCACACGGGCGATGGGCGCGCTGGAGTTCAAACCCTCGCTTCTAACCGCCGGTCCGTCCGAGACGCTTCATCTCGACGAATTGGTGAAACTCGCCGCCGAAGCGCTCGCCTCGCGCAACGGCCTGCATGTGAATCTGGAAAAATCGCCCGAGGCGCTCGCCACCATCCTGCGCGTGGGTACCTCGGCCGGCGGCGCGCGGGCGAAAGCGGTGATCTGTTGGAACCCGCGAACCGGCGAGGTGAAATCCGGCCAAGTCGCGCCCGAGCCGGGATTCGAGCCGTGGCTGCTCAAGTTCGACGGCGTTTCCGAAAACCGCGACAAGGAACTCAACGACCCGCTCGGCTACGGCCGCATCGAATACGCCTATCACCTGATGGCGCGCGCCGCGGGGATCACCATGAGCGACTGTCGCCTGTTAGAGGAAAACGGCCGCGCGCATTTCATGACGCGGCGGTTCGATCGCGATGAACAAGGCCGCAAGTTCCATATCCAGAGCCTCTGCGGAATGGCGCACTTCGACTTCAACCAGGCGGGCGCCTATTCCTACGAGCAGGCTTTCCAGATCGCCCGCAGACTCGGTCTGCCGCAGTCCGACCTCACCGAAATGTTCCGCCGCGCGGTGTTCAACGTGATGTCGAGAAACCAGGATGATCACACCAAGAACATCGCTTTCATCATGGATCGCCGCGGCAACTGGCGTCTCGCTCCGGCTTTCGACATCATCTACGCCTACAACCCCGGCGGCGCATGGACCAGCCGCCACCAGATGACGCTGAACGGAAGACGCGACGGATTTCTAACAGACGACCTGCTCGCCGCCGCCACCCACGCGGATCTCCGCACGCCGAAGGCGAAATCCGTGATCCGCGAAGTGCGCACGGCCGTCGGAGATTGGAAACATTTCGCGGAACAAGCGGGCGTGTTCCCGGAACAGATTCCGCAGATCAAGGGCACGCTGCGCCTCGATCTTGGGGCATGATTGGCTCAAAGCGCGATGGGCCTGCCTTCATCCGCGGAGCGCATCGCGGCGAAGACGATGGCAAGACTCCTGAGATTGTCGGCGGCGGAGTTCTCCGGCTCGCGCCGGTCCTCGATGGCGCAAAGCAATTCACCCATGCAACCGCGGAAACCATCGGGAAACCACGAGCCTTCCGGTTCCGCCGTCGCCACACCCTCCCCCGTGTGGACTTCCACGGAAGAAATCGCGCAAATACCGCCGACCGCGTGCAGCGTGCCCTTGCTGCCGGTGATCGTGCAGGTTTCGCGCGCTCCGAAGCGGCTGCAGCCATTGAAGGCGAGTGTGGCCATGCCCAGTGGAAACGAAACCGCCACGCTGGCAAGCAAAGGCGGTTTCACCGGTTGATCCGGGAAACGGGCGAGCGTGGCGCTAACAGAAACCGCCTCCGCACTCCGGAAGAATGACCTCGCGGCATCGATCCAATGGATGCCGAAATCATAGAGCATCAGGTGATGGATGTCCTCGAAGGGCGTTCCGGCGGTCCAGGTATGATCCCAGTTGAGCACCATGTGGACCGAACCGACCTCGCCGATCAGGCCGGAACGCACGGCGTGGCGCATGTAGGAGAAATACGGCGCCCAGCGGCCGTTTTGGTTCACCGCCATTCTGACACCGGCATCGGCGGCGTGTTGAACGAGCCGACGCCCGGTTTCGAGATCAGTGGCGAAGGGTTTCTGGCTGAGGATGTGTTTCCCCGCGTCCGCAGCCCGGATGATAAGTTCCTCCCTCGCCTTCGGATGGGTGGCGATGTCCACGACGCCGATGTCCGGGTCGCCTAACAGATCATCGGCCGATTCACAAACCCTTGCCTGCGGATAGAATTCATCCCGCCGCCTTTCAGCCGCCTCCCGCACGGGATCGAAGAAAGCCGCCACTTCCCAGCCCGCCTGTTGGTATGCCTTGAGGTGGTGTTCCGTGATCCCGCCACATCCGATCAGACCGATCTTCGGCGAAGGGCCTCTGGGCGAAGGCGGACCATAAGGGAAAACCGGGGCCGTCACCTGCGCGGCGGCGGCGGATTTGAGGTCGTAGTTTTTGGACATGCGATTGATCGGAACGGAATCATGAAAACGGAGAATCATCCGATCAGCCCGACGGTTGCACGCGCTCGAACGCTGAGCACGGCGGAATCGACAATCTGCTGGCCGATGCGGGCAACGGCGGGCGAGAGAGGGCCGTCGATCGGCTGATGGTTTTCCAGGCGGTCGAGCACGTAGGCAATGGGATTGTGATGCGGATGTGCCAGTGGATCGGAAGGAATCTCCTCGCCCTGCGGACAAGCGGAGGTTTGCAGTCTCACGGTCGGTTCAAGGTCGTAGCTGGAGATCGTGCCTTGGGTGCCGACGAGCACGAATCCGCACTTCGGTTGCGGCTGGTGGGTCCATGGATCGGTGAAGGTGCCCCAGCGGGTTTCGAACTTCGAGAGCCCGGTGGCATAGCGGGCGATGACCACCGCGTGTTCATCCACTTCCAAACCGGCGGGCAGGTCGGTGACCCCGGTGATTTCAAGCGGCTTGCGTCCGTTCATGAACCAGGTGCCAAGCGTGGTGCCGTAGCCCAGATAATCCAACAGCGATCCGCCGCCCGCGGATTTGCGGTAGAACCAACTCGCCGCCTTGGCCTCGGGCGTGGGAGAGGTTTCGATCTTGTCGGCGGTATGCCACAGCGGACCTCGATTGCCGTCGTAGTAGTGGACTTCGATCACCTCGCCGATGCGGCCTTCGTCGATCAGGCGCTTGGCGGTGACATGCGATGGATACCAGCGCAGCGGCCAGTTGATGATGAGTTCCTTGCCGGTTGCGGCCATCGCGGCGATCATCCGGTCGGCCTCGGCCAAGGTGGCGGCGAAGGGTTTCTCCATCAGGATGTGGGTGCCGAAAGGTGCGACTTTCTCCGTCCATTCCGCATGTTCCGCGGTCGCCGGACAGAGGATGACGAGGTCGGGTTGGCTTTGTTCGAGGCACTGCCGCCAGTCGGTGAACACCCGATCCGCGGAGATGGCGAAGTTTCCGATCGCCGCAGCCATGCGCTCAGGTTGTTCATCGCAGATGGCGGCGATTTCCGCGTTCGGGTGTTGATGCACCATGCGAAGCAGGTCGCCCATGTGCATGTGGTCGAAGTTGATGCCGGCGATTTTCCAAGGACGGTTCATGTGGGTATCTGTCAAAGATCAAGCCCTTCACCATTGCGCAGGACACGGAATTCCTGGCCCACCCGCTGGCATTCGGCGATGAAGAGATCCGGGGTGGCGGTGTTGAACTCGAACATGTCGAAATGGTGCGGGATGGCAAGCCGGGCGTGGATCGCCTTCGCCAGTTCGGCCGCCTCACGTCCATCGAGATTTCCCGCGACGCGACGCTCGGGCTTGTTGCCGTTGATCGGCACAAAGGCGATGTCGGGCGCGAAGGGGACCAGCGCGGGAACCAGGCCATCATGCATCAGCGTATCGCCGCTGTGATAAAACGTGAAGCCGCCGACCCCGACCACGTAGCCAAGAAACCTGCAGCGCCCCTCCTCATCGCGCTCCACCGTGTTGTGCGCGGCGGGGATGCCGTGAATGGTGATCGCACCGAGCGCGATGGTTTCACCCGCGTCGATGCCGACAAGGCGCTCTTCCACTGCGCCGAGCCGATTCAGCATAAACTCCCGGTTGGCACGGGGGATAACGAGTTTCGCATCCGGGTTTGCGCCAAGGAGCGGCAGCAGGGTCTCCGCGTCGAGGTGGTCGGTGTGGTTGTGCGAACTGGTGATGAGGTCGATGCCTGTTAGAAGGGCGGGATCGATCACCCGCTCGGTGACGCGCGTGTGCGGCTTGTCGGTGGCGGCGTATTTCTCCGTCAGCGAGTCGGACAGATAGGGATCGAACAGAATCGTGGCGGCGGGGGTGACCACCAGAAACCCGCTCTGTCCGAGCCACCACAGGCGCGGGCGGCCGCTGTCACGGGCGCGGGCGATGTCGGTAAGCAGCGCTTCGTCGGTCTGGTGTGCGGGGTTCATGCGGGATTTCAATCACAGGTGACCCCGGATCGGTAAACGGAAATCGAGCGGAACGCTGTTTTCATGCGGATCTGGCGCAAGACGTCGCGCTCGTTTCAGGGCTTGACGAGCAAGCGGACGGAATCGGGCGCGAAGGGCTCGATGCGGATGCGGTTTTCGCCGGTCTTCAGGTGCGCTGTGACATCCAATCTGAGGGGTTTACCGATGAGTCCTCCCGCATCCTTGCCATTGACGGTGACACGAGCCGCCTCTTCGGGGCCGATGCCGTTCATGTCAAGGATGACCCGGGTTTTCGAAAGATCCATTTCGACGGGTATCCGGCAGATGCCATCGAAGGGATTTGCGACAACCGGGCTGCGCGTGAGCATCTTGTTGGGCGATGGATTGATCAGCGGCCGCGGTGGCTCGGGTGGAGGCACCGGGCCTCCCGTGACTGGAATGACCGTTGCTGACATGAGATCCTCCCGGTTGAGCCGAAGCGGCAAATTGCGCCGGGTTTTGTTGAACACCACCAGCACGCTCTCCATCGGCTCAAGGGTGAGAGGCAGCACGACGTGATCACCATCGCGGGTGAACGGAACGGAACGGATTTCGTTGCGCATCGGGTCCCAGATTTCCGGTTGGCCTTCCGCCTTGAATTTCAGACTGAAAGCCTTTGCCGCGCGGATGTGGTCCTGGTTGCAGACGAGGAAAACGTCATGGCCGTCCTTTACCCGGTGCAGCACATGGAGCCAACCATCGGTTTGCCCTTGCAGAACCTCGACCACCGGCGGGACGCCGGCATCCCGGTGCAAGGTTGCGGTGATCATTTCCACATCGGGCTTTTCCGGCAGGATGTAGGCCCGTCCTCCCGCAGCGTTGCGGTTAGTGGCGATTGCGGATGGTTTCAGATCGTGGCCCCAGATCGCCCCGCGCAGTTTTTCGATTTCGGAAGACGCGACACCGACGGTGCCCGAGCGCGATGGCAGATGGCCGTAGCTGACGACCACGCCGCCTTGATCGAAGAACGCCTTTGCCTTGGCGAGCGCCGCATGCGTGATGACATCGGTGGGAGGAACCATCAGAACCTGATATCTCTCGTCGTGCAGTTTGATGTTCGGACCATCCAGCGTCGCGTCGCCTTCGAAGGCCTCGAAGGGCAGCCAGTCGCAGTCATAAAGCGCATCCTGCAGCACGGTGGTCATGTCTTCGGGGGTCACATAGTTTCCGACGCGGCGGGCGTTGCCGCTGAACAGGATGGCCACGGGGCAGACATGGTGGCCGCCGGTGAGCCACAGGCTCAGTCGGCTGGTGTAGTCCGCCCACACGCGGTAAAGCGGCCATCGGGGCTCGTGGCCGTCGTTGTAGAAATACGGCGGGTAATCCTTGTCATAGGGAGCCTTCGGATTGAACGAGTGCGGGATCATGAAATTGATGCCGCGAACCTGGTGCTGATCGGTCAGCCACTTCATTTCCGGGTAGGTGAGCCCCTGGTTGTAGCCGCCGAAGATCTCGCACATCGCGATGTCATCCCGTTTGCCATAAACATGGGAAACCGAACTGCCGAGCTTCGGTGTCTGATAGATCGTTTGCGGGCGCTGCCCGGGATACATCTGGCGACAGACGAGGTCGATGCCGCCCATGTCGCTGTATTTCTGCAGGCGCATCATGTCGCCGGCACAATAGGTCGGGTGAACGTAGAGCATGCCATGCTCCATGAAATGGCCGATGGATTCCACTCCCCGTTCGCGGCACCATCCGCTCATGCCGCCGTACATCACGCGCCCCCACGCCTCGGCGATGGCTTCCATGTATTGGTAGCGGGCGGCGCCATCATCATCGCCCGCGAGCTGGAATTTGTAGGCGACGTAGGCTTTCTTCCAATCGACGCCCCACTCCCTGAGGATGACATCGAGTTCGGTGCCCCAGTCGCCCACGGTTTCCGGCTCGTCGTAAAAGAAGCCGGGGATGGTCTTGCCAAAGCTGTCTTTGAAGCGGTCGTAATGCGGCTGATAGACCGTGTTGAGGAACCACTCGGTGCAATCGCGGCTCGCGCCATCGACGCTCAGTTCCTTGCCGCCGCGCTGGCCGAGACCGGGCGCCTGCCTGTGGGTGAACCTGACGACCCGCCATTTGCCTCGCGGTGGCTGCCAGGAAAGCGTGCCATCCTTGATGAAGGGCGCGAGGTCGATCAGCGTGTCGCCTTCAAACCGATTGTCCCCGTTGAGTTGGCCGGCCACCGCGCCAATGTAGCGTTCGCCGCGAAAGCCGCCCGACTGGAAAACCTCAGGACCATTGGCGTCAAAAGACTCCGCGACCAGTGATTTGGCGGCATAGCGCGGTGGCACGGTGCCTGCCACCGACTGGCTGGGCCACCAGCGCTCGTCGAAGATCCACATTCCGAGATCGAGTTCCTTCGCCTTGTTCAGGCAGATTTCGAGATCGTCATACCAGCGGGGTCCGAGCCAATCACTGTGCGGACGCGATTCGGCGGTGAAGCAGCCGTTGCCGCCTTGAGCGACCTTTTCGAGGTAGGATTCAAGCCGTTCCCCGGTTTCGTCCCCGTGCAACCAGAAAAGCGGACCGGTAAGGCGACGCGAGTGCATCGGGAGTTCGAGGAAGTCCCTTTCGATCGCGGCAAGCGTCTCGGCCCGGCCGTAACCGGGCGCCATCAACGCGATGGCGGCAACAACTGCCGCAGAACGACATTTGCGGTGTTTCATTTGCTGCTTGATACGGTGCGTTACCGCAGCATTTGTCCGAGTTGTGCTTCGAGACGCTCGGTGAGGGCGAGCGCCCCTCCCTTGGCGGAGATTTCGCCCGTGGCGAGCAGATCGCTGACGGGGATGGGCGCGCCCGCCGTGACTTCGGCGCGCCGCGCGACGGGATAGGTGGGGAAACCGAGAAGATCCTCCTCGAGTTTCATGATCATCTCCGCGCGACGGTCGGTGGTGGGATCGACGGTGATGTAGTCCCCAATGTAGCTGTGGGCCTGGAGGGCGGTGAAAACCCGGTCGAGATCATCTAACAATATCTCGCGAACGGCGGGCTCGGGCGGATTTTCGGAGTCGAGAAGGCGGCGGCGGATGCGGAAGCGCAGGGCGCGGACGCGTTCCGGCGGCGTGGCGGCCCGGCCGTCGCGCGGATAGCGGGATTCGACTTCGGTGAGCAGGTTGTCGCAGAGTTGGGCGAGCCGCTCCTGGATTTCCCCGGTTCCGGCCCGGCCGAGAAACTCGGTTTCCTTGAGCGCGAGCACACCGGTGGCCAGACGCAGGATGCGGCCGTCTGCCGGCAGGTTGGGACGCGGTTGCCAGCCGATGCGGTCTTCGAGTTTCGACAAGCGGTCACGGAAGGTGGCCTCGACGGATGGATCGTGGAAAAAACGCATGCCCACGGGCACAAGGTAGGCCTTGCGGCCTTCGGCCAGACGTGCCGCACCCTTGAGCAGAATCGAGGCGACTCCCTCGTTGAGCGGATCGAGCCGACGGTGATGGTGATAGATTTCGCCCTCCGGAAACACGACGAGCGGTTCACCACCCTGTTCGATGATGGAAATGGCGGTCTTGATCGCGGAGAGGTCCGGGCCGTCGCGATCGACTGAAAACACGCCCATTGACTGCAGCGACCAGCAGGCGACCGGACTCACTTCGAAGATCTCCCGCGCCCCCATGAAATAGGGTTTCATGCCATGGCGGTGGCAGAGCTCGATGATCACATGCGGGTCCGAGTGATCCGAGTGGTTCGGCGCGAGCAATATCGAATGCCCCTCCGCCCAAAGGGCCTGCACCGCATCAAAGCCAGCCTCCTCGATGAATTTGACCTGATACTTGCGGCCCAGATGGATCTGCCGGTTGACCCACAGGCCCGCCGGACGGATCCACGGGCGGAGTTTCGGCGGGCGAAACTTGTAGGGCAGATCGTTGCGGAGCCGGCGCACGGCCAGTCCATGTCATGAAAGCCGGCGGATGCGAAGCTCCAAGTGGGAGTGAATGGCTGGAATCGGATGCTCACGGGAACGCGCACTCGCTCAATTTCAGCGCCTTACGCGAACGAACGCGGCCTGAATGCCCGGGGTCGTTGGCATGGATTTTGATTTCAAAAGGCGTTTTGCTTCGGAAAACAGGACCCAATCAACGAAGAACCCCGGCATTTTTAAAATTATCCCTTGGTTTACTTCAATAATACCAAAATATTCTTGTCATCCTACGTATTTGCGTGTACGCCATCGCGCAGTCCCATGTCACACCCCACCACTCATTACCCATGGTCCGTGGAGCCGCAGCCCGCTCCGCACGGCCAGTTCAGCGCGAAACATCTCGCGACGATGATACTCCTCGGCCCCCAGCGCCTGCTGACCTCACGAATCAGCCGCAAGTGTGCGGCGCTGATGGTTTTCCTTTGCTCGCCTTCGCTGTTGTTCGCCGCGGCGCTGACGATTCCCGCCCTGCTGTTCCAATCGCCGAACCAGCAGGCCTATTTCTATTTCGGCCAACTGATTCAGCGTGAGCCGATGAACTGGCTGGTCATGCCGCTCGTCGCGGCCTGCGCCCTCAGCGCGCTGATCATGCCCGCCGCGCTGCCGGAGCCACGAGTCACGGCCGAAGGCTGAGCTTTGAAACGCTTCGATTGGAAGTTCGTGAAACGGCGTGCCGGTGACTTCGGCGCGCCGTTTTTCGTAATACCGGACGGGCCTCACCGCGTATCGCCGGAGCGCCATGTTCCAACGCCCGTTCATCGTCCTGATCGCCCTTCTTCCTTTGTCCGCCGCGGAAAAGGTGACCTACGACGAACAGGTGCTGCCGATTTTCCAACAGGCCTGTCTGAACTGCCACAACCCCGACAAGACCAAGGGCGGTCTCGACCTTTCGTCTTACACCGGCACGATGAAAGGAGGCTCCGGCGGCAAGATCGTGGAACCCGGTGATGTCGCATCGACCCTGATCGCCGTGGTGAAACACAGCGCCGAGCCCGCGATGCCGCCGGAGGGCGACAAGCTGGCCAACGAACAGATCACCATCCTCGTGAAATGGATCGAGGGCGGTCTGTTGGAAAACCCATCGTCGAGCGCGCGCAAGCCGACGAAACCGAAATTCGCCGCCGCGCAAACCGATCCCGCCGCCAAACCCGAAGGCCCGCCGCCGATGCCGGAGCATCTTCTGCTGGATCCCCCGGTCGTCACCGAGAAGGCAGCGGCCGTTCAAGCCATCGCCGCTTCGCCATGGGCACCGCTCGTCGCCATCACCGGCCAACGCCAGGTGCTCCTTCATCACTCCGAATCCCTCGAACCCGTCGGCATCCTGCCCTTTCCCGAGGGCGATCCGGTGTCGCTCGCATTCACGCCGGAAGGCCGCTACCTGATCGTCGGTGGCGGAGTGCCGGGCAAATCGGGAATCACCGTCACGTTTGATGTCACCAATGGCTCCCGGCTTCTAACAGCCGGGCGCGAGTTCGACAGCGTGCTCGCCGCCGACATCCGGCCTGGCTTCGACATCGTCGCCACAGGCGGCCCCTCGCGCCTGCTGAAGATGTGGGACACGGGGACGGGAGAAATGGTCAAGTCGATCAAGAAACACACCGACTGGATCACAGCGCTCGACATTTCGCCCGACGGAGTTCTGTTAGCCACCGGCGACCGCAACGGTGGCGTGTGGGCATGGGAGAGCGAAACCGGCGCGGAGTTTCACACCCTGCGGGCCCATCAGGCGACCATCACCGCGGTGGTGTTCCGCTCCGATTCGAACCTGCTGGCCACCGCCTCCGAGGACGGCACCGTCCGTTACTGGGAGATGAATGGCGGCACCGAGGTCCGCAAGAACGACGCCCATCCCGGCGGAGTGACGGCACTCGGGCTGGCGCGCGACGGGACCGCACTCACCACCGGGCGCGATCACAAGGCGAAGCTGTGGAAACCCGACTTCGGCCTGCTGCGGGAGATCGCACCGAAATTCCCGAGCCTGCCCACCGCCGCCGCGCTCGATGCCGATGGTACACGCGCGTTCATCGGTGACGCCGCCGGCGCCGTCCGCGTCTATCAGACCGCCGATGGCAAGGTGCTCGGCGAGATCCTCACCAACCCGCCGCGGATCGAAACCCGACTGCAAACCATCACATCGGCCATCACCGAAGCGGAACAAGCCCTCGCGGCAAAACAAGGCGAACTCGGTGCGCGCAAGGCCAAGGTCGAAGACGCGCGCAAGGCCATCTCCCAGGCTGAAAACTCCCACCGCCAGGCGATCCAAATCCGCAAAGCCGCCGATGCCGGAGTGGCGCAAGCCTCAGACGATGCCACCCGCAAAATCGCTGAGGATGCCGCCAAACGGGTGACCGCCGCGGAACAGGGGCTCCAAGCGAAACGCAAGGAACTCACCGCCACCGAAGCCACGATCGGCCCGGCGGAAGGCGAGGTGAAGGAACACGACAAACAACTCGAAAACCTCCGAGCCTCCCTCAAGCGCTGGTCGGCCGCCGCCATCAACACCCGCCGCCTTGTCGCCGAAAACGAGGCCACCGCCAACCACGCCGCCCTCGAACAAATCCAAGACGAATTCACCACCGCCGCACGCGAAGTCACCGCGAGAGCCGAAGCCCTGAACCGCAAGCGCGCCGAACGCGATCAACTCGCCGCCGTCCCGACTCCGGAAAACGAAACACCGGAGGCCCTAACAGAACGGCGTGCCACACTGGAAGCCGTCGATGCCGCTGTCGCCAAGGAGCTGGTGGCACTGCGGCAGGCCGAGGCAGCGCTGGATAAAATCCGAAGCCGGAGCGACTCCAGCGCCAGCGCCGTATGGACCAAGAAGTCCGAAGGCGAACGTCTCCGCGAAGACTATCTGAAAGCCCTCGAATGAGATCACTTCGGCACCCGCAGCATGGTGTGCGACCACGCCGGCACCTGTAAGCGGATCGAACCGTCTTCAACGGGAGCCTTCACCGCGCGCGGCGTCACCCGATCCGGTTGATCGAGGGTATTGATCGCATCAGGTCCGTCGCCGGTGAGCTGTTGTCCACGGGCCGCACCCTTGCTTCTCCATCCCTTGAGCCGGACCAGAAGATCGCAGGCATCGGCAGTGGGATTGGCGGCCTGGAGAATCAGTTCGCCCGCCTCAAGATCGATGCCCGCCGAAGCGAAAATCCGTCGCGGCAGCGGCCGGATCACCTTGTGGATCTGCCGTTTGTCCAGCCAGCAGATGATTTCGGCACCTTTCACATCCACGCGGATGTCATACCAGCGGTTGGTTTCGATGCGTCCGGGCACGCGTCCCATTTCGGTGCCGCGCAGTTCAAGCGCATGCGCCGTGTTTCCCCATCCGCCGATGTTCCACCAGCAGAAGTCGTTTTCATCGGCGGTGTGGAACAGGATGAGAAAGCCCTCGCTGCCGCCGGTTTTGCGCGCCTTGAGGGAGATGGAGTAATCCTTCCATGAACCGTCGCCGATGAGAGCCACGGCGCGCTCGCCGCTACCCGTCTGCCGGATGACACGCTCGGCGGCCGACCACTCGCCATTCCGGGCGTCCCATCCCGTCATGCCGTCACCCGAGCGGAAAAGCGTGCGGCCACCGGAACTCACCACCACATCGCGGAACTCCGCCTGCGTGAGCCAGGTGCCCACACCCGCCTTGCCCGCGAGTGATTCCCGCGGGCTGTTATTGGATAACTCCGACGGCAGCATACGGTCCGGCAAATTGGCGGCGAACATCGACTGGATGTGATAAGTCGGAGTCGGCATCACGCGGGTGGCGTCGAACCAGATCATGTCCGGAGTCCACTGGACGAACCCCTCGCGGGCGAACAACGGCGCGTAGCAGGACATGATGACGATGTCCGCATTGCGCAGCAGGCCGGTCATGAAGGCAGCCTCGCAAATCGCGGCGTCGAGCGAATTCGCCCGGTCGCGGCGGTGCGCGGCATATTCACCCGCGAAGACCTTCGGGCCCTTGCGGTCGTAGTGATCGTAGCGGCCCTCGTGTTCGAGAAACCATTGCGGCGGACGGTAGTAATGTTCGTCAACCACCTCGGCAGGAGTGCCGGAGCGGAACTTGTCCCAGGCAAACTTCCAGTTCGGATCATCCACGCCCGGGCCGGAAGTGGTGATCAGCACGATCTCGGGGCACTCCCGTTTCAGCGCCTTGTAAAACACCTCGTAGCGCTTGAAGTATTCCTCGCCCCACTGCTCGTTGCCAATGCCGAGATATCTCATGCCGAACGGCTCGGGATGTCCCATGTCCGCGCGAAGTTTGCCCCATTTGGTGGTGACCGGACCATTGGCGAACTCGACAAGATCGATCGCATCCCGGACCCACTCGTCGAGTTCTTCGAGCGGCACAAGCTGCTTGGCCTGAAACTGGCACGACATGCCGCAGTTGAGCACCGGCACCGGTGCCGCACCGATGTCCTCGCAGAGTTGGAAAAACTCGAAGAACCCGAGACCGTAGGTCTGGTGATAGTGGTGATCCGGCCGATTCGGGTCGTCCTGAATCCAGCGGTTCCAATTCTGTTTCCGCTCCCACACCGGCCCAACGGTGTCCTTCCATCGATAGGCGTTGGGCAGATCGTTTCCCTCCACGATGCAACCGCCGGGGAAGCGCATGAATCCGGGCTTCATCGCGGCTAACAGTCTCACGAGATCCGCGCGCATGCCGTTCTCACGACCCTTCCAGGTGTCCTTGGGAAACAACGAGACCATGTCGAGATCGACCGTTCCCGCCGCATCGACCAGCACGACAAGTCTCGCCTTGGCGGAAGTCTCCCGTGCGGTGATCATCGCCGTGTGTCGCATCCAGTTTTCGGTCAGATCGGAAACCGCCGCCTCGCCCAGATTTTCGCCCGTCGGCGACTCGATGCGCACCCTGAGTCCGCCTTGATACCCCTTGGAGGCCCGCGCGTGGATCGCCAAGCGGTACTCGCCCCCCTGTTTGACGGGGATTCCGCCGCAGCCATGATTCGCCACCACGAGTTCTCCGCCGGGTTTGGAAACTTCCACGTGAAGGTAGCGCGGATTGTTCGGATGGATCGGCGAGTCCGTGGCGAGTTCCGCCCTTCCCTCGGCTCCGCCACGTGGCTCCACCGTCCATGCGTGCATGCCGGCCCGGTGCTCGAACGAACGGTTTTCGATCAGTTCCGCGTAAAGGCCGCCGTCGCCGGCATAGTTGATGTCCTCGAAAAACACGCCGTGCATCGTCGGACTTACCGGCGGACCATGGCCGTTCACATCCACCGTCCAAGTCACCTGCGCGCGGGCGGCTCCGATCAGGGCGAAACCGGCGGCGATCACACCGGCCGAAACTTGCAGCGGGGCTTTCATCGTGAGTGAGCTGGTTACGGCCAAGTCTCGCCAAAGTCCCCCCGCCCCGCCAAGCAATCGCGGCGGGAATACGGATGACAGTCAACCCATCCCACCACGCCGCGATTACTCCATTCGGGTTTCTCCCAAGTTTCAGACCGCACCCTATCATTCCCCATCATGTTCCGCCCGTATCCCATCTGCGCCGCGCTGGCCCTTCTAACAGCCGCCGGAGTCCGGTCGCAGCCCTTGCCACTCGAATGGCCGGAACCGACTGCCGAAAACAAGCCGTGGACCCGCTGGTGGTGGCTCGGATCGGCCGTGGACAAGGCGAACCTCACCCGCGAGCTGGAGGCCTTCGCCAAGGCCGGAATCGGCGGCGTCGAAATCTGCCCGATCTACGGCGCGATGGGCGCGGAGGATCGCTTCATTCCCTTTCTTTCGCCTCAGTGGATGGAAATGCTCGCCCACACCACCACCGAAGCCGAACGCCTCGGCATGCGCGTGGACCTCACTACCGGCACCGGTTGGCCATTCGGCGGACCCTCCGTGACGACCGAACTCGCCTCCAAAGGCTTGCAACGCATCCACGCCCGCGTCGAGGGCGGCACTCCCGTCTCCCTCAAGCTTCCCGCCGGTGAACTCCAGTGCCTGATGGCGGTTCCCGAAAACGGAAAGCCCATCGATCTCACCGGGCACGCCGCACGCGGCCGCATCGAATGGACGCCACCCGCGGGCGACTGGACCATCACCGGGATCAGCGCGAGATCCGGCATCCAGAAGGTCAAACGCGCCGCTCCGGGAGCCGAGGGGTCCGTGCTCGATCCCTTCTCGCCCGCGTCGATGAACGCCTACCTCGCCGGTTTCGAAAAAGCCTTCGCCGGTTTCAAGGCTCCGATGCCGCGCGCGCAGTTCCACGACTCCTTCGAATACTACGGCGCGGACTGGACGCCGGGTTTGTTAGAGGCCTTCAGGCAAAACCGCGGCTACGATCTCCGCGAACGTCTGGCCGAGTTCAATGGTAAGGGCGACCGCGAAACCGTCGCCCGCGTCCGCGCCGACTACCGCGAAACGCTGGGCGAACTCCATCAGTCCTATCTCCAGGCATGGCGCGACTGGGCGAAGAAACACGGCGGCTTCACCCGCAACCAGGCGCACGGTTCCCCGGGAAACCTGTTAGACCACTACGCAGTCGCCGGAATCCCGGAGACCGAGATCTTCCGCCATGTCGCCGAGGACCAGATCCCGATGCTTCGGTTCGCCGCGTCCGCCGCCCATTCGAACGGCACCCATCTTGTAAGTTCGGAAACCTTCACCTGGCTCGGCGAGCATTTCCAGGTCACACCCGAAAGCCTGAAGGAAGCGGCGGACTTCGTCTTCCTCGGCGGTGTGAACCACATCGTCTTCCACGGCATCCCCTACTCGCCCGCCGATGCCGGCTGGCCCGGCTGGTTGTTCTACGCCTCCACCCACATGGGCCCCTGCGGCGGCCTTTGGCGTGACCTCCCGGCCTTCTATGGCTACTTGCGGCGCTGCCAGTCGATTCTCCAGGAAGGCCGGCCCGATTCGGAAGTTCTCATCTACTTCCCCTTCGCCGATACCATCCACGGCGGTGAGGAGAAACTGCCGCTCTTCACCATTCACAACCAAAACCAATGGCTCCACTCCTCGCCCTTTCACAAGGCCGTGATGGAGATGTGGGACACGGGCGTCACCTTCGATTTCGCTTCCGACGCGATGCTCCGCCGCGCGTCTGTTAGAGACGGCGCCGTGATCCTCGGCACGAACGAATTCAAGGCACTGGTCATCCCGGAAACCAGACGCATGCCACTGGAAACGATGCGGCAATTGGAGCGCCTCGCCTCGGCAGGAGCGCGGATCGTGTTTCACTCCGGGAACGCGGAAGAACTCGACGTTCCCGGTTTGCACGATCTCGGGAAGCGCCGCGCGGAGATCAACGCGATCCGCCAACGGCTCGCAAAGGCCTCACCGGATCTCTCCGCCACGCTTCGGGAGTCCTGCGGCATCATCGCCGAACCGATGCGCGCCAAGGGTCTTCGGTTCGTCCGCCGCAAGTGGTCCGGCGGTCACCTCTACTTCATCGTCAACCGCAGCGGCAAACGCTTCGATGGCCCCATCACCCTTGCCCGCCCGTTCCGCAGCGCGGCGGTGCTCGATCCGATGCATCCCGACCGCAAGGGCCTGGTCCACTCCCGCGAGATCCCGCTCGGACTGGCGCCGAACGAGTCCATTGTCATCCGCACCTTCGACAGCCATCCGGTCGATGGCCCGTCATGGACTATTCCGGAGGAAACAAACTCCATCACCATCGTCGGCCCATGGAATCTCGAGTTTATCGACGGCGGCCCGTCCCTGCCCAGGGCGGCCAAACTTACACGCACCGACGCATGGACCACCCTCGACGATCCCGCATGCAAGACCTTCTCGGGAACCGCCCGTTACAGCACCACCTTCGTTCATGACGGTAAAGCGGGAGAACGAGCGCACATCGACCTCGGCAAGGTGGCCCACACCGCGAGAGTGCGTCTCAACGGCCGCGAAGCCGGGATTTCGTGGTCCCCGCCCCACATCCTTGATGTTTCATCCCTGCTGAAAACCGGCGAAAACACGCTTGCCATCGAGGTCACCAATCTCGCCGCCAACCGCATCGCCGACCTCGACCGCCGCAAGGTGGATTGGAAGCGCTTCCACGAAATCAACTTCGTCAACATCGACTACAAGCCGTTTGACGCATCGAATTGGGCGACGATCGAGTCAGGACTCATCGGACCGGTCAGGCTCATTCGCATGAAATGAGCGGGATCTTCCGCAGAGTGTCCAAGCACCTGATCGCCAACTCGGGATGAAAGCGCTTACCTGCGGAGGCACGGTGAACCGCTCAGTTCTGACCCGGCGGCTTGCCGGGGACAGGCAGTTGGCGAGGAAGCGCGCGCATGGGCGGGGCGGCGGTTTCCGAGAAGCTGAAGCGATACGACCAACGGTAGGACTTGCCGGGCATCAGCCGGTATTTCGGGAGGGCGAGGGCTCCCCACGAATCGGTGCCACCGAGGCCGGACTGGCGGTGGTCGATGTTGAGCGTCTGGTAGTCGCGCTTCGGCAGTTCGGACGGGTGCATGGCCAGGGTGATGTCATCCGAGGAACACGGATAAACCGACATCTCCAACAGGTGCTCGCCGGTGGCGTCGAATCGCAGGCTGGCACCGCCCATCGGACTGCTGAGCGAAGCCCAGCGGATGCCGGTGCGGTTGCCGGATTCCTGCGGATCGGAATAACGGTGGAACATGGTCGGCACGAGTTGTTCGTGAACGGCGGTCCATGCGCCGGAGTTGCGATCGACGTAATTCTCCTGCGGACCGCGGCCATACCATTTGCATACCGGCGTGAGGTTCGGGATGCGGCACTGGTAGCCAATGCGCGGAATCTCCGGTTGGCCTTTGGCGGCGCGGAACTCGGTATCGACCTCGAATTCACCCGCACCGGTGACGCGGAAGCGGATGGTGGCGGAGCTATCACCAGCCGGGATCGCCATTTCGGAAACCACCACGACGTCATTGCCCTCTTTGGCCGCCTTCACCGAAGTGGAGCCGGCGCGGGTGCCGGCGTGACGCCAGATGCCGAGTTTGTGATGGAGCTTCGCGCCCTCGTCATTGTTGGTTGGCGGACGCCAGAAGTTCAGGCGCAGCGGCGAGACCAGCCATTGCTGCTGCTTGTGGAGGATGGACGTTGGCACGCCGAGAATCTTGTCGATGACGACGGTTAGATCCTTCGCGGTGACGGTGACGGCATCGGCGGACTCGGTGAAAGAGGCGGCGGATTCGGCGCTGGCCGGAGCGGGCACGGTGCGTTTGCCCCACGGCAGAGGCATTTCATCCCATGCGACGGGCATACCGGCGGGGAACCACTCGGTTTCCCGGGCGAGATCATAGCGAAGGCGGAGATAATACTCGCCGTTCGGATCCGGCGTGTGGCCGGTGGCAATGACCACTTCGGCGCTTTGCTGCGGCGCGATGTCCGGCAGCGTCAGCTTGCCCTCGCCCACGGCGTTGCCGTCCTTGAGCAGTTTCCACGAGGCGTTGTAACCCTTAATGCCGGTGAAGAAGTTTTCATTGAGAACCCGGACCCGCACATTCGGCGAGGCGAGATCCAATGCCGAAGTGTGGATGTTCTGATAGGCCTTCCTCACTTCCTCGAACTGCGGCGAGGGACTGAGCGTGGCCATCACGATGCCGTTCTGGCAAAACGAATAGTCGGTGGGACGGTCGTCGAAATCTCCGCCGTATGCGAGGAAGCGCTGGGTTTTCGGTTTCTCCGCGTCCTTGGTGAAGTCGAAGTAAACCACGGCATCTCCGGGAAGGGCAGACAACTCGGACGGGGCAAGCGCGCGACCGAATAAGGCGGCACGGCGCACGGAACCACGGAGGCGGCGTGCGGTTTCCTCGGTGTCGATGCCGATGGCGAGTTCGAACGGGTTCTTCGCGACGGCACCGGCATAGGGCTTGGCGGCGGCCTTCTGGCCATCGATGAAAACCGCGAGTTCCTTGCCGTCATAGACACCGGCATAAGTGTGGAAACGCGACTCCGCATCATCGGGCAGTTTCGCGGTGACGTTGTTCCAGCGGCCATCGGCGAAAACGAAGAATTCGAGGTGCTTCCCATCCTGGGTGATCTTGAGCGAATACGAGGTGTCGCCCTTGCAGACGAGCGGCTGTCCGCCCTGGGATTCCGCCATCAGGTTGAGCCGGGCCTCGGCGACCAGCGTGAGGGGACCGGTGAGATCGAGCTTGTCGCTGGGATCGACCACCGCCGCGCCACCGTAAAGGCCCTCGGCCTTGTCGAGCGAGCCTAACAGGCGGACCGGCAGCTTGTTGGGCGATCGGTCCTCCGCGTCGGTAATCTTGTGTTTCTGATGCATGATGGACTGGTCCTTCCAGTCCCAGATGAATCCGCCCTGGAGCAGTCGCTCCTTGCGGAACAGGTTCCAATAATCGACGAGGTTTCCGGACGAGTTGCCCATCGCGTGGTTGTATTCGCATTGGATGAGCGGGCGCTGCTGGTCGAGCGGCTTCTTTTCCTCGGAGCGGCAATACTTCTCACAGCCGTCGATGGTGGCGTACATCGGCGTGAAGAGGTCGGCATGGGGTTTGTGCGCCGCCTGCTCATAGTGCACCGGTCGCGAAGGGTCGCGTTGTTTGATCCAGGCGGAGCATTTCTCGAAATTCACTCCGTCTCCCGCCTCGTTGCCCATCGACCACATGATGACGCAGGGGTGGTTCTTGTCGCGCTCGACCATGTTGCGGATGCGATCGAGGTGGGCCTCGAACCACGTGGGATCCTTGGCAAGCGACTCGGGGCCGTAGCCCATGCCGTGGGATTCGATATTGGCTTCGTCGATGTAATAGAAACCGAGTTCGTCGCAGAGCTCGAGCATCGCGGGATCGTTCGGATAGTGGCAGGCACGCACCGCGTTGATGTTGCCGCGTTTCATCTGGAGCAGGTCCGCGCGCATGTCCTCGGTGGTGACATAGTGGCCGGTGCGCGGGTTGTGGTCGTGGCGGTTGACGCCCTTGATCAGGATCGGTTGGCCGTTGTGGAGAAACTGGCCGTTCTTGATTTCGTTGCGGCGGAATCCGGTCTTGCCCGAGTAATGGGCGATTTCCTTGCCGGAGGCGTCGCTTAAAGACAGGTGCCAGGTGTAGAGATGGGGTTCCTCGGCGGACCAGGGTTTCACCGCAGCGAGCAGCGAGGAAGGCGTCTCGATGGCCGCGGTTCCTTCGCCACTGGCTGGAACATCGCTGGAAACAGCGGGCAGGTCGATGGCTGTGCCATCGGGCGCGGTCAGCGAGAGTTTGAGCGAGGTCTTCGCGGCGTTTTTACCACGATTGGCGATCCAGCCTTTGAACGCGAGTGTGCCGGTCTTGTAGTCATCGGCGAGGCCGGCCTTGAGTTCGAAGTCGCGCAGGTCGAGATCGGCGGCGGACCAAAGATAGACATCGCGGAAGATCCCGGATAGGCGGAACATGTCCTGGTCTTCGAGGTAGGAGCCGTCCGAATACTGATAGACTTCGGCCGCGATGAGGTTTTCGCCACTCTGGAGGTAGGGCGTGATGTCAAACTCGGCGGGCGTGCGCGAATCCTGGGAGTATCCGACCTTCTTGCCGTTGATCCACAGGTAGAACGCCGAGTCCACACCGCCGAAGACGATGAACGTGCGGCGGCCGTTCCAGTTTTCCGGCACCGTGAACTTGTGGCGGTAGGAGCCCACCTGGTTGCGGACTTCCTCGGGATGGTTCCAGAAGAAGCCAGGAGGAGTGCCCATCACCTTGGGTGGATTCTTGGCGAAGGGATAGATGATGTTGGTGTAATGCGGCACGCCGTAGCCGTGCATCTGCCAGTTGGACGGCACCGGGATCTCTTTCCATGCGGAGTCATCAAAACCGGCCGCCTCAAAACCGCTGGGTTTCGCGGCCGGATTTCCGACGTGATGGAATTTCCAGTTGCCGTTGAGCAGCTTGCACCACGGCGACTCGAGGCGCTTCTTGGAGAGAGCCTCCTCCTTTGTAGGGAAAGGCATGGAGGTCGCGCGGGGGGCCTCCTTGTTCACACGGAACACGGCGGGATTCTCCCAATCGGGAACCTGGGCATGAAGTGCGGTGGCAAGGGCGAGGATGCTGAGCGGTGCTTTCATGAGCGGTGTGGGGTTTCTAACAATCTGAATCAATCGCGCGCCGAGGCGCGGCGGAGACGGTCCATGATGGCGACCCCGAGACCGGTCTCGCTGACCGGTTCGGCGATGATTTCATCGAGCCCGGCCTCATCGAGCACGCGCATGACGTGGAACAGGCGGATCGCGGCTTCGGCGAGCTTGCCGCTGCCGGGACTGAGGGCCTCGACCACCTCCCAGTCGTGGAGGTTGACGTAGGGACCGTTGTCCTCGCCCCGGTAGCTCAGCAGTCCGTAGCGGCGGCCGGGCACGGGTTTAAAGGCAGCCGGATTCTCCAGCAGTGTGAGTGGGGTGAGCGGTGCGTAGTGACTCGGAAGCTGGCCGGGGGCATGGGGCATCTCTCCCGCCCGTTCGCGGACTTTCTCCACCTTGCCGAATTCCTGCAGCATCTCCTTGGTGACCGGCCCGGCACGATGCAGTTGAAACACGGGCTTTTTCCCCTCACGCGGCTGGATGGAAATGATGGTGCTCTCAACACCCTCACTGCACGCTCCGGCATCGACAATGAGCGGGATTCGTCCGCCAAGTTCCTTCATCACGGCTCCGGCGGCGGTGGGTGAAATCCGGCCAAAGCGGTTGGCACTCGGAGCGGCGATCGGGTTTCCGAGCTCCTTGTTGATCGCGCGGAACACCGGGTGGGCGCTCTGGCGAACGGCCACCGTGGGCAGGCCGCTGGTGACCAGATCCGGCACATCCGGATGCTTCGGCAAAATGAGCGTTAGCGGACCGGGCCAGAAGCGGGAGGCGAGTTGGTTGACCGCTTCGACCATGTCTTCGGGCACTTGCGCCACGCGTTTCAAATCGCCACGTGTGGCGATGTGGACGATGAGCGGATCAAACGACGGACGTTCCTTCACGGCAAAGACCTTGGCGACGGCATCCGGATTGAACGCGTCCGCGGCAAGGCCATAAACCGTCTCGGTGGGCAGGGCGACGACCTCCCCGGCGCGAAGCAGGCGGCAGGCCTCGCGCACGGCGTCCTTCATGTCGTCATCGGCGGCTTGAACGGTCTGGGTCTCCGGCACGGCGGGGTTTTGACAGACCCGGCGGCGGGATGCGACACCGATTTTGCAGTTCCTTCGGGGAAAGCCGCAGGCTAGGGTGCGGCCCATGAACGAAGTGACCACCCGGCCCGAGAACATTGTTCTCATCGGCTTCATGGGATGCGGAAAATCCACGGTCGGGCGTGAACTCCAGCAGCGGCTGGGATACCCGCTGGTGGACATGGATGCGGTGATCGAACTGCGCGCTGGCAAACCCATCACCCGAATCTTCGAGGACGAAGGGGAAGCGGCCTTCCGCGACATGGAGACCGGCCTGCTGCGCGAACTCAGCGATCCCACCGCGCCACGGCGCATCATTTCCACCGGCGGCGGCATCATCGGCCGCGGGGAAAACCGCGAGATGCTGCGAAACCTCGGCTACGTCGTCTGGCTTCAGGCACCGGCGGCGGTGATCCTCGATCGCACTTCGAAGAACCGCAACCGCCCCCTTCTGCAAACCGACGATCCGGCCGAGCGGATTCGCGCGCTGCTCGAACAGCGACAACCGCTCTATCAGGAAACCGCGCACCTCGCGCTCGACACCTCCGGACTCAGCAGCGACGAGGTGGCCACCGGCATCCTCGAATGCGCGAGATATCATTTCACCAACCGCGCATGAGTGACGCGGCGGCGATCATCCGCGAGTGGGCGCGGGAACTCGGCTTCGATGACTGCCGGTTCGCCCGAGCCCGTGAGGCCACCCACGCGCGGGAGTTCCGCGAATGGCTGGCCGCCGGCAAACACGCGGACATGGCATGGATGGAACGCGCTCCCGAACGCCGCTGCGATCCGCGCGAAGTCCTAACGGATTGCCGCTCGGTGATTTGCCTCGCGCTGAACTATCATCCGGGCGACTCGCCGTTTCCCGAGGATCATCCCGGCGGATACCGCATCGCCCGCTACGCGTGGAACGACGACTACCACGACCTGATCGAAAAACGCCTGAAGGATCTCGTGGATAAACTCGGATCGCTCGGCGGCGCGCACAAGGCCTATGTGGACACCGGTCCGGTGCTTGAGCGCGACTTCGCGACCGACGCGGGCCTTGGATGGAACGGCAAATCCACCGTGCAGATCCACCGCCGCCTCGGCACCTGGTTTTTCCTGGCGGAAGTGCTCACGACTCTGGAACTGGCGCCCGATCCGCCCTTCGGCGATCACTGCGGGAAATGCACGCGCTGCATCACCGCCTGCCCGACCGCGGCGATCACCGCGCCGCACCAACTCGACGCGCGCCGCTGCATTTCCTACCTGACCATCGAACACAAGGGCCCGATCCCGGAAGAGTTTCGCGCGTCCATCGGCGATCGCATCTACGGTTGTGACGATTGTCTGGACGCCTGCCCGTGGAACCGCTTCGCCGCGGTCTCGCGCGAGGCCACGTTCCATGCCCGCCAGTCGGTGTTTTCCAAACAGCTTCGCGATTTCCTCGATGTGGATGACGAGGGTTTCCGCGCCTTGTTCGCCAAGTCCCCGATCAAGCGGATCAAGCGCGCGAGGTTCCTCCGCAACGTCTGCGTCGCCCTCGGCAACACCGGCGGAGAGGACGACCTACCCGCGCTGCGGCGGGCCGCAGCGGACCCGGACCCGCTGGTGGCGGAACACGCCGCGTGGGCACTGGAAAGGATTCACGCCAGGCAAGCTGATAACCCTAATGGGTAGGCGATCATTCCGCTGAACGCCGCTATCATTCCAACCGACCCATGGCCTTTCCGAACATCCGACACATGACCCGCACCGTGCTGATCGCGGCATGGGCGATTCTGTCAGGATACGGATGCCTGAACGCGGCGGAGTTCTTCGTCGCACCGGATGGTGATGACGCGAACCCCGGCACGCGTGCGAAACCGTTCGCCTCGCTGATGGAGGCGGAGAAACGGATGAAACCCGGCGACACCGCGTGGTTGCGCGGCGGGACCTATCGGATCGGCGAATCGGACATCGCGCGCCGGGACCGTTTGGTGGCTACCGTTTTTCCTCTCACGCGAGATGGAGCGAAGGACAAGCCGCTGAAATTCTTTGCCGCGCCGGGCGAGCGTCCGGTGTTCGATTGCTCCGGGCTCAAGCCGCCGGGTTTGAGGATTTCCGTGTTCCGCGTGTTCGGTTCGTGGATTCATCTCAAGGGTATCGAAGTGATCGGCGTGCAGGTCACGATGCGGGAGCACACCCAGTCGATCTGCTTTGAAAACTTCGGCGACCACAACGTTTACGAGCGCCTCACGATGCGCGACGGCCAGGCCATCGGCCTCTACATCAACCGCGGCGCGAACAACCTCGTGCTCAACTGCGACGCCTACCGCAACCACGACCACACTTCGGAGAACGGTCGCGGCGGCAATACCGACGGCTTCGGCTGCCATGTGCCGCGGCGGGGCGCGAACAACGTCTTCCGCGGCTGCCGCGCGTGGCTCAACAGCGATGACGGCTTCGACTGCATCAGCCAGGGCGATGCGGTGGTGTTTGAAAACTGCTGGGCCTTCCTCAATGGCTACGACCGCGAGATGCAACCGCGCGGCGACGGCCACGGCTTCAAGGTGGGCGGCTACGGAGTCTCAAACGACCGGGCGTTTCCCGATCCGGTGCCGCGCAACCGCGTCGTCCGCTGCGTCGCGGCGCGCAACCGCAGTTCGGGTTTCTACGCCAACCACCATCCGGGCGGCATCGACTGGATCCACAACAGCGCGTGGAAGAATGCGGTGAACTTCAATTTCCTCGGCCGCAGTCCGGATGCCACGCGCGACGTGCCGGGCTTCGGACACCTCATTCTCAACAACCTGTCCCATGGCAGCCGCAACGACGTCCGCCACCTCGACGAGGCCGCCTGCCAGATGTCAGGAAACACGTTCCAAACGAAGACCAAACCCGCCGACGAACATTTCCTGAGCCTCGATGACAAACTGTTAGCCTCGCCGAGAAAACCGGATGGCAGCCTTCCGGACATTCCGTTCCTGAGACTCGCGCCGGGAAACCCGTGGATCGACACCGGCGCGCGATCGGCGGACAGCTATCGCGGCGAGGCTCCGGACCCCGGTGCCTTCGAAGCCAAATGACAAACCCGGATTTCGGAGAAGGAACCACGAAAGTCACTAAAAATGAAGAGTGTTCAGGGTCCCGGACTTGCAAGCAAGAGAGTCGACCGGAGAAACCCGCAAATTCTATCCTTTTCGTGAAATTCAGTGTCTTTCGTGGTTAGAATGTCTGCATTTACGACAAACCCGGAGGCAGGGGATTTACTCCCCCACGCTCCGGGCGATGGGTTTTGTCCGAGGTGACCGCTTAGCGCAGCACCTTGATCTTGTTCACGCCATAGACGGCGTCGTCGCCGAGTTCCTCCTCGATGCGGAGGAGCTGGTTGTATTTCGCGATTCTGTCGGAGCGGCTCATCGAGCCGGTCTTGATCTGGCCGCAGTTGGTGGCGACGGCGATATCGGCGATGGTGGAATCCTCGGTTTCACCGGAGCGGTGCGAGAGAACGGCGGTGTAGGAGTTTTCCTGGGCCATCTCGACGGCATCGAAGGTTTCGGTGAGCGAGCCGATCTGGTTGACCTTGACGAGGATCGAGTTGGCGGTGCCGGAGTCGATGCCCTTCTTGAGGAACTGGGTGTTGGTGACGAATAGGTCGTCGCCGACGAGCTGGGTCTTGGCACCGAGCTTGTCGGTGAGGACTTTCCAGCCGGCCCAGTCGTTTTCATCGCAACCGTCCTCGATGGAGATGATCGGATACTTCTTCTGGAGCTTGGCGTAGAAGGCGACGAGTTCCTCGGCGGACTTCACGGACTTGTCGCCCTTCTTGAAGACATAGGCTTTCTTCTTCTTGTCGTAGAACTCGGAGGAGGCGCAATCCAGCGCGATGGCGATCTGGGTGCCGACCTTGTAACCGGCGAGTTCGATGGCCTTGCAGATGGTGGCCAGCGCGTCATCGGCATCCTTGAAGTTCGGAGCGAAGCCGCCTTCGTCACCGACTGCGGTGGAAAGGCCGCGGTCGTGAAGCACCTTCTTGAGCGTGTGGAAAACCTCGGCACCGTAGCGAATCGCCTCGCTGAAGGTGGGAGCGCCGATGGGCATGATCATGAACTCCTGGAAGTCGATGGGAGCGTCCGAGTGCGCGCCGCCGTTGACGATGTTCATCATCGGCACGGGCAGCACCTTGGCGTTCGGGCCGCCGAGGTATTTGTAAAGCGGCACGCCGAGCTGGGCGGCGGCGGCTTTGGCCACGGCCATGGAAACGCCGAGGATGGCATTGGCTCCGAGCACCTTCTTGGTGGGAGTGCCGTCGAGCGCGAGCATGGCGGCGTCGATGGTCGCCTGTTCGGTGGCGTCATAACCGAGGATGGCCGGAGCGATCTTGGTGTTGACGTTTTCAACCGCCTTGAGCACGCCCTTGCCGAGGAAGCGCTTCTTGTTGCCGTCGCGGAGTTCGACGGCTTCGTTCTCGCCGGTGGATGCGCCCGAGGGCACCGAGGCGCGGCCGATGGCGCCGCCATCGAGTTTGACATCAACTTCGACGGTGGGATTGCCGCGTGAGTCGATCACTTCGCGGCCGCGGATTTCAACAATCGTGGTGTAGTCCATGGTATGTGTGCTGGTGTGGAGAAGAGTGGGAAAGACTCAAGACTTGAAGAAGCAAGACGCAAGAGCAGAGGTGGAAACGGGGAGAAATGCGCAAAATCCGGTCAAATGATTGAAGTGAATTCGAAGCATCATCTTCTCTTGGGTCTTGCAGTCTTGGGTCTTGCAGTCTTGGGTCTTGCAGTCTTGGGTCTTGCGTCTTTCAGGGATTGTAAGGCCGGATGGAAACGATGGTGAGCGAGCGCATGGCCTCGGTGGCGGCGTCGCGGACCTCGACGGTTTCACCTGGGGCGCGGCCGACGAGGGCCTTGCCGACTTCCGAGAGATAGGAGACGAGCTTCTTCTCGGGATCCGAGTCCCATGCGCCGAGCACGGTCATTTCCTCGGTGGCTCCGGAGGCGTCGCGCAGGGTGACGATGGTGCCGATGTTGACCTTGGAGGCGTCCGATCCCTTGAAATCCGTGCCGCGGGCGCGGTGGATGTCCTTTTCGAGTTCGGTCCGGCGGTGGCCGAGGTAGCGCTGGAGGTCCTTGGCGGACTTGTATTCGAAGTTCTCGCGGAGGTCGCCATACGACCGGGCGATGGAAATGTCCTTGGTGTTTTGCGGGATACGCACCTTGATGAGTTCCTCGAGCTCGGCCTTTTTCTTTTCCAGGCTCTCCCAGGAAACGAGCAGGTTTTCCTCACGGCGGTCGCCGCCCCCGCTGACGAGTTCGCCGGTTTCCGGACGGGCCTTGATGATGCGGGCCATCAGCGATTTTTTCTCCAACTCGCCGAAGACCGGGCAGTCGAGCAGGCGTCGGGCGAAGTTGCGCGCCTCGTTGACGTCCATGATGGCGACGAGATCGATGAGCAGCGTCTTGTCATCGCCCAACAGGCTCTGGAGGCGCGAAGTCTTGCGCGGGCCGTCGGAGAGGTGGTCGTTCTCCAAGAGGTTGAGGATGGACGCGCCGACATCCGCGCAGAAAACCTCCGCGGCGGTGTCCTTGCGCTCGCGGCAGACCCAGATGAGGGCGTCCGCTCCGAGCGCGCGGCGGGCGATGGCGGACCGCAGGTGGGAGACCAGCGCCGGCAGCTCGCCGCGGTCTGATAGAATCCGCGCGATCTCGGTGACGCCGCGCGCGCCGACCTTGTCGAAGACCCGCACCATGCGGTCCACCCACTGGTCGCCGAACGCCTCGGGGAAGGCCTCGTAAACGGCGCGCTGGCGGGCGGAAGGCAAGGCGCCGGCTTCATCGGTGAGCTTGGAAATGTCGGCACTCAGGAGCAGGTCCGAGAGTTTCACCGCAGCAGGATCGAGTTCGAGGGTCTTGGAGGAACCGATCACCTCGTCGCGGGCGGAGACAAGCTGGAGTGCCTGCCCGAGCTGGACGCGCGCGGCCTTTCTCGCGCCCTCGTCGATGTCGCCAAGCAGACGCTTGAGCGCGTCGGTGTCGTTTTCAAAGGCACCGATGTCCGAGGCGATGGCCTCAAGCGCCTTGATCATGCCCTTGATGTCGCGGGATGCCTCGAAGTCGGCGACGAGCGCCTCGGCCGGGCTGCGGTCGCCACAGCGGAGCACGATGGCCTCGGTGCGCTTCTGGGGCACCACCACGCGGCGGCTTTCCCGGAGCGACTTTTTGGCGTTGTCCCACCAGCGTTTGAAATCCTTCTCGAGGATCACCGCGCCGGACAGCTCTTTTTCCAAAGCATCGCCGGTCATGCTGCCGCCGTGGCTCTGGAGCAGATGGACGACAAGTTCGATGGGATCGCTTTTGGAAAGCGTGCGGAGTTCCTCAAGCTGCTCGATCTTTTTCGCCCGGAAATCATCGGCGGGGATCCATTCGGTTTTCTGGAAGGCGAACTGAAGCTCCATCGCCTGGCCGGTGGATTTCTCGAAGTCGATCACCACCTTTTTGCCGGGCAGGTCCCAATCGACCACTTTGCCCGCGCCGAAGGATTTGTGGAGGCAGAAGTTTCCGGGAGCGAGTTGTGAAAGCCGCTCGCCAACCGCTTGAGGAATGCGGCCGGCCTCGACCAATTTCGCCACGTCAGGATGCATGGCGCGGAAGATGGGAAGCCTCCCCGCAAAACGCAAGGCATTCCCCGTGAAAATCAAAACGCGCGAATCAATTCAGGGCTTTTCCTCGACGGGAGGCACCACACGCGGGCGCGGTTGGCGGGATGGGCTGTAGCCTTCCTCAAGCCTGCGTCCGAGTTCGCGGCGCAGGGCATAGACGCGGCGTTTCCAATCATCGGGCACGCCCTCGATGGAACCATCCGCGGGAATGCCGCCATCGAAGATGACTTCATTTTTCGGACTGACGATTTTCACCACGTATCCCTCCCCTTCCCGGCGCACTTCGAGTTTGCCGTCGTCCGTGGAGTAGGATGCGGTTTTCTGGGAGATATTGACCACGCGAATCGGCCCGCGACATTGGCCGGGGAGGATGGTTTCGTCGAGAAGGTCTCCGGGAACCGGATGTGGCCGGGCGGGAGCGACGCCGAGCTTGAGTTTCACCTCGATGGGCTTGCCGGCGCGGAAGCCGCTGAGCGTGACCTCGTCGCCGGGTTTGGAAAGCCGGAGCAAGGCGGCCAGTTGGCTCTCGTTGACCAGCATTTGGTCGCCGAGTTTCCAAAGGACGTCGAACTCGCGCAGACCTGCGGTTTCGGCGGGGCCGTCCTTCTCGATGGAGCGGACGACAAAACCGATGCCCGGCGGCAGTGCGGGCAGGTGCGCGGTGATCGATTCTTCGGGTTTGGAAACGTCCAGCCCGAGCCATGCGCGGGGAGGCACCGGAAAGCGGACGTGCGGAGGGCAGTCCTTGCCATCCCGCTCACCTGCCAGCGCGGCGAGCGGGGCGATCAGGCAGGCGATGACCGGGAGCAGCCTCATGTCAAAACGAGCTGACGGGCATGAGCAGAATCTCCTCACGAGGTTCACGGATCTGCATGATGATGCCGGTTTCCCTATCGAGGACGCTTTCCTCCTCGACGACGTTGAGACGGAGCGCCTGCATGGCCGAACCATCGGCCTCCTCGTGCCAGCCCTCGTCGGTCATCGACTCGATGCGGCCGGATTGGCCGACGAGCATCACATTTGCCGCAGGCTCGCGCGGAGCGGTGGCGACGGGACCACTCGCCGGGCGGACCACCAGCGGCAGCAGCCACGCGGCGGCCACACCAGCGGCGGCGATGCCACCAAGCCAACAGGCGCGGTGCGGCCTCGGAGTGGACACGGGCTTAACGGCCGGCACATCGGCCGCGAGTTCGTCCAGCATGGACTCGATGCTGCGATGGCCGCCCTCGCTGAGAGCGGGAGGCATCAGGCGTGCGAGAATGGTTTCCACGGGATCAGGCGTTTGCATGGCGGACCTCCTTGATGCGGCGCAGCTCGTGCGCCAGTTGTTCCAATGCGTAACGGTAGCGGGATGCGGCGGTGTTGGGGGAAATGGCGAGGGTTTCGGAAATCTGATGAAAGGTGAGACCGCCCCAGAATTTCATGACGACCACCTCGCGCAGCTTGGGGCTGAGTTTCTGCAGCGAGTTCCGGAGGATGACCGCCTCCTCGTCCTCTTCGAGCAAGGGATCGAGCCAGACATCCTGGAAGTCGTTGAGATAAATCACCGATTCCTCGCGCTTGCGGCGGCGGGTTTCGCTCCGGTGGAGGTTGAGCCCGCAGAAACGGATGGTCGAGAAAACCAGCGGCAAATCCGGGGGCGCGTGCCCATGCTCGGCCTGATGGTGCCACATGCGCAGGATGGCCTCCTGGACCAGATCCTCGGCATCCTCCCGGGTATTGCTCCAGCCGCGCGCGAAGAGCAGCAGACGCGGACCGTTTTCGGCCAGCCACTGTTTCCATGCGTTCGCGGGTGATTCCATCCTTTGGGAGAATGCCTTGGTTCGGGGATTTTGTCTGGAAATTTCACGACCTGATGTTCGGGCGGACTGAAGTCCGCGCTCCGTCAGTCGAGAAATCGGATTTTCCCGGGGACGGGCAGGCGGCCGAGGGCCATGGCCTCGTGCTGTTCATCGGTACAGGCGGAGTTGATCGGGGCGTCAGGCGCGGCGTCGCTGGCCTGCAGGTAACCATTCTCGATCATCCATTTCTCGACCTCCTCGCCGCTGATGTCGGCCAGCATGTGGCCATCGATTTCGACGCAGGGCGAAAGCGGTTGGCCGCTGCGCTGCTCCATTTCCCAACGGAACGCCGGGTTCTTGATGATGTCCTTCTCCTCGAATTCGAGGGCATACTTGCGCATGATGGCGCGAACTCCTTCGCTCCAACCGCAGAAGGTTTTCAGATAGGCGGTGATTTTCGGTGTGGTTTGGCTCATTGGTAACGGGGTGCCACTTCCGATACGCCGGATGGCCGCGGTTCGCAAGTCCGGTCAATCCGTCAGCGGTGGCGGACCGGTTCGTTGATCCGACCACCCGCTTGCCGATTGCGCATTTTGAAAGGGCTGCCAGCATCACGGCCGTAATGGCCGCGTTCTTTTTTGTTCCGTATTATGAATCCAAATCCATCGATCGTCTCACCCCGTCGTCATTTCCTCAAGGCCCTTGGTGGCGTCACCGCCGGCTTGGCCTCAATCCCTTCCCTGGTTTCCGCCCAAGGTGCCGCCCCGTCCCGCAAGGCGGGCGCGAAATACATGGGCGATTTCGTCGCCCCCAAGCTCGAAAAGGTCAAGGTGGCCATCATCGGGGTCGGGGCCCGCGGGCCTACCCACTACGCCCACGCCGCCGCCTGCGAGGGCACCGAGTTTGTCGGCATCTGCGACCTCCACGAGGACCTCTGCAAGCGCGCCAAGGAGCAAGTCCTGCGCGCGGACCCCGAACGTCACAAAAACGTCAAGACCTACTCCGGCGATGAGCACGCCTATCGCAAGATGCTCGCGGAGACCAAACCGGACGCCGTGTGGATCGCCACCCCCTGGGAATGGCACGCGCCGATGGCCATCGATTCGATGCGTGCCGGCGCCCATGCCTTCGTCGAGGTTCCTCTTGCGACCACCATTCAGGAAATGTGGGACATTGTTGACGCTTCCGAGGCCACCGGCAGGCACTGCATGATGCTGGAAAACGTCAACTATGGCCGCGAGGAACTGATGTTCCTCAACATGTGCCGCCTCGGGGTTTTCGGAGAACTCCTCCACGCCGAGGCCGCCTACATCCACGAGCTGCGCGGACAGATGCGCGACGTCGAAAGGGGCCGCGGCACCGGGTTCTGGCGCACCCATCACTGGGCCAAGGAGAACGGCAACCTCTACCCGACCCACGGGCTCGGCCCGGTGGCCCAGTACATGAACCTCGCCCGCGGCGATGACAACTTCCGCCGATTGGTCTCCTTCTCGTCGCCCGCGAGAAACCATGAGCTTTATGCCAAGGAGAAATTCGGGCCGGACTCCCCGCTTCGCAAGATTGACTACTCCAAGGGTGGCGACATGAACACGTCGATCATCAAGACCACCCTCGGGCGCACCGTGATGGTCCAGTGGGACGAGAGCAGCCCCCGCCCCTACAGCCGCCACAACCTGATCCAGGGCACCCGCGGCACCGGCGCCGGCTTTCCTAACAGAATCGCGCTCGACTACTGCTGGGAAAACGCCACTCCGGAACTCCGCAAGCTGCTCAACCTGCCACAGGCCAAACCGAAGAACGGATCGGACTACCACTCGTGGATCGAAGGCGGAGGGTTCAACGCGTTTTATGAGGTATTCGACCACCCGCTGTTCAAGCGCATGCAGGGCATCGCCCAGAAACACGGCGGCCACGGTGGCATGGACGCCATCATGAACTTCCGCGCGATCGAGTGCCTTCAGAAAGGCGAGCCGCTTGACCAGAACCTCTATGAAGGAGCCTTCTGGTCCGCTGTCACCCCGCTATCACGCACATCCGTGGCCGAAGACGGCATGCCACAGGACTTCCCCGACTTCACGCGCGGCAACTGGAAAACCACCAAGCCGCTAGGTGTGGTGGCCTGAAACCGCGGATACCATCTAACAAAATCGGGCGCGGTGAAATCCACCGCGCCCGTTTTGTTTCCAAATCGATCAGCCTCACTCACGGCGCTCCGGTTGGTCGCGTCTGGGGCCCTCTTCCTTCGCCTTGCGCAGCTGTCCGCGCAGTTCCTCCACCTCGCGGCGGAGTTTGTTCATCTCCTCGCGCATTCTACGCATTTCGTCAGTGAGGCTCTTGTCCTCTGCGCGGTGTTTCATCTCGCCGTCCTTTTTCGCCTCGGCCTCGCGGCGTTTGGATTCCTCCATCTTCTTGTGTTCGACCTCGCGTTTTCTCGCTTCCTCGGCGCGTTTCATTTCGGATTCGATCCTGCCAGCCTCCGCACGGGCCTTCTCCGCGTATTCCCGATAGCCGGCGGCATCGAGCAAACCCGCCGCCTGCATGAGATTCCGGACCTTCATGACCGGCGGTGGCGCAACCGGATGCGGCGGCCCTTTGCGCTCGGCCTGCGGCGGCATCGGCCTCTCCGGGTGCTTGGAGTGGTCCATGCGGGCATTCCTGATCCGTTCGGCCAGGTGATTCGCCTCCTCATGCTTGCCGGCCGCGTGAAGCTCGCGCACCCGATTGCGGACGCGTTCGGCGAGCGCGGGGTCGTGAGCCGCCGGACCTTCCGGATTCCGGGGTGGCGCGGGCCGCTCCTCCTGGGCGTTTGCGGAGAAGGCAATGAATGAGAGCGCGATCAATGCGGCGGGCAAATGGCAATGGAATTTCATGGCGAATCAGTGGTTGGTTCAAAACGACGCGGATGAAACCCCGGCGGCGGCCGATGGTTGCTTCCGCATTTCCTCTTTCCAGAATCCCGGCCATCCCCTAGACAGCCCGCCACATGACCCCACTCGTTCTCCTCTTCTCCGGACAGGGCGCCCAGAAAGTCGGCATGGGCAAGGACTTCGCGGAAAACTCCGCCATCGCCCGCGAGATGGCGGCCAAAGCCGATGAAACCCTCGGTTTCCCGCTCTCCCAAATCATGTTCGAAGGCCCCGAGGAGGAACTCACGAAAACCTCGCGCTGCCAGCCCGCCCTCTACCTTCACGGACTGATGGCGCTCGCCCTGCTGCGGGAAAGAATCCCCGCCCTTCAGCCGGTGGCGGCCGCCGGACTCTCCCTCGGCGAATTCACCGCCCATGCCGCGGCCGGAACGTTTTCCTTCGAAGAAGGCCTGAAACTCGTCGGCAAGCGCGGCCTTTTCATGGAAGAAGCCTGCAATGCCACCGAAGGCTCGATGGCCGCTCTCATCGGCGGTGAGGAAGACCAGGTGGAAGCCCTCGCCAAGGCCGCCGATGTGGACATCGCCAACCTCAACGCTCCCGGGCAGATCGTCCTCTCGGGCACCATGGCCGGCATCGACTCCGCCATTTCCAAAGCCAAGGAATTCGGCATCCGCCGCGCCATCAAACTCAACGTCGCCGGTGCCTATCACTCGCGACTCATGCAAAGCGCGCAGGACAAGCTCGCCGCCGAACTCGCCGCCACGGCACTCGCCACCCCGTCCATTCCCGTCATCTGCAACTACGCCGCCGTCGCCGTTTCCGAAGCTGCGGAAATCCGCACGATGCTCGAAAAGCAAGTCACCGGTTCGGTGCGCTGGACCGCCTCCATCCGCAAGCTCGTGGAGATGGGACACCGTCATTTCATCGAACTCGGCCCGGGCAAGGTCATCGCCGGTTTGGTCGCCAAAATCGACAAGGACGCCGTCGTCCATTCGATCGAGGATCTCGCCAGTCTGGAGGCCGTTTCCGAGGCGCTCAAGTGAGCGAAAAAATTTCACCTTTCCGGAAAAAAGGTGTTGCGCGGTCATGGGTCGGCCCATAGCGTCCGCGCCACCCGAACGGGATGGAGCGGTAGCTCAGTTGGTTAGAGCGCCAGCCTGTCACGTTGGAGGTCGCGGGTTCGAGCCCCGTCCGCTCCGCCATCCCTGTTCGAGAACACAACCCCGCCCGCAAAGGCGGGGTTTTTCTTTCCCGTCCCGGCCGCAAGTTCCGTCCATCCCATCACCATGCCCACCGTCGCCATCGTCGGCCGCCCCAATGTCGGCAAGTCCGCCCTTTTCAATCGCCTCGCCGGTCGGCGCATCGCCATCGTCCACGATCAGCCCGGCGTCACCCGGGACCGCATCATCGCGCCGTCCAAAGCCACCGCCACCCCCTGCACCCTCGTCGATACCGGCGGCATCGGCGGGAACCTCGATGACGGCTTCGAGGATCTCGTCACCGTCGAGGCGGACATCGCCATGGAAACCGCCGACCTGATCCTGTTCATTGTGGACGCCCACGATGGATTGACCGCCTCGGATCAGGGTCTCGCCCAGAAACTCCGCAAGGCCAAGCCGCCGGTCCTGCTCGTCATCAACAAGGTGGACGATCCGAAACACGAATCCGCCTTCGCCGACTTCACCCGGCTTGGATTTCCCAACATGGTCTTCGTTTCCGCCGAACACGGACGGAATTTCCCCCGCCTCTGCGATGCCATCGACAAGGTGATCGCCCCGCTCGCTACGGAAACCGAAGCGCTCGCCGAGGAAGCCGGAGCTGTCGGGATCAAGCTCGCCATCGTCGGCAAGCCGAACGCCGGCAAGTCCTCGCTCGTCAACGCCATCCTCAAGGACGAACGCACCATCGTCTCCGACATTGCAGGCACCACGCGCGACGCCGTGGACCTGCCTTACCGCTTCAACAACGAGAATTTCACCCTCATCGACACCGCCGGCCTACGCCCTCGTGGCAAACGCGACAACTCCGTGGAAGTCTTCTCCGCCATGCGCACCGAGAAGGCCGTTAGACGATCCGACCTCTGCGTCCTCGTCATCGACCTCGCCGCCGGCATCACCGCCCAGGACCGCAAGATCGCCCAAACCATCCTCGAGGAGAAGAAGCCCTGCCTCATCGTGCTGAACAAGTTCGATCTCTATCAACCCGGAGCCGATCACAAGAAGCGCCTCAAGTCCGCCACCGAGCACGTCAAACGCGAGCTCTTCTTCCTCCACTACGCCCCCTTCGTCATCTGCTCCGCCAAAACCGGCGACGCCGTGGACCAGGTGCTCAGGCAGGCCCTGAAAATCCGCGACGGCGCCCAATCCATCCCCGGCACCGGCCAGTTGAACCGCATCCTGCAATCCGCCTTCGAGGCCAACCCGCCGCCCATCGACAGCAAGCTCCGCCGCCGCCTCAAGCTTTACTACGCCACTGCCGCCACCAACGAGAAATACAGCGTCGTCCCGGTGCCGACCATCGTGCTTTTCGTCAACGACAAGCGCCTGATGTCCGCCAGCTACGAATCGTTCCTGACCAACCACTACCGAGCCTCCCACCCCGCACCCGGCATCCCGGTCATCTTCTCCGTGCGCTCCCGCTCCCGCCGCGAGTGGACTCCGCCACAAAAACCCCAAGGACACTGAGCGTTCCGGCGTTTTTCCCGAAACCCCACGCCCTGAAAATGGTTTCAACCCCCATGCGTTTCTTCCTCCTCGCCGCCATTCTGCTCGCGCCTCTAACAGCCGCGCCCCGCCCGTGGAAAAACACGGAGGGCGACCGATCGATCAACGGCACCTTCGTCAAACGCGACGCCACCACCATCACCATTCTCCGCAGCTCGGACCACAGGGAAGTCGCCATCCCGCTCGACAAGCTCCACCCGGATGACCGCACCTGGGTGAATGCCAACCACCCGCTGCCCGGCACCGAAGCGCCGCCACCCTCCGCCGTGTTCGATCAGCTCTCCTTCGGCGACACCCGCGCCCAGGTCCTCGAAAAACTCAAGACCAGCAAGTTCGTCGAGATGACCACCGCCGAAACCTTCATCGGCCGAACCGGGCTGAACGGCGTCTTCAAGCCACGCAAACCCATCGGCGGGCTCGACACCTCGCTCTACTTCGACTGGACCGAACAGGGCACACTCGCGGAAATCTTCCTCCAGACCGAACTCCTCCCGAAAGCCAATCTCGAATCCGCCCTCAAACCCTGCTGGCAGGAACTCATCCCGCTCCTCACCAACCTCTACGGCAAGCCCGCCCAGGCAAACGACAAGCTGGATATCGAATCCCTCGCCGACCACTCGATGTCCGGCACCCACCTCTGGAAACTCGACGGCCAGGGCAGCGCCGTCCTCGGCACCGCCCGCGATGGCGACTCCTACCGCATCGTCGTCCGTTTCACCCGCCAGAACATCGAGCCGGTCAAAATCCCGTAGGAGCGCGGACCTCGGTCCGCCCGGGAACCATCCCCGTCAGGACCGACGTATCAAAAACGATTTCAGCGAAACGCGGAGGAGTGAAGTCCGCAGAGGAAAGCGCTGAGTTTGGGTGGTCTGGATTTGAAGACACATGAAGATCGCCCGTCGTCCCATGCCGGTTGATCCATTCTCACTCCGCGAAGTCCTCCGCACTCTCCGCTGCTCCGGGTTTCGATCATGTCATTGAAAGGGAATGTTGAAGCGTCGACCCCTCCATCCCCGCCTTGACCCCCCGCTCCGATGTCCGACACTCGCCCCATGGCCGAGCCGGACCTTTTCTCATTCTCCGCTTCCCGGAAGCCCGACCCCGCATCGCGCATCCGCGAACTGTGCGACATCATCCGCCATCACGACGAGCTCTACTACAACCGCGCCACCCCCGAAATTTCCGACGCGGAATACGACAAGCTCTACCGCGAACTCGAACAACTCGAACAACAACATCCCGATCTCCGCGATCCCAACTCCCCCACCCTGCGCGTCGGCGGCAAACCCATCGAGGGTTTCACCCAGGTCACCCACCCGGTGCCCATGCTCAGCATCGACGACGTCTTCGAGTTGAGCGCCGAAGCGATGGAGAAATCCGGCGCAACCCGCCCCGAGCAGGAACTCATCGACTTCTATCAGCGCCTGCGCAAGAACCTCGGCCGCGACGATATCGCCGTCACCGTCGAGCCCAAGATCGACGGCGTCGCCGTTTCCCTCCTCTACCGCGACGGACAACTCCAATACGCCGCCACCCGCGGCGACGGCACAACCGGCGACGACATCACCCACAACGTCCGCACCATCCGCAGCATCCCGCTGGATCTCAAAGCGGCACACCCTTCCGGCACCGGCACGCCGGCCGTTGACCTCGAAACCTTCCTTCCTTATCTTCCCACCCATGAACAGCCCCCATCCAACAAAACGGCTCGCGGAACGTTTGCGGGCAGCCCGGAAGAAAGCCTCCGAAAAAGGCTCGAAAAAGACCTCGGAGGAAGCGATGGAAATGATGTTTCGCAACGGCTCCGACAGGAAACCGAATCCGTGGTATCATGGGCACAGGAACGCGGACGGCTCATCGATGCTCCGCGATTCGGAGAAATCGCCGCCGATTATCCTTCGTTAGGAGGCCAATCCGAGCACGTGGTCTTTCGACCGGCCGGTTCCTCGCGGGTGATCAAGCTCACCATCCCGCCCAACTTCGGCGCACAGGGATTTGCCACCGCATATCTCAACAATCTCGACGCCGCCAACCGTTTGTTCGGCGATGACATCCACCTGCATGGCATACTCGAAACCGCCAACGGGCCCTCACTCGTCACCTCGCAGCCGTTCATCCCAGGCACCGCACCCACACTCGACGAAGTCGAATCCTGGTTCGAATCCAACGGCTACCGCTCCACCGGCCACAACCGCTGGAAACATCCGGAAACCGGCACCGAAATCGCCGACGCTCACATCGGCAACCTCATCAAAACCGAGGACGGCGAACTCATCCCCATCGACCTCCAAGTCCTCAACGAGGGCGATGAAAATTTAATATCTCAAATATTAGATATTTCTCCGGCATCCGACCACCGATCTCCGATCTCGGCACCCCCGTCCCTCCTTGAAATCCGCGGCGAGATCTTCATGCCCAACGAGGCCTTCGCCGCGATGAATGCCGAACGCGACGAAGAGGGCCTGCCCACCTTCGCCAACCCGCGCAACGCCACCGCCGGCACGCTCAAGCAACTCGATCCCAAGATCGTCGCCAAACGCCCGCTCGCCTTTCTCGCCCACGGTCTCGGCGCTTACGAGGGGCCGCAACTGGAGTCCGAGCATGATTTCCACGCACTGCTCGATTCGCTAGGCATCCCGCGCAACCAGCCGGTCATCACCGCCCGCACGCTCGACGAATTGTTAGAAGCTGTCGCCCACCTCAACAGCCACCGCCACTCGCTCGACTACGGCACCGACGGCGCGGTGGTCAAGGTGCTCGACCGCGCCGAGCGCGAATCCCTCGGCTTCACCTCCCGCGCCCCGCGATGGGCCGCCGCCTACAAGTTTCTCCCCGAGCAGAAGGAAACCCTGCTCAAGGACATCACCATCCAGGTCGGCCGCACCGGCGTGCTCACCCCGGTCGCCGAACTGGAACCCGTCCTGATCTCCGGTTCCACCGTCTCCCGCGCGACGCTGCACAATCAGGATGAGATCGACCGCAAAAACATCCACATCGGGGCACGGGTGCTCGTCGAAAAGGCCGGTGAAATCATCCCCGCCATCGTCAAGGTCACGGCGCCCGTCCCGAACGCGACGAGCTTTTCAATCTTCAATCACGTCAACGGCTGCTGCCCATCATGCGCCGGACCGATTTCCCAGGAAGAGGGCTTTGTCGCCTGGCGCTGCACCAACTTCCAGTGCCCGGCCCAAGCCGTCACCCGCATCGCCCACTTCGCCTCACGCAAGGCGCTCGACATCGAGGGACTCGGCGAAACGGTGGCCGAGGCACTTGTTAGAAACGACGTCTGCCGCACCCCGCTCGATCTGTTTTCCCTCACGGAAGAACGACTCGCCAACCTCAACCTCGGCACCGAGGAGTCCCCGCGCCGCTTCGGCGAGAAAAACGCCGCCAAGGTCATCGCCGCGCTCCACGACGCGAAAACCAAGCCGCTCCACCGCTGGCTCTTCGCCATGGGCATCCGCCAGGTCGGTGAGTCCGCCGCCAAGGAACTCGCCCGGATCCACCACAGCATTCCGGAACTAGCCGTCTCACCTATCCTCCGCGAACTCGTCACCGACAAACGCGCCGACGCGAAGAAGAAAAACGAGTTGCTCTCGCAATATCAAATCACCGGCGACGTGGGCCCCGCCGTGGCCGATGCCGTCACCGCCTTCTTCCACTCGGAAGCGGGGAAACATGTCCTCTCGCGCCTCGCGGATCTTCAAATCAACCCCCAATCCCCCACCTCCAATCTCCAAGCCAACGGCCCCTTGTCCGGCAAAACCTTCGTCATCACCGGCACCCTCAGCATGGACCGCGACGAAATGAAAGCCCTCATCGAGAGCCACGGCGGCAAGGTCAGTGGCTCGGTCTCCGCCAAGACCCACCACGTCCTCGCCGGCGAAGGCGGCGGCTCCAAACGCGACAAGGCGGAACAACTCGGCGTGCCGATCATCGATGAAAACGCGCTTCAAAAGATGATCACAACCGACTCGCCGTGAGGATGGTGCCGATGGTATTCCACCTCGGCACCATGGAGATCCGGGATGGGGCTTCTCCCATTCAGCGTTTGCGCCGCAGCAGCGTGAACAGACCCAGTCCTCCCAGCAAGGCAGCGGAGGGTTCCGGAATGGCGAAGGTGTAAGTCGCCGAACCCGTCTGGAAACCATCAACCGTGTGGGTTCCCGAAATGCCGAATTCGAGATCGTACAGTCCCGTATCCGAGAATCCCCAGTTGTAATGGGTGTGGCTGCCCGCAGCGAGGGTGAACGAGGTGATGTTGTTGGCTGTATCGAGGAGGATGTTTGCCCCGCCAAAGCCATCGTCCTGCCAAAGCAGGAATTCACCCGGACCGCTGAATGACAGAAGGCTGAGCGTTACGGTGCCGCCCACCCAGTCGGTCGCGAGCAGTTCCTCCAAACCGATTCCCACGAAGGCCACCCCCTCGTCGGCAGCATCCTGCTCGGTTTCAGGAAGCCAATAATAGGTGTTGGAGCCGACGGTTGTCGTGGAGGTCAGTTGACCCACCACGATCAGTTCGTCCGGCTCGTATTCGGATTCGTCCTCGATTCGGACGCCATCAACGATCGCGCCGTCCGCACCACCTTCGTTGTGGATGTGCGGCTCGAATCCTGTCCCGGATGCGTATCCGAAGGCCGGGAAGTCAAGGTGTCCTCCAGTGACCAACGACGCCGCGTGGATCGGGAGGGAGGAAATCATCAGGGGTATCAGTGTGTGTCTGGCTTTCATGTGTCTGGTGTCGCCTCGCGACACAGGCAATGGATTCATAACGCAACTTTTTTGCAAGTGCATTTTGTTTTTACTTGCGTCTGGTTTGTCTTTGCAAAACTTAGGCGCATGCGAACGAGCAACCATCGGCACATGAAAGCCTTGGGCGAAGCGACGCGCGGGCTTGCGCAGCAAATGGTCTGGTGGGGCTGTGATGTCCGCCATTCGTCCGGCAACCTGTTGGTGCGCCACGGCATGGATCGCCTCCCATCACCAGGTCTTGCGGGCACGAGTTGCTACCGGATGCCGTGGGAGGGTGGTCGGATCGAACTTCACGGAGTGGTGGCCTCCTGGACCTCCGGCGACTCGCGGAGCGGAATGGCCTATTCGAGGGATCAGGGCAGGATTTCCCTGTGGATGGGCGAGCGGCCTCCGGTCCCCGGATTCGAATTCGGCTCCCATGGCACCGCCCAGGAGCGATGGGAGGCGGCCTTGCCGATGATCCGCTGGATCGCGGACTACGAAAAGTGGGTGCTGGAGCGGGTCGGCCCGGCGTGGAGGCAGGCCTGCCGGAAGCACATCCGCCGCCTTCCCCGCGGGAAATCATGGCTTGCACCGCCAGCGGCACTGGATTGGTGGCAGCGCGCTGCGAAATCCTCCACATGCCTATATTCAGCTGATTTCTGATTCGATGAAACCACTCCCCGTCACCATCCTGTCCGGCTTCCTCGGAGCCGGGAAAACCACGTTGCTGAACCACATCCTCAGAAACCGCGAAGGCCTGAAGGTGGCCGTCATCGTCAATGACATGAGCGAGGTCAACGTGGATGCGGAAACCCTGCGCCGCGGCGATGCGGCGCTCTCGCACACCGAGGAGAAGATGGTGGAAATGTCCAACGGCTGCATCTGCTGCACGCTGCGTGAGGATCTCATGTTGGAAGTCACGCGACTCGCGCGCGAAGGTCGGTTCGACGCGTTGCTCATCGAGTCCACCGGGGTTTCCGAGCCGATGCCCGTGGCGGAAACCTTCACCTTCACCGATGAACACGGCCGCTCGCTTTCCGACATCGCCGCCATCGACTGCATGGTCACCGTGGTGGACGCGCCGAATTTCCTGCGCGACTACTGCTCCGTCGAGCGGCTCAGGGATCGCGGCCAGGAAGTCGGTGAGGGCGATGAACGGACCGTCGTCGATCTGCTCGCGGATCAGATCGAGTTTGCGAACCTCATCATCATCAACAAAAGCGACTGCGTGGACGAAGGAGGCCTCACCACCGTCGCCGGCATGGTCCGCTCGCTCAACCCCAGGGCCCGGGTGATTGAAACAAGCCACGGCGCGGTGCACCCCGGCGCCATTCTGAGGACCGGACTCTATTCACAGGCTGAGGCGGAGAAAACACCCGGCTGGCTGGATTCGCTCATTCACCACACCCCGGAGACGGAGGAGTATGGCATCTCCAACTTTGTCTATCAGCGCCGCCGTCCCTTCCACCCGGCCCGATTCCACAAGTTGTTAGAAACCGAGTGGCCCGGTGTGATCCGTTCCAAGGGGCTCTTCTGGCTCGCCACGCGTCCCGATTTCGCCGGCTTTTGGTCGCAGGCCGGGGCCATCGCGAAAAACCACTGCGCCGGCCGCTTCTGGGCCGCCGTTCCGGAATCCGAGCGACCGTTCGATGCCGATCACTCCGAAACACTGCGCCGCGTCTGGCAGCAACCATGGGGCGACCGCCGCCAGGAAATCGTGCTCATCGGCCAGGGTCTCGACCGGGACGCGCTGGAAGCCATGCTCGACGGGGCGCTTCTAACCGACGGGGAATTCCAACGCGGTCCGTCGGCCTGGGCGGCCATGTCCGATCCCTTTCCAAACTGGTCGTCCGAACCCGCGCACTCCTGAAACGTGCCGAGCCATCGCCCCATCACCGCATCGCCCAAACCGGGTTTCACTCTGGTGGAACTGCTGGTGGCCGTCTCCGTCATCGCGGTTCTCGCGCTGCTCGGGTTCATGGGCGCGAACGCGGCATGGATTTCATCCCGCAAGACGAAATGCATGGGAAACCTGCGCAACATCGGCGCGGCGCTGCATCTTTACGCGGCGGACCGTGGCGGCGCGCTGCCCGAGACCACCCACACCGCAGGCCTTGACGGATCGTGGATCTACACCCTGGAAGAATACCTCGGTGAATTTGATGAAACCCGGATCTGTCCGGCCGATCCGCAGCGCGGGAAACGGCTTCAAGCGCGTGGCACCAGCTATCTGCTCAACAGTTTCCTCTTCGTGCCGGAGACCGATCCGTTCGGCGAAGCGCTGGGACCGGCGATGAACCATCTCCACCGCATTCCCGAACCGGCGCGCACGCTGGTCGCGTTCGTCTGCTCGGATGGGACGGGAGTGGGGCCGGGGAACGATCACACGCACTCGAACCAATGGTCGTCGTGGAGCGCGGTCTGCCGCGACATCGCGCCCGACCGCTTCGCGACCCGTCGGGCGATCGACCACTCCCGCGGCACATCCAACTACCTCTACGCCGATGGCCGCGTGGAGTCGCACTCCGCCGCCGATTTGAAACGAAAAACCGAGGAAGGCATCAACATCGCCCTGCCACCCGGAATGATTCCCGCGCCATGAAACGATTGATCAGCATAGGCCTTTTGTCAGGCACCGCCAGTCTCGGAGCCTCCGGTTTGACTCCCCTGGGCGAGCATGTCGATCTGCGCTGGCGATGGGAAAGCCCGGCATGGACTTGTGAGGCCGTCAGCGTCACGGGCGGGGAAATCAGACGCGATACGGAAGGGGTGTTCATGCCCCTCTCCGACAAGCCCTACATCGCAGGAAGCCCACCCGTCTCCGGTGCGCGTCTCACGCAGCCGGCAAGCTCAAGTTTCGACTTCACAGGCGTTCCTGACGGCCAGCCGCTATGGGTCGCGGTTCAGGGCACGCCCGGCATCGGCGAGGCATGGCCCGGATTCGAAAACAACCAGTCCGGCGTGTTCGGTTCCTACATCCCGGCTGACACAAGGCTCTCACAAACCACCGCCCGTGCGTGGATCCGCGTCTCCCTGGTTTTCTATCAGCCTCCCCATGGCAAGGATGCGCATTTTTCCCTATGGAATACCAGCACCGGCAAACCACCCACCGTTTGGATGTCCACCTACGACACGAATGTGGAAAACTCCTATCATTTCGCCGAAGGAAGCCACAACCACCTCAACTGGGGATTCAGCGCACAGGGCGTTCACCGCATCCGGCTGCGCGCATCGGCCTATCTCGGACCCGGGCAGGCCAACCCGACCGGCTGGAGCGAAACCCACACCATCACCTTTGCCGTCGGCACCTTCGCCCGCTGGCAGGCGGAGCGATTCGACAATGCCCGGCTCGACGAGCCCGCCATCTGCGGTCCGGAAGCCGATCCCGATGGTGACGGACTCGTCAACCTGATCGAATACGCCTTCGGCACCGAACCGCTCGGAGGAATCCATTCATCCTCCGCCAACGGCCTCGGACCGCCCGTTTTCACCCTTGGTGAGGAAAACGGCACCATCTATCAGATTCTCACCTACCCGCGCCGGAAAGCCGGCGCGCGGTTTGATCCGGAAATCTATCAGCCGCTCTTCGCCGACTCGCCCGCAGGCCCGTGGACCGATGCCGGAGTGGAAACCATCATCTCGGACTTCCCCCCGTCCCAAGCCGCCCTCAACGCGGATTGGGAACTCGTGACCAGCCGCCGCCCGGCTCCGTCCGGCGTAAAAACCGGATTCGGCCGGGTGGCGGTGACTGCGGGCGATGGTTGGTGATCCCGCTGAAAGCTCAACGCTTGCGGCGGAGTGCCATGACCATGAATGCAAGCGCGGACATCATCGCCGACGATGGCTCGGGGATCACCGAGAGCGTCACATTCGCCGCATAACTGGTGTAGGGACCGGCGGGCGGCGTGGCGAGGTATTCGGCGCCACCCACCATGATGGTGAAGTCGCCTGCGGGCAGGTTGAAGGTGCCGGTGACGAATCCGTCCGCCAGCCCGTCGCCATTGATGCCGGAGGCGCTGCCGAAGTTCGCGCTGGTGCCATCGGCGGCATTTCCCTGATAGATCAACGTCCTCAGACTGGCGGGCGTCGCGATGCCGCTGCCCGGATCATTGGGCGTGTTGTAAACGTCGTCGTTGCCGATGCTCCAATCGCCCAGGGCGTTGAATGCTCCCTGCTTCGGCTGGGTGCCGCCCAGCGATGCGAGGTAAGTCAGTGAGAGCGGGCTTGAATCGTGCGCCAGCGCCTCGGGCGGCAGATGGGTGAGGCCGGAGTAAACGGACAGCGCCGGCAGTAGGATGTTGCCGACTCCCGTGCGCTGGACCGAAATCACCACCTGCCCGGGGTTGAGCAGGGTGAAACGAAAGGCGCGGTTGCGGTGGCTGTCACCGAGATCGTCGTCGGTCGAGTAGGCCCAGCCGAAGGTGCTGGAAATGGTTCCCGATTTCGTGGAGGACTTCGTTTCGTTGCCCGGGCTGAAGGTTCCCAGGTCCCGGTTGGTGTAGCTGACGTGCGCTGAAGCGACGCCGAGGGAGGCGGTGAGCAGCAGCGGGATGGCGGTTGATTTCATGGGGTGTTGTATTTGTTGGTATTTGGTGTTTGGTTCACATGAGGAGAGGAATCATGGAGCGGTCCAGTCGTAGGCCAGTCGGTAGAAAGAGGCTCCGGCCGGGGCCTGGGAATCGATGAAGGAAATGGTGTCGGCCGTGGTGCCGGTGACGGATCCGACCGGCTGCCAGCCGCCGTCCGGCCGGGTGGAGCGCAGGATGCGGAACACCACACCCGTCTGGCCGCCGCCGTTCCAGATGCCCATGCGGCTCGGCCAAGTGAGGGTCACCTGGTTCCCCGCATGGATGATCCGGGGCTGAAACGAAGGACCGGCGGAAAAGCGGAACAGATAGGTGCGGCTTGGTTGGTGCCATGGCCCGCCGCCCGGGCCGCTGGTGCTACGGTCAACCAATCGGATGCCCACGACGTAGTCACCCGGCACATCGGCTGTCCATGCGCGCCCATGGATGTGACCAAGCGGATCCTCGCCCGGATCGTCCATTCCCTCGCTGAGAACAAACGCCGCGTTTTGCACTTCCCCATTGGCTGGAAGCGACAAGGAAGGCGTATTCGCACCGCTTTCCCAGAAACCAAAACGCGATCCCGGCGGCCCGCTCACACTCACGATCTCCGCCCAGATCCACGAGCCGGTCGCGGGATGATGGTCCCCGGCGATCTCATACTGACCGTCGGACTGCACAATGAGTGAAAACGCGTCCGCCGGGAACAAGGTGCGCGGGCTTTCGTCGAGCATGTAATGACCGCCACACCGCTGTCCGACCGGGCGTGCAAGCAGGCGGAAGACAGTTGCCTCGGGATTCCCTTCGGCGAAGCGGAGAAGCTCCCCGGCGTCGGGCACATGGTTGGAGTTCGCATCGTCGATACCGACGGCGAAATGCTGGTGGGCCGCCGCTTTGACGACAGCGAAACATAAGGATATCACGATTCGGATTATCATGGGATGAACGGAGTCAGGGATCGGTGTTGGATGAGGGTTGGATGAAACGGCTGCCGGAACTCGCGATGCGCGTGAGGGCTTCCGCACGTCGGAGGGGTTCGACATGACCATCGGCAAAAAGATAGTTCGAAACCGCCGTGTGGGCAGTCGTCGCCACCTGGCTCTCGAACGTTTCGGGAGGCATCACGCCGTCGCGGTATCCGGAGAAATGAAAGTGGTCGGAGTTCCGATAGGAACCGGATGCCTCGCCAAACATCATCGTTTCCGCCGGTCGCTCGATTTTCGCAAGACGCGAGAAATCGAGGTCGGGAGCACCCGCCGGATTGGGAGTCAGGAAATCGTTGATCAGGTAGGTGTAAGGCCGGTTTTCCACCGTATCCGTCGGACACTTGAAGGAGAGCGTGCCGGATGTGTATGGCTGGAGCGTGAGAGTCCATGATTTGCCGCCTTGCCTTCGCTGGTGCGAGGTGACCGGCAACGACATTTGGTTGTCCGCCGCATAAAGCATGACCGCCACCCCGATCTCGCGCAGGTTGGAGGCGCACTTCACACCATGGCTGCGGTCAACCAGTTGGCGGGAGACCGACCAAACGAGGGATGCGGTGATGACGATGATCAGAAAAACAACGAGAACTTCCGGCAGGGTGAAGCCTCGCCGCTGGATGGATGTGGACATGGAGATGCGATGTGTTGAAAACAGGTGGAAAGGGCGCGCCGTCCATCACGGACAGCCGCATGCGCCTTGCGGAACCGAACGGTTCAGAAACAACGCCCGGGGAAGCGGCCAAAGCCATTCCGTATGACCGGACAGGAGCAGTCCGGGATACGAGATTCATGGTCCGTTGCGCGACCAAACGAGTCGCGTCAGGCGGAAACCGCACAGGTAGTGATCGGAATCAGCACATCAGCCCAAACGGGGCGGACGGTGGGGAGGTGGGAGCGAAAGCTCACGGAAGGATCCCGGATGATCGGGCAATAAGACGGTGTGATCGGAAGCCACCGGCTCCTTGAGTCGCACCATCATTGGCAGAACGACATCAAGCTTGGTCTGTGCCTTGATCAAGGGTTTCCGCTCCTCGTTTTCCCGCGATTCCTTCACCAGTTTGCACATCTCACATGGATGTTCTCCATCGAAGGTCATGCGGGCCGCCTCGGTCAGGGAAGCGTCCTTGGAATACGCGAGCAGCATGTTTCCCCATGCCAGTGTCTGCACCAGCGCGAAATGACCGCCGACTGAAGCGAACAACGCTCCAACCACCAACCACTTGCCAAGCTGACGCATCGCGCGACGCATTTACGTCAGGCCGTCTATGGCAACGAGACAGAAGTGCAAGAGGAAAGCAATATACGACCGCAAATCGACAGCGAGATCAATCGAACTTGCAAACGCCGTGTTCGCGGGATAGCTGCTCGGGGCGTCATCACCATGAAATCCCTCATGCAAGCCTGCCTGGCACTTTGCACACTGGCCGCTCCGTCCGCAAACGCCCATGAGCCACCTACCGAAATCGAACCACTGGTTGTGACCGGCAAAGCGGAAAGCCTGATCGGTGACGCGGGCACCGCATCCGAAGGCCAGGCGAGCGCGGAGGAACTGATGAGCCGTCCGATCAATCGCCGCGGGGAACTTCTGGAAACCGTGCCCGGCGTGGTGATCACCCAGCACTCCGGCGACGGCAAGGCGAACCAGTATTTCGTCCGCGGCTACAACCTCGACCACGGCACCGATTTCGCCATCACCATGGACGGCCAGCCGGTGAACTTCGTCACCCACGCCCACGGCCAGGGCTATGCCGACCTCAATCCGATCATCCCCGAACTGGTCGAGGGCCTTGAGTACTGGAAAGGCCCGTTCTTCGCACACCTCGGTGATCTCAGCACGGCCGGTGCGGCGAAGTTCAGGTTCTACGACCGGCTGCCCCAGGGAATCGCATCCATCGGCATCGGCGAGCACAACTTCTACCGCGCCCTGCTCGCGGACTCGGTGGATCTCATGCGAGCCGCCCCGTCCGCCAAGGGACCGCCGCCGTCCGATTCCGTTTCCTCCCTCACCTACGCCCTCGAATACAACTACTACGACGGCCCCTGGGACGAGGAGGGAAACTCGCGCCGGCTCAATGCGTTCCTCAAATACTTCCACCAGTCCGGCAACGACACGTTCTCCGTCACCGCCATGGGTTACGACGCCGACTGGGACTCCACCGACCAGATTCCCAGGCGGTTGATTGAAAACGGAACGCTCGACCGCTTCGGAAACATCGACAGCACCGTGGGCGGAGACTCGTCCCGTTACAGCCTCATGGCCGACTGGCACCGCCATCTGGAAGACGGCGAGTGGCATGTGGACGCATACGCCGGCACCTACCGCATGGATCTCTTTTCGAACTTCACTTACAATCTCAACGATCCGGCAAACGGCGACCAGTTCGAGCAACAGGACGACCGCTGGTTCTTCGGCGGAGAGGTGAGGAGGCTTTGGGACTACGGCGAGGAAAACACCATCACTGTCGGCCTCCAAACGCGCAATGACATCATCGACGGCATCGGCCTCTACAACACCCGCGACCGCGACCGTCTCTCCACCGTGCGGGTGGATGACATCCGCGAGAGCAGCGCCGGAGTCTTCGCCAGCGCGGACCACAAGGTGAACGAATGGTTTCGGGTGCAACCGGGGCTGCGGGCGGACTTCTTCCACTTCGATGTGGACAGCGACCTTCCCGCCAACTCCGGAACCGAAAGCGATGCCATCGTTTCGCCGAAACTCTCGATGATCTTCGGACCATGGGCCGAGACCGAGTTCTACGCCAATGCCGGCATGGGCTTCCACAGCAACGACGCCCGCGGCACCACCATCACCGTCGATCCCGTCACGGGCCTGCCCGCCGACAAGGTGGATCCGCTGGTGCAAACCTATGGCTTCGAACTCGGTGCCCGCACTGAGGCTGTTAGAAACGTGACCGGCACCCTCGCCTTCTTCTATCTGCACAGCGATTCGGAACTGCTTTACGTCGGCGACGCGGGCACCTCCGAGGCAGGTCCGGCCAGCGAGCGCTTTGGCGTCGAATGGTCCACCTACTGGCGGCCCAACGATTGGCTGACGCTCGACAACGAGATCACCCTCAGCGAAGGCCGCCTGCTCGATGTGGGATCGGACGACGACATCCCCGGCGCCGTGCCGCTCATTCTCGACACCGGCATCACCGTCGGCCGCGACGAGGGCTTCTTCGGCTCCCTCCGCTCGCGCTACTTCAGCCCGCGCCCGCTCATCGAGGACGGCAGCGAGAAATCCCGTCAGAGTTGGCAGGTCAACGCCCGCGTCGGCTGGCGCAAGGACGATTGGGAAATCGCGCTCGACTGCCTCAACCTGCTGGACCGGGACGACAACGACATCGAATACTTCTACGCCTCCCGCCTGCCCGGCGAACCCGCCGCCGGCATCGAGGACAAACACCTGCACCCGGCGGAACCGAGGACCTTCAGGTTGTTCCTTACCCGAAGGTTCTGACGGCTTGCCTCGGTGCCCGTGAGGTGACGGATTACCCACCGAAGTGGAGGCGACCGAAACAAACCCCGCCCTCACTCCCGCGCCCCCCGAGCTGATCGCCAAGGCAGAGGCGCTGGTGAGCCAGTATGAGGTGGAGTGCTTCTGGTTCCGGCACCCGGATGCCAAGGCCCGCTTGCTGGAAGAATCAGCCGGATATTCGAAGGACTTTGACGTGTTCCACGATGAAGTCCGCGAGCTTGATCCCATCGCCATGAAGATGGAATGGATCGCCATTTCCGACAAGGCGGAGGAGGAGATCACCCGCCTCGCCGACACCCGGATCGACATGCCCATCGGCGTTGCCTTCGTCGATGATCGTGGCGAATCCGGATGGATCGGCTCCAATCCGGATCTCAGGATCCACTACGGCAGCCTGCGCGGACGCTGGCCGACCATCACCGAGATAGAGTGATGGGGTGGATGGTTGGCCCATCAGGCGGGAGGAGCGTGGAACCGGACGATTTCTCCTGCCGTGAACTTCTGGAGCGTGTGGTTTGAAGGCACGCGCATAGGGTGCGACCGGATTTCTTTTCCCTTTCCTTTCCTCCAACTTGGTGTTTTCTCCGAAACGATTACCGAATTTCAACCACATCCAAGCCATGGGACTCCTTGATACACTTCTTTCGATGGTCGGCGGAAACTCCAATGCCGAAGGTGCCGGACATCCGCTGGGGTCCGCTCTGGGTTCGCTGCTGGAGAAGAGCGGCGGCATGCAGGGGCTGATGGAGAAATTCCAACAGGGCGGGCTTGGCGACACCTTCGCGTCGTGGGTGGGCACCGGTGAAAACCAGGGCATCAGCGCGGAGCAGATCCAAAAGGTGCTCGGTTCGGAGCCGCTTCAGGCGGCCGCCTCGAAGCTCGGTCTCGATCCGTCACAGATTTCCGGGATGCTGGCGGAGTATCTGCCCATGGTCGTAGACAAGCTCACGCCGACCGGCAAGATCGATGGCAGTTCCAATCTAGCAGGTGGACTCGCTTCGCTCCTGCCATCGCTGCTCTCCGGCCTCGGCGGCGGCAGAGGCAGCGCCTGAGCCCTAAACATGGTGTGGAAAGCCGTGGCGCGGGCGTCTCGCCCGCAGGCCATCTTTTTGCCCCCCTTTGGCTCCATCCGGCCCATTGCAACCCATGGAATGATGGCTGCGGGCGAGACGCCCGCGCCACGGTTCGAACGGCGCCTACCGAATGGTTACTCTTAGGAATGGATCGGAAAACGGGCGCGGATTGTGCTTTCCGCAGCCGCACCCGCGCCCTCAGCATCGCGCGGGTAGGCTCCTCACTCCATGCCCGCCACCCCCAATCTGCTTACCACCCGCAAAGGCCGCTACGCCGGATTCTTCTGCCTCTACGTCGCGGAGGGCTTGCCCCAGGGATTCACAGCCACGGCGGTGGCGCTGGAGTTCAAGCGCATGGGCATGTCCGGTCTGGCGATCGGATCGTTTCTCGCCACGATCATGCTGCCGTGGACGTGGAAATGGCTGATCGGCCCGCTGGTGGACAACTTCCATCTGAAACCGTTCGGCCGGCGCAAGCAGTGGATCGTTTTCTCGCAAGTGGGCATGCTGGCGACGTTGGTCGCGTCGATTCTGCTGTTTCCCACGGCTGCCACGGGTGAGGACGGGACCAAGGTGTTCACCGGGCTCGCGTTGTTCACGACGATGCTCGTGATCCACAACATGTTCGCCGCCGCGCAGGATGTGGCGATCGACGCGCTGGCCTGCACGGTGCTGCCGGAGGAGGAACGCGGAGTGACCAACGGGTTGATGTTCGCTGGCGCGCAGGCGGGTGCGGCGCTGGGTGGCTCGGGTGTGCTGTATCTGAAAGGCGCATTGGGTTTCACCCTCGCCTCGTTCGTCGCGCCGCTGCTGCTCATCGGCATCCTGGTGATGGTGGTAATGCTCATCTTCGAGCACCACATCGCCGAAACGCCGGAGGAAAAGGCGGAGTATCATCCGCCCCCCCATACCTTCGCGCACACGCTGCGGAGGACGGCCATCTATCTGGGCCTGGTGCTGAAGGTATTCTTCCTCACGAAGCGAGGATTTCTCGGTCTGTTGGTGGCCGTCATCCCTTTCGGCGGCATGGCATTGAGCCTGACGGTTTCCACCGTGCTGACGCCCACGCTCGGCATGACCGACAGCGAGATCGCCAACCTGAATCTCGCCTGCTCGCTGGTTTTCACCGTTTGCTGCATGGCGGGCGGTTGGTTGTCGGACCGCTTCGGGCGGAAGCTCACGCTTTCCGTGTTCGCGCTCGGCACGCTGATTCCGACGGTGTGGATGGGCTGGAAACTCCAGTCGGAGGGTTGGATTCATCCGCTCGCCGCGTCCGCCGACGGCACCTGGCCGCGGCATGAGGCGCTCATTTCCGCATGGTGGCTGGCGGGCCTGGTGTTTTCCGTCTTCAACGGCCTGATGTATGGAATCCGCACCGCGTTTTTCATGGACATCATCGAACCGCGGATCGCCGCCACGCACTTCACCGCATGCATGGCGCTGCTCAACCTGACGACGATCTACTCGTATTGGTGGCAGGGCAAGGCGGTCACCGCCGTGGCCGCCGGCGGCTGGGGAATGACGTATCTGAACATCTTCCTCATCGACGCCGCGCTTGGCGCGCTGTTCCTGCTCGTGCTGCCCTTCGTGAAAACCGCTGCGAAGACCGGCGATTGATCAACGCCGGCATTTTTCCAGCAAGCCACCGAGGAAACGGGTGATCTGCACCAGCGCGTCGGTGTAATCGGAGGGAGCCAGCGGAGCAAGGTCCTCGCGGCTCTCCGCCAGCAGGGCAAGCGCGGTGTCCACGGCGCTCTCCACGGCTCCCTCATATTCGGCGATACCTAACAGAACTGGGAGATCGAGCGGTTCCTGGTCGAGGATGCGCTTGTTGAGTTTGATACGCTGGGCCTCGGAGGCGGTTTCAAGCAGATTGAGGATGGGCAGGGTGAGCTTGCCCTTGGTGAGATCGGTGCGCAGCGTCTTGCCGACGACTTCCTCGGAACCGACGAGATCGAGGCAGTCGTCGTAAATCTGATAGGCGGTGCCGAGTTTCATCCCGTAGTCGTAGAGACGGGCTTCGGCCGCCTCGTCCATGCCGGAGAGCCGCGCCGCGAGTCCGGCGGAACAGGCGAAGAGCGCGCCGGTTTTCATGCCGATGACCTGGAAATACTCCGCTTTGGTGAAAGTCAGGTCGAAGCGGCGTTGGGTCTGGATGATCTCGCCTTGGCAGACTTCGCGAGCGGCGTTGCCCACCTTGCGGCAGATGGCGATGCTGTCGAAATCGGTCGCCAAGGTCAGTGCATGGGAAAACAGCGCGTCGCCGAGCAGGACGGAAAGCGAGTTTCCCCACTTCGCGTTGGCGGTGGGGACCATGCGGCGGGTGGTGGCGCCGTCGATGATGTCGTCGTGCACCAGCGTGGCCATGTGGATGAGTTCCATGATCACGCCGAGCTTCACGTGGTCGCCGGTGACTCCTCCCGCGGCGCCGCCGACAAGGGCGGCGAGGGCCGGGCGGATGCGCTTGCCCGAAGTGTTGCAGACGTAAGCGACGTAGGGCTCGATGGCCGGATCAAATCCCCTCACCTGCTCGCGGATCGATGCCTCCACACGTTCCAGTTGGGGACGAACGAGTTCGAACGGAAAGAGATCGCCGCGGGCAGTGGTGGTGGTGGTGGCCATTGGAGCTGGGGACGCCCCAAAAAGCCACATTCCCGGGCTTGCCGCAACCCGGATATTTTCCCCGCGAATCGCAACATCCAAGAGCCTCCGCCCGTAAGACGCAAGATGATCCGCCCTCCCGCCTTTGCCGCGCTGGCACTGCTGGTTTTTCCGGTGCCGCTTGCCGCCCAGGCCCCCGGCGGCAAAGCGGAGGCAGGTGTGGATCACGCGGCGCTGGTCCGGTCGCTCGACGACGCGGCGCTCGCCCGGGGAGAGGCCACTTACCAGATGATGTGCCTTGCCTGCCACGGCACGCCGGGAAAACCCGGATCGCTGCCGAACTCGCGGGCGTTCTGGAAGGAACCCTTCAAGAACGGCGGCGATCCGTACGGAATCTATCGAACGCTCACCACGGGCCTCGGACAGATGCCCGCAATGCCGATGCTCAGCCCCGCGCAGCGCTACGAGGTGGCCCACTACGTTCGCGAGAAACTCGTCAGGCAAACCAATCCCACGGCCTACACGGCGGTGGACCGCACCTATCTGGAAAAGCTGCCGAAACCACAGGGCAGGTTCGTGGAAACCAAAGCGATGCGGGAGTTTCGCAAGGGCCCCAAATACCTGCGGATGGACTTCGGCCCGGTGATGATGTGGACGCTCGAAGCGCAGCGCGGAAACATCGCGCAGAAGGGCATCGCCATCCGCCTCGACTCCGGCACCGGCGGCGTCTCCAAGGGCCGCGCGTGGATGATGTATGAACACGACACCATGCGCGTCGCCGCCGCATGGGCCGGCGGGGATTTCATCAACTGGAGAAACATCGCCTTCGACGGTTCCCACCATGTCCATCCTTCCATCCGTGGCGAAATCGCCTTCACGCAGCCCGACGAGCCGGCATGGGCCGATCCTGCGAGCCAATCCTATGCGGACACCCGTTTCCGCGGACCGGACGGCAAACGCTATGGTCCCCTGCCCCACTCCCATGTGCGCTATCGCGGACTCTATCAGCATGGCGAGCGCAGCGTGTTGTTCTATCAGATCGGCGGGCGAGAGGTGTTGGAGTCTCCTGGCTGCGTCGGACAATCGGGACAACTGGTTTTCACCCGTGCATTCCGCGTCGCGCCCGGCACCGGAGCCATTGAGTGCCGGATCGCCGGGGAAAACGAAACCGTCACCGTGCGAGGAGCGGCACAGGCCAGGCTCGAAGTGTCCGGCGGGCATCATGTCCTGCATGTCCCGCCTGCCGCCGGCGTGCTCCATTTCACCGTGGATATCTCCACCAAACTCGCTGTTCCCGGCGACTTCACACCCATCTCACCGGCTCCGGACGATTTGCTGGAACTCACCCGCGGTGGCCCCGCCCGCTGGCCGGACGCGCTTCCCGCGAAAACCGGCGAAGTTCTGACAGGCGATGGCTTTGAGGCGGTTCCGCTGGATTTTCCCGCCGCCGAGATCAACCCGTGGCGAACCCAGTGGCGGCCCGGCGGCTTCGACTTCTTCGCCGATGGCAAACGCCTCGCCCTCTGCAACTGGATGGGCGACGTGTGGATCGTTTCCGGGCTGGACGATCCCGACGGTAATCTCAGTTGGCGCCGCATCGCCTCGGGACTCCATCAACCGCTCGGACTCAAGATCATCCATGAGACCATTCATGTGACATGCCGCGACCAGATCGTCCGTCTTCGCGATCTCAATGGCGACGGCGAAACCGACTTTTACGAATGCTTCAACAGCGATCATCAGGTGACCGAGCACTTCCATGAATTCGCCATGGGGCTGCAGACGGATCGCGAGGGAAACTTCTATTATGCCAAGTCCGGCCGCCACGCGCTGCCGCCGCTGGTTCCCCAGCACGGCACCCTGCTCCGGGTGAGCCCGGACGGGGAGAAAACCACCATCGTCGCCAACGGCTTCCGCGCCGCCAACGGCATCTGCGTGAACGATGACGGCACCTTCTGGGTCACGGACCAGGAAGGCAACTGGATGCCCAAAAACCGCGTGAACCTGGTGAAACCCGGCGGTTTCTACGGCAACATGTAGTCTTACGGCGCGCCCGAGGACTCGAGCGACGAACTGATGGAAGAACCGCTCGTCTGGATCACCAACGCGATGAACCGCTCGCCCGGCGAACTGGTCCGCGTGACCTCCGGAAAATGGACGCCGATCGAAAACCGGCTACTCGACATGAGTTATGGCATGGGCCGCATGTTTCTAGTGCTGCAGGATGAGTCCGATGCCACCCAAGGAGCCACCGTCGCCATGCCGATCGAGGATTTCCCCACCGGCGTGATGCGCGGCCGCTTCCATCCCGCCAGTGGTGACCTGTATGCCTGTGGCATGGCCGTCTGGGCATCTAACAAACATCAGGACGGCGGACTCTACCGCGTGCGCCGGACCTCCACTCCCGCGAATCTGCCGGTCGCATGGACCACCGGCGAGGGCACGATACGCATCACCTTCAGCGATCCGTTGGACGCGGATACGGCGGCAAAACCAGAATCCTACTCCGTGACCACCTGGAACATCCGGAGAACCGCCAACTACGGATCGAAACACCTCAACGAGACCGGCTTGGAAATCCGCTCGGCGTCCGTTTCAGCGGACAAACGCAACGTCGCCCTCGAAATTCCGTCCCTTGCGCCGACGCGCTGCCTCAAGCTGGTCGCCAACCTGAAGTCTGCGGACGGAAGCGAGTTCAAGCGGGAGATCCACGCGACGATTCACCGCCTGCATCCGCGGTGATCCGCCTGTTTCACAGGATTTTCACCAAACCTCGGACCTATCTGCTTGCTAGATCAGCGCGGCGAGACTAGCTCTCGGCACCTATGAAAAAACGTGCGATCTGGATGCTGGTCCCGGCGGTGGCGCTGGGCTTGGGAGCCTGCAAGAAGAAGGAGGAAGCCAAGGCTCCCGAAACCACCACTCCGCCCGCCGCCGAAGCCGCTCTCAAGCCGGGTGAATCCGGTTCCGCAGCCACCGAAGCGATGAAGGCCCCGGCACTCAGCGCCGAAGAAAGGGCCGCCAAGCTCGGCTTCGCCAAGCACCTCCCGCAGGACACCGAGGTGGTCATGGCGTTCCACAATGGCTCGAAAACGGTGGACCGCATCCAGGCCAGCAAGTTGTGGCAAGCCATCCAGTCGGAAATGGGCGCGGGCATGATGGGCGGAGGCTTCGACGTCGAGCCTGGCGCCGAGGAAATGGAAGAGGATTTTGAGTTGCCCGAAGCCGAGCAGGACGCGGATACGGAAGAGACCGAAGAGGAAATCGCCGAACCGATGGGCCCGGCCAAACTGTTCGGCACCGAGTTCACCCTCGCGCTGGGCAAGTCCGGCAGCGCGCAGACCGGCAACCTGCTCACCATCAACCGCCGCATGGGATACTTCCAGATGCGTGGTCTCGCCAAGGTCTTCGTCGATGCGGTGAAATCCGGTGATTTCACCGATTTCGAAACCGCCATCGATGACCAATTCGGCGAGCAGTTGGCCAAGGACCTTCTCAACGACTCCGAATCCGGCGCGGCGCTGTTCGACAAGATGGGCATGCCGCCCCTCTATCTGGCGTTCCGCACCACTCCCGAGGACCGCGAATCGGCCGCGCAACAACTCGCCGCCCTCGCCGAAAACCTCGGCATGCTCGGTGATGTCGTCGAAACCGTCGAAGTCGAGAAAGCCGGAGCCAAATTCGCCGGACAGAAAATCGTCGGCGCGAAGGTTGCGAAGTTGATGGAGGAGTCCCGCGGGGACATGGAGGGGATCATCGACGCCGATTCGATGGACAAACTCATCGCCTCGGCCGCCAAGAAGAACCTTGTTGTCCTCAGCGGTTCACTTGGCGACTACGCCGTGCTTTTCATCGGCGGTTCCGAAGATGACATGAACCTCACCACCGATCTCGGCCAGTCACTTGTGGCCGGCGACAGCCTCGCATTCTGCGATTCCTACGTCAGCAAGGATCTCGCCGCCGTGATCCTCGGCCGCAAGGAAATGCTGGACACGCTCACCATCAGCGCCGGCGGTCTGGCCGACTTCACCTCAGGCCTGCGTGACGGCATCGCCGGATCGGATGCCCTAGGCGATACCCGCGACCTTGAAGCGCTGCTGCGCATGGTTGGCGAACGCGAGAGCGCCCTGCGCAAGCTCGCCTCCAACGAAACCGGTGGAATGGCCGCATTCTTCGAGGACGGACTGAAGATCGAAACCCACGGCGGAATGGACAACGGCGCCCTCGATTGGAAAACTCCCAACCGCATGACTTCGCTCGGCGATTCCGAGGATGTGGTGCTCTTCGCCAACATGACAACCGAGGCCGCTTACGACGAAGCCATGCGCGGATATCTCGAGGCGCTCATGGAAACCGGCTACGCCATCGCCATGCAAGTCGCCGAGGTTCCCGGAGAAGCGGACGAACTCGCCCAATTCCGCGAAATGACCAAAACCTTCGACACCAAATTCCGCGAGGATATCGTGGCGTTTTGGCAGGCATTCAGCGGCGATTTCGACGGTGGCCTCGGCAACGAAAGCGCCCTCGTCGTGGACCTCAAGGGCTCGATGCCTCCGATCCCGGGCGTGCCTCAGGCGGTCGTGGATGAAGCGAAGTTCCCCCGCATCACGATGATCGCGCCGGTGACCGACCGCGCGAAGCTCCGCGAATCATGGCAGAAGATGAACTCCTCTATCACCAACATTCTCGGCAAGGTGAGTGAAATGTCCGGCCAGGACATTCCGATGCAGAAGCCCATCAGCTCGGACAAGAACGGCTTCACCACTTGGTTCTTCTCCATGCCATTCTTCAACGATGATTTCCTGCCCTCCGTCACCGTGGGCGACCAGTGGTTCGCCGCCTCATCGTCCAAGGTCCATGCGCTCGATCTCATCGACAAGGCATCCAAAGCCAAGGCCGAAAAGACCGGACTGTTCTTCACCGTCAACTTCAAGGCGCTCCAAACCTTCGCCAGGGAAACCGCCAAGACCCTCGACAAGAACGCCGAAGCCGTAAGCCTCTCCAAGGAGGACCTAGAAACGTTCAGCCGCTCCATCGAAGCCATGGACGAAATCGACAAGCTCACCATCCACGCCCGCCGCGAGAATGGCGAGCTGCGCACCAGCGTGCATTTCAAGACCAAGTGACGGGCCGTTGACTCAACCAGCGTGAGCGGTTGCGGATTCAGCCGCGCATATCCTCGCATCGACTTCGCACGGAAGGATTTCCGCTGGCAATCATGCAGCGTCACCGCTTCCTTAGGACGCGCGGTGGGTTTTCCAACCGTCTGGTTTCATGAAGACATCCGAAAACGGCCTTGCCGGGCAACGGGGTATCCTGCGGGTTTCCACCGACCCGGACCACAGCGGCATGGATGTCGAGTTCGATCCAGCGCTGATCACCGACCACGAGGTGCGCGACCTGATCCGCAGCCACATTGAGGAAATCGAGTCCAGTGTGCGGAAGCGGGCGTTCCGGCTGGAGGGAAACGCCTGCGAGGCCTGCGCGCTCAAGCTGGAGCGCAAAATCCGGCGCATCCCCGGCATCAGGCGCGCCACGGCCACCTATGCCGGGCGCGTGCTCGCGGTGACCTTCGATTCGGACATCGAGCCCGCCGACCGCGTGGAGGCTGACTTGCGGAAGAGCGGCGCGGCGATCCATCCGTTGGAAGTGCGGACCGCCGGACGAGGTTCGTTCTGGCAGCGGATCCGATCCGGAGAACTCAATGAGGAGTTATCATGCGGCTTGGGTTTGGTCTTTCTCATCTCCGCGCTGGTCGTGGAAAAATCGGTGGGCGGAGTCTGGGCTCATGTCCTCTACGCGGCGGCTTACGTTTTCGCCGGCCAGCAGGGCGTCCGTTCCGCCATCGCATCCCTGCGCGAGCGCGTTCTCGATGTGGATGTGCTGATGGTACTCGCCGCGCTCGGAGCCGCATCCATCGGCGCGCCGTTCGAGGGTGCCCTCCTGTTGTTCCTCTTCAGCTTCTCGAACGTGCTGCAACGCCACGCAATGGACCGCACGCAACGGGCGATCGAAGCGCTGCTGACACTCCGCCCCAAGGAAGCCCTGGTGAAGCGGGGCGAAACACCGGTGAAAGTGCCGGTCGAGGATCTGGAAATCGGCGAAATCGTCATCGTCAAACCCGGCGAGCAGATCCCGGTGGACGGCGTGCTTTCGGAAGGCAGCACCCATGTCGATGAATCCTCACTGACCGGAGAGTCGATGCCCGTCGGGAAAACGGCAGGCAGTTTGCTGTTTGCCGGCACCCTGAACCAAAGCGGCGGCATTGAACTGAGAATCACCAAACGCTCCGGCGATTCGACGCTGGCGCGCATGGTCCAACTCGTCGCCGAGGCCCAATCGGAGAAGTCGAAAGCCCAACGCTTTCTCGAACAGGCCGAACAATATTATGCCATCGGCGTAATCCTCTTCACGCTCGGCGTGTTTCTGGTTCCCTGGCTGTTCCGCGGAGAAACCTTCGCCGCCGCCTTCTACCGCGCGATGACCATCATGGTGGTCGCCTCGCCATGCGCACTCGTCATTTCCACTCCGGCCACCGTCCTGTCCGCCATCGGCGGCGCGGCACGGCGCGGCATCCTGATCAAAGGCGGATCACACCTCGAACGCGCCGCCCGCATCAACATCGTGGCGGTAGATAAAACCGGCACGCTCACCGTCGGCAAACCCTCGCTCACCGAAATCATCACGCCGGATGCCGTGTTTTCCACGCGGGATGCATTGCCGCAAGGCGCAAGCGATCTGCTGCGCATCGCCGCCGCGCTCGAATCCCGCTCCGAGCACCCGCTCGCCCACGCCATCGTCAAGGGCGCGGAGTCGGCGGGCATCGCCCATCCGGAAGCAAGCGCCTTTCTCTCCACCGCCGGCAAGGGCGCGGAAGCCGATATCGAGGGCCGCCGTTATCTGATCGGCAGCGAGCGACTCCTCCGCGAACTTGAGGCGGAAGGATTGCCGCCCCTTGCCACGCTCGCCCAACCGCTGCTGCGCGATGGCAAAACCTGCGTTTGGCTCGGCAGACGCGATGGCGACCGCGTGACCGCCCTCGCCGTGCTCGCCATGGCCGATACCATCCGCCCCGAGTCACGCGAACTGGCGGCGCAGTTGAAACAACTCGGCGTCACCAAGGTGGTGATGCTCACCGGTGACCAGCGCACCGTCGCCGAAGCCATCGCCCGCGAGGCGGGTATCGACTCGGTGTTCGCCGAACTGCTCCCCGAGGACAAACTGCGCGTCATCCGCGAACTGAAGCGCGAAGGCAGCGTGATGATGGTGGGCGACGGCGTGAATGACGCCCCCGCCCTTGCGGTTTCCGATCTCGGCGTGGCGATGGGCGCGGCCGGCACCGACGTGGCCATGGAAACCGCCGACATCGTCCTGATGGGCGACCGCATCGGCAACATCCCGATGCTGCTCGCCCACGCCCGCCGCGCGCGACGCGTACTCTATCAGAACCTCGCCTTCGCCTCGGGCGTGATCGCCGTGCTCATCATCTCCGCACTCGGTTTTTCCCTGCCGCTGCCCATCGGCGTGATCGGCCACGAGGGCAGCACCGTGCTCGTCTGCCTCAACGGCCTGCGACTGCTGATGGTGAGAGGATGATGTTCGCTCCGTTAGATGGCCCGTTCGCGGATCTCGGCGGTGACTTCCGCGATGAATTCGTCCAGCGGCTTCGCGCCGAGGTCGTCCTTGTCGCGGTGTCTCACGGAGACGGTGCCCTCGTCGGCCTCGCGCTGGCCAATGACGAGCATGTAGGGCACGCGGTCGAGGCGGGCGTTGCGGATCTTGGCGCCGATCTTGTCGGCGCTGCGGTCCACGGTGAGGCGGACGCCGGCGTCGGCGAGGCGTGCGGCGGCGGACTCGGCGGCATCGAGGGTTTTCTCGGAGATGGGCAGGATGCGGACCTGCTCCGGGGAAAGCCAGGTGGGGAACTTGCCCTCGAAGTGCTCGATGAGCAGGCCGGTGAAGCGTTCCATCGAACCGAAGGGCGCGCGGTGGATCATCACCGGAATGTGCGGGGCATTGTCCGCACCGACGTAGCTGAGGCCGAATCGAACCGGCAGGTTGTAGTCCACCTGCACGGTGCCGAGCTGCCAGTCGCGGCCGATGACATCCTTCACCACGAAATCGATCTTCGGGCCGTAAAACGCGGCCTCGCCGAGTTCCTCGGTGTATTCAACGCCGAGCGTTTGCACGGCTTCGCGCAACGCGGCTTCGGCCTTGTCCCAATTCTCCGGTGAACCGACGTATTTGTCGCTCTCCGGATCGCGCAACGAGAGACGGACGCGGTATTCGTGCATGCCAAGCGTGCTCAGCACCTTCTTGACGAGATCGAGGCAGCCGGTGACTTCGGCGGCGACCTGATCGGGCGTGCAGAACAGGTGGGCATCGTCCTGGGTGAACCCACGGACGCGGGTCATGCCGCCGAGTTCGCCGGATTGCTCCCAGCGATAGACGGTTCCGAACTCGGCGAGCCTGACAGGCAGATCGCGGTAGGAATGATGATCGCTCGCGAAGATCTTGATGTGGTGCGGGCAGTTCATCGGCTTGAGCAGGTAGCCCTCGTAGTCGCCTTGGGCGAGGCCGTTGACCAGCGTGGCGCAGGTGGTGTCCTCATCCGCGAGTTTTTCGAGCACGTCGCGCTCGGGAATCGCCGGATACTGGCTTTCCTGATAGTAGGGAAAGTGGCCGGAGGTGCGGTAGAGATCGAGCTTGCCGATGTGCGGGGTGAACACCTGGCTGTATCCCTGTTTGTCGAGTTCCTCGGTGATGAAGTCCTGAAGCGCGCGGCGGACGAGTGCGCCCTTCGGTTTCCAGAGGATGAGGCCCTGGCCGACCATTTCGTCGATGTGGAACAATCCCAGTTCGCGGCCGAGCTTGCGGTGGTCGCGTTTCTTGGCTTCCTCGAGCCGGTTGAGATGCTCCTCTAACAACTCCTTGCTCTCGAAGGCGGTGCCGTAAAGCCGCTGGAGCTGGCCTTTGCTTTCATCGCCCATGTAGAACGACGAGGAAACCGACATGAGCTTCACGTTCTTGCACTTCGAGGTGTAGCCGACGTGAGGACCGGCGCAGAGGTCGATGAACTCGCCGTTTTGGAAACAGGAAATCTCCTCGCCCTCCGGGATCTTGTCGATGAGGTCTAGCTTGAAGCGGGACGGGTTGCCCGGGCGCTCGGTGAGACCTCCGAGACGGCCGCTTTCGGCCATGGCCTTGGCTTCCTCGCGTGAGATGACCTTGCGCTCGAACTTCTGGTTGTCCTTGGCGATTTTTTTCATCTCGGCCTCGATTTTCTCGAAGTCGTCCGGGGTGATCCGGTGCTTCATGTCGAAGTCGTAGTAAAAGCCGTTCTCGATCGGCGGGCCATAGGCGAACTGGGCGTCCGGCCAGAGGCGCAGGATGGCGGTGGCCATGACGTGGGCGCAGGAGTGGCGGAGGCGCTCCAAGTCGGTCATCTGCTGGCGTTCGTCGAGGGTCTTGCGTTCGTTCATGGCGGGCGGAGAGAAAACCCGGCCGGTCTGGAATGTTCAACCCGAATTCGGAGGGAGGAGGCACGAAACGCCCGCCCGGTTCCGGTTTCGGCGGTGGTTCGAAAGAAAACGGGCGCGGACCGTATGCCGGCCCGCGCCCGAGATTGCACAGATTCCCCCCAAAGATCCCGCGGGGTTTGGCTGCGGGCCGGTTCGTTGACTTCCCCCCGGAGATCAACGGGCCCATCGCAGCCGCTTCCGCGGAACTGAGAATATGTCGGAAAGGTTTTCAGTTTGCGTTAGCACGCTGTCGCCTTTCGTTGGTGATACACTGCACCGGATTTTTAGGTTTGAGAAGATATTTGGGGTCCCAAATCCGGCCATGTGGTCCCGAAACCGGCCGCATGGGCGGATCAGCCGAGCCAGGCGAGGAATTCCTGGTTGCCGTCGGTGCCGGTGATGGGTGAGGCGATGAGTCCGCGCCATTCCAGGCCGAGGTCTTCAGTGGCGAAAGCACGGATTTTGCCGATGGCGCGCTCGTGGAGGGAGGGATCGCGGACGATGCCGCCCTTGGAGATGTCCTCCCGTTCGAGTTCGAACTGGGGTTTGATCAGGCAAACGATCATGCCGTCCGGATCGAGGATCGATCGGACGGCCGGAAGCACCTTGGTCAGCGAGATGAACGAGAGGTCCATCACGGCGAGGCGGACGGTTTCGCCGATATCCTCGGGGGTCATGTGGCGGGCGTTGAATTGCTCCTTCACGATCACCCGCGGATCGGTCCGGAGTTTCCAGACGAGCTGGTTGGTGCCGACGTCCACCGCATGGACCCGGGCCGCACCGCGCTGGAGCAGGCAGTCGGTGAAACCGCCGGTGGACGCGCCGACGTCGATGCAGGTCCATCCGGTGGGGTCGATGGCGAAGGCGTCGAGCGCGGCCTCGAGCTTGAGACCGCCACGGCCGACGAAACGGGGTTTTTCGCGAATCTCCAGCGGGGCGTCGCATGGGAGCTTGGCGCTTGGTTTGGACACCGTGTGATCGCCGGAACGGACCTCGCCGGCGAGGATGAGGCGCTTGGCCTGCTCGCGGGATTCGCACAGGCCGCGTGAAACCAGCAGGGCGTCGGCGCGTTCGGTTTTCATCGGACGGGCGGGAGCCAAGCAGATCGGGATGCCATCGGAAACCACTTGTTTCTTGCTTCGGGCGGAAAAGGCCGCCAACGATCCGCGGCGTGACGCGCCACCGCACCGACGACCTCCGCATTACCGGCCTGAATCCGCTGATTTCTCCGGCGGTGCTGGCCTATTATCTGCCACTGACCGAGTCCGCCTCCGAGGTGGTGGCCGGTGCCCGTGCCCAGGCGGATGCCATCCTTCGCCGCGAGGACGACCGCTTGCTGGCGGTGGTGGGGCCCTGCTCGATCCACGATCCCGAAGCGGCGATGGAGTATGCGGTCAAACTCAAGGCCGAGGCCGAGCGGCTGAAGGACGACGTGTTCGTGATCATGCGGGTGTATTTTGAGAAACCCCGGACGACGGTCGGCTGGAAGGGCCTGATCAACGATCCGAAGCTGGACGACTCGTTCGACATCAATCAAGGCCTGCGCATCGCGCGAGGGCTGCTGCTCGATCTGGCGAACATGGGAGTGCCCGCCGGGACCGAGTTCCTCGACGCGATTTCGCCCCAATACATCGCCGACCTCATCGCCTGGGGCGCGATCGGCGCACGCACCACGGAGTCGCAGGTTCACCGCGAGTTGGCTTCGGGCCTCTCGATGCCGGTCGGTTTCAAAAACGGCACGGGCGGATCGATCCAGATCGCTCTGGACGCCATCCAGTCGTCCTCCCGGCCGCATCATTTCCTGTCGGTGACCAAGCAGGGCGTCTCGGCGATTTTTTCGACCTCCGGCAACGAGTCGTGCCACCTGATCCTGCGCGGCGGGAAAACCGGGCCGAACTACGAGAAGCAGTCCATCGACGAGGCCACCGCCATGCTCCGGGAGCAGGGCATGATCGAATCGGTGATGGTCGATTGCTCGCACGGCAACTCGATGAAGGACTTCCGCAACCAGCCGCTCGTGGCCCGGAATCTCGCCAATCAGATCGCCGCAGGAAACCGGGTGATCACCTCGGTGATGATCGAGTCCAATCTGGTGGAAGGGGCCCAGAAACTCGGCAAGGACCCGTCATCGCTGGTGCGCGGGCAGTCGATCACCGACGCCTGCCTCGGGTGGGAAGACACGGTCGAGACGCTCGATGTGCTGGCCGAAGCGGTTCGAAAACGCCGCGAGCAGGCGTAGAAGGAGCCCGGGATGACCCGATACTTCGGGATAACGCCCGAAGCGACGGCCATTTGTGCCATTTCGGCGACAGATTTTGGCAGGATTGTCAACTTTCGCTAAAATATCCGCTCTCGCGGCTTGCCGTGCACGACGGACCTGTCATTCTCAGCCAGCCTTCACCGTAGGACATGGATTTAACAAGCGAAACGTCCCAGAGCGTCATCACCTGCCGCAACAGCCAAGGCACGGAACTCACCGCTAACCTGCTGAGAATCAAGCGTTATTCGGTCGTCTTCGAGGTCTACAACCCCTACAGCATCCTGCAGTTGTCGGAGGTTTTGTCCGACTTCCGGATCATGGCCTCCCGGCGACTGCTCTATCAAGGCAAGGCGGTCGTCAGCAATCTGCTCAACACCGGCATCGTTCTGGTGTGCGAAGCCATGCTCGACGAAGGCTGGGTGGAGGTCGATTTCCTTTCCGGCGTCAGCGGATCAACCGTGGCAGGGCGAGGCGACCTCGCCAGCCAGTTCTCCAGTTTCATGGGCGAGTGGAAATCGGCCAACCAGGTCCACGATCCCTTCAAGCTCGTGGTGGCGGACCTCGCCAGCATGCTCTCCGGCGTGCAACACTGGCTGACCGGCATCGACGTGGGCATCCGCACCACCGTCACCCGACGCCGGGACGACTTGGAACAGGAAATCTTCTCCGGAATCGAAAACCGCGTGGTCGATGAGGTTTTGCCATCGATGCAACGCTTCGAGGATGTCTCCCGCGAGGTCGGCGAAGCGGAGGTGGCGGTTCACAAATCATACGTCCGCCGGGAACTCCACCCGATCGTGCTGTGCTCGCCGTTTCTCTACCGCACCTACACCAAACCGCTCGGCTATGCCGGCGACTATGAGATGGTCAACATGATGCTGCGGAATCCCTATGAGGGATCCTCGGCTTTCGCCAAGCTGCTCAATTTCGCCCTGCTCAACACCGAGCCCGTCGTCGCGCACCGCAACCGGATCGACTACCTGATCAACAAGCTGCGCTCCGAATGCCTGCGCCGGGTAAGCCGCGGCAAAACGCGGGTCTTCAACCTCGCCTGTGGCCCTGCCATGGAAGTCCAGCGTTTCCTGAAAGAATGCGAGGAAAGCGATCTCGCGGAGATCGACCTGCTGGATTTCAACTCGGAGACGCTCGAATACACCCGCGAGCGGATTCAGGAAGCCAAGATGGCCGGCGGCCGCGAGACCCAGGTCCGCTATTTCCAACGCTCGGTTCACCAACTCTTGCGCGCCGCCACCCAGGGCGGAGAGGACGAATTCACCAACTACGATGTGGTCTATTGCGCCGGGCTTTTCGACTATCTCTCCCAGCGGGTTTGCAAGCGTCTCGTCGAACTGTTCTGCACGATGGTCCGCCCCGGCGGCATCGTCATCGTCACCAACGTCGCCCAGAGCAATCCGCGCAAGGCGTGGATGGAATACGTCATGGAGTGGAACCTCATCTATCGCGACACTGACGAAATGAACGATCTGATTCCCGAGGGCATCCGACTCCGGAACTCCAAAGTCGAGGCCGACGCCACCGGCGTGAATCTGTTCCTTGAAATCGAAATCGCGGATGGCTGACGCCGTTGACACCCCGCGGACCCCGGCACGCTCGCTGCGTCAGGCGTTCCACGAATACGAAAACGGCATTGCCCTCGACAATGCCAGGCGCGCGGCCGTGTTTTCAGGGGTATTCATGCTCGCCGCCTCGTCGCTCGACTGGATCATCATTCCGGAGAGGGCCGTCGAGTTCCTGATGATCCGCGCCGTTTGCGCCCTTCTCGTGGGCGGGATTTTCTGGTATCTCGGGAAGGCCGAAAACTTCAACCGCGCCAAGATCCTCGCCCAGGGCATCGCGCTGCTTCCGATGATCGGCATCTGTGTGATGATCGCCGTGACTGACGGAGGAAATTCGGTCTATTACGCGGGACTCAACCTCGTGCTTGTCGGCCTGTCGCTGCTGCTGCGCTGGAGCTTCTGGAACTCGCTCACGATGATCGCCTGCTGCTTTGTCTGCTACTCGCTCAGCGTGATCATATCTCCGGTCAATCCGGATATGCATGTTCTTTTCGGCAACTGCTTCTTCCTGTTCGTCACCTCGGTGTTCGTGGTCGCAGGCAGTTATTTCTACGAGAACCTCCGCTTCAGCGAATTCTGCCTTCGCGCCGAAGTCGAACGCTCGCGTGAGCTGCTGGAATCCCAGAACAAACAGCTCTCCGAACTCGACGAGGCCAAGACCCGCTTCTTCGCGAACATCAGCCACGAACTCCGCACACCGCTCACCATCATGCTCGGCATTACCGAGCGGCTCCGGATCGCCATTGGAGCCTCAAGCGGAAATCCCGCCACCGAGGAGATGATCACCATGCTCGAGCAGAACGGACTGCGGCTGCTCAAGCTCATCGACGATCTGCTCGACCTTGTCCGCTTCGATACCGGCCACGCCGACATCAACCGCCAGCCCACCCACATCAACAATCACATCGAGGGCCTGCTCCGCTCGCTGCGTCACCTCGCGGAGCAGGATCGCGTCGCCCTCCTCTGGGATTGCAATGCGGATGTCGAGTCGATCCTCCTGGACCGCGACAAGTTCGACAAGATCCTGCTCAATCTGGTCATCAACGCCATCAAGTTCACCCCTTCCGGCGGATCGATCGAAGTGAAGGTAACGGTTCAAGAGGGGAATCTCGCCCTCGCCGTCATCGATACGGGCGTCGGCATACCCCCGGAAGTGCTGCCAAGGATTTTCGAGCGCTTCTGGCAGGTGGACACCTCCTCAACCCGGAAGTTCCAGGGTGCGGGCATCGGCCTTGCACTTGTCCGCAGCCTGACGGAGGCGATGGAAGGCTCGGTCAAGGTGGACAGCCGCGTCGGCCATGGCACGACTTTCACCGTCGAACTGCCCACCCCGGCGGCGGAGGTCTCGAAGGAGGAACAAACCGAAAGCGAAAACTCACCGGCACAGCACGGTGAGAACATCGCCCAACTCCATCGCAAGGCAGCCATGTCCATTCCCGGCAAGGTGGCCCCGCGCGGAGCGGTGCCGCTCCAGCACAAGGGCCAAATGCCCGCACCACTCATCGGCCGCCCCTCGGGCGCGCGACCGCTTGTGCTCATCGCCGACGACGAACCGGACATCCGCCGGTTCCTGCGCATGCAGATGGAAAACGTGGACGTCATCGAAGCCTGCGACGGCGCCGAGGCCCTCGAACTGGTGCGCCTCCGCCACCCGCAGCTCGCGCTGCTCGATCACATGATGCCGGAGATGGATGGCGTGGAGGTCTGCAAGGGAATCCGCGCCAATCACAGCACCCGCGGAACGGCGGTCATCATTCTGACAGCGCGGGCCGACGAGCAGACCAAACTCTCCGCCCTCCAGGCGGGTGCCAACGATTTCCTCACCAAACCATTCTCCACCGCCGAGCTCGCCCTCCGGCTTGAAAACCAGATCGCCATGGCGCGCATTCGTCGCGAGATGGCCGATCTCAACACCGAACTGCAGGCCGCGCTCGAACAGATCAAGGAGAACGAAGTGCTCATGGTCCGCAACGAGAAGCTCTCCGCACTCGGCAGGATGAGCGCCGGCATCATCCATGAGATCAACAACCCGCTCAACTATGCCGGCGCGGGAATCCATGCCCTCGAAACCTTCCGGAAAAACCTTCCCGAAGCGGACCGCGAGGATTTCGCCGACATCCTCAAGGACATCCGGGAAGGCGTCGAACGGGTTTCCCAAATCGTCATTGATCTCCGGAAATTCACCCGCGAGGAAAACTCCGCGAGCGGCGACGCCGACCTTGTGGAAATCATCACCCGCGCCCGCCGAATGGTCAGCCATCAGGTGGGAAAGGACAGCATCGGGATGAATCTCAAGGTTCCGGATCACGCGCTCATCCGCGGCAATCCGAACCAACTCGTCCAGGTTTTCATCAACTTCTTCCAAAACAGCATCGACGCGATCCACCAGCGCCAGGCGGAAATGGGCGGCGAACCCGGACGCATCGACGCCACCGTCGAACCCGCCGGCGAAGGCTGGCAGGTCACGATCCGCGACAACGGCATCGGCATCCCCCCCGAAAACCTGCCCAAGATCTTCGATCCTTTCTTCACCTCCAAGGACGTCGGCAAGGGCATGGGCCTTGGCCTGTCCATCACCCACCAGATCCTGCGTGCCCACCAGGCAATCATCGAGGTGGACAGCCGCCCCGGCGAGTTCACCCGTTTCCGCCTGGTGTTTCCAAAACCCGAATACGGCGGGGAAACCGATCCCGATTCCGTTCTCGACCAAAGCGCCTGATTCATCCTAGCGTCCCCATGTCCGTTAGCAACCGCCGCACACCTATCCGCCCTACAACAACATGAGCAACGAGATCGACAACTACGACTACCAGCGTTACGCCATCCTGTTCGTGGATGACGAGGCCAATACCCGCAAGTATTTCAGGCGGCTCTACGGCGACAAGTTCCGCATCATCGAAGCCGAGGACGGGGTCCAGGCTCTTGAGGTCTTCCGCAAGCACGCCAACGAGATCGGCATCATCGTCACCGACCAGCGCATGCCGAACGAAACCGGCGTCGGTTTCCTCTCCAAGATCGCCGACGACTATCCGGACATCATCAAGATCCTCTCCACGGCTTATTCCGACATCGACGCGGCGATCGGCTCGGTCAACCAAGGCGGCATTTTCCGCTACATGACCAAGCCATGGGACATCCCGGAACTGGAAATCACCCTGCGCCGAGCGATGGAATTCTTCACCGTCCGCCGCGAACGGGATGCCTTGCTCGGCGCGAAAATGCAAGCCATGGGCAACGTGCTGCTCTCGAGCCGCCTCGCCGCCTTCGCCCTCGCCCCGGTATGCGCCCGCATCGAATGCAAACGGGCAGCGGAATCCGTCGCCGCCTTCGTCCAGACCGGAGTCGCCGGTCGGAAACCCGGGACCGGTGACGACTCCGATCTGCGCTCACCCGACTGGTCGCGCCTCCACGCCCGCCAGGTCATCCTCGCCACAAGCCTCGAAGCGCGCCTGCCCGAAGCACTCAAACCCGCCGGTCTGGAAGCGCGGACCACTGCCCTACTCGAACAACTCGCCGCGGCCGGTGCCACCGGCATCACCTCCACCACTACCGATTCCGCCACCCGCCTGACCAGCCAGACCGATCCGACTCCGTCGCTGCTCGACGCGCTGCTCGGCCGCAGCGATGAGGTCGGTCTCACCCAGTCCGCCGTCGGCGTGCTCGCCGCATTCATGGCCATCTACGACGCCGGCGGCGTGGTCCGCCGCTTCCGCGGCGAGGGTCTCACTCTCGACGTGTCCGTTTCGTCCGTCGCCCCCAAGGACAGCACTCCGGGCGCGGAGGCGGCCAAGTGGCTTATTGACGACGATCTTTTGATCTCGGCCGCTCTTGGCCTGCTCTGAGCGACAGATAAGCTCGTTCTCTCCTGAAGGCGTGGAATTCCTTGATTTCCACGCCTTCGTGCGTACAGGCCCATGGAGAATCCAAAAAATACGCTCGGATTTCCCAAATCTTTTTAAATTATTGACAATCCGTTCCCTCTGATATTCTCTGTGCGAGTCATCCCCGACATCCAACCCCCAAAATTTCCAAAGCCGTGAAACGCCGCGACGTCGAAATCCTCCAGAAGGACGGTCGAATTCTGGTTCTCCTTGCCCGCGAACCGCTGCCCCTCTCGCTCAGCCAGATCGCGAGGGAGGGCGAATACCGCATGTCCGCCCTGTGCGACCGCATCGGGGTGTCCGAAAGGCACCTGCGCCGGGTGTTCGAGGAAGGTCTCGGCATCAGCCCCAAGGAGTGGCTCCGCCAGGAACGGATGGTGGCCGCGCGGATGTTGCTGCGCCACGGTTCGCCGATCAAGGAGGTGGCCATCGACCTCGGATTCTCGACCGCCAAGATGTTCTCGCGAGATTTCCTCTCGTTTTACGGAGTGCGCCCCACCGATTTCCAGCGCAAGGAGGCCAGTTACATCCTCAAGGCCATCGCCTGAAACAGGCCGGTTCGAAGCTCCAACGGAAAACCCCGCGCCCGATCCCGGACGCGGGGTCTTCGTTTGAATCCGGGGAGATCAGAAGCGCCACTCGCAGTTCATCATCAGGCCGTGGAAGCGTGACTTGAAGGTGCCGTCCGCCAGACCGAAGGGAGAACCGCTCACATCGCGGTCGGAGAAGGCATACTGATAGGCGAAGTTGACGCTGAAGTCCTCCCACTGGCGGCCGATGCCGAAGTTGAGCCAGTGACGGTCCGCGTCGGACACACCGGGATTGAAGGCCTCGTCGGGAATGCTGTTCTCGATGTAATTGTATCCCGCGCTCACGCTCCAACCGCTGTCCAGATAACGGGTCGCACCCACCGAATAGATGAAGTTGGAGTCCCAGTTGAAGGCGATGGGCACGTTGCCGGAAGCCTTGGAAAGCGTCTCGGTGTCGAGTTCCTCCCAGTTGACCCACTCGATGTTCGCTTCGAAAGACCATTCCTTGCACGGAGTGTAGGCATAGCCCACGCCGAGCGTGGCTGGAGTGATGAGTCCGAGTTCGGCGCTCTCGCCGGGAGCGCCGCCGAGCGCGTCGGCATCGCCTTCAAGATTGAAGTTGGAAACACTGCGATAGACCGCGCCGAATGAGTGCTGCTCATGCGGCTGCCAGCGGGTCGAAATCGTCCAGCACAAGGCCTCGTCATCGCCTTCAAAACGCGAGAAATCCCCGGGGGCGGCAGCGGTTTTGATGAATGTGGCGTCGGCATAACTCAGGCCGAATCCGCCGCCGATCGACCAAGTATCCGTAAGCTTGTAACCGACGACAGCCCAGCCGGTGAGATATTTCAACTCGGTCTCGTTGGCGATCGGGCTGAAGGGGGTGGCCGCACCCCAATCGGTGGAAAGACCGAACGGCGTGTTCAGGCCGAAACCGGCCACCAGCCTGTCGTTGATCGGAACCGCTCCGTAGATTTGCGGGATGAGCGACCAGGAGGCGTCGTTGTCGAAATCGCCTGTTGCCGTTTCCGCCTCGATGCCAAGGCGCACCGAGTAGGCTCCCACCACGAGGTCGGGGGATCCGAGTTGCGTGAGTCCCGCCGCGTTGTAATAGACGGCCGAAGCGGTGTCCGCCGTGGCCAGCCATGCGTTGCCGCGGCCGGTGGCCTCGGGTGCCTGCACGGGAATGTAGAATCCGTTTCCGAAGGCCGTGCCTGTTAGACCGGCGGCGGCCGAGAGAAATGCGAGGTGTCGGGATTTCATGCGTGGGTGCGTTGGGTTAGAACTCGAAGATCGGATGCTCGATGGTGAAAAAGATCGCGGAATTCGCGCAATCGACGAAGCGGGCCTCGTCCTCGGAAAGAATTCGGTTGGACTCCTGCCCTTCCGGCGTCTGCAAGGCCGCCGCCAGTGCCTCGGGGCTGTCCCACCACACTTCGGTGATGCCGTCATACATGTCCGTGATGCCACGCGGCTGCTGTGCCGCCGCATTCAGCATTGGATTCTGGATGGTGTGACTCTGCACGTAACGTCTCATGCCCAACACCGGCGCATGCTGTTTCACCAGCGGACCGTGGCGGTTCAGCCAGTAGTCGTAAAACTCCTCCACCGTCAGGTTCGGAAGCCGTCTTACGCAGTAGACGCACTTGAGCATGCGGGCGGTTTTAGATAAACCAACCCGGATATTCAATAAAAATTTACAAAAATTCCCCGCTTGTCCGGAAATCAGGCGTGCCCGCTGAGGTAGCGCTCGGCCTCGAGGGCGGCGGCGCAGCCCTGACCGGCGGCGGTGATCGCTTGGCGGTAGTAGTGGTCCGCCACGTCTCCTGCCGCAAACAGACCCGGTGTCTTGGTCGCCGTCCGGCCCGGGGTTTGGAGGATGTAGCCGTTTTCATCCAGATCCACCAGATTGCCGAGGAATCCGGAGTTCGGGACATGGCCGATGGCGACGAAGACGCAGGCGACTTCAAGTTCCGATTCCCCGCCGGTGACGAGGTTTTTCAGGCGGACGGCGCGCATCTCGCCCTTTTCGTCAGTGAGATATTCGCTGACGGTCGAGTTCCAGACCGGCTCGATCTTCGGATTGGCCAGGACGCGGTCCGCCATGATTTTGGAAGCCCGGAGTTCGTCGCGGCGGTGGATCAGATAGACGCGGCTGGCGAAGCGGGTGAGGAAATCGGCTTCCTCGCAGGCGCTGTCTCCGCCGCCGATCACGCAGACCGGCACATCGCGGTAAAACGCGCCGTCGCAAGTGGCACAGGAGGTCAGGCCGTGGCCGATGAGTTCCTTTTCATTCGGCAGGCCCAAATGGCGCGGCGCGGCCCCGGTGGCGACGATGACCGTCTTGGTTTCAAAGGTCTGTTCGCCGGCCTTGAGCGAGAACGTGCCGTCCGCGCGGCGTTCGACGGAATTCACGCTGGCCCACGCGATCCGGGCTCCGAATTTCTCGGCCTGGGCCTGCATGCGCATCATCAGTTCCGGCCCCATGATGCCGTCCGGATGCCCGGGGAAATTCTCGACCTCGGTGGTGGTGGTGAGCTGCCCGCCCGGCTGGGTGCCGGAAAGCAGCAGCGGGGTGAGATTCGCGCGCGCCGTGTAAATCGCCGCGGTGTAGCCCGCGCAGCCGGTGCCGATGATGATGACGTTTTCCATGAACTTCGGAGTGGTGTGAGCCCGAGTATTCGGGCGGCTCCTCTCCCCCGTCAACCATCAACGCGTGGCGGATGCGAGCGGTTTACGCGCCATTCCCAATCACCCGAAAAACCACCGCGCCAACGCCGCGAGCACCAGAAGGGAAACCACATCCAACAACAATCCCGCCCGCAGCATGTCGCGTTGGCGGATGCGGCCGGTGGCGAAGACCATCGCGTTGGGCGGTGTGGCGACCGGCAGCATGAAGCCACAGGACGAGGCAATGGCAACCGGCACCACCAGCGCGGCGGGTGCCATGCCCGCCTCTCCGGCCACGGCCATGAAGATCGGCACCATCAGCGCGGCGGAGGCGGTATTGCTGGCGAACTCACCTAACAGAATCACCAGCAGCAGCGAAATCCCGATGAGTGCCAGTGGCGGCCAGCCTTCGGAAAGCCCGACGATGCCCCGCGCGAGGAACATCCCCGCTCCGGTCTCGTCGAGCATACGGCTCAACGCGATGCCACCGCCGAAGAGCAACAGCACCCCCCACTCGGTGCCGTTTTCGATTTCCTTCCATGAGGCCACCCGGGTGGCGGCGACGGCCAGCACCGCGAGCAGCGCCACCAGCGGATCAAACGAGCTTCCCAAGCCGAGGCGTGGCGCGAGAAAACCACCCGTCATCCATGCGGCGGCGGTCACCCCGAAGATGCCCAACGCGAGGATCCGGCCGCGGTTCCATTCGAAAGCACCCGCCTCCCCTTCCATTTCCACCCGCGCCGCGCCCGGCCGGAACACCACCAAGAGCACCATCACCATCAGCGGCAACAGCACCACCATCGCCGGCAGGCCAAAGCTCAACCACTCGACAAACCCGATCCCGAGCGCGGCGGCGGCGATGCCATTCGGCGGCGTGCCCACCAGCGTTCCCAAACCACCGATGCTCGCCGCGTAGGCGGTGCCTAACAGAAGAAACGTAGTCCGCCGCGGCGCGAGTTCGTCGGCAGGCATCAAGGCGAGAATGCCAAGCGCCAGCGGAATCATCATCGCCGTTGTCGCCGTGTTGCTCATCCACATCGAAAACGCCGCCGTGAGCGCGAACAACAGACAGGAAACCCTGACGAAACCGCCCTTCCCCGCCCGCACCACCTTGTGCGCCACCCAGCGGTCGATGCCCTGCACCGACAAGGCCGTGGCCAGCGCGAATCCGCCAAAAAACAGGAAAATCAGCGGATCGCCAAACGAGGCGAGTGAGGTTTTCAACTCCATCACTCCGGTCAGCGCGCCGAGCACCGGCACCAGCAGCGCCGTCGCCGCCAGCGGCAGCGCCTCGGTCACCCAGAGCAGCGCGATGCATGCGAGGATCCCAAGCCCGAGTTTCACCCGCGCCGGGTCGAGCGCATCACCCGCCACCTGGATCGGAAGACACGCCGAAACGGGCACGCAGGCAAGAGCCAGCGCCACCAACCATGTCTCGCGCCGCCGCCACCAGATGCCACCGCGTGTTTCGGGTTTGCCCTCCATTCCGCCGTCATCCTGTATCGAATCCCTCCACCATTCCCAGCCGAAACCTCGCCATCATCACCCATTCCAATATCGGCCCGAAGTTCTTGGACACGGGCGGCGAGGGTCATGTTAGCCTCCGGCCATGGAAACCGTTTCCGTCCGTTGCAACCACTGCGGCGCCCCCCTTGAGGTCGGAGGGCAGACACGCTTTGTCACCTGCCAGTTCTGCCACAGCCAGTTGGAGGTGAAGCGCACGGACTCCACGGTTTTCACCGAGGAAATCCGCGAGATCGCGCAAAGCACCCGGCGCATGACCGGCCAGCTTGAGGTGATCGAATTGCAGAATGAAATCGAGCGTCTCGACCGCGAATGGATGGCGTCCAATCCGGTATCCTTCGACAAGCACGGTCGGCCGATCTCGCAACCGGGACCGGTGGGCTCGGTCTTCGGCCTCGTGTTTGCCGTGATCTTCGCTGTCGTCTGTTTCTCGATGGCCGGCGCCTTCAGTTCATTCGGCGGTGGCGGGCTGTTTTCCGTGGTGCCCGTGGGCATGGGCATCTTCGCCATCATCGCGGCGATCCTCGGCATGGTGAAATCCGGAAACCATCAAGACGCCAAAGGCGAATACGAACGGCGTCGGGCGGAACTGGTGGCGAAGCTCGAATCGCTGCGCTGAGAGGCAACTCAATCGTTTTGATGCCGCGAATGGAGGATGGCTTCCAATTCGGCGATGCGGTCCGCGCGGCCCTTTTGGCGCAGGGCGTAGAGGAGGAGACCGAGACCGAAAAGGAAGGAACCGAAATAGGAGAAAGCCGAAATCGCCGTGAATACCCACTGATACGTCGAAAGATGCATACCTATACGGTCCAAGAAAAACGCAAAACCCACCCGCATCACAAGCGAACCGATCAGCGTGATCACCGAACCGGCAAGCATCAGCCACGGCCCGATATGTTTCTCGCGAAGCAACAATACCGAAGAAATGATCTGAACCGAAACCACCAGCAAAGTTGCGAGCATCCAGCCGATTTGGGTCAAGGTGAATTCACTCATGGTCGGCACAAGCTAACGGTGCCCAAACAATTCGGCGTGACCGCATTTCAAGCCACAACACGCCGTGCGGTGCGGCTCACCCACAAGCCGGAAGCGGCGATCACCACGCAGCACAAGGCCGGCAGCAGGATCGAGGCCCGCACGCTGGCGAGTTCCATGAAGCGTAGATTGACCGGCGGAAGGTCGATGATGGCTCCTTGGAGCGGCATCACGAGGCAGCCACCGACAGGGGAACCGCGCGATTTCCAAGGGCGGGTCATTCCCGTCCGATTCTCCATTGCTCCCGGCGGACGCATCTTCACCCTACGCTGCCAAACCGTGTTCCGCTTGCCGGGTGGGGAAATCCCGTTTAGCTAGCGCGCATCAAACACCGATCCTTCAGCCTTTTACTTGCCCGGCGCTATCTGAATCCGCGCCGGTCGATGCTTTCGTCGTTCACCCTGATCTCACTGGTGGGGGTGATGCTGGGGGTGCTGGTGCTGGTGGTGGTGATGGCGGTTTACGCGGGGATGGAGCGGCAGGTGAAGGGCCGGATTCTGGGATTCACGCCGCACATCCTGATGAGCGGGCGGGCGGATGGTTTCTCGGAAAAGCCGCCGATGGCCGACTGGCGGGCGGCGGCGGAGCGGGCGAAGGCGCTGCCACGGGTGCGGGCGGCCACGGCGTTTGTGGCGGACAACGTGATCATCGATGTGGAAAACTGGCAGCGGCCGGTGATGTTCCAGGGGATCGACACCTCCGATCCGGCGCAAGTGGAGGGCATCGCGGCGATGCTCGACCGGGAAAACCATCCGGATGCCTCGGCGGATCTCGGGCTGGACGACCGGGTGGTGGTTTCCTCGACGCTGGCGGACCAACTGGCGCTGGGGGTGGGATCGATCGTGCGGCTGTATTCGACGCGGAATTTCGAGGAGGTGATGCGGGTTTACAAGGCCACCGAGCGTCCGCCGCTGCGAGAAGCGCATACGGAGGTGTGGACGGGCGCGACAGGCGTGATCGCAAAAGGCTGGAAGGATGAGGGAGATGCGAAGGTCATCGCCATCGCCACCCTCGCGGATGCGTATGAGAAACTCGACCTTCTTCGTGAGGAAAACATCCGCGATCCGGAGGTCGGGTTGTTGAATGAGTTGCTGAAGTCGCTGGAGGCGGGAGAGCGGGATGATGGGAAGGGAGTTTACCGTTTCACCGGCGAGAATAAGCAGGCGGTGGATGCCGCGGTGAAGGCCTTGGAAACGACCGATGTGGAGGAGATGGATGCGGAGGCGTTGAAAAGCTTGCGGCAGTTCGTGCTGCCGAAGGAGGCGGAGGTGATCGGCGTGTATCGGGCCTCGCAGATGGCGGTGACGCCGGATCTGTTCGTGCCGCTGCCGCTCGCGCAGGATCTCGCGGGGCTGGAGGAAGATACGGTGCAGGGGATCGCGTTGCGGCTGGACGACGCCTATGCGGCGGAGCAGGTGGCGGCCGAGGCGCGCGGCATTCTCGGGCCGGAGTGGGCGTTGATGACGTGGGGCGACCAGTATCAGGCGTTCTTCGCGCTGATCAACCAGCAGCGGGTGATGATGTATTTCGCGCTGTCGTTCATCGTGCTGGTATCGGCATTCTCGATGATGGCGGTGATGTTCACGGTGACAATCCAGAAGCGTCGGGAGATCGGTGTGATGAAGGCGCTGGGAGCGGCGCCGGGACAGATCGTGCGGGTATTTCTCTATCAGGGCATGCTGTTAGGCGTGCTGGGCGCGGCGCTCGGCATCGTGCTCGGGCGGGTGGTCATCCGTTTCCGCGGGGAAATCCAGGAAGTGTTCCGCGCGCTCCGTTTCGATCCCTTCAGCGCGGGTTTCACCGGATTCGATGTGCTGCCGGCGCATCACAACGTGACGGAGCAAATCCTGATCGGCGTGATGGCATTCGTGTTATGTTCGCTGGCGGCGCTGGTGCCGGCGTTTTTCGCCGCGCGAAGTGATGCCGCGAAATCCCTGCGCAATCTCTGAAATATGGAAATCTGGGTGATTCAGGATGGCGAGAAGCGCGGCCCGATGCCGGACTACGAGGTGCGGCGGCGCATCGCGTCCGGTGAGTTCGACGCAAAAACGCCCGCATGGCACGGCGGGATGGACGGCTGGAAGACACTCGGCGAGATGTCGATCTTCGAACGCGAGTTCCAACTGCCCTTTAACGGCATCGGCGAACCGCCGCAGGAGGAAATCGACGAGGACATCGAAGTCCCGCGACCGCCGCCGCTGCCGCAAAAGCCCGCGTTCATCCGCCGCTTCTGGGCGCGGTGGTTCGATCTCTACGCCTATGCCGGTCTGTGGTGGCTGGCGTTGTGGGCCGTGGGCCAGGACATCGGGGCGACGCTGATGAATCCGTGGATCATCCTCGGGCAATACATTCCGTGGTTTGTGATCGAGACGCTGCTGATCCACCGCTTCGGCACCACGCCGGGCAAGTGGCTGTTAGGTCTGCGCGTGACGAATGACGATGGCTCGCCGCTGTCGCTGGCGGACGCCACGCGGCGCTCGTCGCGGGTGCTGTTCATCGGCATCGGCATGGGCTGGGGATTGGTCGCGATCATCTGCCAGTTGCTCGCGTTTTTCACGACTCGGAAATTCGGCCGCCCGATCTGGGACCAGGCGGGTGGACACCGGGTGAGCACCGCGCCGCTGCATCCGATAGCCGTTTCGGTTTTCGCGGTGCTTCTGTTCGTCTCGTTGCAGCTGCAGATGATCGTGGTGAGCCCCTATGTGATGGAGTCCGCAACCAAGACCTTCCCCGCGCTGAAGGAGCAACTGGAGAAAAACCCGCCATGGCACCTGCCTAAGCGCCATTGAGTCCCCTCACCCGCGGGTCCAGCGCCGGACCACGAAGTCGTCGTGGGTTTCCACCACCTCGCTGACAGGAAACGCGGTCTGGAACTCGGGAAACCGGGTGTCGCCCTCGTGTTCGGCGATGACATGGCTGACGAGCAGCTCGTCGAGCAGCGGCATGAAGGCGGCGTAAATCTCCGCGCCACCGATGATGAAGACCCGTTCGCCGAGCCCGGTGAGGGTGGTGAGGTCCTGCGGATTGCGGATGATTTCCACACCGGGCGCAGACCATGCGGGGTCGCGGGTGATGACGATGTTGCGGCGCTTCGGCAGCGGCCTGCCGATGGAGTCGAAGGTTTTGCGGCCCATCACGATCGGATGGCCGGTGGTGGTGCGTTTGAAGAACGCCAGATCGCCCGGCAGGTGCCATGGCAGCGCGCCGTTTCTGCCGATCACCCGTGAGGGAGTCATGGCGACAATGGCGGTCAGTTGCGGTTTCAAGGGCGAGAGCGGTAACCCGGGCCCCGGCCGTTCCGCAAGCCTAGTCCCTCCCGGAAACATGGCCCGGGTGGCCTTTCCCGCCCGGAATCGGCGAAAAGCCGGATCAAAAACAATTCTTGCCAAGGGCGGGCGGGTTCATTAGGGATCGCAGCGTTGCCACCGTTTCCAAGTGGAGAACACGCTTCGTCTGGTCTTTTACGCCATGGTCTCAGGAAGTGATGAATGTGATGGCGTTTGATTAGAACAGACTACAATGGACATCTACGTGGGCAACCTGCCCTACACCGCTACTGAGGAAGACGTCACCGGACTCTTCGCCGCCTACGGCCCAGTCGAACGGGTCAAAATCATCACCGACCGCGAAACCGGACGCTCCAAGGGATTCGCTTTCGTCACGCTCGGTGACCAATCCCAGTTGAACGCAGCGATCGAGGCGTTGAACGGCTATGACTACCAGGGCCGCGCGCTCCGCGTGAACGCGTCCGAGCCCAAGGAGAAGAAACCCTTCGGCGGCGGTGGCGGCTACGGCGGCGAACGCCGTGGCGGTGGTGGCGGCGGCTACGGCGGAGAACGCCGTGGTGGTGGCGGCGGCGGCTACGGCGGTGATCGCCGTGGTGGTGGCGGCGGCTACGGCGGCGGCAAAGGCGGTGGCGGCGGCTACAAAGGTGGCGGCGGCTACGGCGATCGTCGTGGCGGCGGTGGCGGCGACTGGTAATCCGTCCAACCCCTGATTTTTCCCCAAGCGCCCGGTTTCCCCAGTGGAGACCGGGCGTTTTTCTTTGGAGGAGAAGATGCTTTCACCTTGAAAACCAAAACGCCCGACCACTCGGAGTGGACGGGCGTCAGGTGAAAACGGTGGGCGGGCCTGCGGCTCAGTCGAGCTTGGGCTTGCCGACGCGTCGGACGGAACCGAAGCGCTTCTGGAACTTGTCGATCCGGCCTTCGGTATCGACGAACTGTTTCTGTCCGGTGAAGAACGGGTGGGAATCGGAGGTGATGCCGATGGAGATCACGCTGTGCTCGACGCCGTCGATGACTTCCTTGCGGTCGGAGCTCTTGGTGGATCGCGTGACGAAACGGGCTCCGGTGGTCATGTCCACGAAGACGACCGGGTTGTATTTCGGATGAATGTCCTTTTTCATGGGAATCAGTGGGTGCCGAGCACGTTACCGACGCGCCGGGGCGGGGAGAGTGGCCGAAAACCCCGGGCTGTCAAGCTGCCATCGGTGGTCGGCCGGTATTTTAGCAGGATGAAATTCTCGTGAAGACGAGCTTCCCCCAAGGACCTTGCTTGACGGGATGATCCGGAAGATCATCATGTCCCGGCTTTCCCGGCAACGAGCGGGGAATGCCGAAACCAACCAACCCTTCCGCCCTCGAGCATCATGAAACTCCGACTTTCCACTGGAATCGCCGCCCTTCTCTGCGTGTTGATGGCCTCCTGCTATCCGGTTGACGAGAACGGCAACCGCAAGAAAGCCACCCGCAAGCCGCAGCAGACCGCCGCGGAAGAGGCCAAGAAAAAAGAGGAGGAAGCCCGCAAGAAGGCCGAAGAGGAGATGAAGAAAAAGAAGGAGGAGGCCGAGAAGAAGGCGACCGAGGGCCAGGTCGGCAATGACGGCGGAACCGGAGCCACCCCGCCCGATGGCGGCACGACTGGCGGAGGAACCACGGTTCCGACCATCGAGCAGAAGCGCACCGATTACGCATTCGCCACCAAAGTTCCAGGCAAGGAAGGCTTTGTCTTCAGCCCCTACAACAACCGCGTGGTGGACGTGCGCGACATTCCGAGCGGCACTCTCGTCCAGGACCCCACCTATCCCGCGTCCGAGAAGAAGTATTTCCGCGTCCCCTGAGGCACGGGCTTCCCGGCCAACCCGGATCACAATCACCGACCGGGCCCGGACGAACCGGTCCCGGTTGTTTTTTCATCCATGAGCGCGGATTTCCCGACTGTCACCATCCTCGGCGGAGGCCTGCTCGGGGGCTCGCTCGCCTTGGCCCTCGGCCATGTGAAGAACCCGCCGCAGGTCCGGCTCTGGGCCCGTCGTGCGGAAACCGTCGCCCATGCCCGCGAAATCGGCATCGAGGGAGCGACTGACGATCTCGCCGCAGCGGTTCGAGAGGCGGATCTGATCATCCTGGCGGTGCCGGTCGGGTCGATGCCCTCGTTGCTTTCCGCCGCACTTGCCGCCGGGTTGAAATCCGGCTGCATCATCACCGATGTGGGCAGTGTGAAACGGGCGCCGCATGAATCGCTGGCACCGCTGTTAGATGACACTGGCCTTCGTTTCATCGGCAGCCATCCGATGGCTGGATCAGAGCGCAACGGTCTCGCCGCGGTGACCTCCGCTTTGTTTGAAAACGCCGCCTGCCTGCTCACCAATGACGACGGCGCACCGCCGGATTCCTGCGCCGCGCTCGAACGCTTCTGGCAAAGCGTCGGCTGCCGCACCTCATGGATGAGCGCCGCCGTTCACGACGAACTGGTCGCCCGCATTAGCCATGTCCCGCACCTCGTCGCCGCAGCCGCCGCACGCGTTTGCATGCGGGATCCGTCGGAAGGCCGCTTCGGCGGCGGCGGCCTCAGGGACACCACCCGAGTGGCTTCCGGCAACGCCGCGATGTGGGCTGAGATCGTGACCGAAAACCGCGAAGCCATCGCCGCTCCGTTGCGTGAAATGATCGAAGACCTCTCCGTCATTCTCGCCGCCCTCGACCGTGGCGATCAAGATGCGGCTCGACAATGGCTGGCCGACGCGAAACATCGCCGCGACCTGCTCAATCCACCCTGTTAGCCCGAGTTTTCCCCACTGCTCATGCCCGATTTCCGAGTCACCGCCATCACCAAGCTTCATGCCGAATTCAGTGTCCCCGGCGACAAGAGCATGTCCCACCGCGCCGCGATCCTCGGAGGTCTTTCCAACGGCGCGTGCCTGATCCGCAATTTCCTGCCCAGCGAGGATTGCGTGAACACGCTAAACGCGATGAAGGCACTCGGCGCACAGGTCGAAGTGATCGACGAACTCGAAGGTTACGGCCCGATCAATCTGCGCATCCACGGTCGATCGATGAAACTCAGCGCCCCCGCCGCGCCGATCGACTGCGGGAACTCCGGCACCGGCATGCGCCTGCTCGCCGGCATGCTCGCGGGTCAGGATTTCCAATCCGAACTCTTTGGCGACGCCTCGCTTTCGTCACGCCCGATGGGCCGCATCACCGTGCCACTCGGCCAAATGGGAGCGAACATCGAAACCCTCGGCGCGAAACCCGGATGCGCCCCGCTGCGCATCCATCCGGCGAAACTCTCCCCCATCCGCTACGACATGCCGGTCGCCAGCGCCCAGGTGAAAAGCGCCGTGCTTCTCGCCGGCATGTTCGCCGAGGGCAAAACCTCCGTGATCCAGCCCGCGGAAACCCGCGATCACACCGAGCGCATGCTCGAGTCGTTCCGCGTCAACACCCGCCGCGATGGCAACGAGATCTCGATCTACGGCGGCCAAGTCCCCGAAGCCTGTGATTTCACCGTGCCGGGCGATATCTCCAGCGCCGCATTCTGGCTGGTGGCCGCCGCCGCGCTGCCCGGCTCGCGCCTGCTCATCAAGGATGTCGGGCTCAACCCCACCCGCACCGCCATTCTCAAGGTGCTCGGCCGCATGGGCGCCCATCTAACGGAAATCGTCCACCGCTCGGATGGCGAACCTATCGGTCACATCGAGATCCACGGTGCGCCGCTCAAGGGCACCACCATTTTCGAAAGCGAAGTGCCCAATCTCATCGACGAGATCCCCGTCATCGCCGTGGCCGCCGCCCTAGCCCAAGGCCGCACCGTCATCCGCAACGCCCGCGAACTCCGCGTCAAGGAGACCGACCGCATCACCACCGTGGTGGACAACCTCCGCGCCATGGGCGGACAGGTTCAGGAGTTCGAGGATGGCATGGAAATCGAAGGCGGACACCCGCTCCACGCCGCCACCATCGACAGCTTCGGCGACCACCGCATCGCCATGGCCTTCGCCATCGCCGGACTCTTCGCCAAGGGCGAAACCGTCATCCGCAACACCGATTGTGTGAACACCTCCTACCCCGGCTTTGCCCGACATCTCGATGCGATCCGCCGCGAGCGCTCGCAAGCTTCCGATTTCGTCCTGCCCACCGTTTCCAAAGCCTGATCCATGAGCCACCACGCCATCGCCATCGACGGTCCGGCCGCCTCCGGCAAAAGCACTCTCTCCCGCTGCCTCGCCGAACGCCTCGGACTCATCATGGTCAACTCCGGCGCCATGTATCGCGCCGTCACCTGGAAGATCCTCCGCGAAAACATCGACCCGCACGACACCCGGGCGGTCATTGACCTGTTAGAACGCACGACGATCGAATGCGGCCACGACGGCATCTCATCCACCATCACCATCGATGGCACCGACCCCACCGACGAGCTCCGCTCCGAAGCTGTCAACGCGAACGTCTCCATCGTTTCAGCCATCCCCGAAGTGCGCGAACGCCTCATCCGGCTCCAGCGCGGCTATCTCAGCCACTCGTCCGTCGTCATGGAGGGACGCGACATCGGTTCGGTCGTTTTCCCGGACACGCCCTTCAAGATCTACGTCGATGCCGCGGAGCACATCCGCGCCGCCCGCCGCGGCGGCGATGGCGAGGTGGACTCCATCGCCCGGCGCGACCAACTCGACAGCTCCCGCAAGACGGCCCCACTCATCGTCGCGGAAGGGGCCACTGTGCTCGACAATTCCGAGCACACCATTGACTCCGGTGTCGAGGCCGCGATCGAAATCCTCCGCCAACAGGGGTTTCCCCTTCCCTCCTGATTCATCCGGCCGACCCCGGATTGCTCCGAGAAAAACCGTGCGACCTCGGCGGAAATCCGCGTAAATCCCCGCGGCGTCAGCAAAACCGCGCGCCGGCACCCGATTTTTCCGCCATGTCATCCGCCTCCATCCAGATTCTCCACAAGGAACGCATCCCTGCCACCGGAGCTTTGGTCATCCCGGGGCGCCTCGCCTTCGAGCACCTTCTCCAACTGGAAAAACTCTTCGCCGGCCGCAGGATCACCTGGCTCGTCGAGGAAAACTCCAGCCACGACCCCGCGATGCGCGCCTACCTGGAGAAGTCCGGCTCGGGCGCGATGTTTTCCTGCGAGGACACCGCCCCCGCCGCTGCCGGCGAACAGCTTGCGTCCTATCTGCAGAATGGCGGCGTGCTGATCTACGTCCCCGGCCGGGCGGCGGTGCGCAACGCCACGGCCTGCCACATCCCCGCAAACCACCTGCAAACCCTCTGCGCCTTCGGCCTGCCGGTGCTCGCCATCGCCATCGACTGTCCCCGCGAATCCGGACTTTCCATCGAGCGCCGTTCGTCGCTGCCCCACGCCGTGATTTCCATCGGCTCCCTCATCCCTGCGGAAACCGTCTGCGTCGCCGCATGGCAACAATCGTTGCTTGAAGCCGCCGAAGCCGCATACAGTTCGCGCCAACTCTTCAAGGGCTCGCTTGGCATGGCCCTGCTCGCCGGATTGAAAAAACACGGCAACCAAAATCATATCTTCGACGGCGCGGACGACTCGGAACTTCCCTATCACAAAGTCCTCGCCGTCGCCCTCGCGTTCTCCCGCTTCATCCGCGCCGAGACCGACCAGCCGCGGGTCGCCATCGTGCTGCCACCCGGCAAGGCCGGGCTCATCGCCAACCTGGCGGTCATTTTCGCCGGTAAAACCCCGGTGAACCTCAACTTCACCGCAGGACCAGAAGCCGTGCGATCCTGCATCCGCCAGTCCGGTGTGGATCGCTTCATCACCGCCGATCCCTTTGTTAGAAAAGTCTCCACCTTCCCCTGGCCGCCTAACAGGGATTTGATCCTCATCGAACGGGTGCTGCCCACGCTGCGCAAGAAGATCGTCTCATGGGCCATCGCCTCGAAGATCCTGCCCGCCGCGCTGTTAGGTCTTTACCTCGGCCTCAACCGCCGGCGCGATGGCGACGAGGCCACACTGCTCTTCACCTCCGGCTCCTCGGGCGAACCCAAGGGCGTCGTGCTCAGCCACCGCAACGTGCTGGCCAATGTCACGCAGTTCGGTTCCCGTCTCGATCTGCCGGAAAACTCATCGATTCTCGGCTGCCTGCCCTTGTTCCACTCCTTCGGCTGCACCGTCACCCTGTGGTATCCCATGATCGAGGGAGTGAACCTCATCACCTACCCCAGCCCGCTGGAAACCAAGCGCCTCGCCGAGTTGATCGCCTTCCACCAGATCAACGTGCTGCTCGCCACGCCCACCTTCCTGCGCGGTTACATGAAACGCATCGAGCCCGCGCAGTTATCGTCGCTCAAGCTCGTCGTCACCGGCGCGGAGAAACTCCCGCAATCGCTCGCCACCGCCTTCGAACAGAAATTCGGCATCCGCCCGCAGGAGGGATACGGCCTCACCGAAACCTCGCCCGCCACCAACGTCAATCTCCCCAACCCCTCACCCGAGACCGACGCGGTGGTCATTCCCTCCTCGCGCAACGGCTCGGTCGGGCAAATGCTCCCCGGACTCGCCGTCAAACTCACCGATCCCGCCACCGACGGCGAGATTCCGATCCACCGCCAGGGCATCATCTGGTTCAAGGGCTCGAACGTCTTCAAGGGCTACCTCAACGATCCGAAAAAATCCGCCGAAGTGCTCAAGGACGGCTGGTTCCGCACCGGCGACGTCGGCCGCGTCGACGACGACGGATTCCTCTACATCGAAGGCCGCATTTCGCGCTTTTCGAAGATCGCGGGCGAAATGGTCCCACACGAAACCGTCGAGGCCGCCATCAACAAGGTGCTCGGACTCGATGGCGAAACCGAACGCCGCATCGCCGTCGTCGGCGTGCCGGACGAACAAAAGGGCGAAGCCATCCTCCTGCTTTCCACCATCGCCGGCCCGGCGCTCGAACAGGAATGCATCGACCTGCGATACAAACTCCTCGACGAAGGCCTGCCCTCGCTCTGGTGCCCCAAACAGATCGTCCCCGTCAACGAAATCCCCGTCCTCGCCTCCGGTAAACTCGACATCAAAGGCTGCGAGGCACTGGTAAAACGATAGCAGAGCGCGGAATTCATTCCGCCCGATCACACTCTACACTCCCACCCCATGCCAGACCGCCTCGCCACCACCTTCGCCAATCTCAAATCATCGGGCAAAAAAGCCTTCATCGCCTACATCGCCGCCGGCGATCCGGACTTCGACAAGTCACTTGATATCATGAAAACCCTCGCCGACCTCGGCGCGGACATCATTGAACTAGGCCTGCCCTTCTCCGATCCCCTCGCCGACGGCATCGTCAACCAGATGGCCGCCGACCGCGCGCTCAAGGCCGGCATGACCACCGCCCGCGTGATCGATCTCATCCGTGCCTTCCGGGAAACCCACGAAACACCCATCGTCCTCTTCACCTATCTCAACCCGGTCTTCACCTACGGCTTCGGCCAGTTCCATCACGATGCCGCCGCCGCCGGGGCCGATGGCATCCTGCTTCTCGACCTGCCACCGGACGAAGCCGCCCTCAACGCGGATCTCACCAGCCAGGCCGGACTCAAGTCCATCCGCCTGATCGCCCCCACCACTCCGCCCGGGCGCGTCAAGCTGCTCGCGCAATCGGCACAAGGCTTCATCTACGCCCTCTCCCGCACCGGTGTCACCGGAGCACACGGCGCACCATCCGCCAACATCGCCCAACTCGTCGCCTCCATCCAACCGCATGCCGCCGTGCCCGTCTGCGTCGGCTTCGGCATCAGCAACCCCGAGCAAGCCGCCATGGTCGCTGCCGCCGCCGATGGCGTCATCGTCGGCTCCGCCATCGTCAAGCAGGTGGAACTCCATCAGGATTCACCCGCCGCCGCCGTCCGGGACTTCACCAAACCGCTGATCGACGCGGTGAAGTCCGTGAAATAATCCATCGGCTCCGTAGCAGCGGTTTTCAACCGCGATGCCCGTCATCACGCCTCATCCGGCGTTGCGCGAAAAAACGCAATTTTAAAACACACATTTAATATCCTTGCCACAGTCTCATTCGAATCGTCAGTCTCTTTACAACCGTTTCCTTTAGCCCTAAAACAGAAATTGAACCACGGATTACACGGATTGACACGGATTATGAAGAAGTTGCGAAAACAAGTTCCAAACCTGTTTGGTGTATTTTGAAATCCGTAAAATCCGTGTAATCCGTGGTCAAATTCCCAACTAATCACCCTGCAACTTCGGAGTTCGGGTTTAATCGAAGAGTTAACCAAACGACTGACACACCCAGTGACACTGCCAACGCCACCGACATTTCTGATTCCCCTGATCTTCCTATCCGGAATCGCCTTCGGCCAGACGGACGACTTCAACGACGGCAATGACTCCGGATGGACGCGGCAGGACTCCATAGGGATCCTTCTCAGCTCTCCAT
>Ga0315904_10000159_pt1 | contig 110752 bp, 100 predicted proteins | sample LakEriMetagenome_6_FD_203529 | JGI IMG/M metagenome (GOLD analysis project Ga0315904, IMG submission 203529) | Freshwater fungal communities from buoy surface, Lake Erie, Ohio, United States - Buoy 12 MA120 | ecosystem: Environmental > Aquatic > Freshwater > Lake | place: USA: Lake Erie, Ohio...
GTCGGTACATGTGGAAAACTCTGAGCGGCTATTGGGCGCATTTGGGCCCATACGGGTGCATTCTACCGCCGAAAACTGCTCAAATCCATTGTGCCGCAGGCGGTCTAGCCTTTTTCAGGAGACCCTAGTTGGTGCGAAGGAATCACAGTTGGTGCGAAGGAATCACAAGGGAAACCGCGAGGGCTGGGGAGAGGAGCGACTCACCCCAAAAAAAAAGCGAAGGGGCCAACCTCCGCTTGAACTTTTCTCCCTTGCCCGACCCATTTAGGTCGCCTCACCATCTTCACCACATCCCCCCCCCTGTTCTGTGGTGATGGACACCACCTCGGTCCAGTGGTGAGCACATCCTCACCTAGCGTCCTCGACGCAGGGCCCCCTCACAGGCGCGCCAGGTGAGGGCCATCAGGGTGAGGGTGGGGCTCTGCCAACCGGAGCTCGGCCAACAGGCTCCGTCGGTGACCAGCACATTGGGAGCCCGCCAGCAGGCATTCCACGGATCCACCACCCCGGCCTCCTCATCGGACGCCATGCGGGCTCCCCCCACCTCATGGATGTAGTAGCCCGGCGGCGCGGCGGCGTCCCCGGTGGCTGGGCTGCCCTTGAACCACGGCTCCAACAGGGGGAAGATCACCAGATCCTCCAGGGGCTGGATCACGCCCCCGGCCGCCGCCACCACAGCCTCCATGCGGGCCTCCATGTGGGCCACCATCGCCCGTTCATTGGCGCCCCACCGGCAGCTGATCAGGGGCAGGGGCAACCCCTGGCCATCCCGCTGATCCCAGCACAGGCTGACCCGATTCTCCATGGAGGGAAGCACCTCGCCATGGCCAATCAGAAACCCCAGGGCCTCCCCCGGGCGCCGCTTGAGAAAGAAGGGGGGATCAAACCGCTGAACGGCGGCCCAGATGCCGTAGCCGCGGGCAAAGCTCGCGGCGGCCCGCTCACCGAAGAAGGTGTTGGGGAGAAAACAGCTGCCGGCCCCGGAGAGTTCGGCCACCGCCCCGGGGGGGCCCTCCACCGGCAGGCTGAAAAAGCGGCTGGTGGAGATGTGATCCATCAAATGGCAGCCCAAACCACCGGAGGGATCGACCAGGGCTGGTCCATCCAGTCCCATCTGGGACCGCAGCAGAATCCCCAGGGTTTCAATCGTGGAGGCGCACAGCACCACCAACTCCGCGCCCACCCGCTCCACCCGCCCGGTGGGGCCGTCCAGCAACACCACCCCTTTGGCCCGCTCTCCGGCAGGGTCCATCCACAGGTGGCTCACGGTGGCCAGGGGGCGCACCCGCACCCGCCCGGTGGCCAGGGCCCTGGCCAGGCTGGAGCCCTGGGCGCTGGAGCGGGGCCAGCCGTTGGCCCCCCCCTGGCCATCGCCCTTGGCGAAGCCGCGGGAGGGGATCAGGGACAGGCCCAACTCCCGACCCACGGCCTGTCGCAAATGCCGTTCCCCGGGAGTGAGGGGCAGGGGATCGAGGGTGTGGCCATCCGGCAACTGGGGCAGGCCATCCCGTTGGCCGTGCACCCCGAGAAACCCTTCCAGACGGGAGTAGTAGGGGGCCAAATCCTGGTGGCCAATGGGCCAGCAGGGACTCCTCCCATCCCATTGACCCGCCTTGAACTCGTAGTCGGAGAGCCGCAGGGTGATCCCGCCCCAGGTGAGGCTCTTGCCACCCACCTGGCGACCCCGGCTCCAGAGAAAGGGGGCCGCCGGTGGGGTGAGGTAGGGATGGCGCCGTTCATCGATGAACAGCTCGGGGTTGTGCTTCCAATACCCGGGGTGGTTGGCCTGCAGTCGGTTCCGTCCACTGGCCAGAAAGGCCATGCGGCGGAGGCTGTTGAGGGGCTCCCGCCCCAGGGCGCGGGCTCGATCCAGATCGGGGCCGGCATCGAGCACGAGCACCCGCAGGCCAGCTTCCGCCAGCACCATCGCGGCCACCCCGCCGCTGGCCCCCGCTCCCACAACCACCGCGTCCACCGGATCCAAGGGAGCGGGCCACCCCGTTTGTGAAGCCATCAATGCACCGCGACCAGGGAAAGTCTTGCCAGATCGAACGGGCTCAATTTACAATCCTGGCAAAAGAATGACTTTGTTGGCTAGCAATTGACATGATACGTTTATGGTTTGTTGATTTTTGGGCCGATTTTAATCCGAAAAACAATTTCTTCACCCACACCTTCGACCTCCTCGGCATCCAGTACAAACTCACCCGCTTTTGGCCTGATGTCCTGATTTACTCGGTCTTTGGTGACCAGCATAAAAAATTTCATTGCCGCAAGTTATTTTATACTGGAGAAAACGTCAAGCCCGACTTTCAGAGCTGTGATTACGCCATCAGCTTTGATCCCACGCCCGACCCCCGCAACCTGCGCCTACCTGTTTACATCTATCACGCCTGGTACCAATCCCGAGGCCTAGGCCTCGCCGAAGGGACAGACTCCATGCTGGGCCTCCTGCTGGATCGGACCAAAATGGAATCATTTCCCGAGCCAAGGGAACGTTTTTGCAGCTTCATCTTTGGCAATGGCAAGCCACAAAAAAGGAACGAATTCTTCCAGGCGCTCAGCGGCTACAAAACCGTGGATTCCGCCGGAAGATGGATGAACAATACGGGATACACTGTTGATAATAAGATCAAGTTTTTACATCATTACAAGTTTAATATCGCCTTCGAGAATGAAAGTTCTTTGGGCTACACCACTGAAAAAATTCTTGATCCCTTATTGGCCGGCGCCATTCCCATCTATTGGGGGAATCCAGATGTGGCCGTTGATTTTTCTCCCCACTCCTACATCAACGCCATGGATTACGACTCCACTGAAGAATTAATTGATGCCATTATCCAGATTGATCAAGACGACAACCTGTTTCGACGGTACCAGCACGCCGCTTGCTTCACCGACAACCAGCCCACCCCCTACTGGGACATGGGACGCCTGCACGAGTTTTATCTCAAGGTGTTCAGGACCTAACGATCCTCCAGCGTCAAGAACGGATGATCAAAAAAAATCAACCCCTGGGGAGGAGTTGATGGGTTCCTCACAGCAAACAACTGCCTGAGATGATTGGTTGATTTGGTGGCGGGGGCGAGATTTGAACTCGCGACCTTCGGGTTATGAGCCCGACGAGCTACCAGACTGCTCTACCCCGCGTTATGTACCCATGATACCAGGGCAAGGGGGAGGGCCTCAGGACCGCAGATCTCCGAGCACCTCCAGCCGGAGATGGGGGGCGGGCACCAGAAAGCGCTGGTCCATCTCCTCGAAGGTCATCGGGGTGAGCCACTCCAGCTGCTTCAGCAGGTGCAAGGCCACCGCCTGCTTGGCGCGCGTATGGCCATCCTCCACTTTGATGGCCACGCCCAAGCCCTCGCCCACCCGGCTGAGGCATTGAATTCCTTCCGCCCCCCCCTTGCTCACCACCTGGCCGTGGGCCCGGCGCATCAGCTCCGTGTCAAAACGGTCGTCCCCCGCCACCAGCTCCGGATGGGCCAGCATGGCGCGGCTCAGCCGTTCCAGATCCGGCTGGGTGCCCGCCCCCAGGTGGGCGAACAGCAGCGCCATCTGGGCCAGCTGAAGCCGCAAGGTGGGGGCGCCACAATCATCCCGGGCCGCCACCAACTCGGCGGCGGGGAGCCCCAGCAATTCGCCCACCCGCTTCAACACCTCCCGTTGAAGGGGATGGTCCAGCCGCAAGTAGCTCTCCAGGGGCCAATGGAGCAGACGGCAGGTGGAAAGGAAGGCGGCGTGCTTCCCCGAACAGTTGTGCCGCAAGGGGCTCAGACCGGGCCCCGGGGGCGGGCACTGCAGCTGTTCCACCTCCAGCTGGGCTCCCCACAGGAGACGAAAGGCTTCCCTGGCATGGCCCGTGGTGCCGGCATGGGACGCGCAGGCAATGGCCAGGCCACGCTCTCCACACCCGTAACGCTCCGCCGCTCCACTGCTCACATACACCGTGGCTTGAAAGGGCTTGAGGGCCGAGCGCACAAATCCCAGAAGCTGGGGATCCCCAGCCCGCATCAACACCCGCCCCCGCTGATCACACACCACCGCATGCACCCGGTGCGTGGATTCCGGGATGCCATCCCGCAGTAGGCGCACCCTCAGTGGGGGCACCTGGGAACGGTTGGCCCCAGAGAAGCTGGACGACAGGGACATGGTGGGCGAAGGGATGCGGCGAAAGCCGAGGGGTGGAACCTCAGAGAGCCTGACAGAGGCCGGTTCCCACCCCCATCAGGAGCAAAATCCAGAGAATTCCCCGCCGCAGCCTCTGGAGCACCGGATCGACCTGGTGACGGGCCACCAACAGATCTTGCTGGCGCCAGGCCAGGGGCTTTTCCCAAACCTGACCGTCATACCAGCCGGATTCCTCGTATTCCACCCGCTCCGACACCAGCCGCCGGTTGACATAGGACCAACCCAGCCACTGGCGCAGCAGCAACACCAGGGGCAGCCCCAAACCGAGGGTGAGGGCCGCGGCCCCAATCCGAAGGGGGTGATCCTTGAGGCTCCAACTGCCGCTGGCCACCATCCACCCCAAGGGCACCATGGCCATCCAGGACACCAGCAAGGAGCGCAGCAAGTTGGTGGCTCCCTTGGCGGGCCAGGAAAAAAACCAAGAGCGCTCCAGCTGCTTGTATTCCTCCAGAGGGCGCTGATTCTGGGAGACGGGACAGGCGATCGATGGATCGTTCACGCCGTTTGCTCAAGAGGGCGAAAGGGGAGACGCCAGGGGAGAGACCGGGGTGGCCGCGGGGGCGGCGGGAACATAACGGTGCTGCTCTCCATGGCCCCAGAACGATTCCAGATCGTAGAAGTGCCGTTCTTGAGGCGTGAGCACATGCACGATCAACTCGCCGTAATCGAGCAACACCCAGCGCCCTTCGGACTGGCCCTCCCGGCGCAGGGGCAAGCGACGGGCCTCCCGCTCCAACCGATCCTCCACGGAGCGGGCGATCGCTCGCACCTGCACATCAGACAACCCCGAGCAGATCACAAACCAATCCGCCAGGGAAGAGATGTCTTCCACCCGGATCAAGCGAATGTCCACCGCCTTGCGGTCGTCGCAGGCTTCGGCCGCCAACTGGGCCAGAGCGGCGCTGGGTGTGTCATCCATACACATTCTCGCTGCTGAGGGATTGTCTGGACCCCTGCTGCTGGGCCATCTCCGCCCTGGCCTTGCCCGCGCTCTTGCGCAGGGCCTCCAGACGGTCTTCGTAGAAGGCCCGTTTGCGCTTTTTCCGACTCTGCTCCACCAGCTCTTTGAGGGCCCCTCCAAGGCTCTTGTAGGCATTGGGCAGGCTGTACCCGAAGCGGCAGGCCAGTTCAATGGCCCGCTCATCGGCCTGGATCGCGTCTTGCAGCCGCTTTTCTGAATTGTTTTTCAAATACAGGCGGTAGCCGGCGAAGCCGGACAAGCCCGCGGCCACCAGCAGCAGCAAGCCATCCTGCACCCAAAGCTCCCCGATGGCCCCCCCCAGGCCGATGGCCAGGGCCGCCATCTCCCAGCCATCCCTGGGAATGGAATCGTTTTGGATCCGGCCCACCTCATGCCAAAACAGCAAATTGCGGTGGTCGAGGGCCAGTTTGTCCCAGGTATCGAGATCCACCTGAATTTCCACCTCATCCCTGCCGATCTCCTCCAGGGTGATCAGGGGAGGGTCCACCGCCGCCGCGGCTTCCACGAACACCCAGCTCTGCATTTCCGGGGGAAGCAGCCCCTTCAGGCGCTGGAGTTCGCTCATCGGCGGTGGAATGGGGATCGTGGCTCGCTGAGCAGATTAGCGATCCAACCCCGCGAAAGGGTGAGCCAAGGGAGGGGAAAGCCGCACGCATGAGAGGCTGGGTCTGTTTTGCCCTTCCTCACCCCATGCCCCGCCGCACGGATCTGCGTCGCATCCTGCTGCTGGGCTCGGGGCCAATCGTGATTGGGCAGGCCTGCGAGTTCGACTATTCCGGCACCCAGGCCTGCAAAGCCCTGCGGGCCGAAGGCTTTGAGGTGGTGCTGGTGAACTCCAATCCCGCCTCGATCATGACGGATCCCGATCTGGCGGATCGCACCTACATCGAACCCCTCACGCCCGAGGTGGTGGCCCGGGTGATCGAGAGGGAACGCCCCGATGCCCTGCTCCCCACCATGGGAGGCCAGACCGCCCTCAATCTGGCGGTGGCCCTGGCGGATCAAGGCATCCTGGCCCGCTTCGGCGTGGAGCTGATCGGCGCCAACCTCGAGGCCATCCGCAAGGCGGAAGACCGCTTGCTGTTCAAGGAGGCCATGGAGCGCATCGGCGTCTCGGTGTGTCCCTCCGGCATCGCCAACACCCTGGAGGAGGCGGAAACGGTGGGTGAAACCATCGGCAGCTATCCGCGTGTCATCCGGCCAGCCTTCACCCTCGGTGGATCGGGCGGGGGCATCGCCTACAACCCGGAGGAATTTCGCGCCATCTGCAAAAGCGGGCTGGAAGCCTCCCCCGTCTCCCAAATCTTGATTGAGAAATCCCTGCTGGGCTGGAAAGAATTCGAGCTGGAGGTGATGCGTGACCACGCCGACAACGTGGTGATCGTGTGCTCGATCGAAAATGTCGATCCCATGGGCGTTCACACCGGCGATTCCATCACCGTGGCGCCCGCCCAAACCCTCACGGATCGCGAATACCAGCGTCTGCGCGATCAGGCCATCGCGATCATTCGTGAAATCGGGGTGGATACGGGGGGCAGCAACATTCAATTCGCCATCAATCCAGCCAACGGTGATGTGGTGGTGATCGAGATGAACCCCCGCGTCTCTCGCTCCTCCGCCCTGGCGAGCAAGGCCACGGGGTTTCCCATCGCCAAAATCGCCGCCCGCCTGGCCGTGGGCTACAACCTGGACGAAATCATCAACGACATCACCGGGGCCACGCCAGCCTGCTTCGAACCCACCATCGACTATGTGGTGACCAAAATTCCCCGCTTTGCCTTTGAAAAATTCCGGGGCAGTCCGCCTGTGCTCACCACCTCGATGAAATCCGTGGGGGAAGCGATGGCGATCGGGCGCAGCTTTGAGGAGTCGCTCCAAAAGGCGCTGCGGTCGCTGGAAACGGGCCTGGCCGGCTGGGGATGCGACAAAAGCGATGACCAACCGGCCGCGGAGGATCTCGACCGTCAGCTGCGGGTGCCCTCCCCGGACAGGATCCTGGCCGTGCGCGCGGCCATGCGGGCGGGGCGCGACGACGGCGAGATCCACCAGCTCAGTGGAATCGATCCCTGGTTTCTGGCCAAGCTGCGGGGCCTGCTGGAGGCGGAGCGACGCCTGCTGAACGGCCGGGGCCTGGCGGAACTGGACGCTCCAGCCCTTTGGGAGCTCAAAGGGCTGGGGTTCTCCGACCGCCAGTTGGCCTGGGCCACGGGCAGTGATGAGCTGAGCGTGCGGCGGCACCGCCAGGGGCTGGGGGTGAACGTGGTCTTCAAAACCGTGGACACCTGCGCCGCGGAATTCGCCTCCAGCACGCCCTATCACTATTCCACCTACGAAAGGCCCCTGTTCCGCCTGCGAGAGGACGGCACCTTGGAGAGCCAGCCGCCGGCCGACGAGGTGCGACCGGAGGAGCGGCGCAAGGTGATGATCCTCGGTGGGGGGCCCAATCGCATCGGCCAGGGCATTGAATTTGATTACTGCTGTTGCCACGCCTCCTTCGCCCTGCGGGACAGCGGCTTCGCCACCGTGATGGTGAACAGCAATCCGGAAACGGTCTCCACCGACTACGACACCAGCGACCGGCTCTACTTCGAACCCCTCACCCTGGAGGATGTGCTGAATGTGGTCGAGGCGGAGCGGCCGGAGGGGCTGATTGTGCAGTTCGGTGGCCAAACCCCCTTGAAGCTGGCCATCCCTCTCATGCGCTGGCTCCAAAGCCCGGAGGGCTTGGCCACCGGCACCGCCCTCTGGGGCACCTCGCCCATCTCCATCGATCGGGCGGAAGACCGGGAACAGTTTCAGGCGATCCTTGAGCGGCTGGAGATTCGCCAACCGCGCAATGGCCTGGCCCGGGGCGAGGGGGAGGCTCGCGGCGTGGCCGAACGGGTGGGCTATCCGGTGGTGGTGCGCCCCAGCTACGTGTTGGGCGGCCGGGCCATGGAGGTGGTGTACGACGAGGCCGAGCTCAACCGGTACATGGCGGAGGCGGTGAGTGTGGAGCCCGACCACCCGGTGTTGATCGATCAGTTTCTGGAAAACGCGATCGAGGTGGATGTGGACGCCCTCTGTGATCACACCAACACGGTGGTGATCGGCGGGCTGATGGAGCACATCGAGCCCGCGGGGGTGCATTCCGGGGATTCGGCTTGCAGCCTTCCGGCCGTGAGTTTGCCGCCGGAAACCCTCGCCACCATCCGCGGCTGGACGGTCGACCTGGCCCGGGCCCTGGAGGTGCGCGGCTTGATCAATCTGCAATTCGCCGTGCGGAACGGGCTCGTTTACATCCTGGAAGCCAATCCCCGCGCCTCCCGCACCGTTCCCTTCGTGGCCAAGGCCACGGGAGTGCCCCTGGCGAAACTCGCCAGCCAGATCATGGCGGGCGCCACCCTGGCCGAGCTCGGCCTGCGCGGCGAACCCCAACCCCCTCGGCAGACGGTGAAGGAAGCGGTGCTGCCGTTCCAGCGCTTCCCCGGCTCAGACACCCTTCTCGGTCCGGAGATGCGTTCCACCGGGGAGGTGATGGGGATCTCCGAGAGTTTTGGCCTGGCCTACGCCAAGGCTGAACTGGCGGCGGGGGAAGCGCTTCCCACCTCGGGCACGGTGTTCCTCTCCACCCACGATCGGGACAAGCCCGCCTTGGTGCCCGTGGCCCGGGAACTGGCGGCGAAGGGCTTCGCCCTGGTGGCCACCGCCGGCACCGCCGCGAGGCTCAGAGCGGAGGGTCTCCATGTGGAAGAGATTCTCAAGGTGCATGAGGGCCGGCCCAACATCGAGGACGCCATCCGCTCGGGAGAGATCCAATTGGTGATCAACACGCCGGTGGGTCGCCAGGCCGCCCATGACGATCGGGATCTGCGCCGCGCCGCGCTGGAGTACGACGTGCCCATCGTCACCACTTTGGCCGGGGCTCGGGCCGCCGTGGAGGGAATCGCGGCCCTGCAGGAGCACCGCACCGTGGAGGTGACCGCCCTGCAGGACATCCATTCGCCCTGGCGCGGGGCAAACTGAGGCGCGAGCCAAACTGAGGCGTCGGTCCTAGCTCCCCGCCACGGCGGAAAAGAGACGCCTCATGGCGGTCAGCAATCCGTGGCTCTGCTGGCCCCTCTCCTCCTGGCTGAGATGGTCGAGTTCGGCACGGCGCGCGGCCACCAGGGCGGCGAAGCGTTCGAGCAGTTGGGGATCATCCTGAAGGAGGCGCTTCACGGCCGGTCGCCCCACCCGCAGCAAGCGACACTCCTCCAGCGCACGCACCGTGGCGCTGCGGGGGGCGTCGAGAAACAAGGTCATCTCCCCAAACACCTGGTGTTCCCCGAGCGCCGCCACCACCCGCTCGCGGCCGTCCAGCCGTTTGCTCACCTCCACCCGACCAGACAGAACCACATACAGCGAATCGCCCTCCGCCCCCTCGCGCACGATCACCTCCCCGGGGCCGAAACTCGCGGTTTGACTGGAATGGGCGAGCGCCAGCCGTTGCCCCTCGCTCAGGTCGGCAAAGAGCCCGGCGCGCCCCAGCTCCTGGCAACCAACCTCCGGGGACACCGGGACGTCGAGATCCCCTACGGGATGGGGCCGCCTGGGTTCCACCTGGCGCACCGGGAAAGGGATGCTCTGTCCCTCGCGCCGCAGGGCGTACCAGATTTGGGAGAGCAACGCCCCGCGGAGGTCGAGCTGGGACACCCCTCCCCCGGCCCTGTTCCACACCTGGATCTCATAGGTGATGGCGCTGTCGTCAAAGCTGGCCAGCCGCACCCGGGGGGCTGGATCAGCCAGCACTTCGGGGTGGGCGGCCACCAGCTCGGTGAGCAGCTTCTCCGCCCGAGCCGGGGGATAGTCGTAGTCCAACCCCACCTTGAACCTCTGGGCGCAGTGGCCGAAGTGGGAGCGGTTGTTGAGCACATCCGAGGTGATCTTGCTGTTGGGCACCACCAGCAGACAGTCATCCAAGGTGCGCAGGGAGCAGTCACGCCAGCTGATGGAGGTGACAATCCCGCTTTGGCCGCTCGACAGCTCGATCCAATCCCCCACACGAAAATCATCGGAGAGCTGCAGTTCCAGTCCGGAGATGAGATCCTTGAGGGCCTCCTGGGAAGCCAAACCCACCACGGCGGTGAGCACGGCGGAGGTGGTGATCAAGCTCAGCAAATCCAGCCGGGCTTCCTGCCGCAGGATCACGATCGCCGCCAAAGCGCACCCCCCCAAGGTGAGCAGCTGCACCAGCAGCTCCGGAGGCTTTCGCCACCAGCCCAGGCCCGCGGGCCACTCCAGCCCCAGCCAGATCAGCAGCCGGATGGTGGCGAAGGCCACCAGGAGCTCGTCCGCCAGGGAAAACCAGAGCCGTTGCCCCCGGGGCACCAGCTCCAGGGGCACGGTCGCCCCCAGGGCCCAGCTCGCCGCGGCCAGAAGGGGCAACACCAGGGGGGGCGGGGGCAGCTTGCGGCGCAAGCACCAGAGCCTGAGGCCCAGTAGCCCCACCACCCCCAACAGCACACTGAGCCCGATCCGCGTCAGAGTCATGGCGATCCATTGAATCCCCCAATTCTCAGGAACGAGGTTGGTGAAAAACAGGCTGAGGCGCTGGAGGGCTACAAAATAAGGAGTCCCTCCCGCGGCCGGCCTCGGCGGATCGCTCCATGGCTGTCACCCGTCTCTCCCGGCGCCACCGCGCCAGCCTCCTCGGCGGTGTTCAGATCGTGGCCCTGTGGCTGGGAGTGGCACACCAAGCCCAAGCGGCGGAGACCGCCGTGGTGCAGGAAATCCTCGACGGCAAGGAGCTCTACATCGACCAACGGCAGGCCCGGGTCAAGGACAAGGCCAACTCTCCCCAGCAACTCTCCACCCGCGACAGCCGGGGCCAAATCCTTTTCAACGGCGGCGCCGTTGGCCGGCTCAATCGGTTTTCCCAGCTCCGATTGGGAAGCAGCTGTTTTCTCGTCGACCGCGGACAGGTGCTGGTTTCGGGCAAGCAGAATGGGTGCACCCGCTCAGCCCGCCTGAGTGTGCGGGGCACCAATTACGTCGTTGAGGTCAACGAGAGCGGCGAGTCGGAAATCTCCGTGCTCGAAGGCAGCGTGGAGGTGGAAACCCTTCGGGATGGCGAGCCCACCGGAGCGCCCAAATCCATCCTGGAAGCGGGCCAACGGCTGAGGCTTTCCCCCCTGGGATTGGTGTTGAGCCTGCTCAAATTGGAGGCGGGAGATTATGAGCGGATCCTCAGCGGCCCTCTCTTCCGCGACTATCAGCTGCCCCTGCCCGGCTTGGATGCCTTGCGCGCCCATCTCGAAAGCCGCTTCCCCGGTCTCAACCTGCTGCCCCTGCCCTCTCTCCCCCTGCCCTCCCTGCCCACGCCCCCCACGCCGTCCTTCGGCATTCCTCGCCTCTTCTAAATGACCGCCGCCACCCCCCTGCCACGGCGCGTCGCCCTCTGGCTCCTCACGGCGGGGCTGGGTGGCTTGTCCGGCTGGATGGGGGGTTGGCCCGGGCCCTACTGGCGGATGTGGGACCGGGCCTTTGAGGATCAGGCCCAAGTGCTTCTTGGAGAGCGAACGCCACCGAAGGATGTGGTGGTGGTGGCCATTGATGAGGCCACCCTGCAACAGGGCGACTGGTTTGAGCGACAGCCCGACCCCCCGACCTGGGCCCAGGGGATCGGCACCCTCCCCTGGCCCCGAGCCGCCTATGGCCGCCTGGCCGAGAGACTGCTGGAGGCGGGGGCCTCCGTGGTGGCCCTCAACGTCACCTTCGAGGGCCCCAGCGGTCGGGGGCCTGCGGACGACGGCGCCTTGGCCAGCCTGTTGCGGCGCCATCCGGGCCGGGTCGCCCTCGCGGCCGAAATGTCCGAGGGCAACGACGCCCGGGGAGCCGGGGCGCTCACGTTGGTGCGGCCAGAGTCGTTCATGGGCCTGCCTGGCATGGAGCGGGCGATCGGCCTGAGCAACACCCCCGTGCGCCTGCCCGGCGACCCCCTCCTCCATCCCGAGGCCTACGCCGGCGGCCTGCTGCGGAGGGAGGGGGTGGCCACGCCGCCCTCCCTCCCTCTCACCATCCTGCGGTTGGCCGGACGGCAGAGCCGCCAGGACGACGCGACGAGCTGGCTGAACGGTTACGGGCCGGAAGGGGCCTTTCCCCGCTTGAGCGCCTGGGAGGTGCTGGATGGCGACCGCTGGCGCAACCATCCCAAGCGAGGGGCCCTGGCGGGCGCCCTGGCCATCGTGGGGCAAACCCTCAGCGAGGGAGACGATGGCTACCCCACCCCCTACGGCCCGCTCTCCGGCCCGGAGCTTCTGGCCACCGCCACCGCCAACTCTCTGGCGGGCGATGGTCTCAGGCCCTGGCCGTCCCGGCCCCCGGCCCGGGCCCTGGTGGCCGCGGCGCCAGTGGTGCTGGTGGGCGTGTTGGCCCTGGCCCGGGCCGGACTCCCCTGGCGGCTCTCCGTGGTGGGCCTGGCCCTGGCGGCCCAACTGGGAGTGGGCCTGCTGCTGCAACAGCGCCAGCATCTTTGGCTGCCCCTGCTGGCTCCCGCCGCGGGCCTGGCCCTGCTGGGGGTGGTGTTCAGCGGCGATGCCTACCTGCTGGAGGGACGGGAGCGGCGCCGGCTGCGACGCACCTTCGAGCGCTATGTGGCCCCCGGGGTGGTGGCGGAGATCCTCTCCGATCCAGAGGCGGCCCAGGGCATCCTTCGGGGACGCACCCTGGATGTCACCGTGCTGTTCTGCGACCTGAAGGGCTTCACCAGCCTCACTCGGGAGCGGGGCGCGGCGGGCCAGAGTGAGGCCCACGTGCGCCAGCTCAACACCTACCTGGAGGCCATGGTGGACGTGATCATGGCCCACGGCGGCACGGTGGACAAATTCATTGGCGACGCGGTGATGGCCGTGTTTGGCTCGCCGGTGGGCCGGGGGGTGGGGGAGGAGGCCCGGGCGGCGGTCACCTGCGCCAAGGCGATGGGCGCCGCCCTGACCAACCTCAACGTGACATGGGAGCGGGAGGGGATCCAGACCCTGGAAAACGGCATCGGCGTGGCGAGCGGCCCGGCGATCGTGGGTCAGATCGGCAGTCCGAAGCGGATGGAATTCACCGTGATCGGCGACACGGTGAATCGGGCGGCCCGGCTGGAGAGCCTCACCCGCACGGTGGGAGCCTCCGTGCTCTTCGATCGGGCGACGGCCGACCGACTGGGGGAGGCGGCGGTGAACACACCAGGCGACCCCGGAGGGGATCACCACCCCTGGCCCCCGCCGATTCCCCGGGGTTTGCACACGATGAAAGGGCTGGGGGAGGTGGAGGTGTTCAGTCCGGGGGGAGAGTGATCCAAACAGATCTTGCATCCAACCCCAAGCTCCTAGGCTAGGCCCACCGCTTCGCCCATCCCATGGCCCAAACCCTGGTGGCCCCCCCCGCCGGCGCCGACATCAGCCACGCCTTCCGGGCGGCCTACGAAAATCGCTACACCTGGGAACCCGGTTTTGGCGGGTACCAGGGGCGCTGCCTGTGGGAACAGGAGGGCCGGGTGGTGGAGGGTACCTTCACGGTGGGGGCGGATCTCAAGGCCACGGTGGAGGGCATTGAGGATTCCGAGGTGCACAAAGCCATGGCCTCCCAGCTCTGGGAGGTGGCGATCCACCGGGTGCGCCGGAGCTTTGAGCAGACCCACGGGGAGAACACCTTCACCGCTGGCGACACCAACGAGGTGGGCACCGAGGTGATCGTGGGAGGCAAGAACGCCGGCGACCGCTACCGCGTCAAAGACAACGTGGTGACCATGGTGCATCGCCATATCCATGGCACGGTGGTCACGATCTTCACCAAGAGCGTCACCGAAACGGGCCACGGTTACCTCAGCCACACTTACACCAGCCGTTACAGCGACCCGGCCACGGGAGCCCCACGGGGCGGCGAAAGCCACTTTGAGGACACCTTCATCCCCCTCGCCGGTGTGGGCCCCTGGGTGCTGGCCAAGCGGGTCGTTCAGACCACGGATGCGGAGGGCCAAACCTCATTCCAGGAATTTCGCTTTGAGGATTTGGCGCCGCTCAGGGAACAGGACGCATAGTGTTCTACAAAAACTGGAAGAATTCTCCCCCATCTCTTTCCATGGGCCACGCCTGATATTGTTTATGGGGAATTGAGTGGCTCTATGCTCAGTGGAAGGCCAAACTCGATGATAGTCGCGGGCTCGATGTCCCTCTTGGTCTGAGGCGGTGCCAACAGGAGGTTTGGCCCTCCATCAGTGGGCGGCTGGCTCCTGTCACCTCCTTTGGGATGGGGGTGTTAAGACGATCCGCGGGCAAGAAATCTGACAGCCCAGCCATGACAGGGATGAAGCTCATTTCCGCCCCAGCGACGCCAATGATCTCTTCGAGAGATGTCGACAGCGCTATCCATACTTTCCACGATTCACAGGGCCGAGCCAGCGGCCCTCTCGCGCCATTGATCAGCTCGGATCTGGCAGTGCCGGAACACTCTTGAGACGCTCGTTGAGCTGCATGGCCATCGACTGACGCCCTACCGCCAATACTTTCAACGTGTCCTCATGGAACCGCAATTGGGCGTCGGCCACCTGCATCCCCCGCACCAATTCCTTGATGTCGTCCGGCAGGGTGTTGAGGTCGTAACGCTTGCCCTCAAACGTCAACACTGGGGCTTGCTGGGCCTGGGATTCAGGGGTCTGCACAGGGCACGACAGAGGAAAGAGCAAAGAAACCCTAGTCCCGATGGTTCCGCTCAGGTTTCCATGTGAATCAACTGTCGCTGGCAGAGGTCGCGATAACGTCCCCCCCGGCCCATCAACACGGCGTGGCTTCCTTCCTCCACGATCCGGCCGGCCTCCAACACCAGAATGCGATCCGCCTCTTGCACGGTGGACAGGCGATGGGCAATCACCACCACCGTACGGCCCCGCATCGCCTGCTCCAGGCCCCGCTGCACCGCCTCCTCCGCCTCCGCGTCGAGGGCGCTGGTGGCCTCATCCAGCAGCAGCACCGCCGGATTGCCCAGCACCGCTCGGGCGATGGCCAAACGTTGCAGTTGTCCCCCTGAGAAATTGGCGCCCCTCTCCTCCACCCGGCTGTTGTAGCCCTCGGGAAGGGCCTCAATGAAGCCTGAGGCATTCGCCAAGCGGGCCGCGGCACGGAGCGCGTCCAGAGAGGTTGGGCGGCCGAAGGCGATCGCCTCGGCCACCGTGCCGGAAAACACGCTGCTCTGTTGAGACACCAGGGCCACAGCCTGGCGCAAGTCACGCGCCCGCAAATCCGCCAGGTCCTGCCCGTCCAGGAGCACGCGCCCCTCCTGGGCGGTGTTGAACCGGAGCAGCAGGGAAAACAGTGTGCTCTTCCCCGCCCCGGAGGGGCCCACCAGCGCCACCACTTCCCCCGGGCGCACCCACAGATCAATGTCCCTGAGCACGGGGTGGGCGGGGTCATAGCCGAAGCGCACCCCCTCCAGCCTCAGCTCCCCTCGCACCTGGCTCAGGGGTGCGGCATGGGGACGGTCCGGCGGTTCCACCGGCTCCCGCTCGATGGCTCGCAACCGGTTGAGGGAAGCCTGGCCCTGTTGCAGCTCGTTGAAGTTGGTGGTGAGGTGGGAGATCGGATCGATCAGCATCAAGAGGGCCGCGATGAAACTCGCGAAGCCCTGGCCGCTCAGGCCCCCGGCCTGGATGCGGGCGGCACCGATCAACAACACCGCCAAGATGCCCGCAGCCTCAATGAAGCCCACCACCGGATGTTGCAGGGCCTGGAGACGCAAGGTGTCGTAGCGAGCCAGCCGATGCGCCTCCACTTCTTCGTCAAAGCGGCCCTGCAGCCACGGTTCCGCGGCGAAGGCCCGCACCAGGGGCAAGCCCGCGATCGCCTCCCCCAGCAGGGCGGCCACCTCACTGACCTTGCTTTGGCTGCGCTCCGCTGCGGCCATCACACGGGCGCCAAAGGCGCTCACCAGGAGGGCCACCAACGGGGCCAGCAGGATGGTCGCCAAGGCCAGGGGCCAATCGATCCACACCATCAGGCCCAAGACGGCCAGCAGCTGCAGCGCACAAGGCAGGCTGTCGTGCAGCGTCTTGTAAATCACGTCGCCCACCCGATCCGCGTCGCCGGTGAGGCGGTACGTGAGGTCGCCCGTCGAGAGGGTTTCCAGGGCGGAAAAATCGAGACGTTGCAGGCGACTGAAGAGTTGGCGGCGCAGATCCTGGCTCACCCGCAGGGCCGGCCCGGCCAAGAGCACATCCTGGCCAAACTGGGCCAATTTTTGAATGAGAAACAGCAACAGCGCCAGGCCCACGCTTCGCAAGACGGTGGAGAAATCTCCGGCGCCGATCGCTGGAATCAGACGTCCCGCCAACAGGGCCAGCAAGGGGAACGACGCCACCGCCACGAGGGCACAGAGGGTGCCGGCCAGAAGGCGCCGGCGGTAGGGCTTCAGCAGAGGCCAAAGTCGGCGAAAGCTTGCCGGCGAGGAGGACCGCATGGGGGCACACTACGTGGAGGCTGGAACCCGACGCGCACCACCATGGCAGCTCAACCCACCCTCCAGCTGGCTCAATTTCTCAAACTCCAGGGGCTGGTGAGCACCGGGGGGGAAGCCAAAATTCTCATTCAGAGAGGGGATGTGCGGGTGAACGGCACGATCGAAACCCGGCGCGGTCGCCAGCTCCAGCCTGGCGACCAGGTGGAGTTGGCGGGGAGCCTGCGGACCGTGCCGCCCCTGGACGGCCTGGCGTAAGGGAGAGCGGGCCCATGGCGGCTTAGCGTGGCGAGCGTTTCAAGGGGAGCCGCCGCAGGTGCGTAAGGCTGTGATCGCTGGCAACTGGAAGATGCACATGACCTGTGCGGAGACCCTTGCGTTCGCTAGGGCCTTCCTGCCCCTCGTCAGCACCCTTCCTGAGGATCGCGAGGTGGTGCTGGCCCCGCCCTTCACCGCCATTTCCACGCTCCATGAAGAGTTGAGGGGATCCCGCGTGGCCATGGCGGCCCAGAATGTGCATTGGGAAGAGAAAGGCGCCTACACCGGCATGATCTCCGCCCCGATGCTCCTCGAGCACGGCGTCACCCACGCCATCGTGGGCCACAGCGAACCCCGCAAGTACTACAGCGAAACCGACGAACAGATCAACCTGCGAGCCCGTTCCGCCCAGGCCCATGGACTGATCCCAATCCTCTGCGTGGGGGAAAGCCTGGATCAGCGCGAGGCCCGCGAGACGGAGCGGGTGATCCACCGGCAGGTGGAACAGGGGTTGGAGGGCATTGATCCGCTCCGCCTCATCGTGGCTTACGAACCCATTTGGGCCATCGGCACGGGCAAAACCTGTCCCGCCGTTGAGGCGGATCGCATCTGCGGATTGATCCGTGGCTGGGTGGGCCATCCCGAGGTGGTGATCCAATACGGCGGGTCCGTGAACGCCTCCACGATTGACGAACTGATGACCCAGCCGGAGATTGATGGGGTGCTGGTGGGTGGGGCATCCCTCGACCCGGTGGGGTTCGCCCGCATCGCCAACTACCAGATCGCGGTAACGGCGTAGAACGCCTCAGCGCTCGCAAACAGCCATGGTTGCGACAGATTCACCGGCTGATCTGAGGTCCACTAGGGTCGGTTTTCTTAAGCCAAAACTCCACCATGCCCTACGAACCAGGATCACCCGAATGCCGCGTCCTGATCTCTTGCAAGGCACAGATCGAATCGATGCTCAATAATCTTTCCCGCATCGAGAATACGTCCCACATTCGTGACCAATTGATCGCGGTGCACAACCAATTGGAGGGGTTGCACGAACTGCATCGTCGCCAGCCCCTGGGGGTCCCCTCCGCCTAACGCGCACCAGCGGGCGCGCCCCCGGCCCGGGTCTCAACTCACCCGGGCTAGGGGCGCGTCGGCCTTCACCGAGCGTGGGCCCGCCATCGGTTGGACCCGCTGAGATCGCTCCAAGCCATGGCAGGCCGCATGGGCTCCTGCCAGTGTGGCCGCCCTCACTTTCAAGGGACGGTCCTTTCGGCTCACCACATAGCCTCCCGTGGTCTCGCGATAGATCACCCAGCCACTGACCAGGACCTGAACAACACAAAGGCTGGTTTTCATGGGGTGAGGGCGCAATCTGGTTTCATGATTAGCCCAACCTTTTTCAGCTGAGACTGTTAGAACCCCCTGACAACATAGTTTGTTGTAATCACCCCGTTTCCCCTCCCTCCTCCCCGAGGCGATCTCCCGGCTCCGCCCGGAGTTGCGCCAGCAGCGCCGTTCCGGAGGAGGGCCGACGCCCTTCCAGCTGGGCCTCCCGCACCAACAGGGCCCCTTCCCCTGTCATCACCACCACACCAACTCCCTCCACCAGGGCGCACACCTCACCCGGCCCATGGCTCCGAGCGGCCACGGTTTTGGCCAGCCCGGCAGCTTGGGGGGAGAGTCGGTCAGCCAACGCCTCCAGCAGGGGCTCGGTGGCCAAGAGCTTGAGTCTGCGGCCCCGCCAATGGGTGTAGGCGCCAGGGTAGAGGCCCATCACCTGGCGGTGCAGCTCCAGGGCGGAACGCCGCCAACGCAACAAATCGTCGTCCCGCGTTAGCGGGCGCGCGAGCGTGAGACCCTCCTCCCCCTGGGGGCGAAGATCCAACCGGGCCCAGCGCTCGTCCTGGGACCCCGCCCCAGCGGCCTCGACGCGGGGGAGGGCTTCCACGAGCAACTCCGCCGTGAGGGCCGCCATGCGGACCGCCAGGTGCTGAGCGTTCTCCAAAAGGTCAATCGCGAGGCGCCTCTCCAGGAGCACTGGCCCCGTATCCAATCCCTCCTCCATCGCCATGATGCCCACCCCCGTGACGGCGTCCCCCTCCATCAGGGCCCACTGGATCGGGGCCGCCCCTCTCCAGCGAGGCAGCAGGGATCCATGGCCGTTCCAACAGCCCAGCGGCGGCTGATCGAGAACCGCCTTGGGCAAGATTTGGCCGTAAGCCACCACCACCGAGATGTCGGCCCCAAGGGTGGCGAGGTGGGCCTGCGCATCGGGGTCGCGTCGCAGCCGTTCCGGAGTGAACACCGGCAGGCCCAGATCCAGCCCCGCTCGCTTCACCGGCGATGGGCTCAGCTCTCCCCCCCGGCCCCGCCGTCGGTCGGGCTGACTCACGATCCCCACCAGGGTGTGCCCCGCCGCCACCAAGGCCTGGAGGCTGGGCACCGCGTAGGCGGGCGTGCCCCAAAACAGGATCCGCATCAGGGAAGGAGGGCCAAGGACTTCCTCAGGCGTCGCCGGTGATGGTGAGCCCCTCCACCCACACCCAAGGGCAGAGTCCCGAGGGGGTGACCTTGGCGGGACCCTCAAAGCCCACCAGGCTCTTCAACACGGTGCGAATGTCTCCGGCCACCGTGGCCGACTCAATCGAGATCGGCTCTCCCCCCCGGATCAACCAACCGTCGAAGGGCAGGGAAAAGGCGCCCTGGCTGGCCTTCACACCGGCGTGAAGGGCCGAGAGGGAATCAATCACCACCAGATCTCCCCCACCCGGGCGACGACCATCGGGGGCAAACCGATCCAAGCCCTCCTCTCCCCCCGGTTGTCCCGGAGTGGGGCCGATCTCAAACCAATCGGGGGAAACGGACACCTTGGCCCCCATGCCGGCATGGCCCGTGGGGGCCACCCCGAAGGCGCGGGCTGTGGCTTCGGAGTGGAGGAAATGGCGCAACACGCCACCTTCGATCAGGGTCAAGGGGGCCGTCGGGGTGCCCTCGCCATCAAAGAGCGAGGCGCCAATGTTGCCGGGATGGAGCCCGTTATCGATGATCGACAGGAAGGGAACGGCCAGCTCCTCCCCCAAACTCTCCCGTTGGCTCAGGCTGACCCCGTCCAGCACGGCGCGGGCGTTGAACAGGCCGCTGAAGGCGCCAATGAGGTCGAGGAACGCCTCAGGCGAAAACACACACGTGTAACGCCCCGTGGCAATGGGGGCGTAGGTCAAATGGGAGATGGTGCGCTCAGCCGCCTCAGCGACGCACCCTTCCACATCCAGGGCATCCACGCCGTAGGCCAACCGCATGGCGCCACCGCTGCGAGGTTTGCGACCCGTCTCCTCCGCCCGGGCGTAGAGGTAGAGGGAAGCGGTGGTGAGCCTCTGGTGACGCAGGGCCCCCTCGCTGTTGATGTAGAGCCGCTCGCTGTCGCGCTGGGCCAAGCCGTTGTAGGGAATGGTGGTGATAGCGCCATGGCGTGCCAGGAGATTCCGCTCCGCGTCCTTCAGACGGTCGAGAAGATCCAGGATGGAGCGACTCTCCATCATGGGCTGATCTAGGGACTGGAGGGGCGCCTTCGCCAGGGGGGAGAAGGCTGGGATGTCTTCCGGGTTGCCGAAGGCACTGGCCTCCTTGGCCCCATCCAGTGCCCGGGCCAGGCCCTCCTCCGACAGATCGGAGGTGCTGGTGATGCCCACCAGCCCCCGCTCGTTCCACACCCGCACGGTGACCGCCCGTCGCTCCGCCCCCTTCATCTGCTTGGGCTCCCCCCGATCCACCTGCACGGAGGTGTCGGTGCCGCGGGAGGCTCCTAGATCCCACTGGCGAAGTCCCGCTTGCGCGGCCAACCGTTGCAGCTGGGCGCTGAGTTGTTCCCCGTTCAGCGCCGTCGGCGTGGCGTCGCTCATCGTCCCCCCACGGTGATGGTGTCCACAAGAATGTGGGGCTGGCCCACGGTGACGAACACGCTGCCGCTCACGGAGCCGCAAAAGCCAGCGGCCAACTCGAGATCGTTGGCGCACATGGAAATTCTCGGCATCACTTCCTTGGCCTCCCCGATCAGGGTGGCGCCCTTCACCGGCCGGCTCAGCTGCCCATTCTCGATGAGGAAGGCCTCCTCCACCGCGAAATTGAACTGGCCTGTCGGGCCGACGCTTCCTCCCCCCATCGCCTTGCAATAGAGCCCCTTGTCCACGGAGGCGATCAGCTCTTCCGGGGTGTGGGGTCCAGGGGCGATGTAGGTGTTGCGCATGCGGCTGGCGGCGGCGAAGGCATGGCTCTGGCGCCGTCCGCTGCCGGTGCGGGGATGACCGGTGCGGGTTTCACCGGCGCGATCCGAAAGAAACCTGCGCAGGATGCCGTTTTCAATCAACACGGTGCGCTGGGGCTCCATGCCCTCATCGTCCATCGAGAGACTGCCGAACGCCCCCTCGCTCAGGCCCTCATCAATCGCCGTGACCGCTTCATGGGCGATGGGCTGATCGACCTGATCGGCAAAGGGGGTGGTCCCCCGCTCCACCTGGGTGGTTTCCAACAGATGGCCGCAGGCCTCATGGAAGATCACGCCGCCGAAACGGTTGGCCAACACCACGGGGTATTGACCCGCTTCCACATAGTCGGCGTAGAGCATGGTGGCGGCACTGCCGCAGAGGTCGTGAGCCGCCGCTTCGGGATCCCACACCCGCAGATCCTCCGGACGGCCCTGGGTGCCATATCGACGTCCCACACTCGCCCTGTGGTCGCCGTCAGCGGCGAGCACATTGAGTCCCAGGGATTGATGGAGGCGGATATCGCGGGCAAAGGTGCCGTCACTGGCGCACACCAACACCTCCTGCCAGTCCCTGGAGTAGCTGCCCCGCCGAGATTGCAGATGGGAGCCGTGGCGGGCGAGGGCCCCGGTGCCCTCCAGCAGGCGGGCCGCCACCTCCGTCAGAGAGGGGGACGCCTGAAGCCAGGAGGCTTTGGCGGCGGCGTGATCGGTGAGGGGGGGCAAACCCTCGAAACCATCGAACGCCTTGGAGGAACGCAGGAGCCCCAGCATCGCCAGGGCCTGGTCGAGGGCCGCCATCAACCCGGTGGCGCTCAGATCGTTGGTGGAGACAAAGCCATCGTGCCGCCCGGAAAACACCCGCACCCCCGCTCCCATCCCGAAGGACGGGGACACATTGGTGATCACCTCCTGTTCGGCCAGGGCCCCCAGGTGGTCGCTTCGTTCGAGAAACACCTCCACCAAGTCGGCTCCGGCCGCCCGGCCGGCGGCCAGCAAGGGCTCGAGACGGCCGCGCCACGCGGTGTCTTGAAAATCCCCTGGCAGCCCCGTGAGGACCGGCACGCCCTGGGACCCAGGGGAGAGAGAGGTGGAAGCGACCAAAGGCGGAAGGGAAAGAAGGGGACGGGGAAGACTCAACCTGGAGGTAACGAGGTGGGAGCGGGATCAGCGGACAGCCGGCTGAAACCGCTCGCTTGGGATCGGGGCCATCAGGAACAGGCGGGCCATCTCCACACCATTGCCGATCCAATAGGGGAGCTTGCGCAGGGCCCGCAGGGGAGCGGGGGCGGGGCTCGATTCCAGCGAGGAGAGGGCCGTGTTGTTGCGCACCATGGCTTCGAGACCCTCCCAGAAATGGGGGGACTCGACATCCAGCACAACTGGAAACACCCGTGCCGAGGTTTCGTTGGTTTTGCGGATCACCGTGCGGTCGTAGGCGCGGGCGTCGAGGCCGAGGGCCTCATAAAACTCCTTACGGGCCACATCGCGCACGTACATCGTGGCGAACACCGCCAACAGGAAGAAGCGGCACCACAGGCGAGATTTCCAGCCTGTGACGGTGCTGGGCACGGCCTTCATCAAGGCGTCAAAAAAATCGCCATGGCGATTTTCATCCTGACACCAGTTTTCAAAGAAATTGAAGATGGGGAAGATTTTGCTCTCAGGATGTTGTTGCAAATGGCGATAGATTGTGATGTAGCGCCAGTAGCCAATCTTTTCGGAGAGGTAGGTGGCGTAAAAAATATGCTCAGGGCTGAATTTGGTGTAGGCCTTGTGGGCGGTCAGGAAGCCCAAGTCGAGCTGCAAGCCAAAATCCGCCATGGATTTGTTGAGAAAGCCCGCATGGCGCGCCTCATCCCGAGCCATGTGGGCAAAGCACTCAGCGAGGAGGGGATTCTTTTCCTTGATCCTGCGGCTGAGTTCTTTGTACAGCAGAAACCCAGAGAATTCAGAGGTGCAGCTTTGTTCCAAAAATTCCACAAACACTTTGCGGGTCTCTGGATCCAGTTTCTCGGCAGCCCCCTCAAAAGCCTCGTCGCGGACGAAGTGATGTCGGTTGTAGTCCTTCCGGAATTCCTCGCAGATCGCTTCGAGCTCTTCCACATTGGGGCGAAGGTCCATCGCCGCCATCGCCTCGAAATCAGTGGTGTAGAAGCGTGGGGTGAGGATCGTATCCTTCACCGGCTCCTTGAAGGCGGGAGCGTCTGGGGTGCCGACGGCCTGGGAAGACGCACCGGCGACTGGGCTGGACACAGGGGGAACCATCGCGGGCATGCGATCAGTGTTGGCATCGTAAAGGCCCCGCCGCCAAGGCGGTTTGCTCTGTAAAGAGGACCCTCAATTCGGACCGAGCCACTTCTGGCCGTTGAGCCGCTGCACCAGGCGCGACACCAGGAGCGGCAAGGTCATTTTCTTCTCATCGATCAAAAACGATTCCAGCAGGCTGGGCTGGGCTCCAGCCTCGGCGACCGCGATCATCTTGGCGGCGTTGAGGTCGGCGGCGGTGAAGCAAAGCCAAAACCTTCGGCCAGTGGAGAAGCTGCCCTTCACCATCCAGCAGCTCACCCCCACCACTGGCATCGGGCCCTCCTCAAAGCTGAGTTCCGGAGCGGGCCCCCCGTAGGCCTCGCATTCCTTGGCCAAGGCCGGCAGAAGATGCTGGGGGATGTACACCGCGAACGGCTGATCTTCCAGGGCCGGCGCCTTGGGCTTGGCCCCTTCGGCACCCCTGCTTTTCGAGGGGGGGGCCTGGGGGGTGGGGCTTTCTGAGGGAGAGCTGTCCGTCACCGCGTTGAAGCTCCGGGCATAGGGAATCCAAACTCTAAGCAAGATGATTGGCCCTTCCGCGCTGGAACTACCACTCGTCCGCGGCGACCCCGGGTCCCCAGTCGTCCTCCCCGGGGTTGGAGACCCTCACGGGAACGGGTTCCCGCTCTCTCTCGGGACGAGCCGCCGAGGCGGTGGGGCGCCGCAGGACACGGAAGGCCACATCCACCGTGGGTGGGGGCTCCGCCGGCGATCGAGTTGGAGCGACCGCCGCGGCCGACTCCCTCCAGGCCGCCGCCCCCCCACGCTCCCTCCCGGGGGCGGCGCCCCCCCCCCACGACCGCTTGGGAAATCCCTCCTCCCGGCGGGGAGGGCCAAACTCCGTGCCCACCGACTCCCAGCCGCCAGCCTCAGGGCCTCCGGCTTGCGACCACGAGCGGGTGGAGACGCGTCGGCGGGTTGTTGGGCTGGTCCGCTGGGCCTGACGAAGGGCGAGGGCGGTCGCCGCCCCACTGAGGGCCGCGCCGCCCAGGGCCGCTCCCCCCAACCAGAGCCCCAGGGGAGCCCTTGGCGTCACCCAGGTGAGCACCCGAAAGGAGAGCCGAGGGCTTGGGTTCAGGGCCGCCACCAGCACCACCACCAGCAAGGGCGTCAGCAGGGGCAGCACCAGCAGACGGCGAAGGGTCATGGCCTCAGCGGGGCGGGGCCTGTCCAGCGGCGCAGGGATCCCAGCTCGAGGCCCAAACTGTCGAACACGCGAATGACCAGAAAATCCACCATCTCCTCCAGGGAGCGAGGCTGGTGGTACCAGGCTGGCACGGGCGGGGCGATGCGGGCACCCGCCTCCGCCAGGGCGGTGAGGTTGCGGAGGTGGATGAGGTTCCAGGGCAATTCTCGTGGGGCGATCACCAGGGGCCACCCTTCTTTGAGGTGCACATCCGCGGCTCGCTCAATCAGATCGAGGGCCACCCCTGAGGCGATGCGTCCCACGGTTCCCATGCTGGCGGGCAGGATCACCATTCCAGCCGTGCGGTAACTGCCGCTGGCGATGGGAGCGGCTTGATCGTTCCAGCGATGGCAGCGAAGGGTGCCGCTGGCGCAGCCGGTGCGCTCTCGCCAAAAGGCTTCTTGGGCCCCAGGGTCATAGGGCAGTTGCACCCCCAACTCCGCGCGCCAGACGCCCATGGCCCCTCGGCTGGTGACCACCTCCACCCGATGGCCCTCCTGGAGCAGAAGGTGAAGAGCGCGTTGGGCCAGGGGTTGGGCGGAAGCTCCTGACATCGCCAGCACGATGGGAAGCGATGTCGGGGATGAGGTCATGCCGCTCAGGGCGCCGCCTCGCCACCCTCGGCGGCCCCCAACGGAGGGGACTCATCAGCGCCCCCATCCTCTGGCAGCACCACAGACAGATCGATTTGATGGCGCAGCACATCCACTTTCTCGATCAACACCCGCACCGGGTCTCCCACCATGAAGGTGCGACGCCCCTTGCGTCCCACCAATTGATTCTGGCGAGAGCGGTACTCGTACCAGTCGTCTTTCAAGGAACTCACATGCACCAGGCCCTCCACCAGGGAGGGGGGCACCTCCACAAAAAAGCCGTAGCTCTGCACCCCGCTGATCGTGCCCTGGAGGGTTTGGCCCACCAAGGGTTCGGCGCAGCGGGCCTGAGCCATGGCCAAGCGATCCTCTTGAAACTCAGCCAAGGCTTGGCGTTGGCCGTTCAACCGCAACAACAAGCCATGGTGCAGGCTGTCCTCGAAGGGGGACAGCTGGGTGGGGGTCAACAGGGGCCAATCAATGGCTCCATGGGAGTGGTCGGAGGCCAAATCCACGCTGGTTTTGTGGCGCACCGTGGGGCGATCTTTCCCCTCCAGCAGCAGGGTGACCAGCAGGTGTTGGTTGAAGAGATCCGCGTAGTGGAGGCTCGGGCACGTCCAGGGAGCGACGGCGATGGGATCCCCCGCCAAGGCGTTCGCGCCGGGCTGATCACTCAGCTGGGTGCCCTCCAGGCAGTCGCGGATTTGCTGCTGCCACACCCGGCCGCGATCGGTGCGGGCGAAGGCCTCGGCCAGCTCGGCGGCGCTGGCGTTGCCGTCGCCGCTCAGCTCCAGGGGGATGTCTAGGGCAAGGGCGGCTTTCGCCACATCGTTGATCGCCGCGGGATCCGGCGGGGGATTGACCGCGAAGACGCCAGGCAGGCCGAAGGCGGCCAGGTGATGGCCCAGGGCACGGTGAGCCACCAAGATCGCCTCCCTCAGGAGCGCGGTGGGATGATGGTCCGGCAGGGCCACCCACCAGCCCGCCCGGCCGGCGTCGGGTCCAGGACGGGCCCCATCTCCCAAGGCCTCCAGGGGAGGAGGAGGCACATCCAGTTCGATGGATCCGGCCGCCAGGCGGCGTTTTCGCAGCAGGGCCACCACGCTCACCAGCTGGTCCAAGAGCTCCAGGTGTCCCTTGAGGGCCTTGAGGGCGGGAGGAAGGGTCCGGGCCTTCGGCTTCCGCTCCTCCCAGGCCTCCATGGTCGCCCCATCCACCGTGGCCAGCGGGCGCACCCGACTCAATTGGAAGCGGAAGTGTTCCAACTCCCCCTCGGGGCCAAGATCAAGCGCGACGGAGAGGGCCGCCTGCTCCATCCCCGGAGAGAAGACGGCGGCCTTCGCCAACCCCGCGGGAAGCAGGGGGCGCCAGCGCTTCCCCAAGGGAAAGGCCTCACACAGATCCCTCATCCAAGTGTCGACGGCGGTGCTGAGCCCCAGCCGTTCGGCCACGGCGGGGGCGTGGACCCACAGACGCCAACCCTCCTCTCTCCGCTCCAGGGAGAGGGCGGGCATGGCGGGCGCGTCGGAGGCCAGCCACGGTTTCACCACCAGGGTGGGGAGACCGGTGAGGTCCTGGCGTCCCTTCTCCGCCGGCGCCTTCAATGTCAAGCGGGGGGGGGCGCTTCCTTCCTGGAGCTGGTGCTTCACCATCAACAGCTCCAGATCGGTCTCATCCCCGCCACTCACCGGCAGGCTCCGGGCCACGTGGCCCTCGGGAGCGAACTGGGCCACTGGAAACTTGTCGATCTGCACCTCCACCACATGGGTGTCGCGCTGATCCAGATGGCTGGCGTCCCCATCCGGGAGGGCCACGGCCGTGAGCAACCGATCATCCAGGGGCACGGCCACCAGTCGTTCCCCCTGCCTCTCCACGTGGCCCAACAGGCGGGTGGTGTGTCGCTGGAGGATGCATTGAACGCTGCCCTCGGGGGAGCGGCGACGGCCCCCGTCCCGGGTGATTCTCACCAGCACCCGATCGCCATTCCAGGCGTGATTGAGTTGGTGATCGCGAATGTAGATGTCTTCCCCCTCATCGTCCCGCAGGGCAAAGCAGAAACCCTTGCTGGAACAGCGGAGGCGAGCCGGGATCAGCTCTGGGCACTCCCGGCGACGCACCCCCTCCTCACCCCGCTCCACCAGGGCCAGCCGTTCCAGCGCCTCCAGCCCGATGCGCAATTTCGCCTGGTCGTCTTCCGCGGTGACACCCAGCGCTTTTTCTAAGTGGGCGGGGGGCAGACTCTCGTCGGTGGATAGCTGGTCAAGCAGGTCGGCGACCGTGAACTTCATCGTCAAGGGGATCAGATGGGAGCTGGTTGTGAAGAGGGCGGGACTCGCCACCCGCGAAAAGATCCTTCCCAGGTTGAGGCGACGCAACCCGCCGGGAGGAGTTGAGTTGACTTTAGGAACTCGGGGGAACCTCCCCCTTATTCTGCTCCTGGGGGGTGGACGGGCCAAACGGTCCTGAACGCAGAATCAGCCGCAGCCCCAGCACCAAAAATCCCCCCGCCGCCGCCAGCTGGAGCCAGTCCGCTGGAATCACGCTGGTGAGCGTGCCGCCAGCCGCCGACCCCAACAGACTCGCCATCACCAGGGCCAGGGCACTGCCCGCGAACACGGCTCCCGGACGGCTTGAGGTGCCGCTGATGCTCACAATCGCCAGCTGGGTTTTGTCTCCCAGCTCCGCGAGAAACACCGTGGCGAAGGTGGAGGCGAGCAAGGCAAGCATGGGGCGGAGCGGGTGGAACGGTGCGGGGCTTAGGGAGGGTGGGGCGGGGAAAGGGCGGTGCGCTCACAGAAGGGGAGGAATTGGCGCTGGCGCCAGATGCAGCACCGCCTGTCGGCCAAGCCACAACCCCAATCCCACCATCAACACCCCGGCGGCACGCTCCAATTGCTGGGGTGCCATCACGGAGGACAGCCACCGGCCGAGAAGAACGCCCACCAAACTCGAGCAGATCAAGGCCAGGGACGCGCCGAAAAACACCACCACGGGCCGGCCCGACTCCGCCGCCAGCAGGAGGGCCGCCAACTGGGTCTTGTCGCCCAGTTCCGCCAGAAACACGGTGCCGGCGGTGGTGAGGAACACCTTCAGCCACCCAGAGGGGCCCGCCACCCCGGCCGGGTCCCCATCGGTCCCCGAGGGCGACGCTTCGGCGGGACGGTCGGGGGGGGAGTCGGGAAAGGTCATGGCTGGCGAAGCGCCTGGAGAAAGCGCCGCATCACCTTGCCACGGCCTCCGGTCTCGGCGCGAATCTGCTGACGGCAAAAGCTGATCGCCAGGGCATCCGCCTCCTCCGCCTCCGCGCCCAGCAGATCCATCAGGGTGCTCACGCGACAGAAGTCGGGGCGATCGGCATACACGCGACACCGTTGTCCGCCAGTGTCGTAGTGGACGCACCAGCCATCCTCCCCCACCATCGACAGATACACCTGGCGCCGCTCCCCATCCAAAAGCTCAAGGGCCTCAGGCCTCAGGGCGGGGTCGAGGCGGCAGCAGGCTCCGCATCCCTGAATGCATCGCCACCGCGGGCGGGGCTGACTCATCACTCTCTCCTCGAGGGCGCGGGCACCTGTGACAAGGGATCACAGTGGTGGCCAGTCTGAAGCACCACCAGCTTGGCAAGCTCTAGGCTCCTGGCCACACGCCATCAGCCAGCGAGACCACGAGCATGGGCATCGATTTCCACCTGATCGCCAACTTCACGGCCCTGGCGCTGATCACCCTGGCGGGTCCGGCCGTGATCTTCATTCTTTTCTATCGGCGCGGCGCCCTCTGAGCCCCAGCTCAGCCCCCCAGCCCTAGAGCCATCACCGCCTCTTGAAACAGGGCGCGCACGTAGGGATGCTCGTCCGCCATTTCGGGGCGGGCCTGGGAGCCCTCCCAAGTGAGAGAGGAGCACAATTCGTCTCCAGCGGCGTTGCGGATCACCAGGCCCTTCCCCCGCAGGGAACACCAGTAACGCCGGTCGCCCCTCTGGAGCACCACCCCGTCATCCCCCTGATGGCTGGGTCTGAGGGCCACCAAATCCACCAGAAGCCGCCGTTGGCCCCGCCAGGAGTCCTCACGGAGCCGGTACGCCACATCCACCGTTTCTGGCAGGAGCTCATCGCCCTCCCAGCGCCAGGCCATGGCCTGGATTTGGGCCCCCCCTTGGCTCAAGGTGAGCTGAAGATGGCCTCCCCTGAGGCGTTTCTGCCGCTCCACCCGGCACCCCACACTCCAAAACAGGGGCATGGGATGGCCCACCCCAAAGGGACCGAGCCGTTGCAGGGCCCCCCAAAACTCTGGATCGACACGCTCCAGCCGTAGCAGGGCCTCGGGTTCCACCATGGCGCCCCCCGGATGCCGCTCCAACCAGGCCCGCGCCCGCTCATCCAGGCTCTCTTGGAGTCGGGCGAGCTGGCGGGCGTCCACCGTGAAGCCTCCGGCCGCGGCATGGCCCCCGAAACGTTCCAGCAGGGGCGCGCAGGAGGCGAGGGCCTGGTCCACCGCAAACCCCCTGGGAGCCCGGACGGAGGCGCGCAACCGTCCCTGTCCCTCCCCCCCCAGCAAGGCCACGGGACGCCCCAAGCGCTCCACCAGGCGGGCGGCGACGATGCCGATCACCCCATGGTGCCAATGGGACTGGGCCAACAGCACAAAGGCGGGCAGCCGGGGCCCATCGGCCTCCAACAGGGCCATGGCCTCAGCCTCCAGAGCTTGGCAAAGCTCTCGTCGCTCCCGGTTGAGGGCGTCGCATCGACGAGCCAATTCAAGAGCCCGATCCCGATCCGCCGTCGTGAGCAGCTCCACCACCAGGAGGGGATCACCCAGCCGTCCAACCGCGTTGAGGCGAGGGGCCAGCTGAAAACCAACCGCTTCCGCGTCGATGGTCCCCTCCTCCAAGCCCGCCAGCTGGATCAAGGCCCGCAGCCCCGCCAGGCGGGTGTGGGCCAAGCGTGGCAAGCCCTGGCGGAGCCAGGCCCGGTTCACTCCGTGGAGCGGGGCCATGTCCGCGATGGTGCCAACGCAGAACAAATCGAGGGCCAGCTCCAAGCCATCGCGCCGGGCCAAACGCTGGGCCAACGCCGCGGCCAGCACATAGGCCAGTCCCACCCCGGCCAGGCCCCGATAGGGAGAGCCGGGGGGAGTGAGGGCGGGATGGAGCAGGGCCAGGCAGCGGGGGGAGACTTCGGGGAGGGTGTGGTGATCCGTGAGGATCACTTCCAGTCCCAGGGCGGCGGCCCGCTCCAGAGCCTCTTGGGCGCTCACCCCGTTATCCACCGTCACCAGGAGGCTCACGCCCTCCGCCGCGAGACGCTCCACCATGGCCCGATTCAGGCCATAGCCCTCTTCTTGCCGGCTCGGGATCGCGGCCTGGGGCTGGGCGCCCAGTCGTTGGAGCAGGCCGGTGAGCAGCGCCGTGCTGGTCATGCCATCGGCGTCGTAGTCGCCACAGATGGCCACGGCTTCCCCCCGATGAACGGCCTCCGCCAGCCGTCCCACGGCCCGATCGAGATCGGGAAAGTGGCTGTAAGGATCCGGGGGCGCCGGTGGGTCGAGGAGGTCGTTGAGGGAGGCGGGATCCCCCTGGCCCCGCCGGGCCAGCACCGCCCAAAGTTCCGGGGGCAGGCCTTCGACGACGGTGGCGCCGATCTCCAGAGCGGGCAGGGGCGGGGGCAGCTTCCAAGCGGAGAGGGGCACAGCGGCGCGGAGGCTCACAACGTGAGCGCATTGTGGAGGCCCCTCGGCCCGCCCGCATCCCCCGGGGGCCGCCCCGTTTCAGGCGAGGATCGTTTCCCTTGGGGGAAGATGGGACGTGGACGTGCGCGCGCTGCTGTGGGATGTGGATGGCACCCTGGCGGACACTGAGATGGGGGGGCACCGCCTGGCCTTCAACCGTGCCTTTGAGGCGGCGGGCCTGCCCTGGCATTGGGACACCACCACCTATGGCCAGCTCTTGGCGATCAGCGGCGGCCGGGAACGGATCCGCCATTTCTTCGCCCGGGCGCGGGAGGGACCAGTGAGCGAGGCCGAGGTGGAGACGCTCATGGCGGCCAAACAAGCGGCCTATGCCGACCTTGCCCGGGGAGGGCGGCTTCCCCTTCGACCGGGGGTGAAACGTCTTGTGGCGGAAACCGCCGCCCGGGGTGTTCCCCAGGTCCTGGTCACCACCAGCTCCCGCTCAGCCGTGGCGGCCTTGCTTGAAGGGCAAGGCACGGATCTCGCCTCGGCCTTCGCCTTTTGGATTTGCGGCGAGGATGTGGCCGCCAAAAAACCCAGCCCCGAGGGCTATCTGCTGGCCCTCGAACGGCTGAGCCTGCCCTCTTTTCGGGTGGTGGCCCTGGAGGATTCGCCCCAGGGTTTGGCGGCGGCCCAAGGTGCCGGTTTGGCCTGTCTGCTCACCCTTGGGGAACGCCCCGCTCCAGGGACCTCGAGCTGGTGGCGACGGGCCGCGGGCGCTGTCTCCCACCTCGGAGAGGAGGACAATCCCTGCGAGGTTCTCACAGGCCCCCCTTGTCAGGAAGGACGGATCACGCTCTCCTGGCTCTCTGAATTGCTGGAGGAGGGATGAGCGGCTCCCGGACGCAAGACACTCGGTTGGAACGGCTCCAGCGTCGCTGGGGGAGGAGCCTGGGCGCCCAGATCGGGCGCCGCTGGGCCACGGGCGGCACGGCCCTGCTGGCCCTGTTGGGAGGCATTTTCCTGGGACAAAACCTCTCTTCAATCCTCTTGTTGAAGCTCACCGGGGGGCGCCCGATGGTGGTGCTGGCGATCGTGATCACCCATGAGCTTCTGGTGAGAATCCGAACCCGGGCAGTCAGCGACCTTCCCAACCTTGGCTGGGTGGTCGCGGACAACGTGCGCGTTGGGGTGGTGTTCGCCCTCGTGCTGGAGGCGTTCAAACTCGGCAGCTGAGGCGAATCAGGACCCCTCTCCGTCCTCGGAGGCCTCGTCAACGGGATACTCAAAGCCCCGGGCGCGGCCACTCAAGACGGCCTTGCCAATGGAGAGAGCCTTTTGGGCGGCATCACCGGCCTTTGCCTTCCAGCGGGCATGGCGTTGATTCCGCTTGCCTTTGGAAGTTTTCTTCTTTGGAACGGCCATGGGCTACGCCCGTCTTGTCAAAGGGCGATCATCTCGCGCCGAGCGACCTTCCGTCAAATCGCTAGCATCCACTCCACAGGAATGAAGCAGTGGATCGACAGCCACCTCCCCTTCGAGCCTTGATCACCGCGCCCTGGCTCCTGGGGAGCGCGCCAACGGCCCAAGGCCCCTCCTCAGGCGCCAACAGCTCGAAAGGGGGAAACCCACCCGCCCCCAGCCCCACTGGGCCGCCCTCCTTCAGCTTGAGGGGTCCAAGCGCCACTCCGCCGTCCTACAGCCAACTCCTCACCGACATCAAAGAAGGGGAGGTCCGGGAGATCCTCCTCTCCCCCCGCCAGCGGGTGGCCACGGTGTCCTACGCCAACGGCAAAACCGTTGAGGTGGCCCTCTTCAACGACAATCAGCTTCTGCTCCGCACCGCTGAGGAGCGGCGGGTCCCCCTGTCCGTCAGGGATGAGCGGCAGGAGGAAGCCATGGCGGGCCTGCTGGGAAACCTCCTGCTGGCCTTCCTCCTGTTGGGGGCCCTAGCCCTGTTGATCCGCCGTTCCAGCCAGGTGGCGAGCAAGGCCCTCGGCTTTGGCCGCAGCCAGCCCCGGGTCCAGCCCGAAGGCACGGTGGCGGTGCGCTTCGAGGATGTGGCGGGAATCGCCGAAGCCAAGGAGGAGCTGCAGGAGGTGGTCACCTTCTTGAAATCGCCGGAACGGTTCACCTCCATCGGCGCCAAGATTCCCAAAGGCGTCTTGCTGGTGGGCCCCCCGGGAACGGGAAAAACCCTGCTGGCTCGCGCCATTGCCGGGGAGGCCGGGGTGCCCTTCTTCTCCATGGCGGCCTCGGAATTTGTCGAACTCTTCGTGGGCGTCGGCGCCAGCAGGGTGCGCGACCTGTTTCGTCAAGCCAAAGCCAAGGCCCCCTGCATCATCTTCATCGATGAAATCGATGCCGTGGGTCGCCAGCGGGGAGCGGGCATCGGCGGTGGCAATGACGAGCGGGAGCAGACCCTCAACCAGCTGCTCACGGAAATGGATGGCTTTGAGGACAACTCCGGGGTGATTCTTCTGGCGGCCACCAACAGGCCCGATGTGCTGGACGCGGCCCTGATGCGCCCCGGTCGGTTCGATCGCCGGATCGTGGTGGATCTGCCCGACCGAAAAGGTCGCGAGGCCATCCTCGCCGTGCACGCCCGAACCCGGCCCCTTGACGACCAGGTGTCCCTCAAAGATTGGGCGGCGCGCACGCCTGGTTTCTCAGGGGCTGACCTGTCCAATCTCCTCAATGAGGCGGCCATTCTCACGGCCCGCCGTCAACAGGCCAAGATTGACGATCAGGCCATCAGCGACGCCCTCGAACGCATCACCATGGGGCTGACGGCGGCCCCCCTGCAAGACAGCGCGAAAAAGCGGCTCATCGCGTACCACGAAGTCGGCCATGCCCTGCTGTCCTGCCTGGTGCCCCACGCCGATCGCCTCGACAAAGTGACCCTTCTCCCCAGGGCTGGGGGCGTGGGGGGATTCGCCCGAACGGTGCCGGATGAGGACATTCTGGACTCCGGCCTGATCAGTCGGGCCTACCTGCTCGCCCGATTGGTGGTGGTGCTGGGAGGCCGAGCCGCGGAACTGGTGGTGTTCGGAGCCAGTGAGGTGACCCAGGGGGCGGCCAGCGATTTGCAAATGGTGAGCAGGATCTGCCGGGAAATGGTGACTCGCTACGGGTTCTCCACCCTGGGCCCTGTGGCCCTGGAGGCCGATGGGGGGGAGGTGTTTCTTGGGCGGGATTGGATCCGCGCCGAGCCCCACTACTCCCAAGACACCGGCAAGCGCATCGACTCCCTGGTGAGGGGCCTCGCCAAGGAATCCCTCTCCACCGCCGTGGCTCTGTTGGAGCCCCGAAGGGAGTTGATGGACCGCTTGGTCGATCGCCTGATCAGGGAGGAAACCATCGATGGGGAAACGTTCCGCCAAGTGGTGGAGGAGTGGCGGAGCCAACACCCTGAGGTGCCTTGTCCCCTTCGTCCCACCCCCCAGGCCAGCCCTTCCTCACTCCTGGCCCGATAACCCTCCGGCGAAGCGGATGTCGAGGCTTCTCAAGTAGGTGTGCAGGCCCGCGTCTTGAACGGGCAGCAGGCGGGCGGTCCTGCCGCTTTCATTGACATGGGAATGCCAGTGTCCAGGTGGCGTGAGGAACACGCCCCCCGGCTCCCAATCCATGCGCTTGGGGTTGATGATGCGCCCCTCCCGGTCAATCTCCGTTCCCACGAGGGTGTGGCAGCCGGGATCGCAATCGACGATCAAGTCGATCGCCACGGATTGATGGCGGTGGGGGGCCTGGATGGCGCCCGGGGGCACCGCGCCCACCATCGCCCAAAGGGTGTGGCTGATGGTTCGGGTCGCTGGCAGATCCCTGTGGGCCAGCAACACGCTCAGGCGATTGCCGCGGGCCGCCACGGGATCCGCGAGAAGGCGACTGATCTCCTCCTCCAGCCGGTGGGCCGAAAAGAAGCACGGGGTGAATCGGGCTCCCGCGGGTGCCGCCCCCAGATACCTCAGCAGGGGAGCGTCATGCACCCAGTAGAGCAGGCTCGGTTGCTGGGCGTGCAGCACCGGCTCGAAGCCATGGGGCAGAACAAAGACATCCCCCCGCGCCCACTCCAAGGAGCGGGCGGCAGCGTTGTGCTGGGCGGCCAACATCATCCGACCCTCGCCGCGGATCACGACAAACAACGAGCTTGTGGCTTCGGCCGGGGCGGGGAGGGGTTCGCCCGGGCGCACCACCAGGTAGTGGGCGGCCAATCCGGGACTGGTAGCGGGCCCCTCACAGCCCAGGGCCGCGCTCAGATCGAGGGGCACCACCCGGGACGCGGCGCCATCCAGGGTCGGAGGACTCCAGCGCTGATCCGGGATGGGGTCTGTCAGACCGGGACGGATCGGGTTCGCCGCTTGTCGATAGTCGTAAATGAGCGCGGCGTCTTGGAAGGGCGTTTCAGCCTGGGCAAGGTCGAGGTGTGGGTCCAGGGTGGACGGGGAAGTGGCCATGAACCTGACCCTCAAGTTGGAATTGCTGGAGGCTAGGGGCAACGGAGTAGGGCTGACGAGCCCCACCACGGAGATCCTCAGCCACCAGCGACGGCGGGAACGATGCTCACCTCGTCGCCATCCTGAAGAGCGGTGGCTTCATGATCAAGAAAGCGGATGTCTTCGCTGTTGACGTAAAAGTTCAAGAATCGCCGGGGCTTGCCAGTCTCATCACAGAGTTTGTCGCGAAGCTGGGGATAGGTATCCTGCAAAACAGTAATCAATTCCACGACACTTGAGGCCTCAAGGGTCAGCGTGGCCTGAGCGTCAGTGAATTTCTGCAGAGGGGTCGGAATCAGAACCTGGACGGGCATGGCTTGAAGTCGGGAGATCGGTGGGGAGGCGCGGAGGAGGCGCGGAAGGGGCGTGGAGGAGGACCACCGCCAGCTAGGCGCGGTCCGGGGCCGCCATGGCGTGCTGGGACTGGGCCAGGTCCCAAGCCGCTCGGAAACTGGCCAGCTGGGGCTCGATGGTGTAGGGATGGCCGATGGCGGAAACAATGGCCTCAGTGGTTTTCAGGCCATTGCCCGTGATGTAGGCCACGGTTGTTTCGTCCGGATCAATGCGCCCCTGAAGGGCTAATTTTTTCAGCACGGCAATCGTCGTGCCGCCCGCCGTTTCTGTGAACACTCCCTCCAGTTCCGCCAACAACTTGATGCCCTCAACAATCTCCTCATCGCTAACAGCCGCGATGCTGCCACCGGTGCGGTGAGCGATGTCGATGGCGTAGGGACCATCGGCGGGATTCCCAATCGCGATCGACTTGGCAATGGTGTGGGGCTTCACGGGCTTGATGAAATCCCTCCCTTCTTGAAACGCTTGAGCAATCGGCGAACAACCCTCCGCTTGCGCGCCGCTGAAGCGAACTGGCTTCTCCTCCACCAGACCCACCTGGATGAACTCATCGAAACCCTTGCGGATTTTCGTGAACAGGGAGCCGGAGGCCAAGGGGGCGACGATGTGGTCGGGAAGTTGCCAGCCCAGTTGTTCGATCACTTCATAGGCGAGGGTTTTCGAACCTTCGGAATAATAAGGACGAAGATTGATATTCACAAAACCCCAGCCATAGGTGTTCGCCACCTCCGAACACAACCGATTCACTTGATCGTAATTTCCCTTCACCGCCATCAAAGTTGGGTTGTAGATCAAGGTGCCGAGCACCTTGCCGGCCTCCAAATCCGAAGGAATGAACACGCAACAATCCAGTCCCGCGTGGGCGGCAATGGCGGCGGTGGAGTTGGCCAGGTTGCCAGTGCTCGCGCAACTCACTGTTGTAAAGCCAAGCTCCCTGGCCCGACTGAGCGCCACGGAAACCACCCTGTCTTTAAAGGAAAGGGTGGGCATATTGACCCCATCATTCTTGATGTAGAGAGACTTCAATCCCAGGGCCTTGGCCAGACGATTCGCCTTCAACAAAGGAGTGAATCCCGTGCCCACATCAATAGGATCGGCGGCGACGGGGAGAAAGTCGCGATAACGCCAGATGGAGGCCGGCCCGGCCTCGATGGTGGCGCGACTGACCCGAGAGCGAATCAAGTCGTAGTCATAGACCACCTCAAGGGGGCCGAAGCACACGTCCTCACAGACATGTTTGGCCCCCGCGTCGTAGGGCTGGCCACACTCCTTGCAACGCAGGCCCGTGAAGGTGGGCCCGCAAAGAGCGGTGGGGGTGAGGCTGATGGTCACATCGGAGCCGTGTTCTGAGCAGACGCTAACAGCGGCGGCGGATGGCGCCAAATAAATCCGATGCCAGAAGTCGGGATTCAGCCGTGAAGGAGTTGTCGCCGCCCTGGAACACCCCTGCCTACGCTCCTGCGGTGGCCCTCTTCCCTCCCAGGCGCCCCTGGCGCTCTTTGCTGATCCTGGTGCTCATCCCGTTGGCCCTGGCGGCGAGCGTGGAGCTCCTGAGCCGCATGGTGGTGGAGTGGCTGTGGTTTCGCCAATTTGGCTTCCAATCGGTGCTATCGCGCCGCTGGTGGTTTCAACTTCTGGCCTTCGCCGGGGTGATGGGGGTTGGCTCCCTGTTGCAGCTGAAGCAGTTGCAGCGTTGCTGGCGATTGCGTCAGGACCAGCCAGGCAAAGAGCTCCCCCCCAGGCCCATCTTGCGGTTGGGAAGTCGGTCGCTCGTGCTCTCCCTCCTGGGGCTGATGCTGCTCCTCGCCGGGGGATTGGGTTACCTGCTGATCCAAGCCCGCGGTCTGATCGCCGCCCCCTTCAGCGGAGAGGTGATCACGGGCCTGTCCGTGGCGCGGGAACTGCCCCTTCCGGCCCTTTTGGCCTTGATGGCCCTGCTGGTCCCCCCGCTGCTGGCCTGGCCTCTCACCACCTTGCGTGTGGTGCTTTCGGCCGCCCTGGCGGCGTCGGCCACCGCCCTGGCACGGGGATGGAGCCTCTGGCTCCCCGCTTTGCTGGCGGCCCCCTTTGGCGAGGGGGATCCCCTCACCGGACTGGATCTGTCGTTCACCGTGCTGCGCCTGCCGGCGATCCATCTGTTGCTCAGCGTGGCCCTCGCCCAGATCGCCGTGGGACTCGCGGCCTGCCTCCTCACCACCTTGAGCGAGGGCACCAGCCTCTCCGATCTCACCTTTCCCGGCCTCTCCCGCCAGCAGCAGAGCGTGCTGAAGCCCCAACTGGCGGTGCTCGCCCTCACGGCTGGCTTGAGCACCGCCCTGGCGCCCTTCAACCTGATGGTGGAGGGAAGCGGAGTCGCCGCCGGCGCCGGATGGGTCGACCTCCATGTGCGTCTCCCCCTGCGGCTGCTGCTGGCGCTCCTGCTGTTTCTGACGGCGGCGGGTCTGCTGGTGCCGGTACCGGAAGGCTGGTTGCGACGGGGCGTGCTCATTCCCCTTGTTCTCACGAGCCTGACCGTCCCGATCGGTGAATGGGTGCTGGCGCCCCTGGCCCAGCGGTTTCTGGTGCAGCCCCGGGAGCTGAGCCTGGAAACCCCCTTTCTTGAGCGCAGCATTCGCGCCACCCGCAGGGCCTTTGGCCTGGAGCGCGTGCGGAGCCTCACCCTGGAGCCACGCCAGACCGTCACCCAAGCCGACCTGGCCTCCTCGCCCGGCACCCTGGACAACATCCGCCTCTGGGATAGCCAACCCCTGATCGCCGCCAACCGTCAGCTGCAACAACTCAGGCTGTACTACACCTTCTATTCGGCGGCCGTTGATCGCTACCCCTTGCAGGGCCTCTCTCCCCAGGACACCAGCCAGCAGGTGTTGATTTCCGCCCGGGAATTGGACAGCAACGCCCTCCCCAAGGGGTCGCGCACCTGGCTCAACAAGCATCTGGTGTTCACCCACGGCCACGGCTTCACCGTGTCTCCCGTCAACGCCGCCGGGGCGGACGGGCTGCCGTTGTTTTTTGTGAAGGATCTGGGGCGCGGTGCCAGGGTGCAGGGCATCGCCAAACTTGGCATCAGCGATCCCGACGCCAAACAGGCATTACCCATCGGCCGCCCGAGTCTGTACTTCGCTTCCGGCCCCGCTCCTTACGTCATCGCTCCCACCCGGGTGCAGGAATTTTCCTATCCGGAGGGGGATCTCAATGTGTACACCCACTACGACGGCACCCTGGGCATTTCCCTGGCCCAGGGGTGGCAGAAATTCGCGGCGGCGGTTTATCTGCGCGAACCACGCATCCTTTTCACGGGAGCGATCACGCCGCAAACCTTGTTGCTGCTCCGCAGGCAAGTGAACAAACGGCTGGAAGCCCTGGCGCCTTTCCTGAGCTTTGAAAGTCAGCCCTACCTGGTCACCGCCCGGGTGTCTGGCGGAAAAGACTTCCGACCGGAACAACATCAATATTGGCTGCTGGATGGCTTTACGAAGAGCCGTTCTTATCCCTACAGCGACGCTAATCCTCAGGGACTGAGATATTTCCGTAACCCGGTCAAGGCTGTGGTCGACGCCCATGATGGCCGGCTCTGGCTGTATGTGAGCGATGGGGAGGATCCCCTGCTGCAAACCTGGATCAAAGCCTTTCCAGAACTCTTTCAACCCCTGAGCGCCATGCCCAAGGCGCTGCTTCAACACATCCGCGTGCCCCAGAGCCAATTCGACATTCAATCAGAAAGACTCTTGCGCTACCACGTCACAAATGTCAGCACATTCTATAATGGTGATGACGTATGGAGCGTCCCGTTTGAAATCTACGGCACCAGCAAAACCGCGGTAAAGCCTTACTACGTGACCATGGAGTTACCAGGGGAAAATAAAACAGAATTTGTCATGCTCCTTCCCTTTACCCCTCTCAAACGTAGCAATTTGGTGGGATGGCTGGCAGCCCGGAATGACCAGCCGCACTACGGCGAGCTGCTTCTGGTGCGCTTTCCACAGCAACGCTTGTTGCTCGGCCCTCAGCAAATCTCCGCGCTTACCGATCAGGATCCGGCCATCAGCTTGCAATTTGGTCTTTGGAATCGAATGGGATCACGTCTGTTCCGGGGCAACATGCTTGTGCTGCCTATTGGCAAGGGCCTGCTGTATGTGGAGCCGATTTATTTGGAATCCAAGAGCAACAATTTGCCCACTCTTGTTCGAGTTGTGGTTTCGGATGGCAGCCGGTTTGTGATGGAAAGGGATCTGCGCACGGCCCTGGCCAAACTGACCGCGACGGTTCAAGGGACTCCCCCCCCGATTTCCGAGGCGGAACGGATGCTCAATCTTGAGCAAGCGCCATCCCCCCCACGGCCCTGAGCCCCCGCTCCCCCCTCCACGAACAGGGAACCCGCTGGCAAGAAAAAAGGGCTCCCGCTGGGGAACCCTTTCTCTGATTTGACGACGCAGCTTGGGCTCGTCGGTTCAAGCGGCCACGGCTGTTTTGGGCTCCAGGGCGCCTTTGGCGTAGAGACCGGCGTAGAAGTTGATGTCCCGCTGCTTGATCTTGCTGGCGTGGCCAGCGCACCAGAATTGCTGGTAGCGATCCAGACAGACCTTCTTCATGTAAGAGCGGGCTGGCTTGTTGAAATGACGGGGGTCAAAGTTGGCCGGATCCTTAAAGGCGGCTTCCCGCACAGCGGCGGTGAACGCCAGGCGGTTGTCGGTGTCAATGTTCACCTTCCGCACGCCGTTGCGAATGCCTTCTTGGATTTCCTCGACGGGCACCCCGTAGGTTTCGGGGATCGCGCCACCGTATTGGTTGATCATGTCCAACCACTCCTGGGGTACGGAGGAGGAGCCGTGCATCACCAGGTGGGTGTTGGGGATCGCCTTGTGGATCTCGGCGATGCGGCTGATGGCGAGCACCTCGCCCGTGGGCTTGCGGGTGAACTTGTAGGCCCCGTGACTGGTGCCGATGGCGATGGCCAGGGCGTCCACTTTGGTTTTGGCCACAAAGTCGGCCGCCTCATTGGGATCGGTGAGGAGCTGGCTGTGATCGAGCTTGCCCTCAAACCCGTGGCCATCCTCGGCATCGCCCATGCCGGTCTCCAGAGAGCCCAGACACCCCAATTCACCCTCCACACTCACACCCACGGAGTGGGCCACATCCACCACCTCTTTGGTGACGCGCACGTTGTACTCATAGGAGGCGGGAGTTTTGGCGTCCGCTTCCAGAGAGCCATCCATCATCACGGATGTGAAGCCATTGGTGATGGCACCAAAGCAGGTGGCGGGGCTATTGCCATGGTCCTGATGCATCACAACGGGGATGTCGGGATAGGTTTCCACGGCGGCCAGGATCAAATGGCGGAGGAAACTTTCGCCGGCGTATTGGCGGGCGCCTCGGGAAGCCTGAAGGATGACGGGACTATCGGTCTCGTGGGCCGCCTCCATGATCGATTGCACCTGCTCCAGGTTGTTCACATTGAAGGCCGGTATGCCATAGCCGTTTTCAGCGGCGTGATCTAGGAGCAACCGAAGCGGGACGAGCGCCATGGGGAAAAACCTCGTGTGATGGAGAGCGTCGGCGGCAGAGTGGACCGCCGGGTCTGGGCGGGAGTCTAGGGGATGCTCCTCCCGGCTCTCCAATCCCGAACGGGCCACAGAAAAGGCCCCGCTTGCGCGGGGCCGTCGGCGCCAGCTCGTCGGGCGCCCCATCCCCTCACCCCATCAGGGACGGTGGATGGGGATCGGACGATCAGTCGACCAGATGTTCACGGCGCAGGGCCGAAACGAGATAGTCGTGTTGCCGGGCGGCACGGCGGGCCTCTTCAGCCTGGCGGGCCATTTGGCGGGCGGTGGTGATGGACATGGAAGTGCCTCCTTGGGAGTCTGCTGATGGTTCAACAGGTGTGGATGGCGCGTTGCTTCAGGGGGGCGACCCCCCTTACTTCCGCCGAACGGGGCCGCGGAATTCGCGGCACCCTCGGTCAACGATCACAAAATGGTAGCAACCGCTACTGAATCAGCCAAGTGTCCTGGAGGACGGTTCCCCGTCGTTTGGGTCACCCCATGTGCCGGCCCATGGCTCTGGAACCCGGGCCGCGTCGCAGACCCGCTGGCTCGCCACCGCCTCCGCCAAGCCAGGCACCATGGGACGCCCTTCCCGCATCGCCCGCTCCCACCACCCCATGAGCCGGGCCACCGGGGCGACGCGCCCGTCCTCCCAGGTGCGGGCGAAGGCCAGGGCGGGATCGGGGGTGAGCTGGCGCGGGGCGGGATCCCCACGCTCTCCAAGCCAGAGCTGGAAGCCATGGACGTAATCCGACTGCCGACTGGAGCCCAGCACCAAGGTGGCCTCGCTGCCGTACACCTCCAACCAACAGCCCCGGCCATGGCGAGCCACGGAGGCCAAGGTGACCTGGGCGGGCACGGCGACACCCCCCTGGGCCTCCAGTTCAAGGTTCACCAGGGCAATGTCATCGGCATCCACGGAGGCCATCCGGCCATCCCCCGGTAGGGGCCGTTCCCGGATCGCGGTGCTCAGCGACGCCCGCGCCCGGAGGCTCGGCCCCACAAGCCAGTGGAGCATGTCAAAGGCGTGGGTCCCCAACGCCCCAAGGACGCCCCCGCCCGCCGCCGCCTGGGAATACCAGCTCCAGGGGCGAGAGGGATCAGCTCGGCTGCTCATCAGCCAGTCGAGTTTCACCAGCCAGGGAGTGCCGACCGCCCCCTGGCTGAGCAGGTGGGCCGCCTGCTGAAACAGGGGCACGGCCCGGTATTCGAAGTCGACAGCCACGGTGAGCCGGTGACGCAACGCCAGCCGTCGCAACTCCTGGGCGTCTTCGGCGTGAAGGGTGACCGGTTTTTCGAGCAGCAGATGCTTGCCCGCCAGCAGGGCCGCACGGGCGAGCTCCAGTCTTGGCGCTGGCGGTGTGGCCAACACCAGGGCGTCAATGGTGGGATCAGCCAGGAGGGACTCGTAGGAGGAGGCCCCTGGCAGATCCACCGCCGCGCAAGCCTCCTGGAGACGGCTGGCGTTGGGGTGCCAGAGGGCCGCGGCGTCGAGCCCGGGGCAGGCCCGCAGGGCGGGCAGGTGCACCTGAACGCCAAATCCCAACCCCACCACCGCCACCCTCAGGGGGCGGCTGGACTCCTCAGCCATCCTTGGCCACTCCCCGTTCCCGCGCCGAGGCCGACCGCGACAGCTCGGAGCCAGCCCGGCAGGCCGCCCTCAGGGTTTCGGTGCTGAGGGCGTCCCCGGCGGCCGCCTGCCATTCGGGACGAAAACGGGGCAAACCGTTGACGGAGATGTCGCGGTAGAGCTCCTGGTCGCAGTCGAGTTCCATCACGTAGAGATCCGACACCACCCGTTGGGGGGAGGGGCCCTCGGCTTCCGGCGCCGGGGCCGCGGGCGTGAACCGGCTGAGAACCGTGAGCCGACCATCCCTGGAGAGCCGCAAGCTTCCCGCGTCCCACCATTGGCGCCCTTCCGCGGTGGCGGGCACCTCCTTCCACTCCACCGGCCCGGCCCAGGCGGCCGGTGGCAGCCCCAGCCCAAGAGCCATGGGCAGGCACCAGAGGGCCGCCAGGATCCTCAGCAGAGCGCGTCGCGGACTCATGGGCCCACCAACTGGGGCACGGGAACCCGGCTGTGCAGGCGAAGCAGGTTGGCCAGGGTGGCGCGCAACTCGGGACGGGGCACGATCAGATCGACAAAGCCGTGGTCTTGAAGGTATTCCGCCGTTTGAAACCCTTCCGGCAGCTTCTCTCTCAGGGTCTGCTCGATCACGCGTCGCCCCGCGAAGCCGATGAGGGCCTTGGGCTCCGCCAAAATCAGATCGCCCAACATGGCAAAACTGGCGGTCACCCCTCCGGTGGTGGGGTGGGTGAGCAAGGGGACATAGAGCAGACCCGCCCGCCGGTGCCGATCCAGAGCGCCGGAAATCTTGGCCATCTGCATCAAGCTGAGCATCCCTTCCTGCATGCGGGCCCCCCCCGAGGCGCACACCACCACAAGGGGGACGCGGCGGGCTGTGGCCTCCTCGGTCAAACGGGTGAGCTTTTCGCCCACCACCGATCCCATCGACCCCCCCATGAACCGAAAATCCATCACCCCCAGGGCCAGGGGTTGTCCCTCCAGCCGACAGAGACCAGTCACCACGGCATCTTTGAGCCCCGTGGCCTGCTGGGCGTCGCGAAGGCGATCCGCGTAGCCCCGACGATCCTTGAACGCCAGGGGATCCATGGGCGACAGATCGCTATCGAGGGGCTCAAAGGTGCCAGGGTCGACCAGCAGCCTCACCCGTTCGTCGCTGTCGATGCGGTGATGGTGGCCGCAGCCCTTGCAAACACTCGCGTTGGCCAGCAGGTCTTTGCGGTACATGACCAGGGAACAGCGCGGACATTTGCTCCACAGACCATCGCCGTCGTCGAGCTCCTGCACCTGAAGGCTGCGGGCGGCGGGAAGGTTTTTGCGGCGGTCGGCGAACCAGTCAAACAGCGACATGGGGCGGGGCTGAACGGGGGATGGGGAGAGAAAGAAGGCGTGTCGACAACTTTGGACCCATTAAAAACGTTCCGGGTTGGGCTGCCCAGTCGGGCGGCTCAGCTCTGCCCCCAAAGCAGCTGTTGCCAAGGGGACGTGCCCGTGAGCCAGAGGACGACGCCACCGACGGCCAGGAAAGGAACGAAGGGGATGGGCCGGTGCCGTTTCAAGGCCCCGATCAGCAGGCCCAGGCCCCCGAGAAGGCCGGCCAACAGCACCGCCAACGACACCGCCAGGCCCAATCCCGTCGGCCCAAGCCAGGCCCCGAGCAAGGCACCCACCTTGCCGTCGCCTTCCCCCAGGGCCTCGCGCCCCATCCAGCGGGCCGCCAGGGCGCTGACCAGCTCAAAGCCAATGAGGCCCAGGGCTGAGGCCAACAGATGGCTCCCCAGCAGCTGACGGGCGAGGGTGGGGGACTGTTGCCAACCAATCACCGCTGTCAGGAGCCATCCGGCGACCACCCCCCAGCGACAGATCGGCTCTGGGATCCACAGTTGATCCAAATCGATCAAGGCCAAACTCAATAACAGGCTCACCAGGGCCCAGCCCGCGAGCCAGAGAAGGGGCGGGGCAGGGGCCGGCCCCATGCCAGCGGGCCGGGCAAGCGTCACCAACACCCATAAACCAGCGCACAGGGCCTCCACCGCCGGGTAGCGGAGGGGTATCGGCGCTCCGCAGTAGCGACATCGCCCCCGCAGGACGATCCAGGCGAGCACGGGAATGTTTTCAAACCAGGCCAGGGAAGTGCCACAGCGGGGGCAGTGACTGGAGGGCCAAAGCACCGATTCGTCCCGGGGAAAACGCCAGGCCACCACATTGAGGAAGCTTCCCACGCAGGCGCCGAGAACAGCCGCGAGAAGCACAACCTCAAGGATCGGCCCGGGAGTCGGCAGAGCGTCAGCCAGCGACCGCGGGGTGAACACCAAGGAGGGAAAGAACGAGGAGGTGGACGTGGCGCTCAGGGCTCAAGCGAGGTGCTTTTTCTCTTCAATCATGCGATGGATGATGGGTGTCAAGATCAACTCCATCGCAAACCCCATTTTCCCTCCATTCACAACAATACTGGTGGGACTTGACATGAATGAATCATGGATCATGTCGAGGAGGTAGGGGAAGTCGATGCCCCACTTTTCCCTGGCTCCCTTGCGGAAGTGGATGATCACAAAGCTTTCGTCCGCCGTGGGAATATTGCGGCAAATGAATGGGTTGGAGGTGTCCACGGTGGGCACCCGCTGGAAGTTGATATCCGTGCGGCTGAACTGGGGACAAATGTGATTGATGTAATCCGGCATCCTGCGGAGAATTGTATCCACAATCGTTTCAGCGGTATAGCCCCGCTCCGCGTTGTCGCGGTGAATTTTCTGGATCCATTCCAAGTTGGCAATCGGCACCACCCCCACCAGCAGATCCGCGTAGGCGGCCACGTCGTACCCATCGCCTTTCACTCCACCATGGAGCCCCTCATAGAAGAGCAGGTCGGTTTGCTCGGGCATGGGCTCCCAGGGGGTGAATTGCCCGGGCTCCAACTGGGTGCCGAGGCGGCCGTTGTGCTCCGCGGCCTCCTCAGGAGAGTGAAGGTAATACCGGCGAACCCCTTCGCCGGTCTCGCCATACACCCGGAAGAGTTCCTCCAGCTTGTCAAACAGGTTGGACTCTGGACCGAAGTGGGAGAAGTTATCCCCCCGTGCCACCGCCTCGGCCATGGCCTCTTTCATGGGTCCCCGCTCATAGCGGTGGTAGCTATCGCCCTCCACCACCGCGGGCACAATGCCCTCCCTGGCGAAGATGTGCTCAAAGGCGCGCTTGACGGTGCTCGTGCCCGCGCCTGAGGAACCGGTGACGGACACGACCGGATGACGCTTCGACATCAGACACAGATTGGGGAGACGTCAGAGAGTTTGGCAGGTCGTCGGCCCTCCCCCTCCTCGCCCCTGGAAAAACGGGGATCAGACCAAACCCGCCGACGCGGTGAGCTCCTCCTCCAGCCGCTCTCCCATGGCCTGGCATCCCAGGCGGGTGGTGCCTTCCGTCCAGAGATCACCCGTGCGGAACCCGGCCTCCAGCACCTGATCCACCGCCCCTTCGATCGCCGCGGCGGGCGCCTCCAGCTTCAGTCCCAGGCGAAGCATCATGGCCGCCGAGAGCACCATGGCCAAGGGGTTGGCCACATCCCGCCCGGCCAGATCCGGCGCCGAGCCGTGGATGGGCTCAAACACCCCCGGTCCGCTCTCCCCCAGGGAGGCCGAGGGCAACATGCCGATGGATCCACTGAGCATGGCGGCCTCATCGCTGAGGATGTCTCCGAAAAGATTGCTCGTGAGCAACACGTCAAACTGGCGGGGCTCTCTCACCAGCTGCATGGCGGCGTTGTCCACATACATGTGGCTGAGGCTCACCGCGGGGAATTCCCCATGGATGGCCTCCACCCGCTCCCTCCAGAGCTGGCTGACCTCCAGCACATTGGCCTTGTCGACCGAACACAGCGCCCCGCGACGCTGGGCCGCCAAGGCAAAGCCCACGCGGGCGATGCGATCCACCTCATCGGCGAAATAGGCCATGGTGTTGAAGGCGCGCACCCTGCCTTCCGCCTCCACCCGCCCCTTCGGCGTGCCGAAGTACACCCCGCCGGTGAGTTCCCGCACCACCAGCAAGTCGACCCCCTCAATCACCGATCGCTTCAGGGTGCTGGCCTCCAGCAGGGCCGGCAGGATCCGCACCGGTCGGAGGTTGGCGAAGAGCCCAAGGGCGGAGCGCAGGGCCAGCAAACCGGTTTCGGGTCGCGACTCCCGGGGCAGCTGGTCGTACCGGGGGCTGCCGATGGCGGCGAGGAGCACCGCGTCGGCCGATTTGGCGGCTTCCAGGGTGCTTGGGGGCAGGGGCTCGCCACTGGCCTCAATCCCCGCCCCACCAAAAGGGTGCTCCTCCATCACCAAGCTGAATCCATGGCGGCGGCTCACCACCTCCAGCAACCGGCGGGCCACGGCCATGATCTCCGGCCCAATCCCATCGCCAGGAAGCAAGGTGATCCGGTAGGTGGTCATCGGCTGGGGCGGGGCAATGGGCGAGGAGCGGGCGCGAACAAGCGCGGGCCCTTGGGGAGGCTAACCATCCGTCCCCGCCCGACCCCTCAACCCTCGGTGGGCCCTGGACGTTTCACTTGGCGGAGGGTGCGAGCCATCTCCGGCAATTTGTTGAAGGCCGCGGAGCAGCGCAACCAGAGCCGGTTGGGAATCGCGGGGTAGCCGCTCACCACCTCCCCGGCAGGCACATCTCCATGGATCCCCGACTTGGAGGACGCGATGGCTCCATCGCCGAGGGTGGCCCGATTGGCCACGCCCACCTGTCCGGCGAGAATCACCCCGTTGCCCAGCCGGGCGCCTCCCGCGATGCCCACCTGGGCCGCGAGGGCACAGCCCCGGCCAATCGTCACCCCATGGCCCACATGCACGAGGTTGTCGATCTTGGTGCCCGCCCCCACCCGGGTCTCGCCCACGGAGGGCCGATCGATCATCGAGCCGCAGCCCACCTCCACCCCCTCTTCCAAGACGACCAGGCCGGTCTGGGGCATTTTCCGCCACCCCCCGGGGGTGGGCACGAAGCCAAACCCCTCGGAACCAATCACCGCGCCGGAGTGCACGACACAGTTGTCGCCAAGACGGGAGCCGGGATGGAGCACCGCGTTGGGATGGATCTCACAGCCCAGGCCCAGATGGACGTTCTCCACGAGCACCACCCCGGGGTGCACCACACAGCCCCCGGCCACGACGCAACCCGGACCAATCACGGCGTGGGCCCCCACATGGACGTCGGGAGCCACCTCGGCTTCGGCGCTCACCACGGCGGTGGGATGCAGGCCTGGGTTGGGCCGCCGTCGGGGGAAGAGGGCGTCGAGGGCCTCGGCAAACGCCAAACGGGGCTGGGGTACCGCCACCCAGGCCAACCCCCGCTGGCTCGCCAGCTCCTGGAGGGGCCCATCAGGGAACAGCACCACCGCCGCGGCACCCGTGGCCTCCAGGGTGGCCGCCGGCGCGTGGCCCGGCTCGAGAAAACTCAGCTGGCCGAGCCCGGCCCGTTCGAGAGACTCGGCGCCAACGATGTCGGGATCCTCCGCCAGATCGCGGGCCATGGCCTCGCCCACCGCGGGGAGCTGGCTCAGTAAGCGGCTGAAGCGCATGGGAGTGAAAGCCCCGCCAAACCCTGTGGGCCGGATCGTAAGCGCTAACCCCTGACCGTGAGCACCAGGTGATCGCGATGCACCACCGCCCCTCCAGCCTCTCCTAGCCGCTCACGAATCTCCTCCCGGCCCAGGCCCAAGATGGCGCGCACCTCGTCGCTGCTCAAACCGCTCAAGCCGCGGCCAATCTCCACGCCCTTCAGGTCGAGCAAGCGGACCGGGGCACAACGGTCAAACTGGCCCTCCACGGATTTGATGCCCACCGCCAGCAGGGACGCCCCCTGGTGGCGCAGGGCATGCTCGGCCCCCGCGTCCACCACCAGGGTTCCACTGGGGATGAGGGCATGGGCCAGCCAGCCTTTGCGGTCGGACAGGGGGCTGGCGCTCGGCTGGAAGACCGTGCCCACTTGCTTGCCGGCCAGGAGGGCGTCAAGGATGGCGGGGTCCCGTCCATCGGCGAGTTGCACCCGGATGCCACTGGCGGTGGCGATCCGAGCCGCCGTGAGCTTGGTGGTCATGCCCCCCGTGCCCCACTGGCCCCCGCCCCCGGCCGCCTGTTGCAGCCGGTCGAGGTCGGAAGGGTCGCTCACCTCCGTGATGGGAACCGCCTGGGCATCGGTCCGGGGGTCGGCGGAGTAGAGCCGGTCGACATCCGTGAGCAACACCAGTTCCTCGGCGCCGATCGCCACCGCCAGCAGGGCTGAGAGGGTGTCGTTGTCACCGAAGCGCAACTCATCGGTGGCCAGCGTGTCGTTTTCATTGACGATGGGCACCACATTCCATTGGAGGAGCTGCTCCAGGGTTTGGCGGGCCCGGCGGTAATTGCGGCGGGAGGCGAGATCGCCCCGGGTCAAGAGCACCTGGGCCACCGTCAATCCCCTCACGGCGAAGGCCTCCTGATAAAGCGCCATCAATCGACCCTGGCCCACGGCCGCCGCCGCCTGGAGGGCGGCCAGCTCCTTGGGTCGGCGAGACAACTCAAGGGCGGTGCAGCCCAGCCCCACCGCTCCGCTCGTCACCAACGCCAAGCGCTCCCCGCCCCTCTGGGCCCGCGCCATGGAGGTGGCCAGATCCATGATCACGGCCGCCGTCGAGCGGTCCGGCTCGCCCCGCAGGAGGCTGGTGCCCACTTTGATGACACGCCGCGGCGGGGTTCGGTTCAGGACCACCGTTCCCAAAGCGGGTGATGCAGGGATCGGGCCACTTTCAGCTCCAACGTCTGCAGGCGATCCTGCCGACTGGCCAGCCCCAAGGCGTCAATGGGCTTCACCAGCACCGTGTAGAGACCGAGGCGATTGCCCACCAGCACATCCGTGAACACCCGATCTCCCAGCAGGGCCATCTCCCTGGCGGGGAGGTTGAGCTCCTGGATCACCCGACGCAGGGCGCCACGACGGGGCTTGGCGGCTCCGATGGTGTAGGGCACCCCGAGACGTTTGGAGAGTCCCCCGATCCGACTCCGGGAGGGGTTGTTGCTGAACAGGTGGATGGGCATCTGGGCCTGGGCCTCCCGCAGCCACCGTTCGGCGGCGGGGGGCAACACGGCGCTGCCATGGGGGAGCAGCGTGCAATCCACGTCAATCACCAAGGCCCGAACCGGATGGGGCGCTTTTGCCCGCAAGGCCTCCAAGGTGAGCTGGGGCAGGGCGCAGCCGGGGTTCCAATCGGGAATGAGAAGTTGTCGCCACATGACCCGAGTTCAGCTCTCCCGTTCCCGCTCATCCAGCTCAGCCTCAATCCTCGGTTGGATCCGCTCGAATTCCTCCCCTTCCACCACCAGGGCGTGGTCTCCCTCGATGCGGGCGACCACAAAGAAAGGATCCAAGGGGATGTAGAGCCCGTACTCCCGCTCGTTGGCCCGAAACTGGATCAACAGTTCATACAGGTCGGTTTCCTCGTCGGCGTCTTCCATCTCCTCATCGATGTCCTCCTCCAGTTCGTCTGGATCGGGTTCGTCCAGCTCTCCACTCACGGTGAGGGTTACCGCCGAGCGCACCAAGGTGAGGTCGTGTTCCTGCAAGACCACATCGGCCACCGAGAGGATGGGCTCGGCACCCTCCAAGCTCTCAATCACCTCGTCCTTCTCGCCTTCCCCTTGAGCCATGCGCACCAGGCACACCGGGGTATCCACGGGGGTGAGGAGGGCGTACTCCTGGCCATCCAAGGGAATCAGATGCTCCAGGAAACAGAGGATCTCCCGTCCGGCGTAATCCTTCACCAGCACGGTGGGCACATCTCCCGAACCGATCAGGTCTGGGGGTTCAGGGGTCATGGGTTGGGGGGGCAGGGGGGAGCGAGGGGGGCCGCGTCGGGATCGAGCACCGACCCCTCACGCAACCATTGTTCCAGGAGCAACGCCGCCGCCGCGCTGTCCAAGCGACCGCTTCGGTCTTTCTTGAGGGCGAAACGGTCGGCGGCGGCCCAGCTGCTGGCGTGTTCATTCACCCACACCACAGGCAAGGACACCCCTCGCGAGGCCACGAGCCTCTCGAGAAGCCGGCCGTAGCGGAGACTGTGGCGCGCCTGGGCCGTCAGCCGCTGGCCCGCGTCGAGAGGCAATCCCACCACCAGGAGCCTGGCCTGACGGCGCAGGGCCAGGGCCGCGAGGGCCTGGGCGTCCTCGGGGCCACCCCGCCGATGGAGGGCTGGAAGGGGAGTGACCGTGAGCCCAAGGGGATCGCAACCCGCCAGGCCAATCCGCTTGCGACCCACATCCAGCGCGAGAGCGGAACAGGGGGGTTGGGGAGACACCTCAACGCTGCCCGACGGGCGTGGGCAGGGAGCGGGGCGCGGGCTTCCATTGATCGAACATGGCTTCGAGCCGAAGGGCGGCCTGACGGGCGGGCTGCGCTTCCTGCCGCCGCCAAACCGTGCGGGCCAAGAGAATCTGCTCCCCCAGCGGGGAGGCCCCCAAACTCTCCAGCCAGCTCCGCCGGTCCTCATCGTCCCGATCGACCCGCAGCACCAAGGAGGCGCCGGGTTTGGCCAAACGGTGCAGCAGCCACTCGCTGGGCGCGCCGTGGAGATCCTTCCGACCGGGCTGAAGACTCAACTCAGCCACGACTCCCACCTCGGGGTGGTGGAGCTGGTGGCGGATGGCCGCCACCGCCTCGTTGCGGGGGCCATCAAACAACAACCAGCCATGGCCTCCAGACTGGTCGAGGAGATCCTCGATGCGACGGTCAAACACCTGACGGAGGTGGGCCGGACAGCAGGACTGCTCCAGATGCCAGATCAAGGGGGCGGTTTGTCGGTTGAGTGGACGCTCCCGCAGGCCGGGGGGAAGGGAGGGCGCGGGCCCCCGGGCCTCCCATCGCCAAAGCTGGTCGGAGCGCACCTGTTGAAATCCCTGGGCCCGCAGAAACGCCTGTCGCTGGCCATCCAGCACGGACGCGGTGGCGATCCAACTGGCCACTCCCCTGGTGCTCCGCACCGCCTCCCGAACAAGGGCCTCGGCCACCTCCGCCTCAGTGGGGGCGAGGGGATCCCGGATCGGGGCGAAAACGAGGTGATCCACCTCCCAACAGGTGCCGCGGCGATTCAGCCGACGGGTGACGATCAACCCCAGGGGCTGGGGGGGCTGGGAGGGCTGGCGCAGCAGGGCCACGTGGATGACGGGTCCATGGGGGAGGGAGGGAACCACGGCCCCCAGCAATCGCTCCGGCAGCCGGAGCAGCAGGGCCCGTTGAAGCTGGGGCAGGAGGCCATGGAACACCGGATCCTGCAAGAGAGGAAGGTGCCAGCCCTGGAGGCGTTCCACCGCCCACCCCCGCGACCTGTTGCCCTTCAACAGATCCATGCCAAGTCGAATCCGCTCAATGTGTCGCAAACCAACGGACATGGCCAGGGAGGAGGGCCGCACAAAAGCCAAAGAAACAACAATGTGCCAAATAATTTTAGGCGGCCAAGCGACGCCGCCCAAGCCGACCAACCGCCAAGCCGGCCAAACGCCAGGGAGAGCGACCTCAAACCGGCCGAATCAACACCAGGGGGGTGCGCTCGTTGGCGTTGCCCGCGGGATTGGGCCGCAGGGCCCTCTCAATCAGGGCAAGATCACTGCCGCGGCTGGCCGCCAGCACTTTCACGCGGCCGAGATCGTTCACATCCACCACGGCCACGGCAACCCCCAGCGCCTGTGCCATTCGCTGGCAGAAGAGATCTGGATGGTCCGGGCCCAAGACCAGGGTTTGGTCATAGGGGGGGGTGGTGCCCGTGACGTCGTCAATCAATCGGGCCTGCTCGCCGGCCAGCCGATAGAACCCGCCCTTGCTTCCCACCACTTTGAGAAGGAGGCCGCCGATCCAGGCGCAAAGCACCCTGGCGGGCCCCACGATATCGATCAACGTCTGCAGCCCACAGGCGGTGGCCAGGCTGCTGGTGGGGTGGAAGACCCGGCACAGCAGGCGGGCGAGCATGGAGGGCTCCACCGTGGCCGGGTGGGCGTAGCGGCCCTGCATCACCGCCAAGGGGGTTTCGCCGATGGTGAGCACGTCGTGGGGCCGCATCAAGTGGCCGCAATAGCGCTCCAACACCTCGGCCGGATCATCCAACACGCCAAGGAGATGGGTTTTCACGGGCAACACTTGGCAGCCCTCGCCAGAACGCCAGGGCGCTGATTCGGGCCGAATCGGCGTGGGTTTTCGCAAGGGCACCAAAATGCCATCGCGCCGACTCAACCGTCCGAATGGTCCGTAGTTGATCCAGTGAATGTCGAGCCAAAGGGTATCGAGAATCGTCTCCGGATCCACACCGGGGGGAACCTCAAGGGTGATCCGCAGGCGAGCGCCCGTGCTCTTGCGGCCCTTGACGATGTACGCCGCCCAGTACCCATCGGGCCGAGCCGGTTCGTCGGGGTGCAGGGAGGTGACGCGCACGCGACGGTTGACCTCGGACACATCCGCGCGCCCCAGCAGCACAGGGTTCACCTCGATCTCGGGCACAAACACCTCCATGCGGGGATGGGGGTTGCGAATGGTGATCTCTCCCTCCACCTCCAGAGCCTGCCCCCGTTCCTGGCGACGAACGGAAAAGGCACCAGCCTCCAACCGGAGGGGGGAGGCGGGGCGAAGTCGGTGGCGGAGTTCAAGCCAGGCCACCGCCAAGCCGAAGAGCGCCAACCCAACCAGGAGAATGGACAACGAAAGAGGCAAACCTGAGCACCCAGGGGTTCCTGGTGCAGGAGCGTAAGGGCTGCGACGGCCCTAGGTTCCTGTGGATGGCACCGGCCCCGCCACTGGCATGCGCAAAACCTTTGTCCTGGACACCAACGTGCTCCTGCACGACCCGATGGCCCTGACTCGCTTTCAGGACAACGCCGTGGTGGTGCCGATTGAGGTGGTGGAGGAGATCGACCGGTTCAAGCGGGATCCCTCTGAAAAGGGGCGCAATGCCAGACAGGTGTCGCGCCTCTTGGATGAGCTGCGGGAAAAGGGCAATCTGGCGGATGGCGTCCCTATCGACGAGACCAGCGGCGGCACCTTGAAGGTGGTGTTCTGCCGAAGCGAAACCCTGCAGCAGTTGCCCCCCGAGCTCAAGGGGGGCAACGGAGACAACAACATTCTCGCGGTGGCCCTGGAGCAACGGCTCCAGGAAGTGATGGGCAGCCACCTGCCGGTGGTGCTGGTGACGAAGGACACCAATCTGCGGATCAAGGCTGACGCCGTGGGTCTGATCGCCCAGGACTACACCACCGACAAGGTGGCCATTGAGGATCTCTATCCGGGATTTTGCGAGGTTTGGACCAGCGCCGACCAGATGGACCGGGTGAAGGGCCAGGGTGGGTTGCCGCTCACCGACCTGGCGCCAGGCCATCCGGAGCTGGTGGCCAACGAGGGAGTGACCCTCGTGGATCAGGCCCAACCCAACCACACGTTGCTGGCCCGCTTTGATGGACCCAGCGCGGCGCTCCTGCCCCTGCAACGGGCACCGAAAGTGCGCCTGGGAGCGATTCAGGCCCGCAACCGGGAACAAACCTTCGCCCTCGATCTCCTCCTGGATCCCGCGATCCAATTGGTGACGCTCATCGGCAAGGCGGGCACAGGTAAAACCTTGCTTGCCTTGGCCGCCGGCCTCCACATGGTGGCGGATGAACGCGCTTATGACAGGTTGCTGGTGACCCGACCCGTCATCCCCCTGGGGAAAGACATCGGCTTTCTGCCCGGGGACCTTGAGGAGAAAATGGGTCCCTGGATGCAACCCATCATCGACAACTTGGATTTCCTGCTCGGATCCGGGGAAGGCCATGGCGGCGCCAGGGGCGGCCAGCGGGCGCCACGCAACAGTTGGGCCGACCTCAAGGGAATGGGCTTGCTGGAAGTGGAGGCCATCAGCTACATCCGTGGTCGCTCCATTCCCCGCCAATACATGGTGGTGGATGAGGCGCAAAACCTCACGCCCCATGAAGTCAAAACCATTGTCACCCGTGTGGGTGAGGGCACCAAGATCGTGCTGACTGGCGACCCCTATCAGATCGACAATCCTTACGTGGACGCCGAGAGCAATGGCCTCACTTGGCTGGTGGAGCGCTTCAAGGGCCAAACCCTCGCCGGTCATGTCACCCTCATGCGGGGGGAACGATCTCCCCTGGCGGAACTGGCCGCCAACCTCCTTTGAGAGGGCCCCATGAGTTGCTACTACCCCTTGCTGGGGCTGCCCCATGACATCGACGCCAGCCTGACCGTCTCCAGCCACACCCTGAACCAACGGGCGGACCCGCGAGCCCCCTCTCCCCTTCCGCACGCGCTGGATTTGGCCCTCTATGGCCCCGACGGGGATGGGTGGGTGTTGCGAGACAGGCTCCCCATTCCGCTTCGGGGAGATCGGATGGTGCGGGCGTCCACCTATGGGTTGGCGCCGGGAGAGGTGTTGGTGGCGGTGCCCCTGAGCCCGGACACCCCCCCCGCCGCCCGGACCCCCCTCCTGCCAAGGCCGGTGAGCAAACGGGTCGACCGCTCACCGGTGGCGGAGCGCTGCCGATTGGCCTTCCATTGGCGGGGCGTCAGCAGTTCGTATCAGGGGGAGTACCCCCTTCGGATGGCGGAGATGGAGGGCGGCGGTTTCCTGAGTTTTGATCCCTTGTTGAAGCCCGATCCAGCCGTGGGTCTGTCGCTTGTGGCGGTGATCAGCGTGAGCCGCCAACCGGAGGCCTCTCCCCTCACCCTGGAGCTCTTTGATGGCACGTCCCGCGCCCGACTGGCCACCCTGGGGCACCGGCGCAACAGTTGCCTTGTGGTGGAGGTGCCCGCGGAGGGTTTGGGTTCCGGGCCCCTGGTGATGCGGGGCCAGGGGTGGGTGGGGATCCCGATCGTGCTCCGGCTCTCCCGCCTGCTCACCACCCCCTCCATGAGCGTGGAACACACCCATCCCCCCACGGAACTCTTCTGGGAGGAGGATCGCTTCCGGGGAAGTGGGCGGGTGAAACGGACCTGGCTCAGCCTGCCGCTCCTGGCGGGGGCGGCAAGATGAGGGATTCGATCCCCGCCTCCCTGCGCCGGGCCGCCGGTCGCCTGCGCCACCGCTGGAGTCTTCCCTACGCCACCTTTGCCCGTCCCCCCCTCGGGGGCTCCGTCTCCGATCTGTTTCTCTGGCGGGGGGATGTGGCGGGCACCCGGTTCATCGCGGAAAACACCCTGGCTCTCCTCACCGCCGAGCCGATCCACGTGATGCACAGGCTGAGTTTTTTCGATCCAGAGGGCTTGCCCGCGGGCACGGTGGAGCGACACGGCGCTGAGACCTACACCACGATTGAACCCAGGGAGATCGACCTGCCTCTGGGCACCTTCGTGCATGGAACCTTTTACGACCCTTCCTCCCTGAGGCCCGAGGCGCGGGAGCTGCTCAACCTGCGCCGCGCGCACCGGGGATACTGTGAATACCGGCGCCATGCGGATTCAGTTTGGAGCGCCGTGCATGGAAATGTTGGCGGAATCACCAGCGAGGCGAGGGAAAGCCATCACCGCCATCGGCTGCTGGCCAGGCGTCGCGTCAGCTTTCTCTACACCCCTCAGGTTCATCTTCATCCCCACCAAACCGCCACCATATTTCTGCTCAATCCTTGTCGTGAGCCGGAATCCATCGTGATTTCCCTCCAGGCTCCAGAGTCCGAACCGGACGCTAGGGAACCGCTCCAAACCCTTCAGATTCCCTCCCTTGGGGTGCGAGGCTGCGTGGTGAAGGGAAAAGATGGCTATCTCAGTTGCCTCTCCCGATTGCCGATGTGCCGCCCCCTTGTGTTTGTGGAGGAGGAGGGAAACACTCGCCATTTTGACGTTTTCCACACCTGAGCGCCTCCCCGTGACCCAGCCCCTTCCCCAGGGACCCACCATCCCCAGCCGCCATTGGCGGCGCCGTGTGTGGTGGGCCGCCGCCCTCTTCGCGGCCGCGGGTTTGCTCATTCAGGCCTGGCGCGTCTACGCGTTCACCGCCTCCTACGACCAGGGCATCTTCACCCAGGTGCTCTGGAACGGCCTGCGGGGCCATCCCTTTGAAAGCACCCTGTCCTCCCAGCTGTCCACCAACGTGATCCACGCGGGAGAGGCTCCCGCCCTGGGCTACCACCGGCTGGGCCAGCATTTCACACCGCTGCTGGCCCTCTGGATTCCACTGGTGGGCCTGGGAGGGGCTGGGGCCCTTGGCGTGATTCAGGTGCTGCTGATCACGGCCGCCGGCCTCACGCTCCACCGGCTGGCGCGCCATTGGTTGGCTGAGGATCTGGCGGCGATGGTGACGCTCAGTTTTTTTGGCGCCAACGCGGTGCTGGGACCCACCTGGGGAAATTTCACCGATCTGTGCCAGCTGCCAGTGCTCGTGTTCGGGCTGCTGCTCGCCCTGGAGCGACGCTCCTGGGTCCTGGGGACCGTGGCGAGCTTGCTGATCCCCTGGGTGCGGGAGGACACGGGCGTGGTGCTGGTGGGCATCGGCCTGTGGCTGCTGATCCGTCGGCGCCATCGCTGGCCCATCGCCCTCGCCCTCATCCTCTGGGGGGCCACCTGGGTGGTTGTGGTCACCAATGCCCTGATGCCCCTGTTCAGTGAAGACAATTCCCGCCGCTTCATGCTGGAGAATTTTGGGCAGTATGTGGGGGGGCAGGAGAAAGCCTCCAGCCTGGAGGTGCTTCGCGCCAGCCTCAGCCAACCCCTCCTGCTGCTCCGGGAGCTGGTGAGCCCGCCGGATCAAACCCTCCGTTATCTGCTGGGGCAGGGGCTCCCCCTGATGCTGGTGCCGCTGATCTCCATCGACAGCTGGCTGCTCATGGGGCTCCCCCTGTTGGGATTGCTGCTGGCTCAAGGCAGCAACAATCCCCTCTCGATCAACATCCGCTACACGTTTTTGATCGTGCCAGGGCTCTTTGCCGGGGCGGCCCTCTGGTGGCAACGCCACGCCGCCGCCTTCCGCCAGCGGCGGCTTCGGGCGATCTGGGCCGGCTGCGTCGCCCTCTCCCTGCTCTTCACGCTCACCAGCAACCCCAACCGCTCCCTTTCCTGGCTGATCCCCGACAGCGTCTCTCCCTGGGTCCATGTGCCCATGACGGAGACCTTGAGGCGTGCCTCCCAGGCCAGGGAAGCGTTGAGGATGGTGCCCCCCCAGGCCACCGTGGCCGCCACCACCTATGTGGTGCCCCGCCTGGCCCAAAGAGAGGTGCTGGTTCGTTTCCCGAACGCCATCGCCTACAGGGATCGACAGGGGCGGACCATGCCCGTGGAGTGGGTGGTGGCCGATCTCGGCAGGCTGCGGCGCTTCGCCCCGGCGTTTGAGGAGGACGCGGACGTGTTGGAGCAATCCCAGGAGCGTGTGCGGGCCATGGGCCGCACCTATGGCATCCGCCACATCCGCGATGGCTTGGTGATCTTCCAGCGGGGGGCCCCCGACGCGCCCGGAAGCCGAGAGGAGCTGGAGCTCCTGCTCAAATCATCCGCTGGGGATTCACCCAGCGATCAAACTCCACATCGCTGATCCCCCCCAGGGCCTTTGCACTCTCCCGGAGGCTGAGGCCCCGCTCATGGGCATGGCGGGCGATGGCGCTGGCCTTGTCGTAGCCCACCGCGGGGGCGAGGGCCGTCACCAGCATCAAGCTCCCCTCCAGATGCTCGGCGATGCGCCTCTCATTGGGCTTCAGGCCTTCGAGGCAGTGCCGACGGAATCCCTCGCAGGCCCCGCTCAAGAGCTCAATGCTGCTGAGGCAATTGTGGGCAATCAGGGGCTTGAAGACGTTCAGTTCAAAATTGCCCTGGCTGGCGGCCATCTGCACGGCGGTGTTGTGACCCATCACTTGCACGGCCACCATGGTGACCATCTCGCATTGGGTGGGATTCACTTTTCCCGGCATGATGCTCGATCCAGGCTCGTTCTCGGGCAAGATAAGTTCCCCCAGCCCGCAGCGGGGGCCGCTCGCCAGCCAACGGATGTCATTGGCGATTTTCATCAGGGCGCCGGCCAGCACGGTGAGGGCCCCGTGGGTGGCGGCCAAAGCCTCATGGCCCGCCAGAGCCTGAAAACGGTTGGGCGCGGCATGGAAGGGCAGGCCAATCCTCTGGGAGAGACGGGCCGCCACCGCCTCCCCAAAACCCGGGGGAGCATTCAGTCCCGTGCCCACCGCCGTTCCTCCGATGGCCAGGGCACTCAAGGCGGGAAGGGTGGCCCGCAGCCCCGCCAAGGCCAGCTCCAGCTGGGCTTGGTAGCCGCCGAATTCCTGCCCCAAACTCAAGGGCACCGCGTCCTGGAGGTGGGTGCGTCCGATTTTGATCAGGCTGGCAAAGCTGGAGGCCTTCGCGGCCAGGGCCGCCACCAAGGCCTCCAGGGCGGGCAGCAGATGCCGCTCCAAAGCCACCAAGACGGCCACATGCATGGCCGTTGGAAACGCGTCGTTGCTCGACTGGCTGAGGTTCACATGGTCGTTGGGATGCACCGGGGACTTGCTGCCCAAGGCCCCCCCCAGACGGGCGATGGCCCGATTGGCGATCACCTCGTTCACGTTCATGTTGGTTTGGGTGCCCGAGCCGGTCTGCCACACCTTGAGCGGAAACTCCTCGTCGAGGGCTCCGCTGGCCACCTCCGCCGCCGCGGCCACGATCACCTCGGCGAGGGCGGGATCGAGACGCCCGCCTTCGGCGTTCACCTCGGCACAGGCCGCTTTGAGATGGCCAAGGGCATGGACAATGGCCGGGGGCATGGGCTCCCCGAAGGGGAACAACTCCAGGGAGCGCTGGGTTTGGGCCCCCCAGTAGTGGTTGGAGGGCACCTCCACCGCGCCGAGGCTGTCTCGCTCCAGGCGGGCTGAAGGGAGGGGGGGGTCAGCCACGGGGTGCCTCCTCCGCACCAGCCGCCGCCCATCCGCTGTTGAGTTCGTTGAAGCTCACCGCCCCCCGCTCCGAGGCGGAGGGGGGAAGGGGAAGGCCGGTGGTTTCACTCAGGGCGCGATGAATCGCGTCGAGGTCCACCGGGCCAGAGGCGTCAAACACCACCCGACCCTCCGCCGAAATCACCACCACCTGGGGAATCACGCCCCGCCAGTAGTGGGCCGGGTCGTCGTCCCCCCCATCCGGCCTCCCCTGCAGGGGATCCGTCACCAGGGGCATGAGCTCAATGGTGTTTCCCCACACCCGCTGCAGCTCGGACACCGCTCCAGCGAAGCGTTTGCTGACCGCGCTGTCGTCGAGGTAATACACCAACACCGTCACCCGATGATCGGCCCGGGCCTCCGCGAGGCTCAAGGGAGGGGGCACCAGGGAGCCATTTCCCGCGTAGAGGGCATAGATGTTGCCGTCGTAGCGGTCGTCGTCCAAGCTCGCCCAAGCGGCCCATGGGGAGGCGATCACCACCAGCGACACCAGCAGAGCCACCACAAGGGAGGTGGCAAGGGCGGGGAGACGGGACAAGGGCAAGGGCTCGGCGGCCAGGTGGGTTGAATTATGGAGCGCCGCGGCCAAGGCTCCTGCCCATGCCCTGGGCAATGCCCCGACCCACCAGGCCGATGGCCCGACCCACCACCCGGGTGAGGAGGACAACGAACAGATCGCCCAGGGCCCGCACCACGTTTTGGGCCTGTGGCGCGAGGGCGTCGCGCACCTCCAAGGCAAGGGTGACCACCTGTTGGGGCCATCCCAGGCGCTTGAGTTCCCCGTCCCTGGGCTCGGTGAGATCGATTCGGTCGATGCCCCCCGGCCGCAAGCAAAAGAGGGGCCGTCGGCTCTCATACAGCTGGATCGGCCGCTCCACCCAGTTGAGCCAGCGCCGCTGAGCGTTCAACTGGTTGCGCAGACGCTCAAGATTACGGGTGGGGAGAAGATCCTCGCGGAGGAGATAGCGCCGCAATTCCGGCCATTCGGCGCTCAGGGAGAGCACCTCGCCGCTGATCTGTTCCGCCGTGCGCACCAGCCAGTTGGCCAGGAGCATCTCCAGATAAAGCACGGCCTGGGGTTCATCGGCGGCCCGCAGCCGTCCATCCACCACCACGGGCCTGGCCTGAAGCAAGGCGGCCAGCATGGATTGGGGATCGGGGAGCTCGGGATCCACACCCGTGAGATCACTCTGGCTCAAAAGGGTGTCAGCCACGGGTTGAAGGGTGCCCTCCCGAGGCAATTGCACGTAGGGACCGGCCATCTGGCGAAGAGCCTGCTGACGCAGCATGGGTTGCAGGGCTTGCCAGCGCCGCCGCAGGGTGTCCACGTTTGGATCGTGGCTCTGGAGGTTGTCACGAAGCTGGTCGAGTTGGGCCAACAGGGCGATGAACAGATCTTTTCTGCGCTCTTCCCGCAACCCATCCAGCGCGAGCAGCTGGCCACTCAGGTTGTCTGGGCCCCCGCTCAAAGCCTGCTCCAGTCGTTGGCGCAGGGCCAGCCAGATGCCTTCGGCATTGCGCTGCCGCAGGGTGAGGGTGAGGCCGGGCGCCCCCCCTTCCCCCCCGGGGGGCAGAGGCGATCCGGAAGCGGAGCGACCCCGAGCGAGGGCAAGCTCGCTCGATTCGGCGACACCGGAGGCGGCACTGGAGCCCAGCCCCCAGGCCATGGCCAGGGGTCCCCACAACCAAAGCAACACCCCCCGGGCGGCCAGAAGTTCCCGGCGCCTTCCCTCCAAGAGAAGGCGCGCAAGCCACTGGGTGGGCGGGGGATCGAGCAGCCGTGCGCAGACACGCAACTCCGCGTCAATTTGCTGCAAGCCACTCACCAGCAGCCACTGGCCCAACCCCATGGGCTGGGGGTTGGGCCAGGAGGCGGACGTGCCGGCGTCTCCCAGGATCTCCACCACCCGCCCCCCGGCAAGCAGGGTGTGGACGGCCTCCCGAAGGGTCGCGGCGTCGGGGGCCTCCAGCAATCCCTGCAGGGGCAGATCCAGCAGCAGATCGGTGGGGTAGGTGAGGGGCGTTGCCGACAGCAAGAGCACCGGAGCCGGATGCCACCGTTCCTGAAGAGATCGCAGCTCCTCCGCCAGGCTGACGGCGGGGGGCTGGCCGGCGAGACTCCAGAGGATGAGGCGAGGGGCTCCCTCCAGCCCCTCCGGGGTATCGACGAGCCGATAGCGGGGCGGATCCAAGGTGAGCCAACGCTTCAACCCCTCCCGCGACAAGGGATCCGCCAACACCAGGATCTGGGGAAGCTCTCCTCGCGGAAGGGGGGAGGAGTCGGGAGGATGGGGGGCGGTCATGGGGTCAGGTCCGCCGGCGCCGGCCGAGGAGATTGAGAGAATAAGCCTCGATTTGGTATCCGGTCTGCTGCTCGATCTGGCTGAGGAGTTGGGCGGGGAGAAACACCTCAAGGTCTTGAATGTCCCCGGTGTCGAGGCAGGTGATGTGGCTATGGGGCTCAGCCCGGTAACCATAAAGACGCCCGCTGGCCCGATCCAGGCACTCGATCACACCAGCGGACTGCAAGGATTCAAGATTTTGATAAACGGAAGTGTGACCAATGTTGCGACCAAGGTTATTGAGCTTTTCAAAAATATCACGGGCGCTGAGGTGAGTTTTTTCCGCCCACAACAGTTGTAGAACCATCCGGCGTTGTTTGCTCAAACGGAGCCCCAATTCTCGACAACGGCGATAGGCCACATCCACGCTGTCCGCCCTCGGATCGTCTCGCGGCATGTCCACCACTTCCCTGGAAGAGCCACCCTCCTTGGACCGCCCGGCCGGCTCAGACATGGGAGATGGGGTGTTGAGGTGGGCCACATCCCTCGGCGGAGACAACGCTAGCGATCCTGAGCCTCCCCCTTTATAGAGGATCCCTTCCGTTCATGCCTCCTAAGCCACAGGCAAGGGGCCCGGATCCTGCCACCGCTCCGGGCCGATGGCCTGAAGCGCCTCCACCAATTCCACCCGACCATCGTATAAAGCACGACCAATCACCACTCCCTCCACCCCCAAAGGGGCGAGGGTGAGCAGGCTGAGGAGGTCGCTGAGGGACCCCACACCGCCTGAGGCGATCACCGGAAGCGGGGTGGCCTGGGCCATGGAGCGCAAAAAGGGGAGATTGGGTCCGGCGAGGGTGCCATCGGTGGCGATGTCAGTGGTGATCAGGGCCGCCACCGCCGTGTCGGCGAAGCGGCGGGCCACCTCCGTGGCCGGCAGGGCACTGTTTTCCAGCCATCCCCGGGTGGCCACCAAGCCATCTCTGGCATCAATGCCCACCACGATCCGGCCGGGATGGCGCTCCGCCAGCCGAGCCACCAGATCGGGGTCTTCCACCGCCAGAGTGCCCAGGATCACCCGATCCAGCCCCAGCTCCAGCAACCGCTCCGCCCGCTCCGCCGTTCGCACCCCACCCCCCAGCTGCACGGGAATGGAAAGAGCGGCGGTGATCGCTCGCACCGAAACGTCATTGGCGGGCTCTCCCTGGCGGGCTCCGTCCAAATCCACCAGATGGAGGCGCTGGGCCCCCTGGCGTTGCCACTCAAGGGCCTGGGTGAGGGGATCCTCAGAAAAGGTGGTCACCTGGCTGTAGTCGCCTTGATGAAGGCGCACACAGCGCCCCTCAAGCAAATCAATCGCGGGAATGACCTCCATGGCCCCTTGCCACTGGTGCCATCATCCCGCGTCGCGCACATTGGGGCGTTGCCCAGGGTCTGTCGATGGAGCCCCCCTCTCTTCCCCCCCCGAGCCCTTCGCTCCAGGTGGAGCGTGCGGTCGCGCCCATTTCCTTCCCGGATGTTGCCCTTGAGCGGGTGCTGCGCAACCACCTGTTCCCGAGGGGATCCACCCGGGAGACTTGCCGGCGCTGGGGTGTCGTCCGTTACGTCTACAACCGCGTCGATCTCGATGGCGACCGCACCCCGGAAACCCTGGCGGCCCTGCTCGGCCCCCGCGTCTGCGGGAGGGAGGGGTGCCCCGTGCTGCTGGCGAGACACTTTGGCGCTCGCATGACGCCCCTGCAAACCCTCACCGGGTTTCATTCGTTCTTGCTGGTGTCCCAGGAGCGCTCCAGGGGCTGGCGTGATCTGATCCTTCCCCAGCCCAGCGCCCCTCCCGGGGGCCCCGCTCCCGTGCTGAGCCACGACGGCGCGGGCTACACCCGCCCACCCTCAAACGAGCGCGCGGAGGACTCCCCCGCGCGAGGCATCTCCGCCCTGGCGCTCAGGTCGCGACCCTACCTGGTGCAGGGCCACCCGCTTGCCTGCCTCCCCGGCACGCCGGAGGTGGGGCGAATCAACGAAACAAGGTATTGAGAAGGGTGCCCAGGGCCCGTCCCAGCTCGTCCTTGTCGCTCGGGCTGGCCATCGCTCCAGAAGCCGTGGAGGCGTCGCGACCGGCCATCTGGGTGGCCACCAAACTCATCTCCGCCCAGCGGAAGATGCCCGTGGCGCCGTGGTTGAGATAGGTGACCGGCCAGGTGGAGCCGAAATCGTCAGCGATCGTGAAGGTGCCGCCGCGGTTGGCGAACACGTAGGTGGTGCCATTGGCCAGGCGGACGCGATAGCGGGTCAGGCTGTCGCCCTGGTTCATCTGGCGGAGATCGCAGCGGCCGTCAAACACGGGACGACCTCCCCGGGTGAGGCTGCACAAGCCCGTGTCTCGCGAGACGTTGGGGGGTGTCCACCCCTCGCCGGAGAGGCCGGGATTCGTCGCCCCAGACGCACCGAACAGCTGGCGGGTGAGGCGCTCAGCCACATTGCTCTTGCTCCACCCATCTTCCCAACAGGTGCGGGCCGAGAGGTTGCAGACGGTGCCGTTGCTCAGGCGAAACTCAAGGGGAGCGGGATTGGTGGTGAGGTAGGCACTGAGCTGGGTGGCGGCTCCTCGCCCGAGATAACGGGCGGTGAGGGGAAGGGAGACCCCGCCGCTGTCGTAACACACGCCGCCGCCCCGCAACCCCCGCGCGTCACAGACGACCCCAGGAGCGGGCGATTGCACCGCCTGGGCCTGGGCCGCCAACGGAGCGCCAGCGGCTCCCGCGAGCCAAGCAACCAGCCCCAGGGCGAGGGCCGCTGGCTTGGGGCGGGGGGGGAAGGGCGTTGGGAAGAGGGCTGACTCCATCACAACTGGCGTGGCGACCTCACAAACCTAGCCAGCCCTCCATCTCCACCCGCTTGAATGGCACGGGTTTCGGAGCGGGGCGTCCATGCGAATTTTGGTCATGGGAGGAACACGTTTCGTGGGGAGGCCCCTGGTGGACCTTCTCGTGAAGGCGGGGCATGATCTCACGATCTTCACCAGGGGGCGCCAGCCTGTTCCCCAAGGGGTTCATCACGCGCGGGGCGACCGGACGGTGGACGCCGACCTGGCGGTGCTAGCTGGAGAGGAGTTCGATGTGATCGTCGATAGCTCCGGGCGCACCCTGGAGGACACCCAGCGGGTGCTGGCCCAGACGGGGGCTCCCCGCCACCGACTGGTGTACGTGAGCTCGGCGGGGGTGTACGCGGACAGTGAGTTTTGGCCCCTCGACGAGGACGCGCCCCTGGATCCCGCCAGCCGGCACGCTGGCAAAGCGGAGACGGAAGCCTGGCTGCGGCGAGAGGGCATTCCCTTCACGAGCTTCCGCCCCACTTACATCATTGGACCGGGCAACTACAACCCGATTGAGCGTTGGTTTTTCGAGCGCATTTGCCATGAGCGCCCCGTTCCCTTGCCAGGGGATGGGGGGCTGATCACCCAACTGGGAGACGTGCGCGACTTGGCGCGGGCGATGGCCCGCTGCATCGAGGTGGAGGCCGCCTGCAATCGGGTCTACAACTGCTCCGGTTCGCGAGGGGTGACGCTGCGGGGCCTGGTGGCGACGGCGGCGGTGGCCTGTGGCAGGGATCCGGCCAGTGTGGAGATTCGCGGTTTTGATCCTTCGGCGTTAGATCCCAAGGCTCGCAAAGCCTTCCCCTTGCGCCTGTCGCATTTCCTGACGGATACCCATCGCCTTCAGAGGGAATTAGCTTGGCAAGCAGAGTTTGACCTGGCCACCAGCCTGGCGGACAGTTATCGGCTGGACTACAGCCAAATGGCCCCAATCCCCCCGGATTTCAGTGCGGACGACTCCCTACTGGGGCCTGGGGTCCAGGACTGAACCAGAGGGAATCGCGAGCCACCCTCGGCGAGTCCGCCGCGAACAGCCGCGGATCAGTGGGGAGATTGCATCCGCGAAACTGCCCCCACCCCAAGGACGTACTGGCGGGCATCCGCCATGATGCCCCTGACAATCATCGGAGTTTCAGGGTGGACAGGGAGGGATCGAGCCAGCTCGCCGACAGTTTGCAGTGGGTGGCCTACGCGCTGCTCCTGATCTTCATCGCCCAGGTGGCTTTCTCCCTGTTCCCCATTGCCCTCACCCAACCCTCCTGGCTGGGGAGGGCGAGCGAGGGCCTGCGGGGAACGGCCAGCTTGCCCATGCTGGCGGTGGCGATGTTGATGCTCGCCAATTGGATCGATGAGGATGTGCTGCCCTCCGCGCGTCATCTCCTTTTGATTCGGCGCCTCTCCACATACGTGGCGATTGGCTACCTGCTGTTGATCCCCGTGCAGTCCTATGCCTCCTTCGCCACGATCCGAAGCCAGGTGCAAGAGATCCAGGCCCCGGTGGCAAAAATGGTGGAAGCCACCAAGCGGATTCAGCAGGCCAATACCGAAGAGCAACTCCGGGCGGCGATCCGGATGCTCCCGAATGGCGAGGAGCTCGCCAGTCGTCCACTCGGAGCCGAAGTACCCATCCTGAAGGCCAACATGCTCGCCAGGCTGAGGCCTGCCGCGAAACGGATGGAAAACGAGCTGAAATCCGCACAAAACGCGGCCTTCAACAACACTGTCTACCCCCTAGTGAAGGATGCCGTCATTTGCTTCGCCCACGCTCTCGGATTTGCCGCGATGGGCTTCAGTGGGCTGGGACGACCCACTCCCCTCCGGCGCCTGATCAGGCCCCATTCCGCCATTCTCCGCATCCGACCTCTCGGTGCGAAAAAGATGGAGGCCTAAGTCTCCATACCGATCCAAACGACTGCTCTTCATCCAGGTGTTATTCAAATGTCCACCCATAGAATCAGTACCAGTCAAGCGGCGGATATCTTTCAGTGGGTTGGCTACACTCTTTTTTTCGTCTTTCTCGCCCAGGTGCTCCCGGCTCTCTTCCCGGTGGCCCTGCTTCAACCGCAATGGATGGTGCGGGCGAGTGCGGCTATCCGGGGAACAGCCACCCTGCCGCTGCTGGGCATGGCTCTGTTGATCCTGGCCAACATGATCGACATGGGGGTGAGCCCCGCCTCCAATCAGCTCAGGGTGATACGAAGGCTCTGCACCATGGCGGCCATCGGCTTCCTGCTATTGATTCCCTTGCAGTCCTACGGCACGGTCACCTCGGTTCGCCGTCAGGCGGATGAAAGCCAAGGCCAGGTGAACAAAATCGTGCAAACCACCAACCAGATTCAAAAGGCCACCAATGAAGTTGAGTTGAGGAACGCCATCCGTCAACTTCCGGGGGGAGAGCAGCTGGCGAATCGTCCCTTTGGGGCCGATCTACAAACCATCAAAACGGGGCTCATCGCTCGCCTTGGCCCCACAGCCAAACGTTTGGAAAATCAAATTAAAGATAGACAGAATAAAGTATTGCAAACCCTCATCATCCCTCTCATCAGGGATGGCCTGATCTGTCTTGCCTACGCCCTGGGCTACTCCAGCATGGGCTTCCGCGCCTCAGGCAAGGCCACCCCGCTGAGAAGCCTTCTCAAACCTCATAACCTTGATCTGATCAATGAAATGAACATCAAGGTGCACTTGGTGAACAAATCCAGATGAGCCCATGGCCCTGGCGGGGCCAGGCCAGGGAGTCTGTGAGAGCGGAGGGTTGGTGAGCGCGAATGGAACTGTTCTGCGCCCTTTTTCGTGCCCTGGATGAGACACCAGGCACGGAAGGCAAGGTGAGAGCGCTGCTCGCCTATTTTCAACAAGCCCCCCCCGCTGATCGAGCCTGGGCTCTCCATGTGTTGCTCGGCCGTCAGAAACGCCGCCTGATCACGGGGCGGCGGCTACGGGAGATTTGCCTTCAAGGTTCCCCGTGGCCCTCCTGGTTGTTTGATGAATGCCATCGGCAGGTGGGGGATTCCGCGGAAACCATCAGCCTTCTTTGGCGGTCCAACCCCGCCGCGCCAACTCTGGATCCCACCGGGGCCGCCTCCACGAAGGGTTCCCTCCAATGGTGGATGGAGGAACGTCTGCCCGCTCTGGCCCACCCGGGGGGAGAGGAGCAGGCCCAGGCCGTTCGCTCCTGCTGGCAGGGGCTGACGCGGGAGGAGCTGTTGGTGGTGAACAAACTCCTCACCGGCGGGCTGCGGGTGGGCGTGAGTGAAGGGCTGGTGATCCGAGCCGTCTCCCGCCTCAGCGGCTTGGAGCCAGCCACGCTCAAACATCGACTCATGGGGGGATTTCAACCCTCAGAGGCCACCTGGGACACCCTCCTTGCCCCCGTCGAGAAGGGAACGATTCCCCCCAGCCGGCCCTATCCCTTTTTCCTGGCTTCCTCCCTTGATCCAGGAATCATGGGCACCACCCCCCCAAGCGAGTGGCAAGTGGAGTGGAAATACGACGGGATCCGCTGTCAACTCATCCATCGCCAAGGCGAGGTGTTTCTCTGGAGCCGGGGGGAAGATCTGATCAACGCCAGTTTCCCCGATCTCCTGGCGGCGGCCAGGGAGCTGCCGCAAGGTCTGGTGCTGGACGGGGAAGTGGTGATTTGGCCCGCGGACGCGCCCCATCCCCAGCCCTTTGGCGCGCTCCAGCGCCGACTGGGCCGGCTCGCCCCGGGGCGAGCCCTCCTCGCGGAGGCGCCAGCCGCCTATGTGATCTACGACCTGCTGGAGCTGGCTGGCGAGGATCAGCGCCCCCTGCCCCTTTGTCAGCGGCGCCAGCGGATCGAGACCCTTCACTGGAGGCCGATGACCCCAACCCTGCGACTGGCGCCGGTGCTGTCCCTTGCCCACTGGAGTGATCTCGACGTGTTGCGAACCCAGGCTCGCCAGGAGGGCGCCGAGGGGGTCATGCTGAAACACCGCGACTCCCCTTACCTCAGCGGACGCCGGCGGGGCCACTGGTGGAAACACAAACTGGATCCCTACCGGCTGGACGCCGTCCTGCTCTATGCCCAAGCCGGTAGTGGCCGTCGGGCCAACCTGTTCACGGATTACACCTTTGGCCTGTGGGATCGGCCCTGGGGCCTGACCAGCTCCCCGGACGCCCCCCCACCCCGGCTGGTGACGTTTGCCAAGGCCTATTCAGGCTTGGCGGACCACGAGATCCTTCAGCTCGACCAATGGATCCGGAAGCACACCACCCAACGGTTCGGTCCAGTGAGGGCGGTGGAGCCCCTGCAGGTGTTTGAGCTCGCTTTTGAGGGCATCCAGCCCTCCTCCCGACACCGGAGCGGATTGGCCGTGCGCTTTCCCCGCGTCAGTCGGTGGCGATCCGACAAGGGGCCCCATCAGGCCGACAGCCTGGAGGAGGCGCTGGCCCTGATGGCCCCGCGGGCGGAGCCCCCACCCAATTCCTAGGCCCCGTGCGACGCCACTCCCGAATCCTGGCGCCCATCGAGACCTGGTTTTCCCGCCAGGGTTGGACCCCATTGCCGTTTCAACGGCGGTGCTGGCGGGCCTACCTGGAGGGCCAAAGTGGACTCATCCAGGTGCCCACGGGCTCGGGCAAAACCTACGCGGCCGTCATGGGTCCCCTGGCGGAGATGGTGGAGGAGGCCCAGCGGGGCCCAGCCCCACCGGAGGGAACGAGGCTTCTGGTGATCACCCCCCTGCGGGCCCTCAGTCGGGATTTGCGTCTGGCCATTGAGGCCCCGATTCAGGCGATGGGCTGGCCGGTGCGCGTGGGGCTGCGCAACGGGGACACCCCAAGCGGCGAACGCGCTCGCCAGCGAAAGCGCCCCCCCCAGATCTTGATCACCACCCCCGAATCCCTGGCCCTGCTTCTGTCCACCGCGGACGCCAAAGCCCTCTTCGCCTCGCTGCGGGGGGTGGTGATCGATGAGTGGCACGAACTCATGGGCGGCAAACGGGGCAGCCAAACCGAACTCTGCTTGAGCTGGCTGAGCCGCCAGCGCCCTGGTCTCCGGCGCTGGGCCATCAGCGCCACCATCGGCAATTTGGAGGAGGCCGCCCGCGCCGCGGTGGGGACGGGCGTGGAGCCGGAAATCATCACAGCCCCGCTGCGACGCCCCACCGCCATCCGCAGTTTGCTTCCCGAGTCCATCGACGGGTTTCCCTGGGCCGGCCATCTGGGGTTGCGCATGCACGAGGAGCTGGTGGGGGCCCTGGAGCCCACCACTTCCACCCTCCTGTTCACCAACACCCGCAACCAAGCCGAGCGCTGGCACCAATGCTTGCGGTACGCGTGTCCGGAAATGGAGGAGGGGTTGGCCCTGCACCACAGCTCCCTCGATCGCTCCACGCGGGAAGCGGTGGAGGCGGGCGTGAAGGAAGGGGCCATCCGCTGGGTGGTGTGCACCAGCTCCCTGGATCTGGGGGTGGATTTCCAACCGGTGGAGCGCGTGGTGCAGATCGGCTCGGCCAAACATCTAGCCCGCCTGCTGCAGCGCGCCGGGCGTTCGGCCCATTCCCCGGGCCGCGCCAGTCAGGTGCTGTTCATGCCCACCCATGCCCTGGAATTGATGGAGGTGAGCGCCATGCGCCGCGCCCTGGAAGCGGGGGCCATGGAACACCGGGCGGCTCCTGAGGCTCCCCTGGATGTGCTGCTGCAGCACCTGGTGACCCTGGCCTGTGGCCCGGGATTTGCGCCCACCGAGGAGCTGGCCACCATCCGCCAGAGCTGGAGCTTCCGCCATCTTCCGAGCGAGTGTTGGCAATGGTGCCTCGACTTCCTGGAGCACGGAGGCACCTGCCTGGCGGCCTACCCCCGCTACCGCAAATTGGAGCGGGAGCCGCTCGCTGACCCCGGGGGTCCCAGCGCCGCGGCGGAGTCCGGAGAGGTTCGCTATCGCGTTCGCGACCCGGCCATCACCCGCCTGCACCGGCTCAACATCGGCACGATCACAGCGGATCGAAGCGTGAGCGTTCGCTTCGCCCGCGGAGCGGTGATTGGCCATGTGGAGGAAGCGTTCATCGGTCGGCTCAACCCCGGAGATGTGTTTTTCTTCGCCGGACGCCAGCTGGAATTCCTCCGCCTCAGGGAGATGACGGCCCTCGTGCGCAACACCAGCAAAAAAACCACCGCCGTGCCCGCCTGGGCGGGGGGGCAGATGGCTCTGTCCGATCTGCTCAGCCACCATCTCCGCCTGGAGGTGGACCGCTGCGGCAGGGCCCTTGAGGAGGGGCCCGACAGCCCCCTGCTCGACACCCCTGAACTGAGGGCCCTGGAGCCCCTGCTGCGGCGTCAGGCTGAGCTGTCCCTCATTCCCAAACACGACGCGTTCCTGGTGGAAACCTGTGGCACCAAGGAGGGCAGTCACCTGTACGCCTATCCCTTCGAAGGCCGCTTTGTGCATGAGGGGCTTGGATTCCTCTGGGCCTGGCGATTGGCGCGCCATACCCCGGGCACCTTGACCGTCTCGGTGAACGACTACGGCTTTGAGTTGCTGGCGCCGAGGGGGTATCCCTTCGCTGATCTGGTGCGCCGCGAAGCGGCGGAGCTTCTCAGAGCCGAGGACCTGGAGGCCGATTTGGAGCGGGCGGTGAACCTCTCGGAGTTGTGCCGCCGCCGTTTCCGCGCCATCGCCCAGGTGAGCGGGCTGGTGCATGGCGGCTATCCAGGCGCTGGCAAAAGCGGAAGCCAGCTGCAGATCAGCGCCGCCCTGCTGTTTGACGTGTTCCAGCGACACGATCCCGACAATTTGCTGCTGCGGCAGGCCCACCGCGAGGTGCTCAGCGAACAGCTCGAGGTGCACCGGATTGAGGCCACACTCCAACGGTTGCGGAGATGCGAACTGCGGCTGGAGCGCACCCCCCGCCCCTCTCCCCTGGCCTTTCCCCTCCTGGCGGAGCGGCTGACGAATCGGATGAGCAACGAATCCCTGCTGGAGCGTCTGGGGCGCCTGCGGGCGGAAGCGGAGCAAGCCGAACGGATGGATTGAGCGGGCTGGCCGGGGCTGGCCGCCTCAGGGGGCGTCAGCGCGATCGGCGGGCAGGGCCAGCGGCGGCGGGGCCGATGGGGAGAGGGCGGAATGAACGACCTGATGCACCACCACACCGGAGCCCACCAGGGTGGCGCCCGTCAGCCCAAGCACCCCGAGGAGCAGCCGGCGACTGGTGCGGGGGAACACGCGAAAGCTGGCCACCAGGGCCACGGGCCAGAGGGGCGGCACCGCCCAGGCCACCGTGAGCAGGCCAACCGTGCCCACCCTGGAAGCCCGCTGAAGGGTCTCGGCACGGCTCAGCCGGGCCAGTTGAGCCTCATGCTCGCGCTCCAGCTGGCGGTCCTCATCGGTGTACCAGTGGCCCAGCCGCCGGGCCACCTCCAGATCTCGCTCCGCGGCCGCGCGAGCCATGGGGCCGCGCAAGGAACCCAACCAACCGAGGCCTGACATGAGGCGTTCCAACAGGATTGCCGCAAGTTAAGAACGATGTCGCGCGCGAAGGGGCGGGGAACCGAGACGGGGAGGGACAGGTTTCCCCACCCCTGAGCCAAGGCTCAAGCCACCAAGTAGTGGAGGAGTTCCCTGGAGCGGCCGCGAATGCCCTCGAGGGCGCGACGCTCCAGATTGCGGGTTTTGTCACGGCTCATGCCCAACTCCTTGGCGATGGAGGTGAGGCTCATGGGCTCCTCGCCCTCCATCCCATAGCGCATCTTCAACACCCTCCCCTGCAGCTCCGGCAGCTGATCCACCAGCGCCCGCAAATCTCCCTTCAGGCACTCCCCATCCACCATCTCCTCCGGCAACATCCCATCGCCCGCCAACAAATCCAGCAATTCCGTATCCTCCCCATCCCCCACCTTCGTCTCCAGGCTCACCGGTTGCCGGGCACGGCACAGCAGATCCTTCACCTCCTCCTCCGGCAGCTCCACCGCCACCGCCAGCTCGCTCACGGTTGGCGTCCGCCCCAGCTCCTGGCTCAGCTCCCGCTGGCCCTTCTTCAACTTGTTGAGCGTCTCGGTGATGTGAATCGGCAGACGAATCGAGCGGCTCTTCTCCGCGATCGCCCGGGTGATCCCCTGGCGGATCCACCAGTAGGCATAGGTGGAAAACTTGTATCCCCGCGTGGGGTCAAACTTCTCCACCCCACGCACCAAACCGATTGTTCCCTCCTGGATCAGATCCAGCAGCTCCATGTTGCGCTTGGTGTATTTCTTCGCCACGCTCACCACCAAGCGCAAATTCGCCGCCACCATCCGCTCCTTCGCCCGGCGACCCACCTGCATCCGGCGCTTCAACAACGCCACCGTCAATCCCGCCTCCACCGCCAGCTGCTCCTGGCTGGGCCGCTCCCCGCCCGACCGCAGGGTCAGCTCCGCCTCCAACTCCTCCAGCGACACCAACTCCCGCACCTGACGGCCCAGGGTGATCTCCTGCTCATGGGTCAGCAGCGGCACTCGGCCGATGTCCCGCAGGTAGGAGCGGAGCGAATCGCTTGTCTGGCCATGGGCGGCTGAGGAGGTGTCCAGAAAGATCGCGGGCATCTCGGCAGGGTTGCGAAACCTTTGTGTTTCGTAAATATACCACTGTTTTTGGCGTCGCGCCTCTGGCCTCGGTTGCCCACCAAAATGGAGCCATGGCCCAGGAACGGCTACAGAAGCTCATCGCGAGTTCGGGGCTGTGCTCCCGGCGCCAGGCCGAATCCCTGGTGCGGGAGGGCCAGGTGCGGGTGAATGGCCGGGTGGCCACCTTGGGCGAGCAAGCCGACCCCGCCCTCGATCGCATCTCCATCGCCGGTCAGCCCCTCGGGGCTCCACCGACGTGGCTCACCCTGCTGATCCACAAGCCCCCGGGGGTGCTCTGCACCTGCTTCGATCCCCGGGGCCGCCCCACAGTCCTCGACCTGCTCCCCACCCGTTGGCGCCATCAGGCCGGCCTCCATCCGGTGGGTCGACTGGACGCGGACAGCCGGGGAGCGCTCCTGTTGAGCAACGATGGCGCCCTCACCCATCGCCTCACCCATCCCCGCCATGGGCACCGCAAGACCTATCGGGTTTGGGTGGAGGGTCACCCCGCCGCGGCCACCCTCCAGCGCTGGCGGGGTGGGGTCGCCCTCGATGGGGAGGCCAGCGCGCCCGTGGACGTGCGCGTGCTGCGAAGCTCCCCCCACGCCACGCTGCTGGAGTTGGTGATGCGGGAGGGGCGCAACCGTCAGATCCGACGCACGGCGGATCTGCTGGGTCACCCGGTGCGCGACCTGCTCCGGGTGGCCATTGGTCCGGTGGCCCTGGGCTCCCTTGGGGAAGGCCAGTGGCGCCGCCTTCAGCCGGGCGACTTGCGAGAGTCCCCGGGCCTGCCCCCCTCAAGCGGCCTGTGACGCGCGACGTCTCCTCTCCCCCATGGGCCCCCCTCTGGCTGCGACGGCTCCGATCCGGATTCGCCCGCCCCACCCACCGGTCGCCCATTCCAGATCCATTGCGGTCGGCGGGCCAGTCGCTGCGAGACGCCCGGGAAGCCAAGGGACTCCGACTGCGCGACCTGGCCCAGGGCACCCGGATCAGCATCGCGGTGCTGGAGGCTCTGGAGGGTGGTTGGAAGGATCGTCTCCCCGAGGCCACCTATCTGCGAAGCATGTTGCCGCTGCTGGAGAAGCGGCTGGATCTTCCCAAGGGCAGCCTGGACGCCGTGCTGCCCCACGCGGGACGCCGGGCTCGCGGGGCCGGACTTCCGGGAGCGACAGGGGGCCCGTTCTCCCTCTCCGCCCTCCAGCAGCTGGCGAGCTGGCAGAGCACCTTGGCCTACGGGCTCCTGGTGCTTGGCTTGATCTACGCCCTCAACCTCCAACAACGACGGCTGGCCGCCATGGGGCGCCTGGAGACGGGCCCCATCTCCTTCGACCCCGCCCCGACCGCGGCGGACAACGGGGAACGGGATCCCTTTCCCGACCTTCACCCCCTGAAGGTGGCGGCCCGGGGGCAAGCCATGGCGCTCTTGGCCCGGGAAACCCTTCGGGGCGGCCCCGATCTCACGCTGGGTGTGCTCCATCTGCGGCTGACTCAGCCCACCCAGCTGGAGCTGCGCGGCCCTCGGGGGGGACAGACCCAGCTGAGGGGCTTGGAAGGCGAGCTCTCCCTGCCGGTGTTGCCTCCCTTTGAGCTGCGCCTCACCCCGACTCCCGCGCCGACGGCCGTGCGCTGGAAAGGCAACGTCTTGGCTCCCAAGGCCCCCTCCCCCTCGGCCCAAGGAGGCGACACCCGCCAGGCCAGCGGGAGTTACGTCGTTCCGGTCAGCCCGGCTTCACCCCAAGCCCCGCCACCTCCACATCAGCCACATCAGCCAGATCCCGCTGATCGCGGCGGGCCATCTCCGCGAACCCCTTGAGGGGCCCCCGGAGGTCGTGGAGGGGCCGATCGAGTCGCCAGCTCCAATTGCCCTCCGTGGATCCAGGGGTGTTGAAGCGCGCCTCATCCCCGAGCTCCAGCAGATCCTGCAGGGGCACCACCACAAGTTCCGCGGAGGACCGCAGGGCCACCTCCAGCAGCTGCCAACCCGGAGAGCGCACCTCTCCGCCCACCAAAGCCGCCACTTGGCCCCGAACCCCATCGTCGAGTTGGCGCCACCATCCCAAGGTGGTGGCGTTGTCGTGGGTCCCGGTGTACACCACCCAGTGGGGGCCCTGATAGTTGGCCGGCAAATAGGGATTCGTCGACTGGCCATCAAAGGCGAATTGCAGGATCTTCATGCCTGGAAGGGCGAAGTCGTCCCGCAGTCGCTCCACGTCCGGAGTGATCACGCCCAGATCTTCCGCGATGATCGGCAGCCTGCCGTCCGACCGGAGCCGCCCCTCCCGCTGGCAGCGCTTCCGCAGCGAACGCAGGAGCTGGGCGCCGGGAGAAGGGCACCAATCGCCCTCCTCAGCCGTGGTGGCCTCCCCCGCCACGCTCCAGTAGGCCTCCAGCGCCCGGAAATGATCCAGGCGAAGCAGATCAAACAGATCGAGCTGGCGCTCCAGCCGCCTCAGCCACCAGCGAAAACCGGTGAGGCGGTGGAGCCACCAGCGATACACCGGAGTGCCCCAAAGCTGGCCGGTGGAGGAGAAGTAGTCGGGGGGCACCCCGCTCTGGGCCAACAGCCGGCCGTGCCGATCCAGGGAAAAGAGGCCTTGGCGGCTCCAGACATCCGCGCTGTCGTGGGCCACATAGAAAGGCAGATCGCCAAAGAGGGTGACACCCAGGCGGCGGGCCCGCTCCCGCAACCGTTCCCATTGCCGCTGCAGATGCCACTGGAGCAGACCCTCCTCCAGAACGGCTTGCCGCTCCTCATGGGCCGCGGCCCTCAGGGCCCGGCGAGACCGCCGCACCAGGGCGGGAGACCACTCCCACCAGGGTCGCAGCCCGTGCTTTTCACGCAGGGCCATGAACAGGCAATGATCCGGGAGCCAGAAGCGCTGACGTTGCCGCCAGAGGCGAAAGGCCCGCCGTTCCTCCTCCCCCCGCTCGGGCCAGCGCTGAGCCAGCGCCCTGGCCAACGCCCGGGAACGGGCGGCCGCTTCCCGGGGGTCGGTGCGCTCGCCGCCGCCGCCGGGCACACCCGCAAGATCCTCGGGCTGAAGGGCGCCTTCCGCCACCAGATCGTCGGCGTCGAGCAACCAGGGATTGAGGGCGGAGCCGCTGGGGGAGCTGTAGGGCGAGCCGAGCCCATCGGGGGGCGCCAGGGGGAGGAGTTGCCAAACCCCCACCCCGGCCTCGGCGAGCAGGTCGATCCAGGCGCGGGCCTGGGCCCCGAGGGTGCCGCAGGCTGGGGTTCCGGGCAGGGAGGTGGGATGCAGCAGCACCCCGGCCGACCGACGGATCGGTGGGGCGACGGGGGAGGGGGAGGCGGCCAACGGGGACTCACTCACGGGGAAGGAAGGCGATAGCGAGCGATGATGCGTTGGGCGAAGGGGGGGATGTGACGCTCCACCATGGCCCCATGGTTGCGACGGAGCCAGAGGGCGTTGCGGGTGAAGTGGGAGTCGATGGAAAACCTCCCGTATTCAAGCCCCTGGGGACCAAAGCGCCCCACAAACCATCCCACAACCTCCGCCAGCCAGAGGGGCAATTTCAGGGCCTTGTCGTAGGCGTCGATTCCTTGCTGCACGGCTTGGCGTCGATCGCCGCGGCTCATCACGGGGGCCACATCAAGCTCCGACTGGACCAGATCCAGCAACCGTTGCCCCTTGGGATTGCGAACCGTGAGCCACTGCCGGCCAAAGGTCGCCCCCATGTAGCCCACCACCAGATCCGCCCCGGCGTTCGTGTAGTCAAAACAGCTCAGGCAACTGGGGGCGAAGACATCTTTGAGGGCGGGAGTGTCGAGGCCAAAGAAGGGAACCGTTTCCACCTGACCATCCGCATGGCGGAAGTGAACGCGGAAATCCTGCATGAATTCGTAATGCACCACCGTTTGGGGGGAACGGCTGGCGCTGTGCAGAAACGTCCGCAGACCCTCCCGGCTCACGTTGTCGACGCAGGGAAGGCCGAGCACATAGAGAGCTTCCAGGGGGAGGGTGGCCTCGATGGCGCGCAGGGCCTGCACCTGGCAACCCACGCCAATCGCCAGAAGCCTTTGGATGCCACTGCCTGGAAGCCGCTCCAACACCTTGAGGTTGGGGGAGAGGGTGGGCTTGTTGACGCGGGCCGCCAACACCTCCTCCGGGGTGCGCGCCAGGATGGGCACGGGCGTGAAGCGATCGTCGGGGCTTTGCCCCACGCACAACACGGCGTCCACCAATCCCGTTTCCAGGGCGCGAACGCCGATGCGGCTCACGATCCCCGTCCACTGAGCCCCCTCGATGGGCTTTTGGAGCCGAGCGGTGAGCATGCGCTCATGCACACCGAAGTAGAGCTCGTTTTCATCCTCCAGGTCGCGCCCGCGGCCATGGACCTGGCGCTCCATGGCCTCGAAATGTTGATCCAAAAAGGCGCAGGCCTGGCGCACATAGGCCACCCAACGGGTGTCGCAGAGTCCACATTCACTGCAGAGCTCCTTGGCGGGCCGAGGGCTGCCTTCCGGCATGGGGCGCGCCCGCTGATGGGCCACCGCCGTGGGGGGAATCAGGGGGAGGGAGGAAGGCTCAGCGGCGGTCAAAACAGCGGCGGACGGGGGCCCGTGCTCAACCTATCGGCTCGACCGCGAGGCGGGGGACGGGGACCGGCGGGGTCGCTCAGCCAGAGTGAGCCCAGTCATGCCTGATCTGGCACCCATGGCCGTCCGTCGGGAGCGTCGCCCAGCCCAAACCAATCCCCTAGCGGTTCCGCCACGGCTGCCCCTCCACCGCCTCTCTTGGAGAGGGGCCGGGATGGCCCTCCTGGCGGTGCTGGGGGCCCTCACGGGCGCCAGCCTGCTGGGAGTGATCTGGCCCAAGCCCGACCGCTCGGCCCATCTGCGCGATGAGATCACCGCCAGCGCCTTGGCCCCGAAGCCCCGCGACCCGGTGACGGTGCTGGTGATCGGCAGCGATGCCGATCGTGAGGGGGCCCCCATCAACGGCGCCGCCCCCCGCGGACCCGCCAACAGCGACGTGGTGTTGCTGGTGCGGGTCGATCGCAAGAGCCCCTTGCGGGTGCTCCAGGTGCCCTCGGAATTGGCCGTCTCCCTGCCAGATCGGGAGGAGCCCGTGGCCCTGCGGGATCTCTACCGGCTCGGAGGGGTGGCGCTGACGGCGGACGCGCTGCGCGCCCTCCTCAAGCTGGAGAACGGCGCCCCCGATCGCTACATCGTGTTGCCGCGCCAAGCCCTCAGAGACCTGGTGGATGCCCTGGGGGGGGTGGAGGTGAGCCCCCCCCGCAGCATGAAGTACCGGGATCAAACCCTCAAATACACCATTGATCTGCAGGGAGGCCTGCAGCGTCTCTCGGGGGACAAAGTGGAGCAAATGGTGCGGTATCGCGACAAGTGGCTGGGGGAACAAAGCCGGCGAACCAACCAGCGGCTGGTGTTGACGGGTTTGCTGACGCAACTGAGCCAACCGGCGCAACTCGCCCAGCTCCCCACCCTCATCCCCGCCTGGACGGGCCAGGTGGACACCAATCTGAATCAGCGGGAAATGCTGAGCCTGCTGGCCGCCAGCCTCGACAACCCGCGGCCGGCGCAATTCGACACCCTGCCACTCTTGCCGGCCACCAAGGAGTTCGGGGATCTGCGGCAGCTGGATCCCGCCGCCGGGCAACCCCGCTGGCCCTAGGGATCCATCCCGCCTTGTCCCAGGCGCTCAAGGAGAAGGAAGGGGGGAGGGAAGATCCAGGCAAGCCCAGCGCCACTGGAGGCGCTCCGCCAGCTCGGCGGCCGAGTCGCCCCCCTCGGAGCCGGCGCCCTCCTCCATCCGACCCAACCAGGGCAGGCCATCCCGGCGACGACGCTCCCCGTCCCACGTCCCCCCCCATTGGGCCAACCCGAGCAGGGGCACGCCCCATTGCCGCAACAGGGCCGTGGTGGAGGCCGCCGCGCCGCTGGCCAACTGGGGAGCGGCGATGATCAGCAGGGCGGGCTGGCGCCAGGCCCCGAGGGCCTCAGCCCAGGTGCTCCCGTCCGGGAGGGGTTGGCCTGGATCCAGGGGAAGGCTGGCCAGCCAGCCACCGGAAGTGTCGTGAAGTTGGCCGAGCCACCGCTGGGGAGCTTGGGGGTGGGCGATGGGGCGGTGGGGCAGGAGCAGGGCTTGGGCCAGGCACCCGGCCGCCCGCTCCGTCGCTCCCTCGCCGAGCCCGAAGGCCGATTCGTGGCCGGATCCCAGCACAACGATCCGCGGGGGGAGGGAAGGTCCGGGGTGGCCGAAGGGCACGGGGAGTGGAGGGGGAGGCACGCTTCTACGATCTACTCTGCCGCGTGCAGCCCCCGCCCGCCGTGACCACCTTCTCTCCCACTGAACGGCTGGAGCCGAGCGGCGCCCAACTGCATGCCTCGAACGACACCCGGCGGCTGCGGCTGTTCAGTGGCAACTCCAATCCCGAGCTGGCCAGGGAGATTGGCGCCTACCTGGGCGTGCCTGATGGCCCCAGGGTGATTAAGCGGTTCGCTGATGGAGAATTATACATTCAGATTCAAGAATCCATCCGCGGTTGCGACGTTTTTCTGATTCAACCCACCTGCGCTCCGGTGAATGACAACCTGATGGAGCTGTTGATCATGGTGGATGCCTGCAGGCGAGCCTCAGCGCGACAGATTACCGCCGTGATTCCTTACTACGGCTACGCGCGAGCTGATCGAAAAACCGCCGGTCGAGAGTCTATAACAGCCAAACTTGTCGCTAACTTATTAGTGCAATCGGGGGTGGATCGGGTGCTGGCGATGGATTTGCACTCCTCACAAATACAAGGTTATTTTGATATTCCTTGTGACCACATCTTTGGCTCCCCTGTCCTGGTTGATTACCTGAGCACGCTCAACCTGGAAGATCTGGTGGTGGTTTCCCCGGACGTGGGTGGAGTGGCGAGGGCCAGGGCCTTCGCCAAACAGATGAAAGATTCGCCCCTGGCCATCATCGACAAGCGCCGTTCCGAACACAACGTGGCGGAAAGCCTCACGGTGATCGGCGATGTGGCTGGCAAAACAGCGGTGTTGATCGACGACATGATCGACACCGGTGGCACCATCTGCCAAGGGGCGAAACTCCTGCGGCGTCGGGGAGCCTCCCGGGTCCTGTGTTGCGCCACCCATGCCGTGTTTTCCCCTCCAGCGGTGGAGCGGCTCTCCGAACCCGGGCTGTTTGAGGAAGTGGTGGTGACCAACAGCATCCCCGTCACCAGCGATCGCGTCTTTCGCCAACTCAAGGTGCTGTCCGTGGCCAACATGTTGGGGGAAGCCATCTGGCGAATCCATGAGGAAAGCTCCGTGAGCTCCATGTTTCGTCGACCTTGACCCGAAGCATGGCGCGCCTCTTGTTTCCTCGCCTGTCGCCCAAGCGAGGCCTGGCCCTTGTCGTGGCGGCTGGCTCCCTCCTGGGTGGGGTGCCGCCCGTGTCGGCCCAGATGGGGCAGTTGCCCCAACCCAAGGGACGCCGCATCGGCGTCTGGCTCACCAATAGTCCCAGCCCCCTGTACTACGACGCCGGGCGCATGGAGCAGGCGGTGCGGGAGCTGGCGGGGGCGGGATTCAACACGTTGTACCCCAACGTTTGGAGTCGCGGCGCCACCTTCCATCGCAGCCGCTATGCCCCCATCGAGCCCGCCCTGGAGCGGGTGAATCCCGACCTGGACCCGATCTGCAACCTCACCCGCGCGGCCCAAAACCGGGGCATGCAAGTGGTGCCCTGGTTTGAGTACGGCCTGATGGAGCCGGCGGACGCGGAGGTGGTGCGGGCCCATCCCGACTGGCTGCTGCGCCGATCCGATGGCAGTGCCCTTTACGCCATGCATGGGGCGAACTTGCGCACCTCCCCGCTGAAAGATCTGCGGGTGTGGCTGAATCCGGCCCATCCCAAGGTGCGCCAGCGCTTCATCGGACTCATCTCTGAAATCGTGCAGCGTTGCGGGGTGGATGGCATCCAGCTGGATGATCACTTCGCCTGGCCCGTGGATCTGGGATATGACGACACCACCAGGGCGATCTACCGCTCCCAAACCGGCCGGGAGCCCCCCACCAACACCACGGATCGCTACTGGATGCGCTGGAGGCGGCAACAGCTCACCAGCCTGCTGCGGGAGCTGCGGGGGCAGATCCAGCAGGTGTCTGGCACCAAGCGGCTGGTGATCAGCCTCTCGCCCGGCCCCTTTCGCTTCGCTTACAACCAATGGCTCCAGGACTGGGAGCTCTGGGCCCTGGGCGGGTTGATCGACGATCTGGTGGTCCAGAACTACGCCTACTCCGTCAAGGGCTTTGCCCAGGATCTCGACCAGCCCGCCCTGATCAAGGCGCGGGGCTGGGGCATCCCCGTGGAGATCGGCATCCTGGCGGGATTCGGCGGCCGCACCACCGACATGGCGACGTTGGGGCGCAAGGTGGATCTGGCCTGGGGAAGGGGCCATGGGGTGATCTATTTCTATTGGGAAGGCCTCTGGGGGCAGTACGCGGGAGGCGAGGGGGGAGCCCTTCGCCAGGCGCTGTTCCGCCAGCTGCATCAGGACGCCCTGGGGAGCGGGGCTGTGCGCCCGAACTTCGGCCAGCGCGTCCCAGCCACCCTGCTTCCCCGCCCCCTGCCCCTGCGCCCGCCACCGCCCCCACCGCTCCCCGCCGGCCTACCGATCCTGCGTCCTCCCCCCTTGGATTGAGGCCCGCCTCAGGGAGCGAGCCGGCCCAGTTCCCAGCCCTTCACCACCCGAAACACCACGGGAACCACGAACAGGCTCAGCAGGGTGGCCACGAAGAGGCCACTGAACACCACGGTGCCGATGCTGACGCGGCTGGCGGCTCCAGCCCCCGAAGCCAGCAGGAGGGGAAGAAAACCCACGAGGGAGGACATCGCCGTGAGCAGGATGGGCCGCAGGCGAGCCACCGAAGCGCCGTGTATGGCCTCCTCCAGGGGCAGGCCGCGCTTGAGACGCTGGTTGGCGAATTCCACAATCAGAATGCCGTTTTTGGCGGCCAGGCTCACCAGCACGAGCAATCCCATCTGGCCGTAGACATCGAGGGGCAGACCTCGAAGGGCCAGGCCCGTCAGCGCCCCGAGCAAGGCCAGGGGAACGGTGACGAGAATGATCAGGGGATCCAGGACGTTTTCATACAGCGCCGCCAACACCAGGCCCATCACCAGGGTGCCCAACACAAACGCCCGACCCGTTCCCCCGCTGGATCGAGACTCTTCCCTGGCCAGGCCCACCCACTCCAGGGCCAGGGCGGTGTTGTCCCGCCGGTCCATCAGCTCCTCCAGCAGGGCCATGGCCTGGCCCGTGCTGACTCCGCTCCGGGGGAGAGCCTGCACGGCGATGGAGCGCAGCAGACGGGAATGCTGGATCGTGGTGGCTCCCGCGTCACTCTCGACGCGCAGCAGCTGGGCCAGGGGAATCAGGCGTCCATCGCTGGCCCGCGCCCGCAACGTCAAGACGTCGTCCACCCTCTGGCGGGCCGGGCCATCGAGCTGCACGATCACTCGGCGCACCTGACCATCCTCAAAACTGTCATTCACATAGGCGCTGCCAAAGCTGGCGTTGAGGAGATCCACCACATCGGCCAAGTCCACCCCGAGGGACGCCATCCGGAGCCGATCCGGGGTGAGACGCATCAGGGGCGACCCGGCGGAGAAACGGGTGGTCACCCGCTCAAAGGCCGGACGTCCCCCCAGGGTGAGGGCTTGGGCCTCATTCAAAAACCCTCTCACCTCTTGCTCGAACCGCTCCAGGGGCATCTGGCCATTGCTGGTGTCGAGCAGGTCCATCTGCAGGCCCCCCTCCGAGCCGAAGCCCCGCACCGAGGGCGCCTCACTGAGCTGCACCACCGCCCCCCGCACCCGCTGGCGCAACGTCGCCTTGATCCGTTCCCCGACGGCGGCCGTGGCCTGATCGGCCCGGGGCCGATCCCGAATGGGGACCAAGCGCAGAAACACCTGTCCCTTGTTGGGACTGCTGTCGTCAAAAGAGCGGCCGGCGAAAAAGTTGGCGCTGGCCAACAGGGGTTCCTGTCGCACCGCGGTCCTCACCCGCTCCAAAACGGCCTGGGTGCGCACCAGGGCCGAGCCCTCCGGCAGCACCACCACACCCCGCAGCTGGCCCGTGTCTTCCTGGGGGATGAAGGCCGTGGGCCGCGTTCGCGCCACCACCGCCGTGAGCAGGAGCCCCACCATCAGCAGGGCCAGCACGGAGCGCTTCCAGGCGAGAGCTTGGCGCAGCAAACGGGCATAGGGGGCCTCCAGAGCCTCCAGCCACCGCCGGGGGTGATCGATCCAGCGCTTCAACCAGCCGGGTTCACGCTGATCGGCATGCAGGAGCCGGCTGGCGGCGACAGGGGTGAAGGTGAGGGCGTTGATGGTGGAGAAGCCAATGGCGGCGCTGATCGCCAAGGCAATCGGCGCGTAGAGCCGCCCCAAACTTCCCTCCAAACCAAGCACCGGCAGAAACACCACCACCAGCACCAGGGAGGTGGCCACCACCGCGCCCCCCAGCTCGGCCATGGCCTCTCTGGCCGCCTGGAGGGCGGGGGTGCCGCCCTCCAGGCGGCGGCCGATGTCCTCGCTCACCACGATGGCGTCATCCACCACCAGCCCGGAAGCCAGCACCATGCCAAACAGCGAAAGGGTGTTGATGGAGGTGCCCGTGAGCCGCAGCACCGTGAGCGAGCCCACCAGGGCCACCGGCACCGCCACTGCGGTGATCAGGGCCAGCCGGCTGTTGCCGAGCCCCAGTAGCAGCACCAGAAACACCAGCAGAACGGAATCCCGCAGGGCCGTGACGGCCCCATCGATGCTGGTGCGCACCGTTTCGGCCTCATCCACGATCACCTGCATGGTGACGCCCGGGGGGAAGGAGGGGGCGAGCTCCTCAAGGGCCTCTCGCACGGCCTGCCGCACTTGCAGTGCGTTGCTCCCATCCCGCTGATAGACGGCCATCGACACGGCCCGGTCTCCCGCCAGGTTGGTGGCCAGCGACTCATAGCTTTCACTGCCCAAACCCACCCGCCCCACATCCTTTAGGAGGGTCACCCCGCCGTCGGGGCCCCGACCCACCACCAGAGCCTCGAAGTCCTCTGTTGAGCGCAAGCGGCCCTCCATCCGCAGGGGGAGCACCATGGCCTGATCCGCCGGTGTCGGGGCATCCCCGATCTGTCCCAGGGCGGCCAAGACGTTTTGTCGCTCCAGCGCCTGGCGGATGTCGGCGATGGTGAGGTCGCGTTGCTCCAGCCGCACGGGATCGAGCCAGAGGCGAAAGGCCAGGGGGCTCCCCCCGAACAGGCCCACATCCCCCACCCCGGGCACCCGCCGCAGGCGATCCCCCACCACCTGATTCACCCAACCGTTCAAAAAGGTGTCGGCGTAGGTGTCGGCGGCGCTGAAACTGAGCACGAGCAACAGATCGTCGGAGCTCCGTTGCACCTGCACGCCAAAGCGGGCCACCTGGGCCGGCAATTGGCGCGCCACCACCGTGGCCTGATTCTGGGTGTTGATCTGGTTGAGCTCGGGGTTGCCCCCGGTGAAGGCGAGGGTGATCGTGCTGCCATTGGCGGAGCTGGTGGAGCGGATCGAATCGAGCCGCTCCAAGCCATTGAATTGGCGTTCCAACAGGTTGGTCACTCCCTGCTCCACGGCTTCGGGGCCGGCGCCGGGATAACTGGCCCGCACCGTGACGCGACTGTTGGCGAGGGGGGGCAGATTTTCCACCTGAAGCGCTTGCAAACTCACCACCCCGGCGAGCAGGGTGAGCAGGGTGAGCACCATGGTGAGCACCGGGCGCCGCAAAAAGGGATCCGCCACCGACTTCCACGCCATGCCCTAGGGATGCCACCGAACTGAAGCCGGAGAGATCCTGGCAGGCCCGGGAGGGATCCGGGCCCGGTCCCGCCAGGCCATCTCGGTCAAGGGTGCCTGGACAGCTCTCCCTGGCCCAGAAGGGAGGCCTGGGCGGGGCTCAGCCGGCCGGCGGCGAGGAGCGTGGCGGTGATGCGATCAATCGTGAGCACGGCATGGAGGTGATAGCCCGCCTCCTGGAGGCGCGTTCGCCCACTGGGGCTTCCCCCCTCCCCATGCTCACTGGAGCCATGGTCAATGAACACCACCACATCCGACACCACAAGGCCCGAACTCTCCAGCTTGGCGATCCCTTCCAACACACTGCCACCGCTGATCAAAATATCGTCAATCACCACAACGGTTTCTCCCTCCTGGAAATCGCCTTCGATCAGACGCCTGGCCCCGTGGGCTTTCACCTCCTTACGGGGATAGATCAGCGGTTTGTGGAGCTGAAGCGAGAGGCCGGTGGCCGTGGGCAAAGAGCCATAGGGGATCCCCGCGATTCGCTCAAACGTCAAGCCGTTGAGACAATTGGCATAGGCATGAAGAACGCGATGGAAAAGATTGGGATCAGAAATAATCTGCCGCAGGTCGATGTAGTAATTAAAGACGGCGCCTGAGGCCTGTTTGTATTCGCCAAACAGCAAACAGCCAAGATCAAACAAATCCAGAATCAATTGGTCCATCGGCTCCGCCGCCTTCGTCTCGGGAAGCCAGAGGCTGCAGCGGTCATCCGTCTGCCGCGCCAGGCGGGCTTGCCGGTGGGTCTGGATGCGTCGCTTGAGTTGGGCGGCCCGCTCCGCCATGTCGTCCTCCACCAGAAGGTTTTGGGGGAGGGGAAGCAGCAGGCCGTCCGCCGCGGCGGTGAGCCCCGCCTCCAGCAAGGCATCGAGGCGATCCTCCTCCGCCCACAGGCTGCGAAGAATGAGGAAACGCTCGGGCGCCTCGGCCCTCACCCGGGCCAGGATCTCTGGATCGCTGGTGCCCACCTCCAGCAGCAGTTGATCAGGCGTGGCCCAGCGTTGGGCCTCCCGCACCATCTTCAGGTAGAGCGGGTCGGCCTCATTGGGGTGATGTTGGAATTCGCGGGCCGCCGGGTTGGAGCTGTGGCACGTCACCACCACGGCTTTGTCTGGGTAGAGCAGAAAGGGGGCCGCGATGTCCTGGCCGGGCAAGGGGGAGAGGGTGACCGCGTCGGCCCCCAGGTCGCGAAACAGATAGTGGGCCAGGGCGGAGGAGCTGTTCAGATCGCCGTGCTTGGCATCCACGATCAGGGGGGTGTCGAGGGGCACCAGCTCCCGCACTTCCCGGAGGAGCTCCAGGCCGATGGGTCCAAGGGATTGGTAGAAGCCCAGGCTGGGTTTGTAGGCGCAGACGTGGGAGCCGGTGGCCTCAATCACCGCCTTGATCCAATGGCGGGCCTGGGAGAGGAAGGAGCGCCCCGCCATCCCTCGGCGCTGGGACCAGGACTGCAACATTTCCGGGTTGGGATCCAGACCAGTGACCAGAAGCGACTGCTGGGCAGTGATGGCATCGGTGAGCTGAAGGAAAAAGCCCATCGATCTCAGCGGGAGAAGGCTCTCATTCTCCGTCGGTGGGGCGCGCCGCCACCACATGGGGATAGACGGGCTCCCAACGCCGCTCCACCAGGCATCGCAGGGCCTCTTCTGGGGTGCTGGCCCGGGTGGCCAACCCTTCCTTGAGGGCGGCCAGGGCCACGGCCTCAGCCACCCGGTCCGACACCCGGCGCACGTCCCGCAGGGGGGGCATCAGGGGGGCCTCTGGATCCTGGCTGGCTGGGATGTGATCCGCCAGGGCCTCCACGCAGGCGTCAATCATGGCCTCGCTCACCTCCCGGGCCCCCACCGCCATGGCCGCGAACCCCAACCCCGGGAAGACAAAACAGTTGTTGCACTGCCCGATCTCCCTCCGCCGGCCATGGATCTCCACCGGCGGGAAGGGGCTCCCCGTGGCCACCAGGGCACGGCCCCCACTCCAGCGCAGGAGATTGTCGGGGGTGACTTCCGCCAGGGGAGTGGGATTGGAGAGGGGCAGCACAATGGGGCGGGGACACCCCTGGCAGAGGGCCTCCACCACCGACTGATCAAACGCTCCCGCGCAGGTGGAGGTGCCGATCAGCACCCCGGGGTGGAGCGCCTGGATGAGCGCCAGCAACCCGATGGGGGCGGCGCCATCCAGGGAGAGGGCCCGCAACCGCTCAGCGCTTTTCACATAGGGGGTGACCGCCTCGCTCCAGCGGGCCAAGCCCTCATGCACCAGGCCATCGCGATCCACCATCCAGAGCTGATCCGCGGCCTGCTCGGGCGTGAGCCCTTGAGCCTGGAGGAGCCTGAGGAGCCGTTCGGCGATGCCACAGCCCGCGCTGCCCGCTCCAAAGATCACGATGGGCCGCTCGCCCAGGGATCGACCCAACCCCCGCAGGGCGGCCAGCACCGCGGCGGCGGCCACCCCGCTGGTGCCCTGGATGTCGTCGTTGAAGCTGGGGAGGATGTGGCGGTAGCGATCCAGCACCCGGCGGGCGTTATGGGCTCCAAAGTCTTCCCAATGGACCAGGGCCCCGGGACACACCTGGCGCACCGCCGCGATGAACGCGTCCATGAATCCGTCGTAGGCCTCACCGCTGAGCCGAGGCTGTTTCCACCCGGGGTAATGAGGGTCGTTCCGCAGGTCGGCCCGATCGGTGCCCACATCGAGCATCACGGGCAGGGCTCGGCCGGGATGGAGACCCGCGCAGAGGGTGTAGACGGCCAACTTGCCCAGGCAGATCTGGATCCCCCCCACCCCCTGATCACCGATGCCCAGGATGCCCTGGGCATCGGTGATCAGAAGCAGTTCGGGCTGGCCAAAGCTCTCACAGGCCTGGCGGAGCAGCTCCACCATCCGGTCTTGGTCCGGGGCCGCCAGATACACCCCCTGGGAAGGACTGCGGTAGGTGTGGCTGAACCGCTGGATGGCCTGGCCCACCGTGGGGGTGTAAACAATCGGCAGGGCCGCCTCGATGTGTTCCGCCAGGAAGCGATGAAAGAGGGTGAGGTTGCGCTCGCGGAGAAATTGGAGATAGGCAAAGCGCTCCAGATCGCCGCCCAGGGCCTCAAACGCCAGCCAGCAGCGCTCCACTTGGCGCTCAAGGGTTTCCTCCTGCCAGGGCAAGAGGGCTTCGAGGCCGAGGGCCAGGCGCTCCTGGCGGGTGAAGGCGGTGCCCTTGTTGAGCTGGGGGTCGTTCAGCAGGTCCGCCCCTCGCAGGGGGGTGGCCAGGGTCGGGATGGGCACAGCCAGGGCTCAGCGACGTCCCAGTCTCCCAACCAGTGGTCCCCAAGGGCGGGCGCGGGTGTGGATCAGGGAGGGGAGAGCAGCCGCCAGGGCAGCACCTGTCCAGCGTGAAAGGGCACCAGATCGATGGCTTGACCGGCGGCGTCATTCAGGTGCAAACGGATGGGCACCGTCTGGCTCTCACGGATGAGGGTGATGGTGGGCTCATTGGGGGGCAAGCCATAGAACGCGGGCCCGTGGAGGGAGGCGAACCCCTCCAGATGGTGCAGGGCCCCCTCCTGCTCAAACACCAGGGCATAGCTTTCCAGGGCCGTGGGGGCGTTGAAAATGCCGGCGCAGCCACAGGCCGATTCTTTCGCGGAGCGGGCATGGGGGGCGGAGTCGGTGCCGAGAAAAAAGCAAGGCTCCCCCGATGTGGCCGCCTTCCGCAGGGCCTGGCGGTGATGCTCCCGCTTGGCCACCGGCAGGCAATAGAAGTCGGGCCGAAGCCCTCCGTCAAACATGGCGTTGCGGTTGATGTGCAGGTGGTGGGGGGTGATGGTGGCGGCCAGCTGGGGGGAGAAGGCCCGCACGAAGGCCGCGGCCTCGGCGGTGGTGATGTGCTCCAACACCACCCTCAACCCCGGATGGCGCCGCAGCAGCGGTTCCAGATGGCGCTCCAGGAACACCGCCTCCCGATCAAACACGTCCACCCCGTGGTCGGTCACCTCGCCGTGGATCAGCAGGGGCATGCGGATCCGCTCCATGGTGTCCAGCACCCCCGTGAGAGAGGCCAGATCCCGTACTCCCGCCGCGGCGTTGGTGGTGGCATGGGCGGGATAGAGCTTGCAGGCCGTCACCACCCCCTCCTCCATCCCCCGCTCGATCTCGAGCGGATCCGTGTCATCGGTGAGATACAGGGTGAGCAGGGGGGTGAAGGCGCTGTGGTCCGGCAGGGCGGCGAGGATCCGCCGCCGGTAGGCCCGTGCCGCCGCCACCGTGGTGATGGGGGGCGTGAGGTTGGGCATCACGATGGCGCGGGCGAACACCCGCGCGGTGGCCCCCACCACGGCCCGCAGCATGGGCCCGTCACGAAGGTGCACATGCCAATCGTCCGGGCGGCGCAGCCGCAGGCTCGTGGGGGGGGCGGCGCTCACAACCCTGGATTCAGGGGAGAGGCGACGGAGAGGCGCTGAAGGAAGGCGGTGGCCACCTCATCCGGATCGGTTTGCAGATAGAGATACCCCGAGCCATCGGGCATGACGATCGCGCGGTAGTTGTACGACACACCGAGGGAATCTCTCTGCTTGATGGTGGCCAAACAATCCGGTTGCACATCAATGGCGCCCGTGTAGGTGGCTTCCTCCACCGTGGGGCCATAACTGGAAATCGCTAACCCCCTCACCTGCCCGCCCCGCCAATGCTCCCGCTGCACCACGGCATTGGGCCGCCAACCGCCATCGCGCCAATCCTTGCCCCGTTGCATGCTCACCACCACCCCATCCAGCAGGGAGGCGGAGCAGCTTCCCTCCGGCAGGGCGAACCAACGGGAGACCATCAACACATCGGGAAGAATCCCCAGGGAAAAGCGGGGGCGGCCCTGGGTGTCGAGAACGGCCTGGCTGGTGCTGATGGCGTTGAGATAGATGCGCTCAATGGCCACCCGACACATGGTGATGGGCCGATAGCGTCCGGTGTAGAGGGATTCGCGGTAGGTGCGGCCCCGGCGTTCGATCCGCACGCCCTTCAGGGAGCCATCCGGGCTCCAGGTTTCCAGCAGCAGCCTGGCCAGGGGTTCTCCCTGGAGCTCTCCCTCTCCCATCACGGCGTAACGGCCGGGCCGGGGTGACGAGCAGGAGGTGGCGGGATCCAGGGCGGCGGGAGCCGTGGCGGGGGCGGCGGGACCGGCCATGGCGAACGGGGGGGTGAGGGCGCCTCCCAAACTCACAAGAAGCGTCAGGGCCAGGCAGCGACTTGGCCGAGCCCAACGGGGCTGGAGGGGGAAGGGCTTCTCGGGGGGAGTGGAGGGACGCATCGGTGATCACAGGGCCTTGCCAGACATAGCCAGAGCCAGGGCGCTTGCCCGACGGATGGGCCGACGTTGCGACACGTCGTGACAATTGCCCCAACCGATCGGCGCTCGCGGCCGGGCCTCAGAACACCTCCAGCGCCTCAACCGCCGGCTCCAGGGTGGGCCGAACCCGCTGGCGGCGTTGGGATTCCCCGCAGCGGGCGGGGGTGGGAAAGATCTTGCCCGGATTGGCCAGGCCCCGGGGATCAAAGGCCTGGCGCACCAGTCGCATGGTGGCCAGATCCTCCGGGGTGAACATCCAGTCGAGATAGCAGCGCTTGTCATTGCCCACCCCGTGTTCGCCGGTGATGCTGCCTCCCGCGTCCAAACACAACCGCAGGATGGCGGCCCCCAGGGCCTGCACCCGGTCGATCACGCCCTCCTCCTCAGACCGGTAGAGGATCAGGGGGTGGAGGTTGCCATCGCCAGCGTGGAACACGTTGGCCACCGGCAGGTTGTACTGGCGACCCAGCTCCTCGATCGCCGCGAGCACCTTGGGCAGGGCGCCGCGGGGCACCACCCCGTCCTGCACGTAGTAGGTGGGGGTGATGCGGCCCACGGCGGCGAAGGCCGACTTGCGCCCCTTCCAGAGCAGGGCCCGATCCTCCGGGTCGGTGGCCCGCCGCAGGGAGCGGGCGCCCGCTTCGCGGCAGAGGGCGGCGGCGATCTCCACGGCGGCCACCACCTCTTGGTGCTGGCCATCGAGTTCGATGAGCAACACGGCCCGGGCGTCACGGGGGTATTCGTCGCGGCCAAACAGATCGTTCACCGCGTTGAGGGTGAAGTTGTCCATGATCTCCATGCCAGCGGGCTGGACGCCGGCGGCGGTGACCAGCCGCACGGCCTCCCCGGCCCGCTCCATGCTGGTGAAATCCGCCAGGAGCACGGCCACGCTCTGGGGGGAGCGCAACAGGCGCAGGGTGACGGCGGTGGCGATGCCAAGGGTGCCCTCGCTGCCGATGAACACCCCGCGCAAATCCAGCTCGGGCGTCTCGGCCAGGCCGCTCCCGAACCGGGTGAGGGTGCCATCGGGCAACACCACCTCCAGCTCGAGCACGTGGTTGCTGGTGACGCCGTATTTCAGGCAGTGCACCCCCCCCGAGTTTTCCGCCACGTTGCCGCCGATGCTGCACACCACCTGGCTGGAGGGGTCGGGGGCGTAATAAAAGCCCTCGCCCGCCACCGCCCGGGTGACCCAGCTGTTAATGACGCCGGGCTGAACGGTGACACGCCGGTTGGCCAGGTCGAGGTCGAGGATCGAGCGCATCCGGCTGGTGGCGATCACCAGGGCCGGCCGCTCGCTCACGGCCCCCCCCGAGAGGCCGGTGCCGCTGCCCCGGGCCACGAAGGGCACCCCCTCCCGGTGACAGAGGGTTAGCAGGGCCACCACCTCGGCGGTGGTTTCCGGAAGCACCACCAAGGGGGGTTGCCAGCGATGGAGGGTGAGGCCGTCACTGTCGTAGGTGAGCAGCTCCTGCTTGGCGGAGACCACGGCCCGAGGGGGAAGGATGGTTCGACAGGCCGCCGAAAGTCGGTGCCAATCGATGGTCATGGAGAGAGGGCTCCTTCTGTTGGCGCTGACCCTACCGTCCAGGCGCCAGCCGGTGGAAGGGATGGGGCGGGGATGAACGGGGATGGGGAAAAGAATGTTTTGTTTTTCATGCGGCCCACCCGGATGGATTCGATCCAGCCAGAGGTGCGCAAGGATGGGCGACACCCACGGCCCCGCCGGGGCCTGATCACCCACTCACCGCGGATCCAGCCTTGACTACGGCTCCCGTTTCGGCCAGCGCGGCCCGCGCGCCGCTCAACACCACCCGTTCCCAGGAGATCTTCACCGCCGCGCGACAGCTGATGCCCGGGGGCGTGAGTTCGCCGGTGCGGGCGTTCAAGTCGGTGGGAGGCCAGCCCATCGTGTTCGACCGGGTGAAGGGCGCCTACGCCTGGGATGTGGATGGCAACCGCTACATCGATTACGTGGGCAGCTGGGGGCCGGCAATCTGCGGCCATGCCCATCCAGAGGTGATCGCCGCCTTGCATGAGGCGCTGGAGAAGGGCACGAGCTTTGGCGCGCCCTGCGAGCTGGAAAACCAGCTGGCCCAGATGGTGATCGACGCGGTCCCCTCGGTGGAGATGGTGCGGTTCGTGAACAGCGGCACGGAAGCCTGCATGGCGGTGCTGCGGTTGATGCGGGCCTTCACGGGCCGGGAGAAGCTGATCAAGTTTGAGGGGTGCTATCACGGCCACGCCGACATGTTTTTGGTGAAGGCCGGATCGGGGGTCGCGACCCTGGGCCTGCCTGATTCCCCTGGCGTGCCGAGGAGTGTCACCGCCAACACGCTCACGGCCCCATACAACTGTCTGGAATCGGTGAAGGCCCTCTTCGCCGAGCATCCCGGGGAGATCGCCGGGGTGATCCTGGAGCCGGTGGTGGGCAACGCCGGGTTCATCACGCCGGAGCCAGGCTTTTTGGAGGGGTTGCGGGAGCTCACCCGCGACCACGGCTCCCTGCTGGTGTTTGACGAGGTGATGACCGGTTTTCGGATCAGCTACGGCGGCGCCCAAGCCAAATTCGGCATCACCCCCGACCTCACCACCCTGGGCAAGGTGATCGGCGGCGGCTTGCCCGTGGGCGCCTACGGGGGCCGGGCCGACATCATGGCGATGGTGGCGCCGGCGGGACCGATGTATCAGGCGGGCACCCTCAGCGGCAATCCACTGGCCATGACGGCGGGGATCAAAACCCTGGAGCTTCTAAGGCAGCCCGGCACCTATGAACGGCTGGAGGTGATCACCCAACGGCTGAGCGGGGGGCTGCTGGAGGCGGCCCGCGCCGCCGGCCTGCCGGCCTGCGGGGGCGCGATCAGCGCGATGTTCGGCTTCTTCCTCTGCGACGGCCCGGTGCGCAACTTCGAGGAGGCCAAGGGGGCGGACACCGCCCGGTTTGGCAAATTGCATCGGGCCATGCTGGAGCGAGGGGTGTATCTGGCCCCCAGCGCCTTTGAGGCGGGCTTCACGTCGCTGGCCCATTCCGACGCGGACATCGACGCCACCATCGAGGCGTTCAAGGACGCCTTCGCCACCATCGCCTGACAGCGAAGGCTGACGGCGCGGGCTCCAATCGTCAGAACCGCTACCAGCCTCCACCCGCCCCGCCCCATAGGGTCGGGGCAACGTTCTGGCGAGAGGGCTCCGTGGAGCGGTTTTACCTGGAGCTCGACCCTCCGAAGGAGGCCATGCGGGCCTGGCCCCATGTGGTGATCGTGGGCGGGGGCTTCGCGGGGCTCAAGGCCTGCCACGCCCTGGCCCGCCAACCTGTGCGGGTGACGTTGATCGACAAGCGCAACTTCAACCTGTTCCAGCCCCTGTTGTATCAGGTGGCTTCAGGGCTGGTGTCGGAGGCGGATGTGGCGTCACCCCTGCGGCAGATGGTGGGCCACGCCCCCAACGTGCAGATCCTGCTGGGGGAGGTGGTGGACCTCGACCCAGAGGCCAAGCGGGTGGAACTCAACGGCCAGTGGTACGGCTACGACCATCTGCTGCTGGCCACCGGATCGGGCAGCACCTATTTCGGACGGGAGGAGTGGCGGCCGCTGGCGCCGCCGATGAAAATCCTGGAGCATGCCGATGAGATCCGCCGACGGCTGCTGATGGCGCTGGAGGAAGCGGAGCAAACCCCCGATCTGGAGCGCCGCCGGTTTTTGCAGACCGTGGTGGTGGTGGGGGCGGGCCCCGCGGGGTGTGAATTGGCGGGATCCCTGATCGAGCTGATGCACCGGGCGATCCGGCGCGACTTCAAGCAGCTGCGCCAAGACCTGTGCAAGGTGGTGTTGGTGGATGTGGTGGATCGGGTGCTGCCCACGATGGCGCCCGAGCTGTCGGCCGACGCGGGCAAGTACCTGGAGCGGGCCGGTGTGGAGCTGATGCTCGGGGCGAAGGTGGAGGACTTGGCGCCGGGGCGGGTGAGCCTCCGCGGCCTCACGGGGGTGCGGGAGTTGGAGGCGGCCACGATCTGCTGGACGGCGGGGGTGCGGGCCTCCCGGCTGGGGAAATTGCTGGCGGAGCGCACGGGCTGCCCGGTGGATCGGGGGGGCCGGCTGGTGGTGGAGCCGGATTTTTCCGTGCCGGGCCATCCGGAGATCCGGGCCGTGGGCGATCTCTGCGCCTACACCCACACAACGGATGGCAAGCCCCTGCCAGGGATGGCGGGCCCGGCGGTGCAAATGGGGAGTTGGGTGGCCAAGGACATCCTGGCGAGGCTGCGAGGGGAGGAGAGCGTGCCGTTCCGCTGGCTGGATTTGGGCAGCATGGCGGTGATCGGCCCCTGGTACGCGGTGGCGGATTTGCGGGGCTGGCATGTGAACGGCCTGGCGGGGTGGGTGCTGTGGGCCCTGGCCCACCTGGCCTTTATTCCCGACACGGAAAACCGCATCGCCCTGTTCAGCAAATGGATGTGGCAGATCGCCACGCGCCAGCGCACGGCGCTGTTGATCACGGGCCGGCCCGACCAACACATCGGGGTGGACGTGGGCCTGTTTCGGGCGGATCTGGAGAGCGGCTCGCCTGCGGAGCCAGAGGCGGCGGAGGGGATCAACCCGTCCGTGCCGGAGTCGCGGGCCGCGGCGGCCTGAGGCGGACGGTTGCTGTGGGGTGGGGCCTTGGTGGTTGAACCTCAAAGAGGGTCCCCCTAGGGTTGTTGTCTGTGCATGGCCTCCGTGACCGCCCCCGTCTCCCCTCGCCTGAATCGGCCACGGTTCTCACCCTGCTGTTGGGAAGCGCGGCGGTGGTTGCGGCAGTCTCCCAATTTCTGCGCCTGAGCGGGGAACCAGACACCCGGGGCAAGGTGTTTCGCGCCCTCTCAGGGGTGCTCTACCTGATCGGAGGGTTGTCTTGCATCCTATTCCCGATTCAAAGCACGATCAGCCTCACGCTGTTTGTGGGGGCTCTGTTGGCGGCGGAAGGGGTGATGGAGCTGGCCGCCGCCGCCACCCAAGCCCTGCCAGCCCGGGGGCTGGTGTTGCTGGATGGGATCGTGACGGCCGTGATCGGGGGGATGCTGATCGCCCGGTGGCCGAGTGACAGCCTGTGGGCGATCGGCACGCTGTTTGGGGTGTCCCTGGCCTTTTCCGCGGTGAATTTGCTGACAGCTCCGGCCAGCGGCGGAGCGACGAGCGCCTGAGGGTCGGCGGGTCAGTGGGTAGGTAGGTCAGTGGGTCGGTAGGTCGGTGGGGCTCATTCCAGCGCGGCGGCTCCTTCCGGACGGCGGGGGTCGAGGGAGGCGGCGCTACCGCCTTCAGGCCGCACTTCCACGGAATGGGCGGCCCCCATGGCGGGGGTGAGCCGGAGGGTGTGGCCCATGGCCCCCAAGAGGCGGATCGTGTCTGGGGAGAGGCCCTCCTCGTGGCTGAGGAGGTCGGGCCACAGCTGGCTGTGGACCCGGGGGGCCGCGACGGCGGTGGCCAGATTGCGGCCGTGCGTCAGGCGATTGAGCAGCACCTGGGCCAGGGTGGTGGTGATGCGGCTGCCCCCCGGGCTGCCGGTGGCGATCCAGGGCGAGCCATCGGGGCGGAACACGAGGGTGGGCGCCATGGAGCTCAAGGGCCGCCGGCCGGGGGCGATGGCGTTGGCCTGGCCCTGCACCAGGCCGAAGGCGTTGGGCTTGCCCGGGCTGGAGGTGAAATCGTCCATCTCGTTGTTGAGCAGGAAGCCGGCGGTGGGCACGGCGATGCCGTTGCCAAAGGGGAAATTGAGGGTGGTGGTGAGGGCCACCAGGCCCCCTTGGCGATCAGCCACGGAGAAGTGGGTGGTGTTGGTGCCCTCAGACCAGGCGGGCCGAGGGGGAAGGGTGGCGGGGGGACGGTGGCGCTCCAGGTCGATCCTCCGGCGCAGGGCGGCGAGGTAGGGCTCGCTGAGCAGGCGGTTGGTGGGGATGGAACGTTGGTCGGGATCGCCAAGAAAGTCGTTGCGATCGCGGTAGGCCAGGTTCATGGCTTCCACCAGGAGGTGGATGCCGCTGGCGCTGTTGAGCCCGGTGGCCTCGAGGGGGAAGGGCTCCAGCAGGGCCAAAAGCTGCAAGAGCGTGAGGCCGCCGCCCGGGGGGGGCATGGTGAGGAGGGGATGGCCGCGGAAGCTTCGCTGGAGGGGGGGCACAAGGCGGGCTTGGTAAGCGCGCAGGTCGGCGGTGGTGATGAGGCCGCCACCCCGGGCCATGAGCTGGGCGAGGGCCTCGGCGACGGGGCCGGCGTAAAAGCCGGCTTCCCCCCGGGCGGCGACGCGGCGGAGGGTGCGGGCCAGGTGGGGTTGGCGGAGGAGTTCACCGGGACGCGGAGGACGGGGGCGGCCCTCGGCGTCGGCGGGATAAAAGAGCGAACGGGCGGTGGGATCGGCCTGGAGCTGGGGAGCGGAAGCGGTGAGGGCGCGACTGAGGGAGGGGCCGACGGCAAAGCCCTCCTCAGCGAGGGTGATCGCCGGCGCCATCACGGTTGACAGGGGCAGGCGGCCGTAGCAGCGCTGGGCGAGCACGAGTCCGGCCACGGTGCCAGGAACCCCGGTGCTCACGAGGCCGCGAAGCGAGCGTTGGCGATCGACGCCGCCATCGGGCTTGAGAAACATGTCGGGGGTGGCGGCCCGGGGCGCCCGCTCCCGGAAGTTGATCGCCACGGCGGTGCCCTTGCCGATGGCCCGTTCAGGGGAGGGCCCCCCGGGGGGGAGGCAGCCACGCCCCCGAGCCGGGGAGGCGCCCGGGAGCCAAAGCACGAGAAACCCCCCGCCCCCGAGATTCCCCGCCTGGGGATAGGTGACCGCCAGGGCAAAGGCGGTGGCCACCGCCGCGTCCACCGCGTTGCCCCCGGCCCGCAGCTGGCGGGCCCCGGCCTCGGCGGCCCGGGCTTCCTGAGCCGCCACGACCCCGCCGGTGGAGAGGACGGGATGGAACCGCTCCCGGGTTTCCAGAAGGTTGTTGGTGGTGGGGCTTGGGTTGGGGCTGGCGGAATCGGCCCAAGCGGGAGGGGGAGCGGCTAGGGGAGAGAGAGCCGCGAGGGGAGCGATGTGGAGCGTGAGGGCCAGGGCGGAGGCGGTCCTCAGGGAGCTGAGCCGAGGAGCGCGGCTGGAGACATCGACTTCAGCCGCCCCCGCGGCGCGCGCCGGCTCCTCGGGCTGGGCCATGCTGCGCGACCTTGCGGGCTGAACAAACGGGAGGTTACCGCCGTGACCCTCGCCACCCCTCAGCGGGAGACAGAGGCTGGCAACAACTGTTGAGGGCAGGGTTGGCCAGCGCCCGTTGGGAAGGATGGGATCCGATGAACGGGTTAGGTCTCTGGTGAAACGATCTGAAAGCCTTGCAGGCGCATGAGAGCGGGCACATCACGTTCATCGACCCGCAGGCCCGAACCGCCGCCGGCGAAAAGATAGGTGAAGCCTGTGACCTGCCCGTTGATGAGGAGTGAGGTCTTGGCCGAGTAATAGACCAGCGTTGGATTCCGCGGGGTGGGGGGTGAGGACTGACGGCCGGGCGTGTCGGGCGCCCGCCGCACGCTCCAGGCTCGACGTTTTTGACCACAGCAGCTCATGGGTGTGCCTCGGGATCAGGTGGAGGGGACGAATGGATCCTGGCTGGTTGGCCCTGGCTCGCCTGTTCAAGAAGCGAGGCCGCTCCTGAAATGGCAAGCCATGACAGCAATACTCCAGGCACGTCATGGGAAACAAGAAAGGCGAAAGGGAAGGCCAGCCAGACGCTCGCGCAATAGAAGCAATCCATCACCAAGCCAAAGAAGCTATCGCCCAACCAGGCGCGCAGCTTGAACACAAGGTCGAATGGACCGTCCTCGGCCACCAACAAATGGGTCAATCTCCAGACCGCCAAGACACAGAGCAGAACTTTGAATTCAACAGAGAATTCACTCATCATGATTGCCATGAACCGTATCATGCTGGCGGCGGCCAGAAGACCGCCGCCGGATCAGGATTGGGCCTCGATGTGATTAGACTTCATCGCCATTGATGATGGCGATTCCATACCAGGGTTCCACATAGATGAAATCTTTGGGATCGTAATTCCAATCATTTAAACTATCCGGCGCACCATCCAGCAGGTACGGATTGGCTTCCTCAGAGGGGTTGATCGAACGACTGTGGGCATGGCAGGACACCCAATAAGCCCCCTCCATGGCCGTGCTGTCCAGCTTATAGCGTTGGTAGAGCACCACAGAATTTTCCGTGACAGCGGTGTGCCAATGTTGAGAACGATGGAGCGGGTCGCTGATTGCGACAAAGTTGCCACTCCCGCATCCACTGGTGGAGAGGCTCGCGTCTCTCAAGTGAGGAGCCGATACGGTCACCTCAAACACAAGATCAATGTCTTTCGGGGAGGAGCCCCGTCGGATGGATGCACAAGGAATGCCAACGAGGTTGCGCCAGGCGCTGTCGTCCTCGCCCGCGATTTTCCACGCCAACTTGGTCACTGTCACCAGCGGAGCGATGTTGTCCCCCTGAATGGAGACAGGATCGGATTCCCCGATGACGTTTTTGGCGGCATCGGCCGTTTCGATTTTCAACACGGCTTTGCCGAGTGTTGGTGTCGGCCAAATCAGAAGCAGGCTGGGATCGAGGAGGGTGTTCCGAGGAACGGGGACTGGAGGAGAACTCAAGTCGTGGGGATTGACCTCATACCAGCCATTCGCGTCTGGGATGATCGGGATGGGCGGGCCACCGGCGAATTGGTTCCAAGCCATCCCCGTGACCGGCAAAAGGGGTCCGCCATCGAGGCTCTGCACGATCCGGTAATACACGGCACCGTTGATCGCCACGACCCCATGAAGATGCACGTAGCCACAGAATGGTGTTTCGGCGTCTGGCCTGTCATCCGGACTGGAGGTGGGGGCAGACCCATCCTTACTGGGCCTGTTGGGTCTGATGGCGTAGCCAGTGGTGGCGTTGAAATACTCAGGGAGGTACAACGGCAGGTGGCTGGCCGTCAGGATCGAAGGGCGGGTGCAGATCGGCAAATCCGGCGGTGGGTCGCAAGACGGTATGGCCTTGGCAAGATCGTTAGCGAAAAGGGTGACATCGGGGATGGGATCCGCATCCCAACGAACATCAAAAAAGCCTTCCGAGTAGATGGTTTCCTCAGAACCATCACCATCCACATCTTGCCCGACTCGGAATGTGATGTCGGGGACATCCCTAATCAATTTCCATTCCGGAAAGACAATGTCATGGCAACGTAAGAACGGCCCAATGTAATGACGTGGATTGAATTCGGCAAGGAGCCTGGCGGATGGATCGATGCCAAGTTTCATGGCGATCGCGGAGCGAAGTCCCTCGTGGGGATTCGCCCCTTTCTCCGCGATCAGGTCATGTCCGGAGAGTGCCCGATGAAACTCGCTGGGCAGTGGCGGTGGGAATTCCCGCTCAAAGGCGCGGGTTTGCAACACGCTCTCCATCAGTGGATTGGAGGAGCCCAAACGTTGGGAGGTTTGCTGGCGAGCAAGCCGTGCCGCCCTCTGTCCGACCGAATGAGGCAGGAGGGCGTCGACGGCGGATGGGGAGAGCGACGCCAAGGTGTGCAGGGGGCCTGGATCTGGCCCGGGGATCGGAGGCCATGGCCCCACCACGTCCACGGGCAACCGGGGGATGAGATCCTCGAGCCATGGACGGCGAAAAATGACGGGAAAACAGACCCGCATCCGCCGCCAGCGCCGAATCCATTCGAAATGGAAGCGCGGCACCCACACACAAAAGTTGCCGCACTGATCCGTCTTGGTCGTGGCAATGGTTTCCCGGTCGATGGCCAGCCAGAAATGCCAGGCCCAGGGGGAGCCGGACGGGAAATAACTCAGGAAGTGGAAGTCTGTGTCTTCCACATCAACGGTCGCGAAAGGGACGGGGCAGGTTTTGCCGCTGATCGGGTCCTTCTTGACCACCTTGCCACAGACGCGTTGAAAGAAAAAGAATTTTGGATCGATCCTCCACTTCATTCGTTCGCCGAGGTCAGCGACAGACTGGCCGACAAACTCCTCAGCCTTCAAACCTGTCATCCGGGCCAGACGTTTGGCCTGCGCAGGTTTGAGCGGAAGACGATCTGGAGCCAATTGATTGTTGAAGTGGGTGTCCATTGGAACCTCAAGGAGGATGGGAATTTCGCCTGCTGTGACATTCCACAAAATGGAATTTTCCGTACTCATCAGCAAATGACGCTGGTTGAACACTCGAAAAAAGAGATCGGGATTTCGATCGAAGAAAAGCTCTTGAAAGTAGTGCTCATCGAATTCCATGCTGAAGGCACCATCCTCAGAGGTGATGGCACTGCCAACCAAGTCATCCAGGATGAGGTCTTTGTCCCAGGCCTCGACGCGTAGTCCACCTAATCCTTGTCGCTTTTTCGGCTCGACCACACGTCCAATGATGCGAAATGTCGCCATGCCGTTACCTCGGTATGAGAGCAATACCTCAGAAGAACCACCTGTGAGTTCAAGCGTGATGCGGATGCGGCATAGGCATTGCCGAAGGACATTGAGGTCTTATCGACGCTCCATGGCGGCGCCTGACAACGTTACAAAGATTTACATGGACTTCAAGCCAAGGGTGCGCCTGAGGGGATCAGGCATTGATTTACCTGGGGCGCTACCTTTATCGGGGCGTGATCTCGGAAAGGGATATTCTTAGCGACTGCCAAGGGATCATCACGTATCAGAGCAAAGAGAACACAGGCCTGGAGATGAGCCAACGCCTCCCTGGCGCGGAGTTCCTCTGGCGCCTCCCGCTCCATGTCTTACCCAAACGATTCAGGCGTGTCCGAGACTTTGGGTTGCCGCACGGCAATGCCAAACGTCTGATCCTGCTTGTGCAACTTGTGCTCAGGGTCAGAATGCCCTGGCCCGCACCACCAAGGGAACAAACCCCAATGGTTTGCCCTCGCCGCGGTGGGGTTCTACAGCTGTTGTTGGTGCGGCAGCGCGAGAGGATGCAAATTCTTTGTTGAGTAACAGCGGATTGAGAAGAAGAGATTTCTGTCCATAGCAGCGGTTGAAGCACAGGCTGATCAAAGAGGTCTCGCCTAATGACCATCTTTGTGCTTACACTGGCTCCAAGCGCCCCCAAGCGTTCCATGCCGCACCATTCTCGGTATTTCTACTTAGACGAAAGATGAAGACAGTTTGAGGGGAGCCCCGATCAGTCTCCTGTCTTGTAGGGCTCCAGTGGTGCGGGGTTGATCCAACACCGGATAGATCGTGGCTGCGCACGATCTATCCATGCCGCTCGGCTCAAAGCAACCTTAAGCCTGCAGCAATGCAGCCGCCTCCTGTAACCGCTCATCTGGGCTCAGCTCCTCCAGCAGCTTCTGCTCAGTCGGTAGGGGGTGATCTGGGGGCTCGGGGGTTCTTGGGGCTCGCAGCCATCCATCAGCAGGTGGCAGATTTGTGTATTGCTGCATTGGCGCATTTCAATAAGAATTATGACGCGCCCCCCAAAAAACAGATCCTGATATTGAGTTGGAGGATCGCGGAAAGCACCGATGAGCTCCAAGTTAATTGCATGTATTACAGCTTATTACAAACCCCAAAATAAACAGACTTGGCGTTGTTCATGCAATTTCGCAACAGACACTTACGGCCCCCACTGGGATATTCCGGTAGGCGCTAAACTGAGGTTTGAGACGTCTATGCCTCCAGAAGGGTACCCATCGCCGCACTTCGATATCGCTCTTGACGTGCGCGGGGGAAACGATAAGAGGTGGAATGAGGATCTCTATCACGGCAAGTCGGTAGTAGTCACAGAAGAAACACCAGGCGTTCCAGGAATTCACTCACTGTACGTCGGAACAACGAGTACCCTAAAAGATCTTGATGGCAGTGCTACTTACGCTGTATTAGTTTATATCGAAGAGTGATCCCATATGCAAGCAACCTGAACGAAAGCTGGGTGGTACGAGCCAAATCCCTATCGCGCAGTTGCTTCGGGGGTTATGCCAAGCTCGCCACTCTCATGGCCGGGTGATCCCCCCAGGCGTTGCCCACACCCCTACCCGTTTGAACTCAGCCTGGCTCTCGGCCTGCAAGTAGGTGAGGGCCTGACATTGGCCCAAATACTTGCCGAAGGCAAACGCAGCTCTCTGGTGCACCATGGACAGTTTCTCTATGCCTCGAAACACCTCAGCCACGGAACGGTCATAACGGTCTGTGATTTAGATCCTAAAAAACCACCCTTGAGCCCACCGGGACAACCCCAGGATTCATCCGAGATCCAGAACAATTATTGTGCGATCTTTGGGTGTGGATCGAGAGTTATTACAACAGGAAGCGCCGCCATTCTGGCATTGGCTATTTGACTCCAATCGAATTTGAAGAACGCCATGCACGACGTGCTAAATTGATGCCTATGGTGGCGTGAGAACTGTCCATAGAATTGGGGCAACCCCACACCTGCAATGTGGCCCCATCTCCTACTGCAACCACCGTTGCGGCTCCTGCAGGGACAGCAAGGAAAGACACCGCAATCAGCTGGAAGCCCAGGGATCGAAGCCGCATAGCCCAAACATTCGGAGGCCAAATTTATGGCACAACTCAGTCAAGGACATCTGTCGAACAAACCCATCCAGCGGGCTGTGCCGCTGATGGAGGGCGTTCGGAGCACCATAGAGTCAAGCCTCTATGCATCCAATTTCTTGTATTCGATATATATATTCTAACAAAAGTTTACCGCTCCGTTTTTGTGTAGCAATTGATACATTAGGGGTCCTGCTCTGCGTGGTAAACAAGAAAAAAATGCGGGCAATAGAAAACAATGCGCCTAGGTAAATGGGTTCGTATCTTCTCAAATATCGTCCCCGTTCCTATTGCATTTTCGGCATCATTTGGCATCAGAGAAGGAGGAAGGCTTTACTTGGCCCCGATGGTTACGGGGAGAAGAAGTGGGAATGATGATGCACAAATTATCATAACACCAATACCTCCCGCATCATGGAAATCAGTCTGTAAGCTAAGCGTGCGACTACATGACAAACCCAAAGCTCTCGCAAAGGCACTAAGATTCCTGCGAGAACGTGACATAAGCATACTTTTAACTGAGGCTGCCGCCACTTTTCAAGAGCGTGCACACTGGGATGCCGTATGCGACTTGACATCTTACAAAGGATACGCAAATACAAACGAGTTACCATTTGAGGCATACCAGGCTCAAATGCGTGAGATAGTTTCAAACTTAAACGCAGACTTGAAGCATTGGGCTTCCTCTCCCGAGAACAGGGATGTTTTTTTAACAGGCACGGATATGCTTGCAGATTTCCCACAACTTACTGGACTCAACATAGCCTATCATCGGATAAACTCGATTAACGTATTCGAATCCGAATTTAATTCGGGTGGAGTACTGCTCACGGATGGGCTTGAGAGAGAGCTACAACGGATTCTGAGATCAAGAGGACTTCCCGTTATATCTACACACGCTTTAACTACCGGCAGCACCGAACAGCGATATATGCGACTGCTCTTTATTCGCGACAGCTCAAGTTTTATGTTTGCAGATATTGAGTGTTGTCTTCCGAAATATTCTGATGGGGGAATTGGGATGCTTGAAAAGGTTCTGTGTCGTCTGCCAGATGATCTGAATATACTTCACATTACAGAATATCGCGAGGCGCGTGGAGATGGGCAAGAAGTAACAGGTATCAAGTTAATTGGTGACTGGCCAGAACATAATAAGGAAGACCTTGGGAGGATGATTGAGAGCATAGAGGTTGATGAAAATGATCCTACGTCTAGGCAACAGCTTGTCAGCCTGCGGGACTATGCAACGCCTAGCACTGCATTTCCCAAGGTTTTTATCTCTTACTCTATTTCGCACGATGAGCAAAGATGTCGCCTACTTCAAAATAGACTTATTGAGAATAACTACGAACCTGTGCTTGGAACAGCATATTCTGAGTCTCAGGACTTTGCAGGACAACCGGTTTCGGAAGATGTTCTTACAAAGTCATTGAATCAGATACCTTCGTGTATTGCATTTATCGCACTACATTCCGCTCGCCCTGACTTTCAACTGAAAGACGGGCGCTATACAGTTCCCCCCTGGCTAGTTACAGAAGAAGTCTATGCATGGTCTAGAAACATTGGATACTTAGCTCGTCTTGCAGAAGAGGGGCTAGACGGTCCAAGATACAATAGGAATACTCAGACCTTTGTCTTTTCATCAGAAACTAGTAGTTTTGATAGAGCGGTGACCAGCCTTGTGCGCGATCTAAATAATTTCCGTCAGAGCCCTAAATTTCTTGAAGCATGGAAAGTAGCCCGTATTGCGCAATATCAGAGACGAACTACAGCAATATAGCATGACATCATTGACCACGATTTAGGCAGGCTATTGTTATGTGCCAGTTAGTATGATTACGATGAGCATATTAAAGATCTTCTGGCTAAACTTGAAAAATCTAGAGGGCTTCCGACCAAGGATAGATCCCGTGACAGGCGCGATCTATCCGATGTTAGACTAAGCCTGTGGTGCCAATGACAATGCCTTCGGCGTCAGGCCCATGATGCCCTTGCTCTGTTGAGTCCAGAATAGCTGAAGTCCAAAGATTCTCGGTACCTACACCAATAGCCCCCAACAACCCCTCATCCACTCAAAAAGGGGGCACTCAGCTCAGCCGAGGCCCTAAGCTAAATTGGCAGATCCCTCCGCAAGACTTTGCTCCCTGTGATAGGCATGACCACCTACCGCAAAGCGAAAGCAAATCCGTGTACCGGGCCGATCTTTCTGAAGCATCCTCCATGCAGCAGACTTGCAAGCTGGTCCAATTGCGGCTAGATCGTGGCTACTCACGAACTATCCTTAATTGTTAGGCCTCACATGCAAGCAGAAGACTCACATGGCATATGGTGTATCAAGTGCCTTCGGTACATTCGTGTCTACGAACAGATTGAGCAGCATCACATATATCCAAGGTCTTCAAGTCGTAAGCTACCAAGTTCGTATTTGAGGCCAGCACTTACGCGCACTATCGCACTTCATCCCGATTGTCACACTGGGAAGCTCGGCATTCAAAGACCTCACGATGCGATTGTCCCGGCTCTACGAGAAGCCAAGACGATGAAGGCCTCCGAATTGGAGCAGTTTCTAAGATCACTAGATGGCATTGGTCTTTTTGAAGTATCGTCCGCCTTCTGGCGAGCGCGGATACCACCCATAAGCTCACAATGCTCGCCAGAAGTCATCACGGAATCTATCACTAATTTTTCGTTCGCAGCTGGCGGCGACATTTCGGCACGCGCAAGCCATCTTCAATCTATCTATCGCCGCTTCAAAGCGCTTCACAAGGATCAACAGCTAACTGCAGACTTATGCCATAGACTGTTGACTCTGTCCGGCCCACTAATAAATTCCGGTCTCTTTACTGAAGCACATGAAATTATGGCAGAAGCGGCCGCATACTCGAAGCGACCTTCGCTAGAAGTAGCTGCGATGCTCGCACGACGGGAGGTAATGTGCCGCGGCACACTAGGACTCGCACGTACATCCGCCGAGCTTACTGCGAAGATTTGCCCTGACGGATGGGGGCACCGCACAGCTGACACTCAAGTCTTCTCCGCTGCTACAAGAATCGACACGTTGACAGCGGCAATCGACATCCAAGCAGATCTTCTCTCGGACGATACATTAACGCTATCGCGACCGCTCGAGAGCATTTTGGCTGATGCTTCAAGGCTTCTTCGAAAGCACTCGCTGTTTCATTACACAAACTTACTCTTCGCTCTAGGGTCACTCGAACTACTTCGACGAAATCCGAATAATGCCTTAGCCTACCTGTATCGTACTCAGTTCCTGAGCATCGCGCTGGGTATTCGATTGATACCAGCATGGGATCCACGTATGGACTGCGTTCAACAGCAAAGATGTATGATTACCCCACAGGAGCTTTTAGAATACATCATTTCATGCTTCAGCGTTTGCTCCGAACAATGTCGAGAAATTAGATCTGCATCTATCGGCAAGGATGCACTCCTGCATGCCGCAAACCTTACGAGCAGTTTTGCATCAGCTGCACTAACATCCGCGAGGAAACACGAAATCTTCCGATATGAGATCTAAGTCCTCAAGGCGCGGTTCAGTTGCAAACCAGTTGGTCCGACTCCAGGCGAGGTTTCGCAACTATCAGCAGGGCCTATTGCTTTGCCGTCGGACTCCCCTCAACCCATGCCCGGGTCAGATGCCAGAGTATATATTGGAAGCATAACTAATGCTGAAGACCAAGGAGTATTCTTGCGTCCCTGAGGCTGATTACGATAATTATACTAGAAAAAGCCAGGTCGCACTAAGTCATGGTGCAATTGGTTCATTATCAATACTTGCTCTCAAGGTTCCCAAGGAGAGTCTGGAAAAGCTTCCCGAACCAAGCTAGAATAATGGTTTGATACAAGGCCAGGACTCTACTGATTGGCGGCAAGCAGCTTGGATTTGGTGATTACGAACCAAGCACGGCGAAAAAGCAGACCAGACAGGAGAAGTTTTTGACAGAAATGGACACCGTGGTGCCATGGCAGCCTAGGGTTGATTCAAAGTCCGTCACAGGGCACCTTGTCGGGGCTGTCAGCATGGGTTGAGGTCGGCGGAATCGCCTCCTCCTTGTGCCCAAAAGCGCTTCTGCCGCCACCGATCTCGGCCTGATCAGCTACCTGAGGACGATCCCAGATGCGCGGGTGCGGCGTGGGTTCGCTTTCCAGCCTGGTATTTGCTGCTGGTAGCCGTTCTGGGAATCCTGAGCGGTTGCCATAGCCTGCGTGATCTGGAGCGCTTTGCCATCCGCCACCACAGCGTTCTGACCGTTGCTCTTGGTATCGAATTGGCGCGGCCACCATCGGATTCCTCGTTCCGCTACTTCTTCCACCAGGTGGACGTGGCGGCGCTGTGCGCCGCGATTCGCGGCCTGTGTCAGCCTCTAGAGTTGCAGGCTGGTCCAACTGCGGATAGATCGTGGCCGGGCACGATCTATCATTATTCGTTAGCAAGATCAGGTTACGACAATGATACAAACCTTCATTGTGCAACTGGCAAGTCATGCGATCAGAGCCTTAGAGTAATGCAGAAGATACCGACTCAGCGATTTTCAAAGACATGAATTTGTTACCCGGAGAACAGCTTGCGCTTTCTGACAACGCAGAGATATCTACGGACTCATCAAGTGACGAAGCTATAAACCAGAAGTATATCAAGGGTGATGTTCGCATAGTAACAGAGCAAGCAAGGTATCCTCTTAGCTCAGTTCAGTCAATGGTCGAAAGCGATGACTATGAGCTTAACCCAGAATTTCAAAGGCGCCACAGATGGGATAATACTAAAAAATCAAAGTTAATAGAGTCGTTTATCATGAATGTACCCATACCTCCGATATTTCTTTATGAAGATAGATTTTCTCATTACGAGGTCATGGATGGACTGCAGCGGATGACTGCTATATATGAGTTTTATATTGATCGATTTAGCCTTGAAGGACTTGAGGAATGGCCGGAGCTCAACGGCCGTCGTTACTCGTCATTACCCGAGCAGATCAAACGCGGAATTGACAGAAGATACCTATCATCCGTAATTCTACTTCAGGAGACAGCAAAGAATGAGGCTGAAGCGACAAGGTTAAAGCAATTAGTTTTTGAACGCATCAATAGCGGTGGAATAAAGCTTGAACCTCAAGAAGCAAGAAATGCGATTTTTAACGGCCCATTAAATAAACTGTGCATACGCCTGGCTCGCACACCTGCGTTGTGCCACATGTGGGGGATACCTGCCCCAGATGAGGATGAGCTTGAGCAGGGAAAACTAAGTGATAAGCTTCTATCAAATGATTCCTTTCGAAAGATGGATGATGTTGAGTTGGTATTGCGCTTCTTTGCTTATCGCCAGAGACTAAGTCATCAAGATGGGGCTCTTAAAGACTTTCTGGATAGATATCTTGAATTGGGAAATCTCATGTCTCTAGATGTCCTCAATCAACTAGAGAATCTATTTATCGAAACAGCTACTCTTGTCTATAATGTACTGGGTTCTAGGGCGTTCTGGTTGTGGCGCTATCGGGAGTCAGTCTCTCAATGGAGTTGGTTTGGAAGAGCAACAAAGGTTTTATATGATCCAATAATGTATGTTTTCAGCCAGTTTATCCCTAGATCTCGCGATCTGATAGAAAAGCGCGATGTACTACAAGATCAAATTAAAATCTTTTATCAGCAAAACTACAGGAGCTTTGAAGGGCGCTATACTAATATCAGCAATAATATTGAGCGGAATCAGCTCTTTACAGAATTCCTTGAAAGTATCTTGGCTGACAAAGCATGAGCGGGGCACTACAAGTCTTTTCCAAGGGAGTTATTGATCTTCTGTCTTTCATCGCTGGATTAGAACTAGAAAGACGGCTCCTTGCTGCTACCTCTAACGATTCGCAAACATCTGAGACTGAGCGTATTGCTGCTGAGATCCGCTTGAACTCAGGCACTGGAAGCATGAAAAAGCGGTTAGACTATAACACCGTAATTGTTACACTATACGGCCTATTCGAGCAACTGGTAGAAGGGTTGATTGGCGAATATTCGACTAGCCTAAGTAGATCAGCACCGTCATATGCAGACCTGCCACAGAAATTACAGAAAGCACATTCAGATATGTCAGTTGAGCTCTTGCCACGCTTAGACCATGGTAAATATAGGGGTCGTGTTCAGATTGATCAGATTATCGCTAACATGCACTCATGCCTCAGCGGGGAATCTGAATATAAGCTGAATCTCGAAGCGCTCCAGCAGCATTCAGCTAATTTTCGCGCTGATGTTCTCCGCCAGCATTTTGAGCGGCTTGGGATTAAGCAAGTTTTACAAAAGTTACCAAGATATGAACCGTTTTCCTCTTACTTAAACATCAATCTAGATGATGAGGCAGGCAGCTCGGCAAAGACAGAGATTATTTACGAGCCTCTCGATGATCTTGCTGACCGCCGAAATGACGTAGCACATGGTGTCAGCTCAGATATTCTTAGCATTGATTTATTGAGAAATCGAATTAGATATCTAACTGCACTTGTTGAATCTCTTGCATGCTTAATTGACGAAGAGTCTGTCGGTTTTCAGGCTTCAGTCAAAGGGAAGCCGCTGGGAAAGCCGATCCTGGTCGTGAATCATGAAGTTGTTTGCATCGAGCTGCGTAACCAAGGCATAATGGAAGGTGATTTATTGGTGATGATTGACTGCGATTGGCCGAATCCATGCATATACAGCCAAATTCTAGAGATTCAAGTAAACAATGTCAGGCATGAGTTCGTGCCTCCTGCTGATTCTGTTAGTGTGGGTTGCCGTGTTGATTTTCGAGCTAGCAAGAACTGCAGATACATTCTCATTCCAAAAGAATGACTTGCTAACATCAAAATCCAGCAGTCGGGAGCAGGCATTCGCTTTTTTGGCCAAACTTAATTCCCGCCGCTGATCTTGAGCGTTAGCCCCATTGATGAAATCCAAGATGTTCTATCTCAATAATCTTGAATCAAGTGACTTAAAACACCTGCTTGAGAGAGTCCCACTATGTTTGAATTTCGCCATCCCCCCCACGTATAGGCATATCATACGAAGTTCTGTCGATGAATACATTGCAGCGATCCCAGACTTACTAGCAGTTATATCATTGGCAGAGCACTGGGAAAGGATTGCAAGTATTGATCAGACTAGTTCTGATTTTGAGTTTGCATCTCAGATGCGACATAATGCTGATAAAGCACATGCTGTTATCTCCAACAGTCTTTCGCGGCTGCTAAGTAACTTGGGATCCAAGGAAGCAGCATCTGTCGCTCAAACTGCGATTCAATGCGAGATTCAAGCGATAAAAACAATGAGAAGCACGGGTTCCGCGACAACGCTATCGCGATTTGCTGAGTTTCAGGCTCTGATTGCGGTTGGACCAGCAGCTCTTCCGCAGATAGTTGAGGTTTATGCTCCCGTATGTGTTCAGGGGCCGAGACGGCTCAAGGCGAACTTCAGCCCTGCTGAACCCTTGACGGCAGATTGATTCCCGCTTGCATCCCAACCAGAGACTGCGTGTCATGGTCGCCCCTCCGGCCGGGATT
>Ga0315904_10000160_pt1 | contig 110698 bp, 110 predicted proteins | sample LakEriMetagenome_6_FD_203529 | JGI IMG/M metagenome (GOLD analysis project Ga0315904, IMG submission 203529) | Freshwater fungal communities from buoy surface, Lake Erie, Ohio, United States - Buoy 12 MA120 | ecosystem: Environmental > Aquatic > Freshwater > Lake | place: USA: Lake Erie, Ohio...
GCCACCCCCGTCGCCCTGGTCGCTCCGGCGATCGGCTGATCCTCACCGGATCAACCCCTGGAATCCCCCACCGGCTCCGGCCGGCCTTGCCCCCTCTCCTTGGAGAGGGGGTTTTCGTTTGTGAGCCCGGGGGCGGCAAGACAGAAGCTCATCGCCACACTCCAGCCGCCCTCCCCAGCCGCCCTCACTTGGGGCTCCTCGGCCAGAACGCACTGAGCCCCTCAGGACGCCCTCAGACCGCCGCCGCACGCTGCCGGCCGATCGCCTGCGTTTCGGCGTCGTCATGGACGATGCCGATCTCGAAATCCAGCAGCGTGTTCCACTGCAGGCACCAATTCGACACCGCTGCAGCATCGTCGGATTCGAAGATCAGCACCCCTTTGCCCCGCACCAGATCGTGCCAGCGGCCGATCAGCTGAATCGACGGACCCGCTTGGGCGGCCAACATCTCGGCCGGGATCTGCGAGAAGGCATCAAGGGCGTCATGCAGGCGGCCCGGTTTCATCTGCCAGGTGATCATGAATTTCATGATGGAGGCAACCGTCTCAGCGAACCGGCTGAGCGTATGGATGCCTGACCCCGGCGACAAGGGCTCAGGCCTTGCTGGTGAGCACGGGGCGGCGCCGCTGCGGAAACAGTTCGCGGCAGAGCGCACAGACGGTGCCATCACATGCGCGGGCGGTGCAGTGCTCGCGGCCATAGAAGATGATCTGCAGATGCAGCTTGTTCCAGGCGTCGCGCGGAAACAGCCGCATCAGATCGGTCTCGGTGCGGGTCACGCTCTCGCCGCTGCTGAGGCCCCAGCGCTGCGCAAGGCGATGAATGTGGGTATCCACCGGAAAAGCCGGCACGCCGAAGGCCTGGGCCATCACCACGCTGGCGGTCTTGTGGCCGACGCCGGGTAGGGCCTCAAGGGCCGCGAAGCTGGCCGGCACCTCGCCGCCATGCCGTTCCAGCAGAAGCTCGGCCAGGCGCTTCACGTTCTTCGCCTTCGTGCGAGCCAGCCCCAGCTGGCGAATGTGGCCCAGGATCGTCTCCTCGCTCAGCTGGGCCATCGCGGCCGTGGTGGGGCCGGCGGCGAACAGGGCCGGGGTGACCTCGTTCACCTTCTTATCGGTGCACTGGGCACTGAGCAACACGGCGATCAGCAGCGTGAACGCATCGCTGTGATCGAGCGGGATCGGCGTCTCAGGGTAGAGCTCCTCCAGACGACGCAGGATCAGCGCCGCACGCTCCTGTTTTCGCAAGGCCGGAGGGGTTGGACAACGCTTCGACGCTAGGCAGCACGGCATGGCATGCACCATGGGTGATCGGCTGATCGCGGCTGCTCCCCACACCTGGATCCCTTGCACCGTCAGGCTGCCGGCCGCAGCAGGTCGATCGGGCCACGGCGGTGCGACGCGCCGGTGTCGGGGAGCCGGCGTGAGCGGCCAGCCGGCGCGACACTCCAGAAACCGATGGCAAAGCCCCAGCGACACGGCGGCTCGCCGTTGTCAGCCAGGACCGGTTTGTAGGCTCACCCCAGCGCAGACAGCCCATGGGCAGCAGCTTCGGCACCCTGTTCCGCATCAGCACCTTCGGCGAATCCCACGGCGGCGGCGTCGGGGTGATCGTCGACGGCTGCCCCCCCCGGCTGCCTCTGGATCTGGAGGCGATCCAGGCCGATCTCGACCGGCGGCGCCCCGGCCAGAGTCACATCACGACGCCGCGCAAGGAGGAAGACCGGGTCGAGGTGCTCAGCGGTCTGCTGGACGGCGTCACCCTGGGGACGCCGATCGCCATGCTGGTGCGCAACAAGGACCAGCGACCCCAGGACTACAAGGAGATGGAGGTGGCCTTCCGCCCCTCCCACGCCGACGCCACCTACCAGGCCAAATACGGCATCCAGGCCCGCAGCGGCGGCGGCCGGGCCTCAGCCCGCGAGACGATCGGCCGGGTGGCGGCCGGTGCCATCGCCAAGCAGCTGCTCCGCAGGGCCCACGGCACCGAGGTGATCGCCTGGGTGAAGCGCATCCACGACCTGGAGGCCAGCATCGATGCCGCCGCGGTGACGCTGGCCGATGTGGAAGCCAACATCGTGCGCTGCCCCGATGCCGCCATGGCCCAGCGCATGGTCGAGCGGATCGAGGCGATCGGCCGCGAGGGGGATTCCTGCGGCGGCGTGATCGAGTGCGTGGTGCGCCGACCACCCGTGGGCCTGGGGATGCCGGTGTTCGACAAGCTGGAGGGCGATCTGGCCAAGGCGGTGATGTCCCTGCCGGCCACCAAGGGCTTCGAGATCGGCTCGGGCTTCGCCGGCACCTTGCTACGCGGCAGCGAGCACAACGACGCCTTCCTGCCCACCGCCGATGGCTCTCTGCACACCGCCACCAACAACTCCGGTGGCATCCAGGGGGGCATCAGCAACGGCGAGCCGATCGTGATCAGGGTGGCCTTCAAGCCCACCGCCACGATCCGCAAGGAGCAGCAGACGATCAATGCCGCCGGGGAGGCCACCACCCTGGCCGCCAAGGGGCGCCATGACCCCTGCGTGCTGCCGCGTGCGGTGCCGATGGTGGAGGCGATGGTGGCGCTGGTGCTGGCTGATCACCTGCTGCGCCAGCAGGGCCAGTGCAGCCTCTGGTGAACAACGGCCTGGGGAAGCCTGGTGGATCGGCGGTCAAGGTCAGCTGCGCCGCGAAACGCTGGGTGGCGGCGGCAACGCGGAGCCTGCGACTCGGCGGAAGGGAGGCTCGCGATCGCCCCCAAGGGAACGGGAGACCGGGAATCGCGCACCATCGGCGGGGTCACCGCAGATGGTGCCGAGGGGCTCAGACAGCCTGGCCGGCCTATGCCGCCCGGCGATCGATACGATCGGCTGGGTCGGCTGAATCCAGGGCTCATCCCTGGCCCATCCCTGCAGGCAAGTGTTGGGAGGCTTCCAGGTTGGGAGGATGCGCGGAGGTGTCGCTGAGCTGGCTCAGCAGGGCCCGCCAATCCTCCGCCGGCAGCTCCCCGAGCCCGGAACCGAGCGCCACCGCATCCACCCCGGCCGCCAGCCAGGGGAGCACATCCTTCGGCGTAAGACCGCCGGCGGCGATGCAGAACGGGAGCGGCTGACCCAGCGGCTCCCGCAGGCGTCGCCAATGCCCCGGGCCTACCGTGACGGCCGGGAACAGCTTGACGATGTCACAGCCCTGCTGCCGGGCGCTGTGGACCTCACTGGGGCTGAGCACTCCCGGCACCAGCGCCACATCCAGCTCCCGCGCCCGGCGGATCAGCGCCGGATCCAGCACCGGTGAGACCACGTAACGGCAACCGGCGGCAGCGGCAGCTTCGACGCCCTTGGGCAGACACACCGAGGCCGCCCCGAGCCTGAGGCCGGGCAGGCGTTTGATCAGCTCCGCCATCTGGGTCGTCCAGCCCGCCTGCGGCTGCCAGGCGATCTCCACGTGGCGCACTCCCAGGCCCTCGAGGCGTTGCAGCACCTCCAGCGCCGCCATCGGTTCGCCGGGGCGCAGCACGATCAGCAGCGGCTGGTCGCGCAGGGAGCGGATCAGATCCTGGCTCGTCGGCATCGACCCATCCTGAACCGCCGCAGAGGCGCGGAACCGACCGGCTCTGCGGCCCCTACTGCAGCGGGCGCACAGCCTCGGTGATCGCCGAACCTCAACGATCCGCCCAGCAAACAGCCCCCCGGCAGAACCGGGAGGCTGGCAGAGGGCACAAGGGTGGCGAAGAGGCGCTCCGGCGGGGGGAGCGCCGGTTGATCAACGGGGGCGGCTCAGACGTAGCTGGCGACCTTGACATCGCGCTGGATCAGCAGCTCCTGGAGCTGCTCGGCATCCACCGTCTCCTTCTCCACCAGGAGCTCCGCCAGTTCATCGAGCACGGAGCGGTTGGCGCTGAGCACCTCGGTGGCCCGGCGGTAGGCGGAGGACACCAGATCGCTCACCTCCTCATCGATGGCGGCGGCGGTGTCCTCGGAGAAGTCGCGCTCGGCGGCGATGTCGCGGCCGAGGAACATGCCGCCCTGGGAGCGGCCGAGGGCAACCGGCCCGAGCCTGTCACTCATGCCGAAGCGAGTGACCATCTGACGGGCCACACGGGCCACCTGCTGCAGGTCGTTGGAGGCGCCGGTGGTGACTTCGTCTTCGCCGTAAACGATCTCCTCGGCGACACGGCCACCGAGGGCCACGGCCATCTGATTCTGCAGGTAGGAGCGGGAGTACAGCCCAGACTCCATCCGCTCTTCACTGGGGGTGAAGAAGGTGAGACCGCCGGCCTGGCCGCGGGGAATGATCGAAATCTTCTGGACCGGGTCGTAATCGGGCATCAGGGCACCGACCAGGGCATGGCCGGCTTCGTGGTAGGCCACCAGGCGCTTGCGGCGCTCGCTCATCACTCGATCCTTCTTCTCGGGACCGGCCATCACGCGTTCGATCGCGTCGTTGACCTCATCCATCGCGATCTCGGTGAGCTGGCGCCGGGCTGCCAGGATGGCGGCCTCGTTGAGCAGGTTGGCCAGATCGGCACCGGTGTAGCCGGGGGTGCGGCGGGCCACCTTGTCGAGATCGACGTCCTTGGCGAGGGTCTTGCCGCGGGCATGCACCTCAAGGATCTGCAGCCGACCGGCGTAATCGGGGCGGTCGACCACCACCTGGCGATCGAAACGACCGGGGCGCATCAGCGCCTGGTCGAGCACGTCGGGGCGGTTGGTGGCGGCGACGATGATGATGCCGGTGTTGCCCTCGAAACCGTCCATCTCGGTGAGGAGCTGGTTGAGGGTCTGCTCGCGCTCATCGTTGCCGCCGCCGAGGCCGGCGCCGCGCTGCCGACCGACGGCATCGATCTCGTCGATGAACACGATGCAGGGAGCGTTCTTCTTGGCCTGCTCGAACAGATCGCGCACGCGGCTGGCGCCGACACCGACGAACATCTCGACGAACTCCGAGCCGGAGATCGAGAAGAAGGGAACGCCCGCTTCACCGGCCACCGCCTTGGCCAGCAGGGTCTTGCCGGTGCCGGGAGGGCCCACCAGCAACACACCCTTGGGGATCTTGGCGCCGACGGCGGTGAAGCGATCGGGGTTCTTGAGGAAATCGACGACCTCGGTGAGCTCGAGCTTGGCTCCCTCGATGCCGGCCACGTCACCGAAGGTGACCTGGGTCTGGGGTTCCATCTGCACCCGGGCCTTGCTCTTGCCGAAGTTCATGGCGGGGTTGCCGCCGCCGCCCTGGGCGCGGCGCAGCAGGAAGAACAGGCCCCCCAGCAGGATCAGGGGGAAGATCAGGCTGCCGACCGCCTGCTGCCAGGCCGCCGGTTCGCGGCTGGGCTGAACGGCGATGTCGACGTTGTGGTCGGTGAGCAGCCGCAGCAGGTCCTTGTCAGGGGCGAGGTTGACCACGGCCCGCTCGCCGTCGTTCTCGACCACCTGGGCGGTGCCCCGGTCGGGGGAGATCAGCACCCGGGAGATCTCGTTGGCCTGGACGGCCTCGACGAAATCGCTGTAGCGCAGGGTTCGGGCGGCCCGGGCGGGATCCGGCCGATCCAGGAAGGCGGTGCCCAGAGCGATGAACACGATCACCAGCAGGACGTAGAGGCCCACATTGCGCCAGCGCTTCTTCACAGCAGCTGTCTCCCGGTTTCAGAAGGTAAAGGAATGTTAACCGCCCCGCCGGTCGGCGGGGCCTGGAAGCGCTCAGGCGGCTGCCCGGAGCACCTCCACCACGCTACGGAAGGCGAACCACTCCGGGATCTCCTCGCCGCCGCGCAGCATGGCGCGGAACTGGGTGCCGCTCAGTTTGCGCACGTGCAGCCCCCGGGCCTCGGCATGCTCGGCCGTGACGTAGCCCTCCTCCTCCGTGTAGACGAGGTTGAGCGAGGGCACGGTCTCCATGCCCAGCTCGCTGGCGTTGTCGCGGGCGAAATCCTGGGCCTCGTAGGGGCCGTAGAAGTCGTCACCGGTCAGGCTCGATTTGCAGCCCGCCATGTCGCGGCCGATGATGAAGTGGGTGCAGCCGTAGTTCTTGCGGATGATCATGTGCTGCAGGGCCTCGCGCGGTCCCGCCATGTGCATCGAGTAGGGGAGATAGGCCCAGCGGATACGGGGATTGGCCACCTCCTCCGCCAGCCGCTCGTAGGTCTGGAAGCGCACCTCACCGGCGATGTCATCGTCCTGGGTGGGACCGCAGGTGGGATGCACAAGCACCACCGCCGCCTCGCTCACGTTCGAGGCATGCAGGGCACGGGTGAACAGCTCGTAATGGGCGCGGTGGATCGGGTTGCGGCACTGGAAGGCCACCACGTCCTGGCCGCTGGGGAGGGTGGCCCGGACCTCGGCCGGCGTCTTGCAGGGGAAGACCCGGCGGGGCAGCTCCAGCCCCTGGAGCGCACCGCCGAGATAGAAGCGGCCGCGCTCGGTGGCGATCATCCGCACCGCCGGATGCTCGAGGGAGGTGGTGCCGTAGCAGCCCTTGGCCTCCTTCACCTTGTCGGGCTCCCAGCGGCTCTCGACGGTCAGCACCGCCAGCTCCTGCCCCCGGTAGGTGAGCAGTAGCCGATCGCCGATGGCGATCGTTTCATCGTTGCTGTCGAAGACGATCGGCAGGCCGAACAGCAGCCCGCTGGTGGTGCGGTGGCCGCTGACCACGGCTTCGTAGTCCTCGTGATGCATGAAGCCGCGCAGGGGCGAGAAACCACCCACCATCAGCAGCTCCACGTCGCAGGCGTTGCGATCGCTGCACTCCACCACCCGGTCGGCAGCCTCACGCACGGCCTGACGCCGCTCCTCAGGAACCATCAGATCCACCAGGCTGCCTCCATGGGGGGCGATCAGGCCCGCGGGGAAGGAATGGACAGCCGGATGGGTGCTGGTCATGGCGACGGGAGAGCGCTGAGGCGAAGATGGGGATTCTCCCAGACAGGCCAGCCGGCAGGCGCCGCCTGCGCCGGCGGCCGGCAACAGAAATGGGGACCCTGAGGTCCCCCTGATGGCCTGGAGCCGATCCGCAGGGGATCGGCGTGAGGCGGGCTGATGGCCAGAAATCAGACCTTCTCGAGGCGCCCGTAGAGCTCGCCGGTGATCTTGACGTCGACGGCGGCCTTGGTGCCCATGTCGGTGTCGGAGGGCTGGATGGCGGTGAACACCCCGGCGAATTCACCGGTCTCGGCGTCGACCTTGGTGATCGAGAGGTTCATCGTGCCGGAGCCGTCGACGTAAGCCTTGACCGTTTCACCGGCGTACTCGTCGCCGGCGGGCACCAGACCCATGGCGCTGCTGTAGCCGGTGGTCAGACCGCGGCCCTTGGGATCAAGGAAGTTGCTGGTGCGGTAGCTGGGAGCCCGGTAGGGGCCGCTGAAATCGGTGCTGGTGCTGATGGCGGCACCGTTGGCTTCAGCGATCAACTCCTTGCTGGAGAAGGTGAAGGGGACTTCCTCACCACCGGGCAGCAGCACGGTGACGGGCTGGAAGTCGATGCCCCCCATCTCCTTGAAGGTCAGCTTGTCGCCGGACACGGTCAGATCGCCGAAGACCTGATCGAGGCTGGAGGTGTAGCGGGTGAGGATCTTGCCCGCCACGAACTGGGCCTCCTGGCGCTTGTTGGCCGGCTCGCCCTTGACGAAGACCTCGGAGGGATGGAGGCAGATCTCACGCAGCTGATAGCGGGAACCGGCCTCGAGCGGGATGGTGCCCCGGGCCGAATCGGGCAGGGTGGGACAGTAGTTGGCCAGACCGGTGTTGACGATGTCGTCGTAGGTGATGTTCGAGCGGTCCACAGCCTTGGCTCCGCCGCTGCATGCGGTGACCAGGGTCAGACACAGCGCCAGCACAACAGCCAGCAAGGGACGAAAACGCATGGGAGAAGCCGCAGGGACGGAACGGGAACTGGGCTGGGGTGGATCCTACCGGTGGGAAACGCCCAGTCAGGACGGCTTGCGCTCGCCGGCAACAACCTGTATGAGAGTCCGATGAATCAGATCCTTTCCAACACCCCCGAGGGGGGTGACGTCGATGGGCTCGAGGCCCAGCTCGCCTCCCTCGAACAGCTGGCGGAGTCCCTCAACGGTCAGCCCCAGGCCCTGCTGAGCCTGCTGCGCCGCCTCGAGCAGCTGCATCGCAGCATCCAGGACGGCCCCTTCCGCAACAGCCTGCCGGCCGACCGCAACGACCTGTTTCGCCTGCTGTCCGAAATGGAGCGCAGCGGGGGCTGGCCCTACATCCCCCGGCTGCAGCTGCGCACCTTCATGGACCTGCTTCAGCGGGAGGAGACCCGGCCGGTGTCGCCGGATCCCGCCGCCGGATCGGAGCCGGAGCCGCTGGCGGCCTGAGACGCCAGCCCGGCGAGGGCATCGAGCAGCCGATGGGCCACCGCGAGCTTGGAGGCGGGCTCGATCCGCTCGACCAGCCCGCCGGGCCCCAGCAACCAGCCCGCGTTGGCCTCCGCAGCGAAACCGGTTCCCGGCTGGTCGATCGGATTGGCGAACAGCAGATCGCAACCTTTGCGGGCGAACTTGGCCCGGGCCTGGCTGAGCACCTCACCGCTGTGGGCCGCGAAACCCAGGATCAGCTGTCCGGGCGGCCGCCGGGCCACCAGATCCGCCAACAGATCCGGCACGGGCTCCCAGCCGGAGGCCAGGGCCTGCTGGAGCTGGTCCTTGGGGGCCTTGTCGGCGGCGACCACCGCCCGCCGGTGATCCGCCACCGCAGCAGCCATCGCGATCGCGTCGGCGCCCTCCTGCAGACGGCGCAGCCGCGGCTCCATCTCGGCGGCCGTCAGCACCGGATGGAGGTCCAGGCCGCCCAGCAGGGCCGTCTCGACGCGCAGCGGCCCATGCACCAGGTCGACGCGGGCGCCCCGCAGCAGAGCCGCCTGAGCCAGCATCACGCCCATGCGCCCCGTGCTGGGGTTGGTGAGACAGCGGGCCGGGTCCAGGAATTCGCGGGTCGGACCGGCGCTGACCAGCAGGCGCCGGCCGGACCAGTCGCGCCGCCAGCCGCGCAGCAGCAGCGACTCCAGCCCCAGCAGCAGCCTGAGGGGATCCGCCATGCGGCCGTCCCCCCTCCGATCGCAGGCCAGCAGGCCCGGCTCGGGCGGAACGACCAACACCCGCTCCTGGGCATGCAGCAGCTCCCGGTTGCGCCGCACGGCGGCGGAGTCCCACATGGCGGTGTTCATCGCCGGCGCCGCCAGCACCGGGGCTTCACAGGCCTGCAGGATGCTGGCCACCAGGCCATCGGCCAGGCCGTGAACCCAGCGGGCCAGGGTCGTGGCGCTGAGGGGAGCCAGCAGCACCACCTCCGCCCACTCCGCCAGGGCGATGTGCAGGGGCCGCGGCTCCCGGTGGCTCCACTGGTCCTCGTCGAGGCAGCAGGCCTGGCGGGAGAGGCAGGCCAGGGCCACCGGACTCACCAGGCGGGCCGCCGATGGGGTCAGAGCGCAGCGCACCTCAGCACCGCGGGCCACCAGGGCGCTGACCAGCTGGGGCAGTTTGACTGCGGCGATGCTGCCGCTGATCAGCACCAGCACCCGGCGCCCGGCAAGGGAATCGGCCGGGGCGATCGCCGGGAGCGCTGAGGCCCCCGGCTCGCCGCCATCTCCCGGGCCCTGGCCTGCCGCCGGAGCGCCCGGGGGCTCGGACGCCCCGGGCTCAATCCTCATCGAAGGGCTCCTGGTCGACCAGATGCACGTAGGGACGGGCCAGCTCGGGGCGGTGGATCGCCAAAGCCCGCAGCAGATGCCAGTCGGCCAGACCGGCGAAGGGCGTGGCGTAGTCGTCCTCCTCGAGCCGGCGGGCCAACTCGGCGATGGAGCCCTCGTCAAAGCGGGCGAGGAGCTCGGGGGTGATCGGAACGCCGGATTCGGCCACGGGGTGGACTTGGCAGGGGGGGCAGAGGCAATAATTGCCTGCGACGGGGAATTAGCTCAGCTGGTAGAGCGCTGCGATCGCACCGCAGAGGTCAGGGGTTCGAGTCCCCTATTCTCCATCGACCACCGCACCTTCCTGTGATGACCTGGACTCCGGAGGCCGAACAGCGGCTCAAGGAGATCCCCTTCTTCGTGCGGCCCGCGGTGCGCAAACGCATCGAGAGCCTGGCCGCCGAGGCGGGGCAGCAGACCATCGATGCGACCTTCTACGAGCAGGCCAAGGCCCGGTTCGGCCAGAAGTGAACCGGCGATAGGGTAAAAGGGGGTACCGCCCACCCCAACGATGTCGCAGTCGAAGCGCGAGCAGGTCGTCAGTCACCTCCGCTATATCCGTCAGGAACTCCGGGAAATGCACCAGGGCGTCATGGAGGACGGTCTGCTGCCCGAGGCCGGCGAGGTCCGCGGTGTGATGGCCCAGATGGAGGCCCTGCTCGAGTTGCTCGAGGGCAAGGGCCGCAAGAAGGAGGGGGACGCCTGAGACAACGGCGTGGACCGTCAAGCCCCCCTGGGGACGATCGCAGAAACGGCCTGTCCCCCTTGCAGCGCCGCGAATCCGCTGGTTTTCTGACCCCGTCCCCATCACCCTGCCCCGGCTCCGGCCGAGGGCTTTTTTATTGGGATCCCCTATCGGTAGGGGTAAAACACAGCGCACACGCCAGAGATGGTGTAGACATGGGATGCAGGTCCAGGCCGGGTGATGGGGATCACCGCCAGTGACCGAACCTCCAGGCCACCGTCCTGGAGGTTCGGTCGCCCTGTTCCCAACCACCATGCCAGCGCAGCGGCCGCTTCGCTACCAGCAGACCCGCTTCCAGCGCAATGCGGTGCGGCTCGGCGATCGGCTCAGCGCCTGGGCCGGCAATCCCTGGAGGCGGCTGTCCCTACGGCTGATCGTGCTCCTCATGGGCTTCGGCATCGGCAGCAGCCTGGGCGCGATCACCGGCCAGCTCGCCTTCCTCGATCCGGTCTCCGCCCTGCTGTGCGTGCTCGTGATCGAGATCGCGATCCGGAGCCGCAGGCCCCTGCTCAGCCGTCCCGGCGATCAGCTCAGCCTCGAACTGCTGGACATGGCCCGGATCGGGCTTCTCTACGGCCTGCTGCTCGACGGTTTCAAGCTGCTGTAGGCGCAGCGGCGGGCTCCACCGCGGCCAGGAGGTAGAGCAGGGCCATCCGCACCGGGATGCCATTGCGGACCTGCTCGTCCACCAGGCTGGTGGACGGATCATCCAGCAGATCGCCCGCCAGTTCCACACCCCGGTTCACCGGCCCGGGGTGCAGCACGGGCACCGGGCGCCCGCACAGGGCCATGCGTGCATGGCTGAGGCCGTAGAGGCGGTGGTAGGTGTCGAGGCTGGTGAGGAAGTTCTGCTGCATCCGCTCCTTCTGCAGCCGCAGGGTCATCACGGCATCGGCGCCGGGCAGGGCCCGCTCCAGAGAGCGCTCCACCGTGATCCGACCGCGGCGGGCCACCGGATCGGACGGCTGGCCCGGTGGCGGTGCGGCGGTGAAGGCGGTGAACAGGTCGGGCACGAGGGTGGGAGGACCACAGAGCACGACATCGGCGCCACAGGCGGTGAGGGCCCAGAGGTTGGAGCGGGCCACCCGGGAGTGCAGCACATCGCCGACGATCACGATGCGACGACCGGCCAGGGCCGCCGGGCCCGGATCGGCGGGATCGAAGCAGCGGGCGAGGGTGAACAGATCGAGCAGACCCTGGCTGGGGTGGCTGTGCAGACCGTCGCCGGCGTTGAGGATCGCCACGCGTTCACCGGCGGCCTCCAGATCGAGGGCCAGGCGACGTGGAACGGCCGCGCAGCGATGGCGCACCACCAGGATGTCGGCCCCCATCGCCAGATAGGTGCGGGCGGTGTCGAGCAGGCTCTCGCCCTTGCTCAGGGAGCTGGAGGAGGGCGAGAAGCTCTGGACATCGGCCGACAGACGCCGGGCCGCCAGCTCGAAGCTGCTGCGGGTGCGGGTGCTGGGCTCAAAGAACAGGGTGGTCATCAGCCGGCCCTGGAGGGCGGGCAGCTTGCGGGCACCACCGACGGGCAAGGCCCGGAAGCGCTGCGCCAGAGCCAGCACCGTGGCGTAATCATCCAGGGAGAACGCCGCCAGATCGAGCACATGGCGATGGCTCCAGGGGCTCAACGCTGACGCTCCTGCGGTCATCCACCAACCGTAGAGGCCAGCGCGACCGCTGCCAGCCAGGGGGCCAGAGAGTCGTGGCGGGGCCTGCGGTCGCCGGGGGCCCGGCGGCTGACGCTGCGGCTGCCCTGGAGGTACCAGCGCCAGGGCAGCTCCTGGCCCTGGGAGAGGCCGATCCGGGTGGTTCGGAGGATGGCGGTCTCGCCCTCACCGGCGAGCAGCGCCTGCAGCGGCGGCGGTGGTGGCGCCAGCCAGAGCCCATGGACGGGCAGTGCCGGCACGGCATCGTGGCCGCGATCGATCCCGAAACAACGCGCCAGCAGGGCCGGACCCGCCGCCAGCCGCTCCGCGGCGGCCGGCAGGGCGACCGCCCGCAGCAGCACCCCACTGGCCCAGCCCTCGCGATCGGTCACGACATTGACGCAGTGATGAATGCCATAGCTCACGTACACATAGAACCGGCCCGGTGGGCCGAACAGCGTCTCGTTGCTGGGGGTGCGGCGGCGATGCCCATGGCAGCCCGGCTCCGACTGGCAGTAGGCCTCCGTTTCCACGATCACACCCCAGAGCAGCCCGCCACCGCCCTGGCGCTTCACCAGCAGGCAGCCGATCAGTTCAGGGGCGACCTGCTCGGCGGGGCGCGCGAAGAAACACGCGGGGAGGGGCTGGGAGAGCGTGGTGGTGATGGATCGAGCATCCGGGCCTTCCTTCATAGATTGGGCCAAAGCCGGTGCATGGTGTGTGGGCAAGCCCGAGCGGAGAAACCAGGGATTGTCAGGCACCACGCCAGTTCCTGGCGGAGATCCAGCCCCACAGCAGCCGGAAGCACCCGGCCTGGTAGAGCACACAGCCCAGGAACAACAGGCTGTCGCCCTGATTCAACAGGGGAACCTGCAGCAAGCCGAAGCGATCTACAGAGATCTCATCGCCGCAGGCAGCCGCAGCCCTGCCGTGTACGGCAACCTGGCAGCCTTCTGCAACATGCAGGGCAAGGCGGAGGAGGCCATCGACCTGCTGCACAGATCACTGGAATACCAGCCGGATCAACACGAGAGTCACTATAATCTAGCGCTCGCATTCAAGGCTCGTGGCGATTTAGCAGCCGCAGTCGCGTCTTACAACAAAGCCCTTGCACTGAAAGCCAACGATCCCGACGCGCTTTACGGACTCGGCATCACCCTTCAGGAGCTCGGCGACAACCGCGCAGCCGCGACCCAGCTCAGACAGGCCGTGGTGATCAATCCGAGCCACCATGCCGCGCACTACTGCCTTGGCAACAGCCTGCTGGAGCAAGGCGATCTGCATGGCGCCATTGACTGCTATCGCAGAACAATCGAGCTCAGACCCGACTTCTGGAATGCGCATAACAATCTGGCCTTTGCACTGCAGGAAGCTGGAGAGATCTCAGCCGCACTGAACACCTGCCGAAAGGCCCTCACCCTCAGACCGGATGATGCTGGCCTGATCACCAACCTGGCGATGCTGGAGCTGCTGGCCGGGAACTACGAGGATGGACTGACGCACTATGAGCATCGGCTCCAGGCTGCGGTTGCCCGGGGCACCCTCAGCGCCATTCCCAGTTGCCGGCGTTGGGAGAGCGGCACGATTGAAAGAGACACACGCCTCCTGCTGGTCAGCGAACAGGGCGCGGGCGACACGATGCAATTCATGCGATATGCAGCGGTCCTTCGGCAGCAAGGGATCCGCGTTTCGCTCTGCGCCCCGGCCAATCTGCACACCCTCATCAAGGGCTCAGGGATTGATCCGACGCCACTGAGGCCGGAACAAGCCGGGCTGATCACAGAGGGGTATTGGGCTCCCCTGCAGTCCGTGGCCTATCACCTCAAGGTCAGGCCCGAGAACCCGATTGCAACCAAGCCCTATCTAAAAAGTACGGAAGCATTGATCAGCAAATGGAAAGACAACATGGCCGCCGAGACACGGCCGATCATCGGCTTGAACTGGCAGGGCGACCCAAAGCATGAACAGGCCAATCTCAAAGGCCGTTCACTGGCACTGGAAGCCTTTGCGCCCATCCTCGGGCAGGCCCCAGGCTCGCTGCTGTCGCTTCAGAAAGGCTTCGGCAGTGAGCAGCTGGAAGGCTGCTCCTTCAGGTCGCGTTTTGTCTCCTGTCAGCACCAGGTTGATGCGACCTGGGACTTCCTGGAAACCGCTGCGATCATCGCCAACTGCGATCTGGTCATCACGAGCGATACTGCCGTGGCTCACCTGGCGGCGGGCCTGGGACAACCCACCTGGCTGCTGCTCCAGGCAGTTCCGGAGTGGCGCTGGGGCCTGGAAGGCGACTCCAGCTTCTGGTACCCCTCGATGCGGCTGTTCCGGCAGAAAGACAGGGGCAACTGGGCCGAGGTGATCGAGCGGGTGACACAGGCACTGCAGGACGGCTCTCCCGCCCTCTTGACGGGCCAGCCCTCCGGTGCCGGAGGGAACGCGGCCCGAGCGGCAGCGGCATCAGGCAGCGGCGAAGGACCACAGGCTCGGATCCAGGCACCCATCTCCCTGGGCGATCTGATCGACAGGATCACCTGCCTCCAGATCAAGGCCCGGCCTCTTCAGGGAAGCGCGCTGCAGACAGTAGAGGAGGAGCTCAGGCCACTCCTGGCAACCTTGGAGGGCCTGGGTCTTCAGATCAATCCAACACTGATTCAGCGCCTGAGAGACGTCAACACCGGTCTCATTGCGATCGAGCACGAGGTTCGCCAGAAGCAGCGCCACAGCGATTTCGGCGAAGACTTCATTCGGCTTGTCCGCTCTGACTATCAGCAGAAGGATCGCAGGGCCGCCATCAAAAAAGAAATCAACAGCCTCTATGGCTCCAGCCTGGTGGAAGAGAAGATCTATCCGATTGGCATCCATGATCACGCGGCACAAGGTGGTGCTCACAGGGGCTGATCAACGGACAGGCTGCAGCGGGATGTGCTAGAGACCAGCAGAATGGTGAGACCCAAGCCATGCCAAACCTCTCCCCCCAGTAGGGCGTCACCATCAGCAGCTGTCTGCTGCTGGCCGGCGGACTGACTGCTTTGCAGCCAGCATCCGCACAATACCGTTGCAGCGCAATCATTGACCAGGTGAGAGCCGACACCGAACAGAGAGTCGGAGCCGTCGTCACTGAGGTGAGTCAAACGGCTGTCGCCGAATGGAAAGGCGAGAGCGAGACCATGCGCACGTTTGAGTCACCCGTCAACAATGCCGATGAAATTGTTGTCTTCCGCCTTGGCTCCGATATGGGACGCGGATCAATCACACGCGCCCAGGCCCAGGCCGCTGAAAACATCATGAACAGCCCTCAGCTGACGCGGGACTATGCCGATCGAATCATCGGTGCGTGCGACCCGGTGGCCAGCGTCAAGTTTTTCTACTGGGAATGGTTTCAAGGCTGGTCGTTGCATCAGGGCAACGTCCTCAAGCAGGACCAATGCAAAACTCCCGATGGCAGCAACTTAAGCTGGGGGGAGAATCTCTGTCTTTAGATCCTGCCTGGCTGCCTGAATGCCCTCAACGCCTTCGCCGCCTGTGCATCAGGTTGGCCGCAAGCGCGAGCGGCCGGGACTGCTGATCCGCAGCAACAACAAGACGTAGAGCTGTAGAGCTGTCAATCACCAGAACGAGAGGGATCCTGACGTGCCCGAGCTGGATGGCGTGGCCCAGACCACAGCCATGCCGCCCCGCTGAACATCGAGCGAGCCTGGCTGAAGGCCGACCGGCAGCTCAGACGCTGGACAGCGACAAGGCTGATCCGGGTGGGACGCGCGATCCGGCAGACGCTTCTAGATTGCAGGCACACGGGGACAGGCTGTGGGGAAGCCCTGGCAGGGTGAGGGAGCAGACGCAGCCCCCTTCACGCCAACGGCCCAGCCAGGTGAGAGTCGGGCCGCGGCCGTTGATCACAGCGCCCTTGAAAACCAGGCGATCCGCCTGATTCAGCAAGGTGAGACTGAACAGGCCGAGGCTGTATATCGGCGGCTGATCGCGGCTGGAACAACCAACCACGTTGTGCATGTCAATCTGGCCGCAATCTGCGGCATGCAGGGGCGATTCGAAGAGGTGATCGGCCTGCTCAGCCATGCGCTGCAGCTCAAGCCAGACTGCCCGGAGACCCATGGCAACCTTGGCATCGCCCTGAAACACGAGGGCAACCTGGAAGCCGCCATCAGCGCCTATAGAAACGCCCTGCGATTGAAGGATGACTACCCTGAAACCCATTACAATCTCGGCATCGCGCTCAAGGACACGGGAGACATCAATGCGGCCCTGGCATCTTATCGAAAAGCCCTGCAACTCCAGCCCGATTACGCGGATGCCCATTTCAATCTGGCCCAGACACTGTTTCTCAGTGGTGATTACAAAGCAGGCTGGCAGGAATATGAATGGCGCAACAAGAATCCCAGACATCGTTCCCAGTTGCATGCCCATCCCAGCTGCCCCCTATGGCAGGGAGGTCAGCTGGAACCACGCAGCCCCCTCCTGCTTGTCAGCGAAATCGGGCTCGGCGACACACTGCTGTTCATGCGCTACATCCCCTGGCTCCGAGATCGGGGCCTTGATGTCCAGCTGTGTGCCCAGCCCAAGCTTCACGAACTGATCAAAGCTTCAGGCATCCACCCATCGCCCCTGACCCCCGCCGAAGCCGATGCCATCAGCCACGGCCAGTGGTTGCCGTTGTTGTCGCTTCCGGGCCACCTGGGGGTGAGCCCGGACAACCCGGTCGTCAATGCTCCCTACATCAGAACGTCCGACACCTTGGTGAGCGCATGGCGAGACCGACTCGCCGGCGAGACACGACCCATCATCGGCCTGTGCTGGCAGGGGAATCCCGATCACGAAACGGGCAGTATGAAGGGCCGTTCGCTGCCCCTGGAACGCTTCGCGGCCATCGCCAGGGCAACCGACGCATCGCTGCTCTCGCTGCAGACAGGCTTCGGGAGTGAACAACTGGCAAGCTGCTCTTTCCGGGATCGTTTCGTCAGCTGTCAGGCGACGATCAGTGACAGCTGGCCGTTTCCGGACACAGCGGCGATCATCGCCAACTGCGATCTGGTGATCAGCAGCGACACCGCGATCGCCCACCTGGCCGGCGGGATGGGCAAACCGACCTGGCTCCTGCTCAAACAGGTGCCGGAATGGCGCTGGGGTCTGCAAGGCGAGGGCAGCTTCTGGTACCCCTCAATGCGTCTGTTCCGCCAGAGGGATCGAGGCAACTGGGATGAGGTTCTGGAGCGGGTGGCCGAAGCATTGCAGAATCAGCCAATCCGCACGGCAACCGATTGTGGCGCCGCGATCTCCGCAACGGCGCTGCCCCCCTCGGGGCCAACGGGCGGGCCGCCATCGAGCCAGCACATCCAGGCAGCGATCTGCCTGGGCGAGCTGATCGATAAAATCACGATCCTGCAGATCAAGAGCGGACATTGCCAAGGTGCTGCGCTGCTGAATGTGCAGAACGAACTCAACGCCCTGAAGGCCACCCTGGAGTCGGAGGATGGCTGCATGGAGGCCTCCCTGATGCCAGCTCTCCAGGAGGTCAACACCAGGTTGTGGCGGATCGGGACTGCCCTTCGCGCGAAGGAGCGGGATCAGGATTTCGGAGACGCGTTCATCCGCCTCGCGCGCTGCCTCTACCAGGACAAGGAGCGGCGTGCCGCGATCAAACAGCACATCAGTGACACCCGCGGATCCTCCCCCCTGCCGGGCTGGTTGTGTCAGAGCGATGGCGCCACGGCCGGCAGCCCCTCCATGGAAGGCTGAAGCGCCACTGCCTCGCTCCCCTGGTGGGCTTCGCTGCTGGGCGCCCGTTTCTCCTCGATGATCGGCCTCCCTGCGACGCCTGCGGACTTCCACCAGTTGTGTCCGGCGCGCGACCCCCCATCCCCCGGACAGACGGCCTCTGTGTCATCAGCCAGACGCGGACGCCGCCCCCGGCGCTTTACGGCCAGACTGATCCCAGTTTCCACCGATCCCCGGTCGGTCCTTCCGTTGGAGAGTCCCGGCTTCGACCTCGGCACCGTGCTGCTGGCCGGCAGCGGTCTGTTCTGCCTGGCCACCCTGTTCTTCGGGACCCGGGGCGGCTACTACGACAGCGACGACTACGACGGCAACGGCACCGCCCACTGACGCCATGGCCTTCCCCGGCCCCGCCGCCGACACCGCGGCGATCCGACTGCAGCTGCGCACCTGGCCTGAGGTGGAGGAGTACCTCCGCGCCTGCCGGGGGGTGATCGTGCCCCTCGGCTCCACCGAGCAGCACGGCCCCACCGGTGCCATCGGCACCGATGCCCTCACCGCCGAAGCCGTGGCCCTGGAAGTGGGCCGTCGCACCGGAGTGCTGGTCACCCCGGTCCAGGCCTACGGCATGGCGGAACACCACCTGGGCTTCGCGGGCACGATGAGCCTGCAGCCGGCCACGCTGCTGGCCCTGATGCACGATCTGGTGCTCTCCCTGGCCGGCCACGGCTTCGAGCGCATCTATGTGATCAACGGCCACGGCGGCAACATCGCCACCACCAAGGCCGCCTTCTCCCAGGCCTATGGCAGCGCCGCCGCGCGGAGCCTGGCCACCGCCAGCAACCTGCGCTGCAAGCTGGCCAACTGGTTCATGGCCCCGGAGGCGCTGGGCCTGGCCCGCGAGCTGTACGGGGATCGAGAAGGCCACCACGCCACCCCCAGCGAGATCGCGATCACCCTCCAGCTGGAGCCCAGCCTGCAGAGCCGGCAGCGGCCGCTGCCGGAGGCGGCCCCCACCGGGCCGATCCATGGCCCCGAGGATTTCCGCCGCCGCCACCCCGACGGCCGCATGGGCTCCGATCCCTTCCTGGCCACCGCCGAACACGGCGCCCGCTTCCTGGATGTGGCGGCCACCGCCCTGGCCGCGGATCTGGAGCGCTTCCTGATCGGCTGAAGGCGCTCAGGAGCTGGCCAGGGGCCGAGGCTGCCGCAGTCGAAGGCGGGCGATCACACGGAGAGTTCCTGCTCGGCTCCGCCGGGGTGCTCCGGGCTCTGCCAGCTCGTATGCCAGAGGTAGCGACGGCTGACCTCAGCCATCGGCAGACCGTTGACGCAGCGATCGAGGCTGCCCATCAGCATGCCGCTGCGATGCATGCCAGCGCCGCAGTGCACGGAGAGATTCCGCTGGGGCGATAGGCCCCTGGGGCGGCCGACCGCCAAGGGCGAAGATCTGCCCGCGGATCAACCGGGCCAGGGACGCCATCGCGGCCGGATCGGGACCGCGGCCCGCCGGCTGCTGACGCAAGGTCTCGCGCCAGTGACCATCGCGCTGCACCGCCTTCTGGGGGCCAGATCGGTGGCCCGGCAGGATCGTGCCATGGCCTGCTCCCGCTGCAGCAGGGAGCCGATCGGGATGCGGTCGGCGGCGTACAGATTGACCACATGGCGCACGCCCCACCATCGCTCAGCAGCGAGCGAACACAAGACGGCGCGTCGGGGTCGATGCGGTTGATCGCCGAGCGGAACACCAGCACCGGATGCATCACGCCGTTGGCGTCGCGCCACTGGAAGCCCCGCAGGCGCAGGACGGCGGCGTTGTCCTGATCGGTGTCCACGATCGTGAGGCGCACCAGCCGCCAGAACAGCAGCTCGGAGACCGCCTCGCGGAACCGCTGCAGCCGAGCGGGATCGGCCGCCGCTCCGGCCGGTAGCAACGCCTGGAGCTGTTCCATAGTTTGGGCGAGCTGGGAGCGCAGCCTTGGCACCCACTGGACGGTGGGGTTGCCGTGAATCCGCCAGAGATCGAGGCCGGCCTGACGCAGCAGCTACGGATCCCAGATCTCGCCGCGACTCGCCTTCGGAGCGGTCTCGGGCTGCAGGGCCTGGGTCGGCCGTGGCATGGAGGCCGCCAGCAGGGTCAGCCCCAGCAGCACGGGCAAGCTGCAGCGGCGGGTGCTGCAGCGGTTACGGCGCCGACGGGAGCCGCGGAGACGGAGGCTGCGGGGGCGGCAGAGGAGATGGCGTGGCCAGCGCCCATCCATGGCCCGCCGCCTAGTCTCGGCGCAGTGCATGCAGAACCCGATGGCCCGCATCAGCGCCGAGGACGTGCGCAAGGTCGCCCAGCTGGCCCGCCTTGATCTGCCCGAAGAGCGCATTGCCACCTACACCGAGCAGCTCGAGCGGATCCTCGACTACGTGGCACATCTGGAGACGGTGGACACCGAAGGGGTACCCCCCACCACCCGAGCCGTGGAGGTGGTGAACGTGACCCGTCCCGACGCCGTGGATCCCACCCCCGTGCGGGAGGACCTGCTGAACCTGGCCCCCCAGCGGGAAGGTGACTTCTTCCGGGTGCCGCGCATCCTGGCCGAGTGAGGCTGATCCGGATCTGAGAGATTCAGTAGCCCCGCCAAGGGGCTCTTGTGCCAGCAGCCGCTCAGCCGATCGAGCGGGGAGGCTGGAGATTCAGCGCACCGGCGAGACAGCTGTGCGATGCAACAGTTCCAGGACCCGCCGGCGGGTGTGGCGCGTGGGCATCAGGGCCGCCAGGGGTCGCAGGCGAGAGCGCCGGCGCTTGTGACTGCGCACCCCGAGGAAGATGTCGTACAGAAAATTGTAGAAATCCTTGCGGCTCTCGAACATGCCAAGGCGCTGGGGTGACCCCTTGGCATCCAGAATGTGGCGCGTGGCGTGATAAGCGGGCCGGTACTGGAACCAGGGAATGGAAGGCCACAGGTGATGGACCAGATGATAGTTCTGGCCCATGATCAACCAGTTCATCAGTCGGCCGGGATAGACGCGGGCGTTGTGCCAGCGGTTGCGCGACTGAAACGGCCGATGGGGCAGGTAATCGAAGAACAGGCCCAGGGTCACGCCCACCATCAGCGCCGGCGCGAACCAGCAGTTGCAGAGGAACTGGAAGAAGCCGAACTTCAGGGACGCCAGAACGATCGCCAGGAACACGCCGCGGGCCAGCCCCCATTCCAGTAGCTCCCAGCGGCGCCAGAGGCGATGGCGGAAAAAGAAGATCTCGTGATAGAAGAAGCGCGGTGCGATCAGCCACAGCGGCCCGAAGGTGCTGACGATGTGATCGGGATCATGCTTCGGATCATTCACGTGGGCGTGATGCTGCAGGTGCACACGCGTGAACACCGGGAAGCTGAACCCCAGCAGCAGAGCGGCGCCATGCCCCATCACCGCATTGCAGAAGCGATTGGGGTGGGCGGCGTTGTGGCAGGCGTCGTGGATGACGGTGCCCTCCAGGTGCAGGGCCAGAAAGCCGAGCACCAGCAGAGCCGGCAGGGGCCAGCCCCCACGGAACCAGCCCCAGATCGACAGCCCCGCCAGCACGTAGCCGCCAAGGAACAGGGCAACCGTGGGATTCCAGGCGTCAGGCGGATCCAGGTAGCGACGGGGCACGCTCTGGACGGCCGTGGTCCGGGACGTCGGCACGGAGGCGACCCCGGAATCGCCGGGACGGGTGGCACAGGGCAGCGCTGGAGGCATCAGCTGAACGAGGGCTGCCGGCAGATGAGGAAAGGTTACGGAACGGCAATCCACTCTGCGCGTCAGCGCCGAAGGTGAGCCAGGGCTGAATGCGGCAGGAGCCTGGAGGCGCCCGGCCTGGCGGGCGGCCGAACATCGGGCCCGGCTGCGGACTGCAACCCAGTGGCGATGCCCACCGGGGGACTTGAACCCCCACGACCGGAGTCACTGGAACCTAAACCCAGCGCGTCTACCAATTCCGCCAGGTGGGCGTCGGGGCGAGTGTAGGCGGCTTGAACGCCGCCTCTGAGGTCACCTCCAACGCCGCCTCAGACGCATCCGTGCGGAGCGCCCACCAGCGAAGCGCCCACAATGGGTTCAGCCTTCCGCTCGCCGGCCATGCTTGCCACCCTCGGGGGACTGCTGGCCCTGCTGCTCGGGTCGGCGATCCTGCTGCTTCCCCTGCTGACCCCGGAACTGAGCCGGCCCCGGGATGCGGCCTGGGGAGCCCTGGTGCTGCTGCTGGGCCTGGACCTGGTCACCTGCGCCGATCGGCTCAGCGGAGCACCAATGCTGGGGGTGCTCTGCGCGGGTCTGCTGATCGGCCGGCTCGGCAGCGAGGTGGGGCGGGCCCGCTGGTGCATGCTCACGCCGGATGAACGCCAGCAATTGCGCTCGGCGGCGCGCTGGCAGCGGAGCCTCGACCAGCTGCTGGCCGCCAGCAGCGGTTTGCTGGAGCAGGCCCGGGGCCTGCTCGGAGGCCTGGGCGGGGCCGTTGGCGCCGGCCGGAGATCCCGCAACACCGGCAGTGGCAAGCGCTGGGTTCGTCCGGACACCCCGTCAGCTACCGACGCCCCGGCCACGATCGGCACCGAACCGGCAGCGGCAGCGACGGGCGAGGGCAGCGAGCCCGAGGCGGCCAGGGCCGACGGGACCGGCGGCTCACCGGATGCGCCGCCCGTCCGGGAGGTGAGCGATTTCGGCGCCATCGAAACCCTGCTGATCGAGGCCGGTTCCCTGAGCCCCGAGCCTGGGGCCGGCAGCGGGAATGCGGGCAGCGCCGGGGAGACCGACAGCCAGGGGCAGAGCGCTGCCGCGGCGGAAGCCTTTCTCCATGGGGAGGCCCCTGCCGATGCCGGGGCCACCGGCCAGGCCCCTGCCCCCGCCGCGGCCCCTGGGGCTGCGGAGGCGGCCCCGGACACCGGCATGGAGGGGGATGGGGATAGGGATGGGGATGCGCAGGCCGAGCCCGGGGTCCCCGGCTGAGGGTCCGGGGCCGGCGGCATTGCCCAGATCGGCGACGCAGAGGCCTGCCGGCGGAGCGGGATAATCCAGCCTCCCCCCTGCTGCCCAGGCGACGTGACCGCCAGCCCGGCCTCCACCCAGCCCGCGTCCTCCTACAAGGACACGCTGAACCTGCTGAAGACGCCCTTCGCGATGCGGGCCAACGCCAGGCAGCGAGAGCCGGAGCTGCAGGCCTTCTGGAGTGAGCGCCAGATCTACGAGCGCCTGAGCCGTGACAACCCCGGCACCCCGTTCACCCTGCACGACGGACCGCCCTACGCCAACGGCGCCCTGCATGTGGGCCACGCCCTCAACAAGATTCTCAAGGACATCATCAACAAAACGGCCCTCCTGCAGGGCCGCCGGGCACGCTTTGTGCCCGGCTGGGATTGCCACGGCCTGCCGATCGAGCTCAAGGTGCTGCAGGGGCTCAGCAGCGGCGAGCGGGCCGCGCTGACCCCGATCAGCCTGCGCCGCAAGGCCCACGCCTACGCCCTCGAGCAGGTGGACCTGCAGAAGAGCGGTTTCCGCCGCTGGGGCATCTGGGCCGACTGGGATCAGCCCTACCTGACCCTGCAGAAGGAGTACGAGGCCGCCCAGATCGGGGTGTTCGGCCGGATGGTGCTGGCGGGGCACATCTACCGCGGTCTCAAGCCGGTGCACTGGAGCCCGAGCTCCCGCACCGCCCTGGCCGAGGCCGAACTGGAGTATCCCGACGGGCACACCTCCCCCAGCCTCTACGTGGCCTTTCCGGCGGTGGAGCTGCCCGAGGCCCTGGCTGAGGCCCTGGCGCGGGCCGGCCTGAGCCCTGAAGCCGCCACCGCCGCCGGCGGCCTGGCGGTGGCGATCTGGACCACCACCCCCTGGACCCTGCCGGCCAACCTGGCGGTGTCGGTCAACGAAGGGCTCAACTATGCGATCTGCGCCGTGGCCGCCCGCGGCGAGACGCCCGCACCGGCGGCCAGCCACCTGGTGGTGGCCGCGGAGCTGCGCGAGAGCCTGGAGACCAGCCTCGGCCTCGCGCTGACGCCGCTGCTGAGCGTGAAGGGCGCCGCGCTGGCGGGAATCGTCTACCGCCATCCGCTGCTGGAGCGGACCAGTCCGGTGGTGATCGGTGGCGACTACATCACCACCGAGGCCGGTACGGGGCTGGTGCACACCGCCCCGGGGCACGGCGTCGACGACTTCAACACCGGTCGCAAGCACGGCCTGCCGGTGCTGTGCCCGGTGGATGAGGCGGGCAATCTCACCGCCGAAGCCGGTCCGTTCGCCGGCACCAACGTGCTCAAGGACGCCAACCCGGCCGTGATCAGCGCCCTGGAGCCAACAGGCCTGCTGCTCAAGCAGGAGCGCTACGAGCACCGCTACCCCTACGACTGGCGCACCAAGAAACCGACGATCTTCCGAGCGACCGAACAGTGGTTCGCCTCCGTGGAGGGCTTCCGCAGCACGGCGCTGGCGGCGATCGCAGCGGTGGACTGGCTGCCGGAGAGCGGGCGCAACCGCATCGAGGCGATGGTGAGTGAGCGGGGCGACTGGTGCATCAGCCGCCAGCGCACCTGGGGAGTGCCGATCCCGGTCTTCTACCACCGCGAATCGGGCGAGGTGCTGCTCAACGAAGCCACCCTCAGCCACATCCAGGCCCTGATCGCCGAGCACGGCGCCGACGTCTGGTGGGAGCGCGACGAGAAGGGGCTGCTGCCCGAGCCCTATGCCGCCGAAGCCGATCGATGGCGCAAGGGCACCGACACGATGGACGTGTGGTTCGACTCGGGCTCCTCCTGGGCCGGAGTGCTGGGTGGGCTGGGTGCCGGGGCGCCCGGTGGACGCCCGGGGCTTCACTATCCCGCCGATCTGTATCTGGAGGGCAGCGATCAGCACCGCGGCTGGTTCCAGAGCAGCCTGCTCACCTCGGTGGCCGTCAACGGCCAGGCCCCCTACAGGCGGGTGCTCACCCACGGCTTCACCCTCGATGAGAAGGGCCGCAAGATGAGCAAATCCCTGGGCAATGTGGTGGATCCGGCCGTGCTGGTGGAGGGCGGCAAGAACGAGAAGCAGGAACCCGCCTATGGCGCCGATGTGCTGCGGCTCTGGGTGAGTTCGGTGGATTATTCCGCCGATGTACCGCTTGGCCCCGGCATTGTGAAACAGCTGGCGGATGTGTACCGCAAGGTGCGCAATACGGCCCGCTATCTGCTCGGCAACCTGCACGATTTTGATCCGCGGCCGATCAGTGAAGGCGGTCATGCCATCGCCTATGACGATCTGCCGCTTCTCGACCAGTGGATGCTGCAGCGCACCGCCGCCCTGATCGACAGTGTGACAGGCGACTTCGAGCGCTACGAGTTCTATCGCTTCTTTCAGGCGCTGCAGAACTTCTGCGTCGTTGACCTCTCCAACGTCTACCTCGACATCGCCAAGGACCGGCTGTACGTGAGCGCGGCCGGTGACTTCCGCCGCCGCAGCTGTCAGACGGTGCTGAGCCTGGTGGTGGAGCGGCTCGCGGGCCTGATCGCCCCGGTGCTCTGCCACATGGCCGAGGACATCTGGCAGAACCTGCCCTACCCGGTGGCCGAAACCTCGGTGTTCGAGCGGGGCTGGCCCAGCGCCGCCGACGGCTGGCGCCGGCCCGAGCTGGAGACGCCGATGACAGCGATCCTCGAGCTGCGGGGGCTGGTGAACCGCCAGCTGGAGGGGTGCCGCGCCGGCGGCCAGATCGGGGCCTCCCTGGAGGCCCAGGTGCAGCTGGAGCTTGCCGAAGGAGCGGAGGCCACGCTGGCGGCCCTGGACTGGCTGGAGCGCTCAGCGCACCCCGAGGTCGACAACCTGGCCGACTGGCTGCTGGTCTCGGCCCTGCGGATCGGAGGGGACGCACCGGCCGCCCCCCTGGCCCAGGCGAGCGAGGGCGGCGTGACGGTGCGCGTGGCCCGGGCCGCTGGCGAGAAGTGCGAGCGGTGCTGGCACTACGAGAGCGACATCGGCCAGCACCCGGCCCATCCCACGCTCTGCGGCCGCTGCGTGGGAGTGCTGGCGGGCTGAGCCCGCTAGCTCTCCCCGGGCTCGGCTGGCACCCCGGGGTCGGCTGGCCACAGCCTTGGCAGCACAAGTCCGGAGCGACGGCGCCAGGCCTCGAAGCCCGGGTAGCGGGCCAGGGAGGCATCCTTGCGGCGCATGTTGGGCAGAAACACGCCGAGGGCAAAGCCCAGCAGCACCAGATAGGGGATCAGGTGCATCGCCAGAACAGCGAAGGAGAGATAGATCAGGATCTCGCCGAGGTAATTGGTATTGCGGCAGCGGGCGAAGAAACCCTCATCGATCAGGCCCGGGCGATAGCGGAGGGTGAAGTGCTTCTGCGCATCGGCGCCATAGTGCAGAAACACGCCGGTGATGCAGAGGGCGGTGGCGGCGGCGGCCAGGGGCGGAGACGGCACGGCACCGGAGCGGATCAGCAGGAACGGCGCCAGCCAGTAGAGACCGAGGGCCAGGAAACCGGAGATGGCCACGGGCCATGACACCGTCTGCTCCCATTGCCGATCGGGAAAGATCCGGTCCTTGAGCAGCCAGAGAAGGCCGTAGGTGCCGTGCAGCGCCAGGTAGAGCCAGGGCCCGCTGCCGAAGTTGCCGAAGGCCGCCATCAGCCCGAGGACGACGACGGGCGTGAGGCCCTTGTGCAGGTTGATCACATGCCGGAGTTGCATGGCGTCACCAGGCGGAGGGGTCGAGGAAGGTGGTCACGGGCGACCGGTCGCCCAGGCGCTGCTCGGCGGCGGGATCGAGGGGACCCTGCAGCAGCTCGGCGGCCTCGATCCGGCTGCCCTCCGGCAGGGCCGGCCGATCGGGATCGAAGGCGGTGGGATGGGTGGTGCTGCTCGAGAACCCGCGGAAGATCAGCAGCTCGAAGGGTTCCTGGGCCGCCGCAGCCTCTCCCGGGCAGGTGCCCGTCAGCCGCAGCACTCGATCCGGCCGGGCCCGGCTGAGCTCCTCCAGCCGCGCCAGCAGGGCAGCCACCGATCCGGCCGCCGGGGCGCCGGGGGAGGGTGCCGAACCCGGCGTGGATGGAGACGTGGTCATGGCGTGGATCGCAGCCAGAACAGGATGGCCGGGGCAGAGTGACCAGAACAGGCTGGCAGGAACCAGCTGGCAGGAACCGGGTCGCAGGTTCAGCCTGGCTGGGCGTGCGCTTGAGCGCGGCAGCGACGGGACGCCTGGGCCAGCCGCGGAGTGCAGCCCGGGGGTTAGCCGGGGCGGCCAACGGGGAGGGTGAAGGCTCAGAAGTCGCCGGCGACGCGGCCGGAGCGGGGCAAGCGCACCAGCAGCCACTGGAGCAGACCCACCACCCAGGCCACCAGGGCGGCATAGCCCACGAAGGCGGCCACCCCCTCGCTCCATGTGCCACCGAAGACGAAGCCGAACACACGAGCCACGATCCCGTGCAGGCCTGCGGGTGCCTCGAGCCAGGGACGGCAGAGGGCCAGTTTCTGCACCCCGCCCATGCAGGCCAGGGCGGTGGTGGCCAGGATCGCGGTCAGACCGCAGAACAGGGTGAGGCTCCAGCGCCAGAGGCGCAGGGTGAGGGGCAGGGCGCGCCAGGGGGGCAGATCGGCCAGTTCCTCATTGAGATCAACCCAGAACCACAGGGCTCCGGCCACCACCAGGGGAGCGAGCACCAGCAGCAGATAGCCCACCGGCCGGCGGTCGGTGAGCAGCAGCAGGGCGATCAGCAGCAGGCTCGACACCTTCCAGTAGATGGCCAGAAGCCGCAGCAGGGCACGCTCGCGGCGCATCGAGCTCCACACCAGCAGCACCAGGGGGAGGCCGATGGCAAACACCAGACCGAGGCGCACATCGAGCCAGACGGCGGAGCGATAGAGCAGGGGGCTGGACAGCGGATCCGGCACAGACGCTCGCTTCGGACAGGCGCCATTATCCGTGCCCCCCGGGGCCTAGGGTCCGCCCATGGCAGGCTTTCGTCCCTTTTCCTGGCTGCCCCGCCGGGCGCGCGCGGCGTCCGACCAGCCCTGGTGCCGCTCAGCCCTGGCCAGGGATGCGTCCCTCGAGGGAGCGGTGGACCGGCTGGTGCAGCAGCTCGGCGGCTGCGGCCCCGCCGACCTGGCCCTGGTCTTCGCCTCCAGCAGCTACGCCAGCGATCTGCCGCGGCTGCTGCCGCTGCTGCAGGCCCGGCTGCAGGCCCGCCACTGGCTGGGCTGCGTGGGTGGCGGGGTGGTGGGCACCGATCCCGATGGGTCGCCCCACGAGCTGGAGGCCGAGGCGGCCCTCTCGCTGACGCTGCTGCGCCTGCCTGGGGCCGATCTCCATCCCTTCGCCCTCGACACCGCCGACCTGCCGGATCTCGATGGCCCCGCCGAGCCCTGGCTCGAGCGGGTCGGGGCGGCCCCGGCGGCGGGCCAGTCCCTGCTGCTGCTGATCGACCCCGGCTGCGGCGCCATGCAGGATCTGATCAGCGGTCTGGACTACGCCTACCCCGCGGCCCCCAAGATCGGCGGCATCGCCGGTCAGCACAGCGCCAGCCACGGCTCGCTGCTCCACGGCTCCCAGGTGGTGGGCGGAGCGGTGGGCTGCCTGATCGGCGGCGCCTGGCGGCTCGATCCCGTGGTGGCCCAGGGCTGCCGGCCGATCGGGCCGGTCTACGAGGTGGAGCGAGCCCAACGCAATGTGGTGCTGCAGATCAGCCGCGACGCCCAGCGCAACAGCCCGGTGGAAGCGCTGCAGGCGATCCTCACCGACCTCAGCCCGGCGGAGCGCGAACAGGTGAAGCACTCCCTGTTCCTGGGGGTGGCCCGCAGCAGTTTCAGCCTGGCGGGCGCCGAAGACCCCCCGGCCTTCCTGGTGCGCAACCTGATCGGCGTCGATCCCCGCACCGGTGCGGTGGCGGTGGGGGAACGGATCCGTGTGGGGCAGAAGGTGCAGTTCCAGCTGCGTGATGGCGCCGCCTCCCGGGAGGAATCCCGCCAGCTGCTGCGCCGCCAGGCCCGGCGCCAGGCCGATCCCCTCGCGGCCCTGCTGTTCGCCTGCCTGGGCCGGGGCCAGGGGCTCTATGGGGAGGTCGACGGCGACGTGACCCTCTGCCGGGAGGCCTTCCCGTCCGTGCCGATCGCCGGCGTGTTCTGCAACGGCGAGATCGGCCCGGTGGGGGGCCAGGCCACCCACCTGCACGGCTACACCGCCAGCTGGGGATTCCTGGTGCCCGCCAGCGCGCCAGCGGGCCCTGGCGGCGTGCCGGGGGCCGGCGACGATCCGGCCGGTCCCGGGCGATCCGATGCCGACGGCGGGGACCGGCGCTGAGATGGTCCGTCAGCATGTCAATCCCCTGAGCCGCTTCTACCAGCAGCCCAGGCCCCTGCCGCCGCTGGAGGAGCTGTTCGCCGATCCCGGCCTGCCCCTTCACCTCGACATCGGCTCCGCCCGCGGCCGCTTCCTGCTGGCCCTCGCACCGCTGCAGCCGGAGCGCAACCACCTGGGCGTGGAGATCCGCCGCCCGCTGGTGGATCTGGCGGAACAGGACCGGATCACCGCAGGCCTGGAGAACCTGCGCTTCCTGTTCCGCAACGCCAACGTCAGCCTCGGCGACTGGCTGCGCTCCCTGCCCGGGGAGCGGCTGGCCCTGGTCACCATCCAGTTCCCCGACCCCTGGTTCAAGACCAAGCACCACAAGCGCCGGGTGCTGCAACCGGAGCTGGTGGGGGCCCTGGCCGCCGCCCTGGCCCCCGGTCGGGAGCTGTTCCTGCAGAGCGACGTCGCTGCGGTGATCGAGCCGATGGTGGCCCTGGTGGAAGCCAGCGGCTGCTTCGAGCGACCGGCCGCCGATCCCCGCCCCTGGCGGGGCGACAATCCGCTGCCGCTGCCTACCGAACGGGAGCGCCACGTGCTGGCCCAGGGCCTGCCGGTGTACCGGGTGCTGTACAGACGCAACGACGCGCCGGTTCCCACACCGGCCGAACTGGAGGCCCTGGCCCGGGCCGCCGATAATCCGGGCGACGGCTCCGACCCGGCCGTCGCGCCGCTCTCCTCCCCGCCCTGATGGTGCCCGCCGCCCCCAGCAGCCCGCCCGTGCCCCTGCTCCTGCGCTGGCAGGGCCTGCTGGCCGATGGCCCCACCGGCGTGCTCGGACGCCATCTGCCCCTGGTGGCCGGCTGGGTGCTCTGCGCCCTGCTGGCGGGCCTGCCCCTGGTGACCCGCTCCGGGCTCAGCCTGCTGATCGCCGCCTGCGGGCTGCTGTGGGTGGTCTGGGCCCTGCGCACGCCCCCCGGACGGATCGGGACGATCAACGGCTGGCTGCTGGTGGTGCTCGGCGTGGCCGTGCTGGCCACCGGCTTCTCGCCGGTGCCGGTGGCCGCCTTCAAAGGGCTGCTCAAGCTGGTGAGCTATCTGGGGGTCTATGCGCTGATGCGCCAGTTGCTGGCGGTCTCGCCGTTCTGGTGGGATCGGCTGGTGGGCGCCCTGCTGGCCGGCCAGCTGCTGACGTCGGTGATCGGCATCCGCCAGCTCTATGACAGCGCCAACGCCCTGGCCCGCTGGTCCGATGCCAACTCGGTGGCCCGGGGTACCGTGCGGATCTACAGCACCCTCGAGAACCCCAACCTGCTGGGCGGATTCCTGCTGCCGATCCTGCCCCTGGCGCTGGTGGCGGTGCTCCGCTGGAAGGAACCGGCGCGGCGCCTGTTCGCCCTCAGCGCCTTCGTGGTCGGCGTGATCGCCCTGGTGTTCACCTACAGCCGCGGCGCCTGGATGGGCATGGTGGCGTCCCTGGCGGTGCTGGGGCTGCTGCTGGCCCTGCGGGCCACCCGTCACTGGCCGCCCCTGTGGCGGCGCCTGATGCCGCTGGCCCTGCTGGTCGGCGCCAGCCTGGCGCTGGTGGTGCTGGTCAGCCAGGTGGAGGCTCTTCAGGTGCGGCTGATGAGCCTGTTCGTCGGGCGGGAGGACAGCTCCAACAACTTCCGCATGACCGTCTGGAGCTCGGTGCTGGAGATGATCCAGGACCGCCCCTGGCTGGGCATCGGCCCGGGCAACACCGCCTTCAACCTGATCTATCCGCTGTACCAGGAACCCAAGTTCAACGCCCTGAGCGCCTACTCCATTCCGCTCGAGTGGCTGGTCGAGGCGGGTGTACCGGGCCTGGTCGCCGGCGCTGGCCTGTTCCTGGCCGCTGTGCGGACGGGCCTGGCGCGGCGGTTCGGCGAGGGGCCGCTGGTGCTGCCCGGCCTGGCTGCCGTGGCGGCGTTCGCGGGCCTGGCGATCCAGGGCCTCACCGACACCATCTTCTTCCGGCCCGAGGTGCAGCTGGTGGCCTTCCTCAGCCTGGCGACCCTGGCGGCCGGAGCCAGCCCCGCCAGCTCCGGCGCCGACGCCACTGCCCCCGCCGTTGCTTCCGCCAACGATGGCTGAACCCGGGCTGCTGGCCGGCTTCGATGCCGGGCAGACCCACACCACCTGCCGCCTGGCCCGGGTGGGGGATGGACAGGTGCTCGCCGAGGGTGAGGGGCCGGGTGTGTGCCACCTCGCCGCGCCGGATGGGGAGCAACGCTTCCGCCAGGCCCTGCGAGGGGCCCTGGCCGCGGCCATCGACAGGCTGCCGGGGGGCGGGGCCGACGCGCGCCTGCGGGCGGCGGCGGTCGGCGCCAGCGGCATCGAACAGGGCTCGGCGGTGCAGGAGCGGGGGCAGGTGCTGGCGGCCCAGGCCCTGGGCCTGCCGCCGCAGCGCCTCTGGGTGAGCGGCGACGAACGCACCGCTCTGCACGGCGCCTTTCCGGACGGCGCCGGCATCGTGGTGATCAGCGGCACCGGCACGATCGCCGTGGGCCGCAACGCCGCTGGCCAGGAGCACCGCTGCGGCGGCTGGGGCTGGCTTCTGGATGGGGCCGGTGCGGCGATGGACATCGGCCGTGACGGCCTCGCCCTGAGCCTGCGCATGGCCGATGGCCGCCGACCCGACAGTCCGCTGCGACCCGCTCTCTGGCAGGCCCTGGGGCTGGAGGCTGACACCCCGGACGCGGCCCAGCGGATCAAGGCCCTGGTGGTGACGCCGGCGTTCGGCCCCGCCGGCTTCGCCCGGCTGGCGCCGGTGGTGCAGCGGCTGGCCAGCGCCGGTGACCGGGACGCGAGCCGGATCCTGCAGCGCTCAGCCGAAGCCCTGACGGAGATGGTGGCCGGAGTCGCCGCGGCCCTGGGCCTCGAGGCGCCGGCGGTCTGCCCGATGGGCGGCGCTCTCGAGCATCTGGAGGGGCTGCGCCGCGGTTTGGCCACCGGCCTGGCGGCGGCGCTGCCCGGGGCTCAGCTGCAGAGCGCCCGGGGGGATGCCTGCGCCGGTGCCCTGCATCTGGCCGCGCGCCTGGCGGGCGGCGCCACTGGCTGAGCGCGCAATGGATTCAGGCCCGCAGACGCCCTGGGCTGCGTCTGGGCAGCGCCACGGGCCCCAGGATCCCGGCACAGGGGGCCGCCGGCGGAGGCCCCGGGGAACCAGGGTTCAGGGATTGTTCAGGCAGCGATCGGCCGTGGCCGCCAGGGAGCTGGACCAGTGCTCCACCTGCTCGGCCTCGGCCGCCTCCACCATGACCCGCAGCAAGGGCTCGGTACCGCTGGCCCGCACCAGCACCCGGCCGCGGCCGGCCATCGCCGCCTCGGCGCCCTCCACGGCCTGGCGCAGGGGATCGCAGGACTCCCAGCCGACGCGGCGCTGGCGATCCGGGACGGTGACATTGACCAGCTTCTGGGGCCAGGGAGTGAAGCTGCCATCCATCCAATCGGCCAGGGTGCCGGCTCCGGAACGGATCAGGGTGGCCACCTGCAGGGCGGTGAGCAGACCATCACCGCTCATGCCATGGCGTGCCGACAGGATGTGGCCCGACTGCTCACCGCCCAGCCCCGCCCCGGTGGCCTCCATAGCCGCGTGCACGTGCTGGTCACCGACGGGGGTGCGCTCCAGAATCCCGCCCTGCTCCTGCCAGGCCCGCTCGAAGCCGAGGTTGGACATGACCGTGGCCACGATCCGATCGCCCGGGAGCTCGCCGGCCCGACGCAGTGCCGACCCCCAGAGGAACAGGATCTGGTCGCCATCCACGATCCGGCCGCGGCCATCGACGGCCAGCATCCGGTCGGCGTCACCGTCGAAGGCGAAGCCCATCTCCGCCCCGCGCTCAAGCACAGCCCGCCGCAGAACCTCCAGGTGGGTGCTGCCGCAGTTCTGGTTGATCCGGGTGCCATCGGGGCTGCCGTGCAGCACGGTCACCTCGGCCCCGAGGCGGCGGAACACGGCCTCGCCGCAGGCCGTCGCCGATCCATGGCACAGATCGAGGACCACCGGGCAGCCATCGAGGCGGAGGCCGCCAGTGCTGTCCACCAGCCCATCGGCATAGACCGCCACCAGGTCGGCGCGCTGATGGGCGGTCCCGCCGCCATCGAGGCCGGTAGCCTCGAACCCGGCAGAGGCGGGGCGACCGGACAGGCCGGCCTCGATCGCCTCCTGCTCCCGGCGGCCGAGCTTGGCGCCGCAGGGCCCGAACACCTTGATGCCGTTGTCGTGGGGCGGGTTGTGGCTGGCCGAGACCATCAGCCCGCCGGCGGCCGCGCAGCGGCGGATGGTGCCGGGCACGGCGGGGGTGGGGCAGAGACCCAGCTGCCAGACCTCGCGACCGGCCGCGGTCAGACCGGCGGTCAGGGCCGCCACGAGCATCGGGCCACTGCTGCGGGAATCGGTGCCGATCACCACCGGACCCTCGGCCGGCAGCACCCGTCCGCACCAATAGCCCACCTGCAGCGCCAGGGCGGGCGTGATCGTGCTGCCGACACGGCCGCGGATGCCATCGGTGCCGAAGCTGGCTCCGGCCGGACCCTGGAGGGTTCCGAGCGGGTGGGACTCCAGCGGCGCCATGCCCTCAGCGCAAAGGTGTCTCAGGCTACGCGGCCCCAACCCGGCCCCGTCCCACGCCTGGCCGCCCCAGCCCCGCCCGACGCGGCCGACCGCGGCTGCGCGGAGCGCTCAACGCCAGCGGCGGGGGAACCAGCGCCAGCGGAGCAGCTCCAGCACGGTGAGCAGCAGCAGAGCACCCACGACCCAGCCTGGCAGCCACTGGAAGGGCGGCCAGGGCCGCAGCGCCACCGCCAGACCGGCGAGGGCCGCGGTGATGCAGGCCCGCCGCCGCTGCGATGCCCCGGGCAGATCGCGCAGCTGGGGAGGCAGCCAGGTGAGCAGCGACCCGACCGACGGCAGCGAGGGGGGACGGAGCGGACGCAGCGGAACCGGGGCGGGACGGTGTCCAGAATGCCTGCACAGCCGCCCATGCCGCCTTGGCCCGTCTGCCGATCCTGCTGGCTGTGTCGTGCCTGGGCACGGGAGCCGCCGTCCTGCTGGGTCGCTCCCTGCTGCTGGCGCGCCCGCCGCTCACCCCCGCCAGCGGCAGCGCCACGCTGGAGCGGATCCGGCGCTGGGACCCCGATCCGGGCCGCCGCCGGGAAGCGGCGCTGCTGCTGCACAGCGCCGCCGGCACCGGGGCGGGTGGGGCCGAGGGCAGCCGCGCCAGCCGGCGCGCCCTGCTGCGCAACCAGGGCTGGGGGCCGGATCCGCTGGCGGGAGTGGTGCTCAAGCTCGATGGCCTCGACGCCCAGGCCCTGGACAGGCCACAGGACGCCGAGGCCCTGTGGCGGCAGGTGCTGCGGCGCTTCCCCGATGCCCCCGCCTCCGCCGACGCCCTTTATTTCCTGGGCCGCCAGCAGCCCGAACAGCGCCGGCAGCTGCTGAACCGCTGGCCGGCCCATCCCGCCGCCCTGGCCGCGGCCCTCGAGGCCGGGCCGGGCCCGCAGGAGCGGCTGCAGGGGGCCCTGCACCTCGCCCGCTGGGGCGCCCGCTGGCCCGGCGCTGAAGCGATGCTCCGCCAGGCCTGCCTCCCCGCCGCCAAGGGGTCGGCGTCAGGAGCGGCGATGGCCGCCGCCGACGCCGACCAACGGGCCGTGCTGGCCGGAGCCCTCGGGGAACTGGGTGATGGGCGCGCCGGCCTGGCCTGCCTGGCCGGCGGCAGCGGCGGCACTCCGGACCCTTCGCGGCTGAGCCCTGCCGGGAGCCTGTCTCTTGCCCGCGCCCTGCTGCGCGGGGACGATGGGCAACCGCAGCAGGCCGAGTCCCTGCTCGCCGGCCTGGCACGCCGATGGCCGAAGAGCCCGGAGGCGGAGGACGCCGTGCGGCTGCTGGCCCAGCAGGAGGGCCCCACCGCCGCGGCGGCCCTGGCCGGCCTGCCGGCGGTCTGGCGCGACAGCGCACCGGTGCAGGCGCGGCTGGCCCTCGCCAACGGCGATGGGGCCCGCGCCGCCGAGGTGCTGCAGCGCTGGCCCGACGACCCCGCCAGCTGGGACCTGCAGTGGGAGCTGGCCCGAGGGCTTCTGCTGGCGGACCGCTGGCAGGACGCCGAGGCGGTGCTGAGCCGGCTGGAGGCCGACCGGCTACCGCCGGCCCTGGCCGCCCGATCGCGGTTCTGGCTGGGCTACAGCCAGCGCCAGCTGGGCCAGGACGAGCAGGCCACCGCCACCTGGCGCGAACTGCGGCTGCACCATCCCGGCGGCTACTACGGCTGGCGGGCCGCGGTTCAGCTGGGCGAGGGAGACCTGCGGCTGACGGCCTCCGGCTCCAACGACCAGGAGGCGCCGGCGGTCGCCTGGGAGCCCCTGGCAAGCGGCGATGCGCAACTCGATCGCCTCTGGCGCCTGGGCCTGAGCACCGAGGCCTGGGAAGTCTGGCGACAGCGGCGGGGCAGCCAGCCCCCGCGCGCGAGCGGCGATCTGCTGGTGGAAGGCCGGCTGCGCCAGGGCGTGGGAGACGACTGGACCGGCCTGGGCCAGCTCGAACAGGCCGCCCTGCGGCTGCCGCCGGACCAGTGCGCCCGGCTGCCGATGCTGGAGCGCAGCCTGCATCCCCACCGCTACCTCGAGGCCTTCGCGCCGGTGGCCCGCCAGCAGGATCTGGCCCTGCCGCTGCTGCTGGGAGTGGCCAAACAGGAATCGCGCTTCACCCCGGCCGTGCACTCGGTGGCCGGAGCCGTAGGCCTGCTGCAGCTGATGCCGGCCACCGCCTCCGAGCTGGCGGGAAAACCGCTCAGCACGGCCGAACTGGAGACCCCGGCCCGCAATGCGGAACTGGGAGGGCGGTACCTGCGCGGGCTGCTGACCCAGTGGAAGGGAAATCCGCTGCCGGCGGTGGCCAGCTACAACGCCGGTCCGGGGGCTGTGCAGGGCTGGATCGGGCCCAGGCTGACCGCGGCACCGGAACTGTGGGTGGAGGCAATTCCCTTCCCGGAGACCCGCCTTTACGTCAAAAAGGTGCTGGGCAATGCCTGGAGCTACCAGGAGCTGGATGTCTCCCCCAGCTGCTGAAGCCGCTAGCCCAGCCCGGGAAGGGGGACGCCGGAGCTGATCAGCCTGCCAAGGCTCAGACCGCCGAGCACCACCACCGACAGCAGCAGGGTCATCAGCAGCGGCGGAGGCACCACGCGGATGCGCACCAGGTCGAGGTGGGCCAGCATCACCGCGGAGCCGAGGATCAGCACGCTGGCGAGCACCGCCAGATGCAGCAGGTACAGCCCGCTGATCGTGACCAGCAGCAGCGTGACCACCAGGCTGATCACCCGACTCGTGGACATCAGCGACGAGAGCTGATTCAGCAGCTCCAGCGGCATCGTGCAGACGGCCACCACCACCAGGGCCTGCAGGCACTCGATCGACCAGATCAGTTCACGGAAGCCCCCCAGCTCCGCCGCCGCCTCGGTGAGGGAGTGGGCCCAGTGGAAGCCCATGTAGGTGCTCACCAGCACCAGGAGCAGCAGCATCGGTGCCTGGAGGGGAACCAGCAGCATCCGCAGCAGGGAGCGCATCGGCATCTCAGTCGGGGTCGAGCACCAGGGAAATCGCCTCCAGCGGGCAGCTGGGGATGCATTGCTCGCAGACCAGGCAGCGGGGTGCCTCGAACCGCAGCCTGGCCGATCCGGGGTCAAAGCGCAGCGCTTCGCTCGGACAGACGCTGGAGCAGATGCCGCAGTCGACGCAGCGGAGGGGATCGATGCCGATCTCACCGGGCGCCCGCCGCAGGGTCAGCCCTTCCTGCTCAAGCCAGACCTCGGCGGCATCGAGCTCATCGATATCACCCGACAGCTCCACCACCATCGTGCCGCTCTGGTTGGGAGCGATCTGGGCCCGCAGGATCTTGGCGGCGATATCGAAGTCCACAGCCAGCCGGTAGGTGATCGGCTGATGGACCGCCTCGCGGGGGAAGTGGAGGGTGAGGCGGCGTTTCACGGCACCGCGGCCAGTAGCTGGAACCTAGCAACGCTGAGGACCGGAACCGGTAGCGGATGCGCCCCGGCCGGCGGCGGTTCTGTCTCCGCCTGCACAGCCGTCACCGTCGCCCTGCGGCAACTGGCAAAGTGCGATCTGCACCAACCGTTGCCGCGATGACCTCCCCTGCTCCCACCGAACCGCTGGGCCGCCGGGAGCGGATGCTGCTGGCGGGCCTGGCCGCCGCCCTGGCGGTGCTGCTGTTCTGGCTGCGGGGCGGGCTGCACCCGGAGGCCCCCCTCGAGGAGCTGGCCCGCCGCTCCCCTGACCTCACCATCGCCCTGGCCAACGGCAAGCCAACGCTGGTGGAGTTCTATGCCGACTGGTGCGAGGCCTGCCGGGCCATGGCCCCGGCGATGGCGGCGATCGAGCGCGAGCACCGCGACGCGCTGGATGTGGTGCTTCTGAATGTGGACAACCCGCGCTGGCAGCCGCAGCTGGAGCAGTACGGCGTCAACGGCATCCCCCAGCTCGAGTTCTTCGATGCCAGCGGCCGGGATCTCGGCCGGTCCCTGGGAGCTCGTCGGCCGGCGGAACTGGAGGCTCTGACCGCGGCCGTGCTGGCCGGCGGCCCCCTGCCCCAGCTGGCCGGGGTCGGCGCCCTGAGCGACCTGGCCGAGGCTCCGGCTGCAGCGGCACCCGTCGACGCTGCAGGGGTGGGAGCCAGGGCCACGCCATCCACCCCGATCGGTCCCCGCAGCCACGGCTGATCCGACCGCGCCGGCGGGGCCGCCAGCCCTCAGACTGGGCGGGCGTTCCGCCGCCACCGAATGGATCCCCGCTTCCGTGTCGAGCTGATCGCCGCCACGCCGAATCCCCAGCAGTGCATCTACGCCGGGATGCACCAGGATTACAGCGAGGGCTTCGTGGCCGATGATCGGCCCGAGTGGCCGGACGAGGCGCGGGCGGGCGAGATCTGCGTGAAGCGGCTGCTGGCCGGAGAGCGCGGCCATTACGGACCGTTGGAGCATGCCCAGATCGTGCTGAATGTGGGCTGGTTTCCGCACTCGGTGATGCAGCAGGCCCGCACCCATCGGGTAGGCGTGAGCTTTGATGTGCAGTCGATGCGCTACACCGGCGACCGCATCCGCCGGGCGGCGAACGGCGAGCTGGAGCTGGAGGAGGTGTTCTACCTGCGGCCGGTCGGCAGCTACAGCGACCGCCAGGGCAAAAAATACACCTACGACGCAGCGCAGCGGGCCCTGGACCTGGAGCTCTGCCGCCGGGCTGCGGAGCGCTACCGCGACCTGCTGGATGCCGGCTTCGCCGAGGAACACGCCCGCGGCATCCTGCCGTTCGATTACCGCCAGCACTTCCTGGTCAGCTTCAGCCTGCGGGCCTTCCTGCACTTCCTTGATCTGCGGGCCAAGCTGGATGCCCAGGAGGAGATCCGGGCCCTCTGCGACCTGATGTGGCCGCATCTGCAGACCTGGGCCCCGGAGATCGCGGGCTGGTACGAGAAGAGCCGGCTGCATCGGGCCCGCCTGGCCCCCTGAATCCTCCGGCTGCCGCCCGGTGGCGGCCGCTGACCCCAAGCCCCGGCCGGAGGGGTGCCCTCTGCCCCACCGGCGCCAGCTCGGCAACAAGCTCCTGCTGCGCCTCAGGCTCAGCCAGAGCCACCGCCGAAGCCACGGGCGACGCTGGAACCGCAGCCACCCGAGCTCAGCCAGGCCCGGAGGGGCTGTCCAGGCGCGGGCGCCCAGAGCAGGCCGGGGCGGTACCACCGGCCGACGGCAACAGCTATAGCGACGGCAACGGAAACGCCGACGATCAGACCTTGGCCAGGGTCACCCGTTCGGGCTGATTCTGATATTTCCCGGCGCGATCCTGATAGGTGGTCTCGCAGGGATCACCCTCGAAGAACAGCAGCTGGCAGATTCCCTCCCCGGCATAGATGCGGCAGTCCGCCCCGGAGGAATTGCTGAACTCCAGGGTGAGATGGCCCTCCCAGCTCGCTTCCGCCGGCGTGGTGTTGACGATGATGCCGAGCCGGGCATAGGTGCTCTTACCCAGACAGATGACGGTGATCGTCGGGGGGACCCGCAGCTTCTCCAGTGCCACCCCCAGGCCGTAGGAATGGGCCGGCAGGATGAAGTACTCGCCGTCCTCGTCGTGGTGCAGCGGCGCCGGCTCGAGGTTGGCCGGATTGAACCGCTTGGGGTTCATCACCGTGCCGGGCACGTGGCGGAAGATCAGGAACTCCTTCGGCGAGAGGCGCAGGTCGTAGCCGTAGGAGGAGCAGCCGAAACTGAGCACGGCGCCGCTGCGGGCCTCGGGATCGAGATGGCGGACCAGGGTGGCCTGGAAAGGCTCGATCATGCCGGCGGCAGCCTGCTCGTTGATCCAGCGGTCGTTCTTGAGCATCGGAGATCGGGCAGGCCGCGCTGGTGGGGAGGCTATCCGGGCTGCGTCCGCGGCCCATGGCACCGGGGCGCTGCGATGCGGAGCCAGGGACGCTTCAGGCGCCGCGGCGGAGTTCGGTCACCTGATCGGCCATCGCCATCAGGGCCGGCGGCATGGCCGGACCAGTGAGAATCACATCGAGATGGGCGGGGCGTCGCTCGAGCGTCTCGATCACATCCTGGGCCGCCACGTAGCCGAGCTCAACCGCCAGGCCCAGCTCATCGAGGACCATCAGGTCGACATCTCCGCCCAGCAGGCGCTCGCGGCTGAAGGCCCAGACCGCGGCGACCGCCTCCAGCGGATCGGCACCAGCGGCGCCATCGGCAGCTGGGGCAGCCACAGGGCCGTCAAGGCAGAGGGGCAGATCGGGACGCAACCACTGGAGGCGGCCGCACAGGGAGAGGATTCCCGCTGGTCCCTGGGCCACCCCACCCCTGAGGAACTGGCTCACCAGCACACGGCTGCCCAGGCCGGCACTGCGCAGGGCCTGGCTGAAGACCGTGGCGAAGCTGCCGCGGAAGGGGGCGGTGTGGATCTGCAGCAGCCCCTCCGGTTCCGGCACGAGGCGCAGGGGCGGCACCACCCGCAGCGGATCGCTCGGGTGCCGACCGGCTGCGGCGGGCTGGGGATGGACAAGGCTGGCGGTCATGCACCCCTGGCGATGAGACGAAGACAGACCATCACCGCCCGCCCATGCGCAGCACGGACGGGCAGCGCGAACAGACGGCGGTGGCGCCCTGGCGGGCGACTGCGATGGCGGATGGCCCGGCGGCGGTGCCGGCGGGTGCCTTTGAACCGAATGTAGCGGCATCCCCCGGCGCTGCACACCATCCCTGGTGGCAAACAGACGTACCAGTGGAGATCTACCGTGGAGCCTACGGGTTCTGGAACGTGATCTCCAACGCCGATGGCCCCATCCCCGGCAACGACAACCGCCAGACCGATGGCCAGACCGATGGCCGGGCCGATGGCCGGGCCGACGACGCCCTGCGGCCGGTTGCGTTCAGCTGGGATCCGATGGGCTTCGCCCTGGCCTCGGTCACCGTGCACAGCGGGCGGACACGGGTGCTCTGCAGCGTCTGCGTGGAGGAGGAGGTGCCACGCTGGCGCCGGGGCGGGGGCCAGGGCTGGCTCAGCGCCGAGTACCGGCTGCTGCCCGCTTCCACCCCCGAGCGCCAGCGCCGCGAGCTGCTGACCCTCTCGGGCCGGACCCAGGAGATCCAGCGGCTGATCGGCCGCAGCCTGCGGGCCTCGCTCGATCTGGAGGCGCTGGGGGAGCGCACCCTGCTAGTGGACTGCGACGTACTGCAGGCCGACGCCGGCACGCGCACCGCCGCGATCAGCGGGGCCTGGGTAGCCCTGGCCGCCGCCCTCGAGCGCCTGGGCGAGCGAGGCCTGTGGTCGGCCACCCCCCTGCGGCGGCAGGTGGCAGCGGTGTCGGTGGGGCTGGTGGACGGACGGGCCCTGCTCGACCTGGATTACAGCGAGGACAGCCGGGCCAGCGTCGATCTCAATGTGGTCGGCGACGAGGCGGAGAACCTGCTCGAGATCCAGGGCACCGCCGAGGGGGCTCCGTTCTCGCGCGGGCAGCTCACGCAGATGCTCGACCTGGCGGCCGGCGGCCTACGGCAGCTGCGCCAGGCCCAGATCACAGCCCTGGCGGCGGAGGCGGCGGCACGGCAGGCCCGACAAACCGTGTGATCCGCTACAAGAGCAGCCAGGGCTGATTTGTAACTTCCGAACACCTTGCACCGCCTGAATGGTCGGCGCCACTCGCGGATTCAGCCGTTTCGCCAACCCTCCGACGGGCGCCCAGCCCGGGGGAGGTCCCGGTGGGAGCGGTCCTCAGGCGACCCAGACCCTGCTGGAGGTGATCCGCGGTCTGGCGGGCAGCAGCTCCGAGACGATCGAACGGGGCAAGACGATCTTCTTCCCGGGTGATCCCGCCGAACGGGTCTATCTGCTGCGGCGCGGCGCCGTCCGTCTATCGCGGGTCTATGAATCCGGCGAAGAGATCACCGTGGCGCTGCTGCGGGAGAACAGCCTGTTCGGGGTGCTGTCGCTGCTCACCGGCCAGCGGTCCGATCGCTTCTACCACGCCATCGCCTTCACCCGCGTGGAGATGGTGACCGCCCCGGCCACATCGGTGCGGCGTGCGATCGAGCAGGACGCCAGCGTGGGACTGCTGCTGCTGCAGGGACTCTCCTCCCGCATCCTGCAGACCGAAACGATGATCGAGACCCTCACCCACCGCGACATGAGTTCCCGGCTGGTGAGCTTCCTGCTGGTGCTCTGCCGCGACTTCGGCGTGCCCGGCAGCGAGGGCATCACGATCGACCTGCGGCTCTCCCATCAGGCGATCGCCGAGGCGATCGGATCCACCCGGGTCACGATCACCCGCCTGCTCGGCGATCTGCGCAACGACGGCCTGGTGCAGATCGATCGCAAGAAGATCACCGTCTTCGACCCGATCGCCCTGGCCAAGCGCTTCAGCTGATTGAGGATCCACCCCGGCCGGTGATACTGGGACACCCCTGGAGCCGCGCGTGTCCGGCTGGCTGCTGATCCTGGCGCTGCTGGTCCTGGGGGGCGTGCTGTCCACCCTGGGCGACCGACTCGGCAGCCGCGTGGGCAAGGCCCGCCTGACCCTGTTCAACCTGCGGCCCCGCAAGACGGCGGTGGTGATCACGGCCCTGACCGGCGCCCTGATCAGCGCCATCTCCCTCGGCCTGATGCTGCTGGTCAGCGAGCGCCTGCGGGTCGGTCTGTTCGAACTCGACCAGATCCAGGCCCGCCTGCGCGACAGCCGCCAGGCCCTGCAGCGCAACCGCCGCGAGCTGGAACGGAGCCGGGGCGAAGCGGCGCGGGCCGAACTGGGCCGCAGCCTGGCCCAGCGCAGCCGCCAGCAGGCGCTCGCCAGCCGCGATCAGGCCCTCGCCAGCAGCCGTCGGGCCCAGGCGGATCAACGGCGCTCCCAGGCGGGTCTGGCGGCTGCGGAGCAGCGGGTGCGCAGCCTGCGCCAGGTTCTCGGTCCGCTCCAGAGCGAGCGGCAGCGGCTGGAGGCCGAGCGGACCCGGCTCAGCCGCGACGTCCGGGCCCGGGACAGCGAGATCCGGCGCACCGAAGCCGAGCTTCAGAAGGTGCGCCAGCGGATCGCCGCCGGCGAGAAGGAGCTGAAGGAGCTCGAGACCAACGTGATCGCTCTGCGCCGCGGCGATGTGGTGATCGCCAGCGGCCAGCCCCTGGCCTCGGCCAAGGTACGCCTGCGGCAGCCGGGCCAGGCCCGGGACGTGATCGATGCGCTGCTGCAGCAGGCCAATCTGGCCAGCTTCCGGCTGCTGCTGCCCCAGCAGCGGCCGGATCGCCAGATCCTGCTGGTGCCCCGCAGCGACATCGAGCGGCTGGAGCAACTGATCCGCAAACCCGGCACCTGGGTGGTCAGCATCCGCTCGGCCAGCAACGTCCTGCGCGGCGAGCAGCGGGTTCTGGGCTTCCCGGATCTGCGGCCCAACCGCTCCGTCGCCCGCCGGGGGGATGTGCTGGCCCGCACCGCCCTGGAAGGCGATGAGCGACGGCCAGAGGAGGTGCGCAACCGGCTCAACCTGCTGCTGGCGGCCGCCTTCGCCCGGGCCCAGCGCCAGGGGACCCTGACGGACGGCCTCCAGTTCGACGTGACGGCCTTCAACGAGCTGGGCCGCCGCCTCAGTGAGCGCCCCCCGGGCGTGACTGCCCCGCTGGAGGCGGTGGTGCTGCGGGATGCCGAGACGCCGGATCCGATCCTGGTCGAACTGCGGTGGAGCGGCAGTCCCGCCCCGCCGACAGCCCCGCCCCGTCAGCCATGAGTTCCGGCGCGGTGGCGGCCCTCGATCCCGGCCGCAACAAGTGCGGTCTGGTTCTCAGCGACCCGGCGCGCCAGCGGATCGTGGCAGCGGCCGTGGCCACCCCGGAACACACCGAGGAGCTGCTGGAGCGCTGGCTGGCGGATGGCCTGGCGGCGCTGGTGCTGGGCAATGGGACCGGCTCCGGGCCCTGGCGGCAGCGGCTGGACTCCAGGCTGTCGGTGGAGCTGGTGGATGAACGGGGCACCACCCTGGCGGCCCGGCAGCGGTACTGGCAGCTGGAGCCCCCCCGGGGCTGGCGGCGCCTGCTGCCAAAGGGTCTGCTGCTGCCGCCCCGGGACTTCGACGATGTGGTGGCCCAGCTCCTGCTGGAGCGCTGGCTGGGGCATCCGCTGCAACGGAGCTGCGGGCAGCCGGCTCAGAAGCTGGCGCGCACGGTGAACGAGTAATCGCCGCCGGGCTCGAGCTCGTAGTCGGCCCGCAACAGGAACCGCAGCAGGGCGTCCTGGATCAGGGCCCGTCCCAGGGAAGGCTCCACGCTCAGTTCACCCCGGTCGAAGGCCCACTGGAAATGCCAGTGGAAGCCGCCGGCACTGACCTCACCTTCGAGCAGGCAGGGCCGGAAACTGCGGCGCAGCACCCGCAGCTGGGCGGTGGTGGCGGGCAGGCGGGACAAGGAGGAGCGACGGACTGGGGGAACGATCGATCGGATCAGGGGGTGGGCACGGCGGCACGGAACCCGTTCAGACGCTGGGCCGCACGATCGAGACCCTGGCGGCGGATCAGGTCGATGCCGATCAGCACCTCGTCCAGCATGGCTTCGACCACGGGCATGTCCTCACTCGAGAAGCGACCGAGAACATGGGAGACGGTGCGGGCCCGCCGCTCGGCCGGCTCGTCAGCCGGTGCGCCGATGCCGATGCGCAGGCGGGCGAACTGCTGGGTTCCCAGGTGCTGGATGGTGCTGCGCAGGCCGTTGTGGCCCCCGGCACTTCCGGAGGCGCGCAGCCGTAGGCGGCCCAGGGGCAGATCCATGTCATCGACAAGGATCAGCAGCTGATCGGGGCTGAGGCGGAACCAGTCGAGGGCGGCGCGGATCGAGCGCCCGCTCTCGTTCATGTAGGTCTGGGGCATCAGCAGCCGCAGGCGCCCGGAACCGAAGCCCAGCTCGGCGAGCTCCGCCTGCAGGCGTGACTGGGATCGAAAACTGACACCCTCACGCCGAGCCAGGCGCTCCAGGGCCATGAAGCCGACGTTGTGGCGCGTGTTGACGTAGCGCGAACCGGGATTGCCCAGGCCGACCAGGAGCTGGAGGTCCAAGGATGGAGCGCTCAGGCCTGCTGGCCGCCGCCGGCGGCAGCCTCGACCGTGGTCTCCGCCGCAGCGTCGGCAGAGGTGGGGAGCGACTGGACCGTGACGGTGGTGTCCGCCGGAGGGGACAGGGTCTCGGCCGTCAGAACGGGAGCATCGGAACCGTCGATGCCGACTGGAGCGGAAGACTGCTCGGCCTCGCCGTCAACGGCGATGGCCGAGCGGAACTCTCGCTCAAACTCCTGGGAGGCGGACTGAAAACCGCGCAGGGTGCGGCCGAGGGTCTTGCCGAGCTCAGGAAGACGTTTCGGACCGAAGACAAGCAGACCGATGACGGCGATGACCGCCATCTCGGGAAGGCCGATTCCGAAGACGTTCATGAAGGAAAAGGGATGAGGCTCAGCCGACGCCGTTCCAGTTGACGTTGATGCCCTCAAGCAGCAGCGACTTGTTGTACAGCTGCAGGATCACCAGCAGGAAGACCAGGAACAGCAGCATGAAGATGCCCATCACGGGCGTGGTTCCCCAGCCGGGAACCACCTTGCCGTACTCGGAGTTCAGCGGGCGCAGGATGTCTCCCAGGCGGGTGCGTTGGGCCATGGCGGCTCGGACGGGAACGGCAACAGGGTGGCTGTCCGGATCAGAAGCCCGATCTGGAGAGCGCGCTGGCTACTGTAAGCGCCTGATCCGCTTTGCCGGGGCAGCCTGTCGAGACTTGTCACCTGGCAGGTCCTGCGGCTGTGCGGCCGGCGGCTACGCACCGCGGCCCTCCCGGCGCCGCTCCGATTCCCCGTCCTCACTGCCGCGCCCGATGGACCCCGCCTCCACCTCCCCCGCCCTCTCCGTGGCCATCACGGTGCTGGTGGTGCTGCTGGCCCTCACCGGCTTCGGCGTCTACACGGCCTTCGGGCCGCCGTCGAAGAGCCTCACCGATCCCTTCGACGACCACGACGACTGAGCCATCCCAGGGGGCTGTTCCATGGCGCGGCCCCGACGCCTGGACGGTTGCGACCACGGAGGGACCAGCACCCGGTGGAAGATCGGACCACCGATCCATCGGTCGCCGTTGACTAAGTCGCGCTGCGCCCGGCGGGCTCCAACCGCCAAAAGCCCAGCTCCCACGGGTTGAGAAACAGTTCATCAGAGGCCGCCTGCCGCAACGGCCCGCCGAGTCCATCCAGGCGTGCCACCACCCGCCAGAGCGGCCCGGGATGCCAGCGGCGGCGGCAGGGACCGAGGTTCTGCAACGCCAGCTCGATGGCCCCCGGCGCCGCGGCCCCGCTGCCGGCGGCCCCGACCCCGGTGGCCGGGCGGATCGCCACCGCCTCGAGATCCTCCGCCAGGGCCGGCAGCAGGCTCTGCGGCGGCACCGCGCCGGAATGGGGGCGGCACCAGAGCGGTTCCCGGAAGCGTCGGGCCTGCCGCGGCACCGCCCCCCGCCGCCAGCCACCAGGCACCGGCATCAGGGCCAGGCGCTGACGCTGGTGGCCGTTGTCTGCTCCGGGATCCGGCCAGGTGGGTCCCCGCAGCAGCGAGACCCCCAGGCGCTGCTGGTCGCCGGACACCCCCTGGGGACCATCGAGCAGCACCGCCAGGCCTTCGCCGGGGGGACCCGAGACGGAGGCGATCCAGCTGACCGCCGCCACCTCCCAGCGGCTGCGTTCCCGCGGCAGCCGGGCCAGCCCGGGCCGCTCGATCACGCCCCCGCTGGTGTCGGCGGCCCAGCGATCCGCGGGCTGGGCCAGGGGCAGCTCCAGACGCAGCAGCTCATGGCGCTGGCGCCAGTCGATGCTGAGCACCAGCTCCAGCCAGGGGCTGCCGGCCAGCAGGCGGCCGTCCAGCCGCAGCGGACTGGAGCCGCAGCGGCCCCGCCAAAGGAAGCGGCAGCAGAGGGGGCCCCGTTCCAGCCAGCGGGGGCTGCCGTGCCAGCGCCAGGGCAGGGGATGGTCGCGATGGTCCGCCGCCAGATCCCAGGCATCCCAGAACTCGCCGCGATCGCCCCAGCGTTGCCAGGCCAGGGGGCCGGCCAGGGTCTCCGGACCGCCGGGGGCGCGCAGGCCCTCGACGCCCGCCGGGCCGATCACCGCCTCGATTAGGCCATTGGCCAGCTGCCAGCGCCCATCCGCCCCGGCGGTCAGGGTGACGGCGCCCAACGGGTCCGCCGGGAAGGCCTCGCCGGGGCCGCCGGCGGCGGGATCGGGGCTGTGACGCAACGGCAGCACACCGACCCCGTCGATGCCGGGCAGCTGGATCCACTGGCCACCGCCCGGGGCGGGCTGGCCCAGCAGGGCGACCGGCCCGGCCGGCCCCTCCCAGATCCACTGGCCGGCGGGCAGCCGCACCGTGCGCACGGCGGGCGGCAGGGGCTGCAACTGAACGGCCCACCAGGGGACGCCGCCCTGCAGAGGCCGGGCCGCATCCGGGGCGGCGGGCGCCTGGCCGCAGGCCAGCAGGGCGGCGTCGCGCAGGCGGCTGCTGCGGCGACGGGCGGCGTTCCACAGCGGCCCGGCCTGCTCGAACACCTCGGGGATGGAGGTGCCCGGCAGGATGTCGTGGAACTGCTGGAACAGCAGGGTGCGCCAGTCTTCGGCCAGGGCGGCCGTCGCAGCGCCACCATCCCCCAGCCCAATCGTCGCCCCGTCCCGCCCGCTGGCCCCGGCCCCCGGCGCAGCCCCCAAGGCCACCCGCGCCGGGTCCAGCGCCGGGACCCCCAGCAGGGCGAAGGCGGTCTCCGCTTCACGCAGCAGCCGCTCGAGACTGCGGTTGTGGCGCTTCTGGTCGGGCCGGGTGGTGGCACAGCCGCGATGCAGCTCCAGATAAAGCTCGTCGCGCCACACGGGCAGACCGGCAGCCTGGGGTTCCAGCTCCGCCAGAAACTCCCGCACGGTGCCATGGCGCTGGGGTGCCGCCTCCGGCCTGGCGTTCCACAGCTCCAGCTGCTCGAGCATCTCCGCGCTGGGCCCGCCGCCGTGGTCGCCCACCCCCGGCAGCCAGAGGGCATCCGCCCAGCCGGTGGCTCGCTGCCAGTCCAGGCGATGGCATTCGATCGCCAGCGGATCCCCGTCGGTGCCGATCGGGGCACTCATCAGGGCCAGCACCTCGGCCCCGCAGCGGCTGCGCCAGCGGAACAGCCGGTGGGGGAACGGGTTATCGGCGTTCCAGAACAGCTTGTGGGTGCAGAACCAGCGCACGCCGGTGGCGGCGGCCACCGCCGGCAGGCCGGCGGCGAAACCGAAGCTGTCCGGCAGCCAGGCCAGATGGTGGCTCCACTCCGGGAAGCGCCGGCGACTGTCCAGCTGCCCCTCCTGGAACTGGCGCAGCAGCGAGGCGGTGGCCACCAGCACGGCGTCGGTCTCCACCCAGGGACCGTTGAGCGGTTCCCAGCGTCCGGCCTGCATCGCTGCCCGCACCCGGGCATACAGGGCCGGCCGGTGGCGTTCCAGCCAGGCATAGAGGGCGGGGGTGGAATGGCCGAAGCGCAGCGCCGGGAAGCGCTCCATCAGGTCCAGCACCGAATCGAAGGTGCGCACGGCCGCTTGCCAGGTGTCGGCGACGGGCCAGAGCCAGGCCAGGTCGAGATGGGCGTGGCTGGTGAGGTGCAGGCGCCCGCCACCCGGGGCCTGGGGGGGCAGCCCGTGCGAGCGGCGCAGCTCCGCCAGGGCCTCCAGGGGGGCCTGCAGGAGCCCGTGGGGGTCGGCCGGGTCGAGCGGCTCGAGCTCCAGCCGGCTGTGGATCAGGGCGCCGTCATCGTGGAGGGGACTGCGCAGACGCAGATCCAGATCCAGGGGTTCCCCCTGCCACCAGGTCTCCGGCAGGGGCCAGCGACAGGCCGTGTCGAACAGGTCGCCCCGCACCACCGCCGCGCCATCGACCGCAAGCTCGGCCTGATCGGCCCACCAGCGCAGCACCAGTCGGGCCACCGCCACCCCAGGCCCGAGGTGGCGCCACGCATCCGGCCGGGCAAGGCGCAGGCGCAGATGGCACCAGCCCCCGCCGCGGGGCCAGACGATCAGGCCACGCCCAATCCAGTCCGGCCGATGAACCGGTCCCCAGGGATGGGTCAGGGCCTGACCCTGGCGGCCGGACGGCAACCGGGTCAGCCACAGGGGCTGGAGATCCAGGGGGGCAGGTCCGGCCGGCGGCGACGGTGAAGCAAACGTTTCAATCCGGGTCTGTTCTCCCACCTCAGGGCCCTCGGACATCGGGTTTGGCCATCCATGACCCATAGGATGGGTCGGTTGCCGCAGGGTCGATCAGGCCCCCACCGGCGCCTGTCACTCCCTGTCACCCGCCGGACAGCCCATGCTTGCCCTCAAGATCTCGGTTTACTCCGTCGTCTTCTTCTTCATCGGGATCTTCGTGTTCGGCTTCCTGGCCAGCGACCCGAGCCGTACCCCCAGCCGAAAGGACCTCGAGGAGTGACCCCGACGGTCGCGCTCCGCCAGCGATTCCACCGGCCGTTCCCACCTCACCTCGGACAAGCCGCCGTGGGATCATCCAACCGTCTTCGCCTGCCTCCGGGCTGTCTTCGGTGCTCCAGATCCGGCTCGCACCCCTGACCAGCCCGCGACCGCAGGTCATCGGCCTGCTCGGTGTCCTCGGCTTCAGTGCACTGCTGCTGGGCGCCGGTCCTGCAGCCCGAGCCGCCAACACCCAATCTGAGATCAACTCCACCTCGGAGCCTCTGCCGCTTTCGCCGCGCCTGGCGGCGGCACTGGCCCCGATCGAGACCGGTTCCGTCGGTACTGGTCCCGCCAGTTCCGGCCCCGTCGTGGCCACCCCGGAGCGCTCACCGGCTCCCACCATTGCCGCGGCCGGACGCGTGCGGGAGATCACCCCGGCAACCCGGTTCTCCCCGGCGCCGCAGCCCGCCCCTTCGGCAACGCCTCTGCGGAGCAGGCCCTCCGCACTTCCGCTCGGTCCGGCCGGACGCCCGGCCGCCGCCGCCCGGCCGGCACCGGTGCCCGCCTGGACCGGCCGGACCCTTGCGCCGATCACCCTGGCCGAGGCGATGGCGTTTCCGGCTCCGTCGCCGGCGCCAACCCTGGCGGAGGATGCCACCCCAGCACCGACGGTGCCGGTGCCGGAAAAGGCCCTGCCGCCGAGCACCAGCCCCCCGCTCGAGCTGGAGCTCACCGCCAACAACCAGAGCTTTGACGGCCAGCGCCAGCGCTTCGTGGCCATCGGCCAGGCCATGGCAAGCCTGGCGGGAGGCCGGTTGCTGGCCGATCGCATCGAGTTCGACACCGAAACCCGCACCCTGCTGGCCATCGGCAGCGTGCGGTTCCAGCGGGGCCAGCAATATCTGCAGGCCAGCCTGATGCGCTACAGCCTGCCGGAGGGCACCGGTGAGATGCAGGACGTGTACGGCGTCATTGACCTCGATGGCAGCGCCCAGGACTTCGATCTGGAGACCACGCCCTCGGTGCCGCTGCCATCTCCGGAACCGCTGGGCTGCACCCCGGCCATCCCGCCCGTTCCCGACTGGCAGCCCTACCCCTGGGCCGCCACGGTCTGGGGCGGTCAGATGTTCCACTCCGATTTCGGCCAGACCTTCTCCTTCAAGGGGGTGTTCCGGCCGGAGACCATGCTCGGGGCCGGCGTGATGCGGCGCCTGATCAAGGCCGGTCCGTTCGCCCTCGACCTCGACATCAACACCTTCGGGCACTGGGCCTCGGCCCAGAAGGGCTCCAAGTACGTGGGGCCCTACAGCGCCACGGAGGTCAAGAGCCTCTCCACCGACAGCCAGAGCTTTGCCGAGTTCACGGTCGGCTTCATGCTGCGGGCCTGGCTGCAGCCCTGGCTGAGCCTGGGGTTCGAGGAAGGGGTCAGCCTCACCACCAGCATCAGCGAGTACGAGGACACCTATCGCGAGCGCTCCTCTCGCTTCCTGAACTATCTGGCCTTCGAGGTGGAGGCGCTGTTCACGCCGGAGTGGTCGGCGGTGGGGCGGATCCACCACCGTTCCGGTGCCTTCGGCACCTACAACGGCGTGCGCGAGGGCAGCAACGCCTACCTGCTCGGTCTGCGCTACCGCTACGGCAGCGACCGCCCTGGCCGCCCGTCGCCCATCCTTCCGCCCGCTCAGGGCTGTCCCGGGGCGCTTCCGCCCGGCAGCGACGGGCCCGAGGGGCTGGCCGAGCAGCTGGAGATGGTGACCCTGGGTCCCAACCGCCCCGCGGGGATGGCTGGTGGCAGCGCCACCACCAGCACCGCACCCACCGGCGCCGCAGCGAGCAGCCCCACAGCCGGCGACGCCACGGACAGCCGCACGGATGCGACCCCAGCGACCAGGCCAGGCGGCAACCTCTGGAGCCGAGCGCGGGAACAGGAACGCCTGAGGCGGGAGGCCATCAGTGGCATCGACCAGCACGTGCGGGATCTGATCTTCGTCCGCAGCCTGGTGGCCGAGCGGCGCTACGGCTTCCCCAGCCAGCTCAACACTCCCGACGACGCCAACCAGTTCGGTCAGGTCCGGCCGCCGCAGCTCGCCGATCTCACCACCAAGAGCAACCGCCAGCTGCTGCAGGGCTCGATCAGCCGCTGGCGGATCCAGGCCCGGCGCCTACGCATCACCCCCACCACCCTCGCCGGCGATCGGGTGGCCTTCACCAACGATCCCTTCACCCCGGCCCAGTCGTGGGTGGATTCCGAGAACGTGGTCGCCACCCTGACACCAAACGGCGAGACGGTGATCAAGGCCGACAGCAACAGGCTGCTGCTGGAGGACCGCCTGCCGATTCCGGTGCGGCGCCAGACCGTGATCAAGAAACAGGAGGAGGTGGAGAACCGTTGGGTGCTGAGCGTCGACAAGACGGATCGCGACGGCCTCTACGGGGGCTACGACATCCCGATCCGCTTCGGCCGCAGCGGTGAGCTGGTGCTGCAGCCCCAGTTCATGATCCAGCGCGCCTACAACGGCACCACTGACAGCTACCCGCCGCCAGGGGCCTCCGCTGGCGATTCGCCCGAGACCCAGGACATCACCACCGGCGATCTGTTCGGCCTGGAGGCCAAGCTGAAGACGCCGCTGGCGGGCTTCGACGCTGACGCCACGCTGCAGATCTCGACCTTCGATCCGGCGAACTTCGACAACGGCACCCGCACCTGGGGTGACCTGAGCCGCAACGTGACTCTGCCACTGGTGGGAGAAAGCACCCTGAGGCTGTTCGGGGCCTACCGCTATCGGGTCTGGAACGGCTCCCTCGGCGAGGAGAACGTCTACAGCGCCTATGGGGCCGCCCTGGAGGACACCGGTGTATTCCCCAACTGGGGGCAGCTGCAGAGCAACTACCTCTGGCGGGTGGCGATGGGCAATTACCAGGCCAACGCCTTCGACAGCACCCGCCTCAGCGACCTCTGGCGCACCAACGCCTTCGGCTCGATCAACGCCAGCCTGCCGCTCTGGACCGGCAAACCGGCCCCGCTCACGGCCAGCCAGGCCTACGCCAACACGGCGGTACCGGTCGTGCCGGGGCTGATGCTCAACGCCAACGTGATCGGCAGTCTCGCCTACTACGGCGACGGCCGCAATCAGAACACAATCAGCCTCTCGGGCGGCCCCACACTCACCCTGGGCCACTTCGTCAAACCCTTCCTCGACTTCACCCGCTTCACCATCACCGGCAGCGCCACCCTGCGCCAGGGCGTCAGCCCGCTCAGCTTCGACCGCGCCGTCGATCTGGGCACCGTCGGCATCGGCCTGACCCAGCAGATCATCGGTCCGGTGGTGTTCAACGGCGGCATCGGCTTCAACGTCGATCCCGGCTCGCCCTACTACGGCGACATCACCGCCTCCTATGTGGAACTGCGCTGGCAGCGCCGCTCCTACGAGATCGGCATCTTCTACAGCCCCTACGACGGCCTCGGGGGGGTGCGCGTGAAGCTCAACGACTTCAACTTCTCCGGCACCGGCGTGCCCTTCGTGCCGTACCACCCCAGCCAGCAAGCCACCAATCCCTTGTTCTGAGGGCTCCGGTTCTGAGGGCTCCGGTCTGACGGATCTGCCCTGAGGGATCCGGGCCAGCGCGATTCAGGTGGGGCCGGATCCGCTCCCTGGGCTGGGGCGGCCTCGAGCGCTGCCGGCTCAGGTGGTGGCGAAATCGCGCAGGTAGGGCAGGCGCGCCGCCGTGGCCCTGAGGGCAGCGTCCTGGCCGACCAGCTGGGAGGTGCCATCCCACTGGCCGCTGACCAGCATCTGCTGCGGCCCGGGCTCCAGGCGCACGGGCCAGCGGTTGGCGCCCACGAATTCGCTCTCGAGCTCCACCTCCAGGGCCTCGAGATCGAGCAGCAGCTCAGCACCGGGGTCGGCGGCGATCGCCTGCTGCATTTCAGCCACATGGGCGGGATCGGCGCTGAGGCAGGGGATGCCCAGAACCAGGCAGTTGCCGAAGAAGATCTCGGCGAAGCTCTCACCGATCACGGCCCGGATCCCCCAGCGCATCAGCGCCTGGGGGGCATGCTCACGGCTGGAGCCGCAGCCGAAGTTGCTGTTCACCACCAGCACCGAGGCACCGCGGTGCTCGTCGCGATCGAAGGGATGGGCCCCGCCCAGCTCAGCGCGGTCATCGGCGAAGGCGCCGGCGGCAAGCCCATCGAAGGTGACGCACTTGAGGAAGCGGGCCGGAATGATCCGATCGGTATCGATGTCGGCGCCGACCAGGGGAATGGCCCGACCGCGGTGGCTGGGGATGGGACCGGAGGGGAAGGGGTGGCTGCTCATCGGACGGCGAATCAGACGGGAGATCAGGCGGTGGCGGCGGATTCGGCGGCGAGGAGGCTGCGCACATCGGTGACGGCGCCGTTGATGGCGGCCGCGGCCACCATCGCCGGGCTCATCAGCAGGGTGCGGCCGCTGGCGGACCCCTGGCGCCCCTTGAAGTTGCGGTTGCTGGAGCTGGCGCTGATCTGCCGGCCCTCGAGCCGGTCGGGGTTCATGGCCAGGCACATCGAACAGCCCGGTTCGCGCCACTCGAAACCGGCGGCGCGGAACACCGCATCGAGCCCTTCGGCCTCGGCGGCGGCGGCCACCTGCTCGCTGCCGGGCACCACGAAGGCCTTGATCCCCGAGGCCACCGTGCGGCCGCGGGCCACTGCCGCTGCGGCCCGCAGATCGCTGAGGCGACCGTTGGTGCAGCTGCCGATGAAGCAGACATCCACCGGGGTGCCGGCGATCGGGGAACCGGGCTGGAGATCCATGTAGCGGTAGGCCTCCTCGGCGAGGGGACGCTCCTGGGGATCGAGCTGATCGGGAGACGGTACGCGCTCATCCACACCGATGCCCTGACCGGGGGTGATGCCCCAGGTGATGGTGGGCGCGATGGCGGTGGCATCGAAGACCACCTCGTCGTCGAACACGGCATCGGGGCCGCTGGCCAGGGACGACCACCAGGTCACCGCCCGCTCCCAGGCGTCACCGCTGGGGGCGCAGGGCCGGCCGCGCAGGTAGGCGAAGGTGGTGGCGTCGGGGTTGCAGTAGCCGACCCGGGCCCCGCCCTCGATCGCCATGTTGCAGACGGTCATCCGCTCCTCCATCGAGAGGGCGTCGATCGCCGGACCGGCGAACTCGTAGGCATACCCCACACCACCCTTGACGCCCAGGCTGCGGATCACGTGCAGCACCAGGTCCTTGGCGTAGACCCCCGGCTGCAGGCGCCCGTCCACCCGGATGCGACGCACCTTCAGCTTGCCCATCGCCAGGCTCTGGCTGGCCAGCACATCGCGCACCTGGCTGGTGCCGATGCCGAAGGCGATCGCACCGAAGGCGCCGTGGGTGGAGGTGTGGGAATCGCCGCAGGCGACGGTCATGCCGGGCTGGGTGAGGCCCAGCTCCGGGGCGATCACGTGCACGATGCCCTGGCGGCCGCTGCCGATGCCGTGGAGCATGATGCCGTTCTCGGCGCAGTTGGCCTCGAGGGTGGCCAGCATCTCCTCGGCCAGCGGGTCGGCGAAGGGGCGCGCCTGGGAGGTGGTGGGCACGATGTGATCCACCGTGGCCACCGTGCGCTCGGGATGGCGCACCGACAGCCCGAGATCGCGCAGGGCAGCGAAGGCCTGGGGGCTGGTGACCTCGTGGATCAGGTGAAGACCGATGAACAGCTGGGTCGAGCCGCCGGGCAGCTCTCCCACCCGGTGCAGATCCCAGACCTTGTCGTAAAGGGTGCCGGCGCTCACGGGAAACCCGTCGGGACAGAGGGGCCACCCTAGGTGGCCAGGGGCAGTCCACCCTGCAGCGGCCCCTCAGACGCCGGTGGGGGCGGCGTTGACGACATGGCGGGGCTGCCCGGCCAGCAGCGCCTCGACGTTGGCGGCGGTGGCCTCGATCAGCCGGGCCCGGGCCTCGCGGGCCGCCCAGGCGATGTGGGGGGTGATCAGGCAGTTGGGGGCCTGCAGGAGCGGGTTGTCGGGCGTGGGGGGCTCGACGCAGAGCACATCGAGGCCGGCGCCGCCGATCCGGCCGCTGTGGAGAGCCGCGGCCAGATCGGCTTCGTTCACCAGAGGACCGCGGGCGGTGTTGATCAGCAGGGCGCCGGGCTTCATCCTCGCGAGACGGGCGGCGTTGATCAGGCCGCGGCTGGCGGGGGTGAGGGGGCAGTGAAGGCTGACGACGTCACTGCTCGCCAGCAGCGCGTCGAGGGCGGCAGCGTCGGCGGCACGGCCATGGAAGCGGACCTCCATGCCGAAGGCTTCGGCGATGCGGCCGACGGCCCGGCCGATCCGGCCCGGCCCGACCACGGCCAGCCGGCGACCGGCCAGCTCCATCAGGGTGCCGTCCCAGAAGCAGAAATCGGGGCAGCGGGTCCAGCGGCCCTGGCGCACCGCCTCGGCGTGGTGGCCGGTGCGGTTGGTGAGCTCCAGCAGCAGGGCGAACACCGCCTGGGCCACGGCGGCGGTGCCGTACTCGGGCACGTTGCACACCGGCAGCCCCCGGGCCCGGGCCGCGGCACCGTCCACCACGTCGTGGCCTGTGGCGAGCACGGCGATGCCGCGCAGCGCGGGGGCGGAGGCGATCGCCTCCGCATCCAGCCGGCACTTGTTGGTGATCACCACATCGGCCCCGGCGATCCGCTCGGCCAGATGCCCGGCCGGCGTGCGGGCGTGGACGGTGAGGTCACCGAGCCGCTCGAGGGGCTCCCAGGACAGGTCGCCGGGATTGGTGGTGGCGCCATCGAGAACCACCAGGCGCGGCCGGAGCGGAGGGGTCCCAGCGGTGGAAGAGCGCGTGGCGGATCGAGCAGTGGGCCCGCCAGCCGGCGGGGCCATGGGCGGTGCGGCAGGGGTGACGGCGGCAGACCCCGGCGCGGACGACCCGGGAGCGGAGAGGGACACGGCGGCGCTCAGGCCTGGGGCTGGATCGTGGGAGCCACCGGCTCCCGGCGGAACAGACCGTCGAGGTAGTGGCGGGCCACCGCCCGGTCCTGGGAGCCCTGCTGGAACAGGAACCCAGCCAGCGCAGCCTGCATCAGCCGGTACTGGTCCCACTGGGGATGGCGACTGACGAAGTCCCGCATCGCGTCGTAGAGGTCCTCGGGGAACTGGTTCTCGATGCTGACGGTGCGGGGGGCGTGGTCAGGGATCTTGCTCATGCGGCCTTCGGCTTCGGACGAGTCCATGACGCCACGGAACAGGGGCCCGCGTCAAAGCGCCCCAGACGACCCGAGACAAGCAAGTCGCAATCTGCGATTTCAGTGGTGGCAGCCTGTTTCGCCACCCATGCGGCAGCGGACGGAGGGCGGCTGGGCCGGCAAGGAGGCAGTCAAGGGGGAAAGGGCTTTTCCACGGCCTGACGGGGACCGGAGAGCCCTGCCGGTGGGTCTAACGCTGCGCCTTGTGGAAAAACCCCGCCAAAACCGGGGAAAAAGATGAAGACCCGGGGAAAACGCGATCGCTCAGCATTCGTGATCGGTTGAGCCTGGAGCGCGAAAGAATTCCGATCGGAGCCTCAGCCGTCGAGCAGGGCGAGCCGCAGGCGGTTCAGCGCTTCCCCGGCGCTGAGGGTCTGAATCCAGCGGCGATCCCGCGTCGATCCGAAGCGCACCCCCTCGCTGCGGGAGCCCTGCGGGCCCGCCACCGCCAGGTGCACCAGACCCACCGGCTTGCCGGGACTGCCGCCGCCGGGGCCAGCGATGCCGGTGATGGCCACGCCCCAGTCGGCGCCCGTGCTGCGGCGAACTCCCTCGGCCATTGCGATCGCCACCGGATCACTCACGGCGCCGTGCTGCTCCAGTAGCTCCGGGTGCACCGCCAGCAGGCCCTGCTTGACGGCGTTGGCGTAGGCGATCACCCCGCCGAGAAACACATCCGAGGCGCCCGGCACCGCCGCCAGGGCCGCCCCGAGACCGCCGCCGGTGCAGCTCTCGGCGACCGCCAGGGTCTGGCCGCGGGAGCGAAGCAGCGCCAGCACCACCGACGCCAGGCTGTCGTCATCGGCCCCGAAGCAACGGTCGCCGCCACGGCGGAGCAGATCGGCCTCCACCGGCGCCAGCAGGGCGGAGGCGGAGGCGGGATCCTCCGCCCGGGCGGTGATCCGCAGGGTCACCTCGCCGGCACCGGCATAGGGGGCCACGGTGGGGTTGGTGGCCTCGAGCCAGTCGGCCATCTCCTCCGCCAGGCTCGACTCGGCCACCCCCCAGAAGCGCAGGGTGCGACTGGCGAACACCCCCTGCGACAACCCGGCCTGCCGCAGCCAGTCGGCGGCGGTGGCGTGCCACATCGCCTTCATCTCACTCGGGACACCCGGGAAGGTGAGCAGGGTGAAGCCCGGCCGCACGGCCGGATCCCGCCCCTCGGGATCGGGGGTCCAGATCAGGCCCGGAGCGGTGCCAGTGGGGTTGGGCAGCACCGACGCGCCCCGCGGCAACAGAGCCTGGCGGCGGTTGCTGGCGGCGATGGGCCGCCCCCGGGCGCCCAGCCGCGCCTCGATCGCGGCCCACACCTCCGGGCGCTCCTGCAGCGGGGCACCGAAGGCGGCGGCGATCGCCTCGGTGGTGATGTCGTCGGGGGTGGGGCCGAGCCCACCGGTGGTGATCAGCACCCGGCAGCGGCCCGCCGCCTCCCTGATCGCGGCGATCAGACGCTCGCGGTTGTCACCCACCACCCCCTGCCGGTGGTGGGGAATGCCCAGAGCGGCCAGCTGCTCCGCCAGCCAGCGGGCATTGCCGTTGAGGATCGATCCAAGCAGCAGCTCGGTGCCCACGCACAGAACCTCGGCGTCCGCCGGCGCCGCACCCGAGGGGTTGTCGGGGGTGGAAGTCACCCGGCCTCCTGATTCATCGAGCGCCGCGACGCCACCACCACGCCGATCAGGATCGCGGTGGCCAGGGCCAGCCAGAGGAAGCGCAGCTCGGCATTGGCCACCACCAGCGCCAGCGCCGCCAGCCACTGGGTGAAGGCGTAGATCAGCACCACGGTGCGGCGATGGCTGAAACCAGCGCGCAACAGGCGGTGGTGCAGATGACGGCGATCGGGATAGAAGGGGGAACGCCCCTCGCGCAGCCGGCCCAGGATCACCGTGGACATGTCGGCCAGGGGCAGGGAGAGGATCAGCAGGGGCAGCAGCAGGCTGACGCTGGTGAGCCCCTTGGCCGGACCGACAATGCTGATCGCCGCCAGGGCGAAGCCGAGGAAATAGGATCCGCCGTCGCCCATGAAGATCAGGGCGGGGTTGAAGTTGTGGCGCAGGAATCCCAGGCAGGCCCCCGCCAGGGCCGCGGCCAGCAGGCCAGCGGCGGGCTGGGAGAGGCTGAAGCTCACCGACAGCAGCCCCACGGCCGCGATCCCGCCGACGCCGGCGGCCAGGCCATCGAGACCGTCGAGCCAGTTGATCGCGTTGGTGATGCCGACCAGCCAGATCACGGTGGCCAGCTGACTGAGCGGTTCCGGCAGCACCAGGCTGGGATCACCGCCCAGCAGGCCGAAGGGCAACTCGATCGTGCCGATGCGCACGCCCTGATGCCAGACGGCCATCGCCACCAGCACCTGACCCGCCAGCCGCGGCAGCGGCGGCAGGGCGAACAGATCGTCCGCCAGACCGATCACGAAATAACAGAGGGCCCCCGCCAGCGTGGTCCAGATCAGCTGGTCCTTGTCAGCCGGCAGGTCGGCGAACCCCCCCAGTTTCCAGGTGAGCGTGAGGGCGAGGCTGAAGCCCGCCACCATGCCGATCCCGCCGAGCCGCACCATCGGCCGGGTGTGCTGCTTGCGCGGGTCGGGGGCATCCACCAGCCCCCAGCGCAGACCGGCGCGCCGCACCACCGGCACGATCACCGCCGTGAGCAGGGACGCCGTGACCAGGGTGAGCAGGGCCGCCGCGTTGGGGCTGTAGGCGAGGTTCACGGGCGGGGGGCCTGGAGACGGCGGGCCTCGGGGTCAGATTACGGAGAAACGGCGAGGGTCAGACAGGCTGCAGCTGCCGATCGCCGGCATAGAGCGGGAAGCGCTGACAGAGGGCGGCGACCCGCTCACGGCAGCGGCGTTCGATCGCCGCGTCCTCGGGATGGAGCAGCCGGTCGGCGATCACATCCCCCACCTCGCGGAAGGCGTCCGCATCGAAGCCGCGGGTGGTGCAGGCGGCGGTGCCGAGTCGCAGGCCGCTGGTCACGAACGGCGACTGGGGATCGAAGGGAACGGTGTTCTTGTTGGCGGTGATGTTCACCTCGCTCACCAGGGCGTCGGCCACCTTGCCGGTCATGCCGATGCCGCGCAGGTCGAGCAGCACCAGGTGGTTGTCGGTGCCGCCGCTGACCACGGCGATGCCCCGCTCCTGCAGGCGGGCCGCCAGGGCCTGGGCGTTGGCCACGACCTGCTGGCTGTAGGCGCGGAAGGAGGGCTGGAGCGCCTCTCCGAAGGCCACGGCCTTGGCGGCGATCACGTGCTCGAGCGGGCCGCCCTGGCTGCCGGGGAACACGGCCTTGTCGAACTGCCGGCCGAACTCGGCATCACGGCACAGGATCAGACCGCCGCGGGGCCCCCGCAGGGTCTTGTGGGTGGTGGTGGTGACCACATCGCAGACGGGCACCGGGCTGGGATGCACACCGGCGGCCACCAGGCCGGCGATGTGGGCCATGTCGGCGAGCAGATAGGCGCCCACCTCATCGGCGATGGCGCGGAATGCCTGGAAGTCGATCGTGCGCGGATAGGCGGAGTAACCGCAGACGATCAGCTTCGGCCGGTGCTCAAGGGCGAGCTGGCGGATGCTCTCGAAGTTGAGCTGCTGGGTCTCGGGGTCGACGCCGTACTGGACGACCTTGAACCACTTGCCGCTCACATTCACGGGGGAGCCGTGGGTGAGGTGGCCGCCATGGCTGAGATCCAGGCCCATGATCGTGTCGCCGGGCTGGAGCAGGGCCAGGAACACGGCGAAATTGGCCTGGGCGCCGCTGTGGGGCTGCACATTGGCCCAGGCGGCCCCGAACAGCTCCTTGGCCCGCTCGATCGCCAGCTCCTCGATGGCATCCACGTGCTCGCAACCGCCGTAGTAGCGCTTGTGGGGCAGACCTTCGGCGTACTTGTTGGTGAGCACCGATCCCTGGGCCTCCATCACCGCCCGGGAGGCGAAGTTTTCGGAGGCGATCAGCTCCAGGTGGCTCTGCTGACGCTCGAGCTCCTTGCCGATCAGGGCCGCGATGGCCGGATCACGGCTGGCGAGGGGAGCGTCGATGGGAGCCTCCATGGGGAGCGTTGCGGGACTGGACCGATCGTAAGCAAACGGGCCGCAACGGCTCGTGGCCAACAAAAAAGGCCCCTTGCGGAGCCTTGCAAACGCGCCTGGAGAGATTCGAACTCCCGACCCTCTGATCCGTAGTCAGATGCTCTAATCCGCTGAGCTACAAGCGCATGAACCGGCCGATGACGGGAACCGAAACAGGAAGCCTGTGACGGCGCGCCTCTCGACTTCGCCATTCTCACCGCACGGGGGGCCCTTCCGTCAACCACCGCTCAGCCGGCCGAAGGGACGGCGATGATCGGAACCGACCCCGCGCGGACCCCCATGCCGATCCGTTGGTACGGCCCAGCCGATCCCACCGATCCCACTTACCGGCACTTCGCGCGGATCGTCAACGTCACCCTCCACGCCGCCCTGTTCGCGGCGATCAACAGCGGGCTGTGGGTGGTGCAGGGCATCCGCCACCCCTGGACCCACCTCGAGCGGCTCACCCTGGCCTGGCTGGTCGTGCTGGTGATCCATGGCAGCGTGGTGGTGCTGCTCCGCCCCCGGACCCAGTCTCCCCCCACGCCATGACCCTCGCCGCCCACGACCTCGAAGAGCTCAGCCGCTCCATCGCCGAAACCCTGTACATCGATGTCTCGGGGTGGCACCTCTATCTGGGCGATGCCCGGCTCGCTGGCACGCTGGCCGAAGAGTGTGCGGGTCGACTCGATCAGGGCGCCGGCGTGGCCGCCCGCCAGGCGCTGGAGGCGGTGCAGGTGACCATCGGGGGCGGCGCCACCCGCCTGCCGCTGGCGCGGCTGATCCCCGCCGGCCAGCTGCGCGATCTCGAGGAGTTGCTGGCCCCCTGGTGCTGAGGCCGGCAGCCGATAGGGTGTCCACCGTTGCACCGGGCCCGTGCTGATCATCGAGGTCACCAATGCCCGCGATGTGGTGCGCCAGAGGGTCGGGCGTCTGGGCGGCCGTCTGATCGGCAAGGTGGTGGATGCCGAGGCCCAGGTGGAGAAGGCCCTGATCCAGGAACTGGAGAACGCCTTCCGCGAATTCGGCATCGAAGCCCGCATCTTCTCGGTCGATGGGCCGGCGATGCTGGGGCGCTCCCACATCGAACTGCCCGTGCACGTGCGCGAGGAGCGCGAGATCCGGCTCTCCTGAGCCTGCCTGAGCCCGTGCAGAGCCGGAGAGTTCTGGGGTGGGATCAGGCCCGCCGGGGCAGCCGGCGACGCAGACCACCCAGCAGCTCCTGCACCTCGGGCACGCCCGCCATCGAAGCCACCAGGCCGTAGACCACGGTGCCTATCGCGCTCGCCAGGCCGCACTGCAGGAGCAGCCCGATCAGCCCGGCCGGCCAGCTCACGCGCTGCGCCAGAACCCAGGCCACCAGGGCTCCGAGCACCGCCGCCAGCAGCAGCAGCAGGGTGTCCCGTGCCCACAGGCGCAGCGGCAGGCCGCCGAGCCGGGCCTGCAGGGCGAGCAGCAGACCGACGGTGGTGATCAGGTTGACCGCGACCGTGGCAAGCACCAGGCCGGCGGCACCGGCATTCAGCATCGGCAGCTGCAGCCCCCAGGCCGGGGTCGGGCCGCCGGTGAAGGCCCAGCAGAACACGGCGTTCAGGCCGATCCCGGCAAGAGACCAGCGGAACGGGGTGTTGCCGTCGCCGAGGGCGTAGAAGACCCGCACCAGCACATCGCGGGCCAGATAGGCGGGCATGCCGAGGCCGTAGGCCATCAGCAGCTGACCCACCAGATCGGCCGCGCTGCGGTCGAAGGCGCCGCGCTGGTAGATCAGCGCCACGATCGGCACCGCCAGCGCCACCATCAGCGCCCCCAGGGGCAGCATGCTGGCACTGGAGAGCATCAGACCCTGACGGATGCGGGCGATCAGCTCGGGGCGGTCCTCCGGCGCCGTGAGCCGGGCGTAGACGGGCAGCAGCGGCACCAGCAGGGCGTTGGAGATCAGACCCAGGGGGGTCTGCACCAGCAGGTTGGCGTAACCCAGACCGGCCGCCGCCGCCGGCATCCCCGACGCGAAGAACAGGGACACGAAGACGTTGATCTGCAACATGCCCGAGGAGAGGGTCGCCGGACCCATCACGTTGAGCACCTCGCGCACGCCGGGATCGCGCCAGTCCCAGACCAGCTTCAGCTTGTTGAGCCCCTCCTTCGCCAGGGCCGGCAGCTGGATCAGCCACTGCAGAATCGCCCCGACCGTGGTGCTGGCGGCCAGCACGATGCCGCCGATCACCGCCGTGGACGGCTGGGTGATGGCGCTGCCCAGCTGCCACCAGAGCAGCCCGATGCCAGCGATGACCGCCACGCTGGAGAGCAGCGGGCTGACCGAGGGCAGCCAGAACACGTCGGCGGCGTTGAGGGCGCCGAAACCCAGGCCGATCAGACCGGCGAACAGGGCCATCGGCGCCATCCAGCGCAGCTGCAGCACGGCGATGCGATGCCGCTCGGCATCGAGCGCCGGACCGACCAGATCGATCAGCGGTCCGGCGAACAGCACCAGCAGCAGCGTGACCACGATCAGCGCGGCGCCGACGATCGTGTTGATCGCCGCCAGCACGTGCGCCCCCTCCTGCCGCGGCCGCCGCGCCAGCACGCTCACCATGGCGCTGTGAAACGGGCCGTTGATGCCGCCCAGCAGGATCAGCAGGAATCCCGGCAGCACGTAGGCGTAGTTGTAGGCGTCATAGGCGGCCCCGACCCCGAAGGCGGCGGCGATCACCTGCTGACGCACCAGACCCGCCACCTTGCTGAGGGCGGTGGCGACCGCCACGATCAGGGCGATGCGCCGCAGCGACCGGGCCGGGGTTGGGGGCTGCTGGGAGCTCAACTCGGGGGGCTGGGCCGGGGAGGGAGCCATCGGGCGCGACCTGGGGGCCAGCGGAACGCACGGCAGTATGGCCGCCGCCGCCGCCAGCGCCCCGTGAGCTCAGCCCCCACCCGCGCCGCCCACACCGCGCCGTTCACCGTGCTGCCGGCGGACGACAGCCTGGTGGAAGGGGTGCTGCAGCGGCGCTACAAGCGCTTCCTGGCGGATGTGGAACTGGCCGACGGCAGCGTCGTCACCGCCCACTGCCCCAACACCGGACCGATGACCGGCGTGCTGCATCCGGGGGGTCGGGTACGGCTGCGCCATAACCCATCGCCCAGCCGCAAGCTGGCCTGGACCTGGGAGCAGGCCGAGGTGCCCGGAGCGGCCGGCAACCCCGTGTGGGTGGGGGTCAACACCGCCCTGCCCAACCGGCTGGTGCGGGCCACGATCGAGGCCGGCTGCCTCGAGCCCTGGCTGGGCCCGATCGGCGCCATCCGGGCGGAGGTTCCCTACGGAGTCGGGCGGCGCAGCCGCATCGATCTGCTGCTCACCCCGACCGAGGCGGCGCCGGACCCGCGGCCGATCTGGCTGGAGGTCAAGAACACCACCTGGAGTGACGGCACCCTGGCGCTCTTCCCCGACACCCGCACCGAACGGGGCCAGAAGCATCTCGAGGAGCTGACCGCCCTGGTGCCCGAGGCCCGGGCGGTGCTGCTGCCCTGCCTGAGCCGGGGGGATGTGGACCGCTTCGCACCGGGAGACAGCGCCGATCCCCGCTACGGCGAGCTGTTCCGCGCCGCCCGGGCCGCGGGGGTGGAAGTGCTGCCCTGCCGCTACAGCTTCGACAGCGGCGCGGTGCAGTGGCTGGGGGTGGCGGAGGTGCTGGATCGCCAGACCACGACCGGCCGCCCATAGAGTTCGCGTCAGACCGCACTTGCCGCCGTGGATACCCGGGCCTTCAAGCGCTCCCTGCACCACTCGGAGCGCTACAACCGCCGCGGCTTCGGCCTGGGAGAGGAGGTGGCCGGCAGTCTGCAGACGGCCTATCAGAGCGATCTGATCGCCAGCCTGCGCACCAACGGCTATTCCCTGCGTGAGGGACGGCTGACCGTGCGGCTGGCCGAGGCCTTCGGTTTCTGCTGGGGCGTGGAGCGGGCCGTAGCCATGGCCTACGAGACCCGGCGCCACTATCCGAGCGAGCGGATCTGGATCACCAACGAAATCATCCACAACCCGTCGGTCAACGCCCATCTGCGCGAGATGGACGTCCGCTTCATCGCGGTCGAGGACGGCGTCAAGGACTTCTCGGAAGTGGCGGGGGGCGATGTGGTGATCCTGCCGGCCTTCGGCGCCACCGTGCAGGAGATGCAGCTGCTGAACGAGCGCGGTTGCCACATCGTCGACACCACCTGCCCCTGGGTCTCCAAGGTGTGGAACACCGTGGAGAAACACAAGAAGCACGCCTTCACCTCGATCATCCACGGCAAGGTGAAGCACGAGGAGACGCTGGCCACCAGCTCGTTCGCCGGCACCTATCTGGTGGTGCTCGATCTGGCCGAAGCCCAGATGGTCTGCGACTACATCCTGGGCAAGGGTGACCGGGAGCAGTTCATCGCCCGCTTCGCCGCCGCCAGCTCTCCCGGCTTCGACCCCGACCGGGACCTGATCCGGCTGGGCGTGGCCAACCAGACCACGATGCTCAAGAGTGAGACCGAGGAGATCGGCCGCCTGTTCGAACGGACGATGCTGCAGCGCTTCGGCCCGGTGGAGCTCAACGAGCACTTCCTGGCGTTCAACACGATCTGCGACGCCACCCAGGAGCGGCAGGACGCCATGTTCGCGCTGGTGGACGAACCGCTGGATCTGATGGTGGTCATCGGCGGCTACAACTCCTCCAACACCACGCACCTCCAGGAGATCGCGGTGAGCCGCGGCATCCGCTCGTTCCACATCGACACGCCAGAGCGGATCGGTCCCGACAACCGGATCGAGCACAAGCCCCTCGGCCAGGAGCTCGTCGTCGAGGAGCCCTTCCTGCCGGAGGGCCCGATCCGCGTCGGCATCACCTCCGGCGCTTCCACCCCCGACCGCGTGGTCGAGGACGTGATCCGCCGCCTGATCGAGCTGAGCGAGGACTGACCGGGGCGCTGGCACATCGCCAGGCGGAGGCGGAACGGGTCGCTTTAGATTTTCCTCCGGATCGAACGCCCCTCCCTGTCATGGGCGCGGAGTCCGGGCCTCCGAAAGGCCTTCCCATCCGAGGACATCCGCCATTGCCGCCCCTGGTCTCCACTCCACAGACACCTCTCCCGACTTCAGCACTGACGTCCCCCAGCACCCCCACGCCTCCCGTGGATGCCATCGCAGAGCTGCGCAGCGGTGAGGATCCGCGGGTGCGCTGCTACTCCAGCCACTTCGCCGATCTGATGGAGATGCGGGCGCCGGCCCCGGTGGTGGCGGCCTACCTCGATCGGCATGAGGGCTGGTTTCGCCGCTGCGCCACCCCGATGGACGTCAGTCCCCTGGGGGTGAACGGTTACGTGCTGACCCTCGGTCGCTTCGGCAATTTCGGCTTCGAGGTGGAGCCCACGATCGGTCTGGAGCTGCTGCCCCAGCAGGAGGGGATCTACCGGATCGCCACGGTGCCGGTTCCCGAGCCCGATCCGGCCCTGCAGGGCCTCTACGACGTGGCCTTCAACGCCTCGCTGGAACTCGATGAAGCCTCCGGCAGCGCCGCCCAGGGCCCGGAGGTCTCCCAGGAGGAGGTCGACCGGCTGATGGCCCACACGCTGGTGCGCTGGGAACTGGAACTGGCGGTCTGGATCCGCCTACCGGCGATGATCGGCCTGCTGCCGGAAGGCCTGGTGCAGACCAGCGGCGATCGGCTCTTGCGTCAGATCGTGCGCCAGATCTCGCGGCGTCTCACCTGGAAGGTGCAGGAGGATTTCCACGCCAGCCACGGCATTCCCTGCCCACCGCGGCGCCGGGCCCAGTTCTGAGGGGGCACCAGCGGGATCTCTCGCTCACCCCAGTCGATGGCGATGCCTGAGCCGTGACTGGGCTGCTCCTCTGGTGATCGCCCAGGCGCCCCACTGGCCTGCAGCGGAGCTGCCGCCACAAAGTGCCCGCAACGGACCGCCGGCATCAGATCGCCCGCAGCGGATGGCTCGTTTCGGACCAAAGAATGCTGCCCGGCCCATCGCCCCCGCGGCGCTGCTCGGAGCGGCCCGTCGCGGGGGGGAACAGGCAGGGCGGGAGGGCGGGAGGCCCGGGTGCCCTCAGGGCTCAGCCGCCGCTGACGGCCGCAGACGGATCAAAGGCTGCGGACAGCTGCGACGAATCCGGAGGGCAGCGATCCGACCGGCGATCGTGATCAGGGGGCCCAGCGGCCGGCTGTGACAGGCTGCGCCAGGCCGAGACGGGCCGCGGCAACGACGGGACCCGCCAGGCTCAGCTGGGGCTGAGGATCTTGTTGACGATCTGCATGCCAGAGACGGCCTGCCAGAGGAACAGGGTCATCAGAGACATGTTCAGACCGACGTGGATCTTGCGGGCGATCAGATTGCCCTGCTGCATCAGCGGCGAGAGCGCGGCCGCCACGGCCACCAGAGCGGTCATGCCGAGGCCCACCAGCAGATGGGGGCCGACGAACAGCTTGCCGTTGTTGGCCCAGGTCACCGCCAGGCCACCCAGGCAACCGAGCACCATCACCGCCAGGACGGCGCTGCCGAACAGGTAGTGGCGACGGGCGAACTGGCCCTTGATCAGCTCCTTGCGGGTCTCGGCGTCGGCCGTGCGCGTCTTCTTGGCCTTGATGCCCAGCACCATGGCGTAGCCGGAGAGGCCGAGCAGCACCCACATCATCAGGGGGTGAACCAGGCTGAGGGGAAGGGGAAGGGGGAAGGGAGCGACGGCGTCCATGGATCGGGATCGGGGAGCCAGACCTGCGGCCCGGCGGGTCCAGCGAAACTACAACCCGCTGCGGGGACGTAGGCGCCCACCACAGACCCCCTGGGCACGGGACGGGCGATCAGTGCAGGAAGTGGCGCCGACCGGTGACCACCATCGCCAGGCCGAGCGCATCGCAGGCGCGAATCGAATCGGCATCCCGCACACTGCCGCCGGGATGGATCACGGCGGCGATGCCATGCTCCGCCGCCAGCCGCACGGTGTCATCGAAGGGGAAGAAGCCATCGCTGGCCAGCACCGCCCCGCGGGCCGCCTCACCGGCAGCGGCCAGGGCGAGCTGGGCCGAACCCACCCGGTTGGTCTGACCGGCGCCGATGCCGAGGGTCACCCCATCGCGGGCCACCACGATCGCGTTGGAGCGGACGTGCCGCACCACCTGCCAGGCGAAGCGCAGATCGCGCTCCTCCTGGGCGCCGGGGGCACGCTGGCTGGGCACCTGCCAGTCGGCGGGATCGATCGGCTGATCATCCGAATCCTGGGCCAGCACCCCGCCGAGCACGCTGCGCAGCTGCCGGCGGGGGGCCCGCCCGATGGCGGCGGGATCGAGCTCGAGCAGGCGCAGATTGGCCTTGGCTGCCAGGCGCTCGCGCGCCTCGGGCAGAAAGGTGGGCGCCACCACACACTCCAGGAACAGAGCGGCCAGGTGCTCCGCGGCAGCGCCATCGACCGGCCCGTTGATCGCCACGATGCCGCCGAAGGCCGACACCCGGTCGGCATCGAGGGCCCGCAGCAGGGCATCGGCGCTGCCGCTGCCGGTGGCGACGCCACAGGGGTTGGTGTGCTTGATCACGACGGCGGCGGGGGCGGCCCCGGCCCCGCCGGTCTCGCCGAAGCCGAACTCGCGCACCGTGGACAGGGCCGCCTCGAGGTCGAGCAGGTTGTTGTAGCTGAGCTCCTTGCCCTGCAGCTGCCGGGCCGCTCCCCAACCGGCGGCGGGATCGGAATACCAGGTGGCGTTCTGATGCGGGTTCTCGCCGTAGCGCAGGCTCTGGCGCACCGGCAGGCTCAGGGCAAGTGGTGCGGCAGCGGCAGCCTCTCCAGAGGCCGCCGCGCCGTCGCTGTCCTCTGCTGCCAGGCGCTGCTCCAGCCAGCCGGCGATCGCGCCGTCGTAGGCGGCGGTGTGGGCGAAGGCCGCCAGGGCCAGCCGCCGCCGCAGCGCCCGATCGACGCCGCCGGCCTCCAGGGCGGCAAGGAAACCGGTGTACTGGGCGGGATCGGTGAGCACCGCCACGTCGGCGTGGTTCTTGGCGGCGGCCCGCACCATCGCCGGTCCACCGATGTCGATGTTCTCGATCGCCGTCTCCCAGGCCACCTGCGGGTCGGCGACGGTGCGGCGGAACGGATAGAGGTTCACCACCACCACATCGATCGGGTCGATGGCCTGGGCCTCCAGATCCTGGCGATGGGACGGATCGTCCCGACGGGCCAGGATGCCGCCATGGATGCGGGGGTGAAGGGTCTTGACCCGGCCACCCAGGATCTCGGGGGCGCCGGTGTGATCCGCCACCTTGGTGACCGGCAGACCGGCGGCGCTCAGGGCGGCGGCCGTACCACCGCTGGAGATCAGCCGGTAGCCGTGGTGCAGCAGGCCCTCAGCGAGGGGCACCAGCCCATCCTTGTCGGAGACGCTCAGGAGAGCCGTGGGGGCCATGGGGCGGCAGGCGAACGCTTCTGACGCCAACCTACGCAGCAGCAGCACCGCCACCCTTGACCGTCCCCTGCGATCCCGCCGCCCCGAACTCCGGCCTGCCGGGAGCGGACGAGGCCCTCTGCCTCGGACCGGAACGGGCTGACCATCGACTGGTGCTGCTGCACGGCTGGGGGGCCGATGCCGATGACCTGCTGGATCTGGGGCTGGAACTGCTCGGCGAACCGGGGGAGGAGGTCTCCGCGGCGCTGGGCCGGCTGAGCCTGGTGTCGCTGCGAGCGCCGTTGCCCCACCCCGGCGGCAGCGGCAGGCAGTGGTACGACCTGCTGCCGGCGCCGGCCTGGGACCAGTTGCCGGAGGCCCGGGCCGCCCTGCGGCGGCGCCTGCTGCAGCTGGCGGCGTCGGTGCCGCTGGAGCGAACGGCGGTGCTGGGGTTTTCCCAGGGGGCCGCGATGGCGCTGGATGTGGTGACCGGATCAGGGGAGCGGCAGAGTACCGGGGCCGGTGAAGGGCCCCTTCCGGTGGCGGCGCTGATCGCCTGCAGCGGTTACCCCCACCCGGACTGGCGACCGGGACACAGCACCACCCGGGTGCTGCTCACCCACGGCGACCAGGATCCGATGGTGGCGCCTGCGGCCAGCCTCGAGGTGGAGCGGGCGCTGCAGGCGAGATCGAACGAGGTGGAGACTCAGGCGGTGGGCGTGTCACCGGGCGTTTCACCGGGTGAGGCCGCGGCTGAGGGTGCGGGTAAGGCCGCGGGCCATGCGGCGGGCACGGTGCAGCGGCTCACATTCCCGGGTGGCCATGGCATCGATCCGGCCCTGCTCCCCACCCTGCGGGCGTTCCTGGAGGAGAGCTGGGCCGGCTGAGACCCGGCCGGGCTGCAATCAGACGAAGGCGTATTCGTATTCCTCCATTTCCTCCCAGTCGTCGGCGGCGAGAGCCTCCAACCCTTCGAAGAGGACCTCCTCGCCGATCCGATCGACGATGGCGCGCAAAGAGGGGAACAGGAAGTGGTTCTCCTCGGCGTACTGGGCGCTGAACAGACCCTTCTCGCCCCAGAAGAAGCGATCGGTGGTGTGCTCGTTGCGGCGCACGTTGAGGATCGCCGGAGCCACCAGCTCCGATTCAGCGATGTAGCGGCGTGCCGCCGTCACCGGTTTGTGGGAGCCCGTCTCCAGATTGAAGGTTGGGACATGGGCAAGGACCCGCTGACCGGCCAGACGGCGGCGGCTGATCCGCTTGCGCTTCTTGGACATGGTGGAACCCCCAGGGGGAGCGATGGAGAAGGGGAGGTAAGGAGCAAGGAGACGAGGTGACCGGCGTGGAGACAAGTCCACAGGCCATCCCGTCAGGACCGCCCCGGCTGAAACCGGCGCGATCGACGCCCGACCGTCTGCTGCCCGGCCCGGAGAGGGACGCCGGCGCGGTCAACAGGTCCTGGTGTGAACAGACACCAGGGGAGGAGCGCCGAACTGGCGCCCATCCCTGCTGTAGCCTCCGGAGCGAAGAAGCGCAACGGTGGCCGACCCGTTGCCACCAGTGCGATCCGCCCGGGAGCGGAGCGCCAGGTAGTGGTCGATACAAGCAGCTTAAAGCTTTTTTCGGATTTCCCACCAAGTTCCCGAAAATTTCCGCAATGGACCCGGCGCCCATGGGGGCCCTGACGTGGTGACTCCAGTTTCCGAGCGGTTTCTGGCCCTGCTCAGCTACCAGCTCAACCAGTTCGCCGATTGCCAGCAGGTGCGCTCGCTGGTGGTGTACGTCACCCACACGGGACCGGACGGCCAGCCCAGCCTGGTGCCGGTGGGCCACTGGCCCGCCGATGGGCGCGCCCTGCCCAGCGTCGATGCCGGCAGCCCCCTGCGACTGCCGGCCGAGGAGCGGCGCTGGCTGCCCCTGCGCGACGGCACGGTGCTGCTGGGGGCCCTGCAGGTCGAGACCTGCGGTCCGGGCTGGAGCGAGCCCCTGGGGCGGCGGCTCCAGGGGGTGGCCCTCTGCCTCACCGAGGCCCTGCGCCTCGATCACGACGCCCGCCGTCTGGCGCGACGGCTGGAGGAGCGGGAGGAGCAGCTGCGGCTGCTGGTGCACCAGCTGCGCAATCCTCTCGCCGCCCTGCGCACCTTCGGCCAGCTGCTGCGCCGCCGGCTCGAGCACGACAGCGACAGCCGCACCCTGGTGGAAGGCCTGCTGGCGGAGGAACGGCAGCTCAACCGCTATGTCGAAGCCATCAGCGACCTGGCCCGCCCGGACGCTCTGCTGGAGCCCGGGGATCAACCCCAGCCCCTGCTGCTGCCGCCGCTGCTCAGCGGTCCAGGCAGCCAGCCCCTGGCGGAGGTGCTGGAGCCCCTGCTGCAACGCGCCGCCGCCACCGCCGCCCTGCAGGGACGGCCCTGGCGCGGCCCCGCCTCGATGCCGGACTGGCGCGGCGATGCCGGCTCCGTGGCCGAGATCCTGGCCAACCTGCTGGAGAACGCCTTCCGCTACAGCCCGCCGGGCAGTGCCGTGGGGCTCCAGGCCGGCGCCGATGGGCCGGGAACGGTGCTGACCGTGTGGGATGGGGGGCCGGCGATCGAGCCGGCGGAGCGGGAGCTGATCTTCCAGCGGGGCATGCGCGGCCGCCGCGGCGAAGCGATGCCGGGCACCGGGCTCGGGCTGGCGCTGGCCCGCGATCTGGCCAGGACGCTGGGTGGCGAACTCAGCCTGGTGATTCCCCCCGCCGCGGCCGCGACCGGACTACCGGAGGAGGGCAACGCCTTCCGCCTCAGCCTGCCGGCCCCAGCCCCGCCGGCAGCGCCGCAGCCGCCAGCCCCATGACCAGGGCCGCCAGCAGCAGCGCCACCGAGTCGGTCCACTCCACGCAGGCGCCGTAGCTGTCGCCACTGTGCCCCCCGAGGCGCCGGCCGAGCGCGCAGGGCACCAGCAGGGCCGGCAGCCCACCGGCCAGTCCGGCCAGGGTCGGCCAGCCACCGGCGGTGGCCAGGCTGAGCGGCAGCAACAGCAGCAGTAGCAGCAGCGTGGGCCGCAGCTCCCGGGCCAGGCCGCTCCAGTGGCGGCGATGGAAGGCGGCGCTGCCCTCGGGCCGCAGGTAGGGGAAGAACGCCATCGCCGGCAGGGGGGAGACCCGCGCCCAGACCGCCGCCCAGATCAGGGGCAGCGGCGCCGCGGCGCCCAACGCCGCCAGGGCGGCGACCCGCAGCGCCAGCAGCACCACCAGGGCCTGAACCCCCATCGCCCCGACCCGACTGTCGGCCATCGCCTCGAGTCGGCGCTCCCCCGCCGCCAGTCCATCGGCGGTGTCCATCGCCCCATCCATGTGCAGCCCGCCGCTGAGCAGCAGGCCGGCGGCCGGCACCAGCGCCACCTGGGTCAGCGGGGGCACCCGATCCTGCAGCACCGCCCACAGCAGGGCCAGCAGCCCCCCCAGCAGGGCACCGATCCAGGGGGCGAAACGGGCGATCCGAGCGAAACGGGGCTCGGGCCCGGGCCAGGCCGGCAGCACCGAGTAGAAGATCCAGGCGCCGGCCAGATCGCGCAGCCACAGCGGGGCCCCGCCCGGGGCGGCCGACGGACCGCCGCCGGCGGAGCCCGACTGGCCGAGGGAAGGATCGGCGGAGGGTCCCCCTGGAGGGTCAACGGCGGGAGCGCCGCTGGTGGCACCTGGGGAGCCGCTTCCAGGGGGGCGCGGGGAGGGCATCAGAGCACAGGCCTCGTTCGAGGCCGGCGAGGGCGGAGACAGCGAGAGCGAAGTCGGCGAGGACGAGGGCGAGGGCCAGGGCGGGGACGGCGGGAGCAGGCGGCGTAGCGTCGGCAGAGCGCGGGTGCACGGCCATCGGCTCCGGATCCAGTTTCGCCTTCACGATCACGGCGCGCTGCGCCTGCAGCCGGGCCCGCTGCGGGCTGTTTCACACCCCCCACGGCAGCCTGACCACCCCGCGGTTCATGCCGGTGGGCACCGCCGGCACCGTCAAGGGCATCACCACGCCCCAGCTGGCCGAGACCGGCGCCCGCATGGTTCTGGCCAACACTTATCACCTGCATCTGCAGCCGGGGGAGGACGTGGTGGCCGAGGCGGGCGGCCTGCATCGCTTCATGGCCTGGGACGGCCCGCTGCTGACCGATTCGGGTGGCTTCCAGGTGTTCAGCCTGGGGGACATCAACAGGATCGATGACACGGGCGTGGTCTTCCGCTCGCCCCGGGACGGCAGCCGGATCACGCTCACGCCCGAACGCTCGATGGCGATCCAGATGGCCCTCGGCGCCGATGTGGCGATGGCCTTCGACCAATGCCCCCCCTACCCGGCCAGCGAGGGCGATGTGGCGGCGGCCTGCCGGCGCACCCACGCCTGGCTGGAGCGTTGCGTGGCGGTGCATGACCGGCCGGACCAGGCCCTGTTCGGCATCGTGCAGGGGGGCTGCGTCCCGGCGCTGCGGGCCGAGTCGGCGCGGGTGGTGGCGGGCTTCGACCTGCCGGGCATCGCCGTGGGCGGGGTGAGCGTGGGCGAACCCGCGGAGGCGATGCACCAGGTGGTGCGCCAGGTGGGGCCGCTGCTGCCGGACGACCGGCCCCACTACCTGATGGGGGTGGGCAGCCTGCGGGAGATGGCGATCGCGGTGGCCCAGGGCTTCGACCTGTTCGACTGCGTGCTGCCGACCCGGCTCGGGCGCCATGGCACGGCGCTGGTGGGCGGCGAACGCTGGAATCTGCGTAATGCCCGCTTCCGCCACGACCACGCGCCCCTGGATGGGAGCTGCCGCTGCCTGGCCTGCCGCCAGCACACCCGGGCCTACCTGCACCATCTGATCCGGGCCGGCGAAATGGTGGGGCGCACCCTGCTCAGCCTGCACAACCTCACCACGCTGCTGCGCTTCACCGAGGCCATGGGCCAGGCGATCCGCGAGGGCTGCTTTTCAGAGGATTTCGCTCCCTGGGAACCCGGCTCCCAGGCCGCCCACACGTGGTAGCTTCCAGGCTCCGCGGTTGCCCGAGTCGCAGCACCGCCCCTTCCGTTCCCTCCACCATGGCTCTCTCCCTGCTGGCCGGTTCCATGGCCCACGCCGCCCCTCTGGCCCAGCTGCCCGAGGCCTATCAGGCGTTCGGCCCCCTGGTGGACATCCTGCCGATCATCCCCCTGTTCTTCCTGCTGCTGGCCTTCGTGTGGCAGGCCTCCGTCGGCTTCCGCTGATCGCGGACGTCGTCGCCCCAGGCCTCACCCCTGCCGGTCCCACAGCACCGCCCAGGCGAACGCCGGCAGGGCCAGCATCCGCCGCCAGCGGGTCGGCTCCTTGAGCAACCGGTACAACCATTCCACCTGCAGGGCGCTCATCCAGTCGGGCGCCCTTTTTTTGGTGCCGGCCCACACGTCGAAGCTGCCGCCCACCCCCATCCAGAGGCCATGGCGGCGTCCGGCGAGGCTGCGAATCCACAGCTCCTGGCGGGGCACCCCCAGGGCGACCAGCACCAGATCGGGATCCTGGTCCAGGATCTCGCGCTCCAGCCGCGGCCAGTCGGCGTCCTGCTGATAGCCGTGGGCGCTGAACACCAGCCGCAGGCCGGGCAGCTCCCGGGCCAGCCGACGGCGCAGCAGGTCCATCACCTCCGGCGAGGCGCCGATCAGGGCCACCGACCAGCCGACCTCGGCCCCATGCTCCAGCAGCCAGCGGGCGGTCTCGATGCCGGGACTGCGCCGCACCCGGTGGCCCTGGCGCCCCAGGGCCCAGACCACGCCGGCACCATCGGGAATCACCAGATCAGCGGCCTCGATCGCCTCACCCAGCCGGCGATCGGCCCGGGCGGCCATCGTCATCTCGGCGTTGAGGGTGACGATCTGACCGCCGCCGTGGCGGTGCAGCTCGAGGGCCTGGGCGCGTACGTCGCCGAGGTTCACCCCCACGCCTAACACGCGGGGGCGCTGGGGGGCGGTGGCGATTGCGTCCATGGCGCGGCGGGGCGTCAGGGGAGAATCTATGGCCCGGGTCCACCGCGACCCAGAGTGAGGAGACTGACTCGATGACCGCAACCCGAGGTCCTCACGTGATCAACGGCGTCGATGACTCCGAGCCCACGCGGCTGACAGCGGTCGTACGCAGCTCCGGCCTGCCGGGCCTGGAACGCGACCAGGCCGGCCGAGGCGCACCGACCTCGCCGGAACAGGCCCGCCGGCTGCTCGACGACCTGGAGCGCCAGATCGAGCGGGTGGTGCTCAGCCGCCAGCATCCGGTCACCGGCCTGCTGCCCGCCAGCACCGCCCACACCGTGCACGGCAACTACGGAGACGCCTGGGTCCGGGATTGCGTCTACTCGATTCAGTGTGTCTGGGGTCTGGCCCTGGCCCGGCGGCGCCTCGGCGATGGCGGGCCCCGGGCCTACGAGCTGGAGCAGCGGGTGCTGCAGCTGATGCGCGGCCTGCTGAACGCGATGCTCCGCCAGGCCGCGAAGGTGGAGCGGTTCAAGACGAGCCTGGATCGGCTTGATGCGATCCACGCCAAGTTCGACACCGGCAGCGGCGATCCGGTGGTTCCCGACGACGGCTGGGGGCACCTGCAGCTCGACGCCACGGCCGTGTTCCTGCTCCAGCTCGCCCAGCTGACCCGCGCCGGTCTGGTGGTGATCCAGACCACCCACGAGCGCGACTTCATCCAGAACCTGGTCTATTACGTGGCCCGCGCCTACCGGGTAGCCGACTACGGCATCTGGGAGCGGGGTGACAAGGGCAATCACGGCCTGCCCGAGCGCAACGCCAGCTCGATCGGCATGGTGAAGGCGGCCCTGGAGGCCCTGGAGGGCCTCGATCTGTACGGACCCCACGGGGACGGCAGCTGCTGCCTGGTGATCCCCCATGACGCGATCGTGCGGCTGCGACGGGCCCTGCGCGATCTGTTGCCGCGCGAATCCGCCAGCAAGGAGGTCGACAGCGCCTGCCTGGCGGTGATCGGCTACCCGGCCTGGGCCGTGGAGGATCCCGAGCTGATCGCCCGCACCCGCAGCAAGATCCGCCGCGAGCTGGGCGGCGCCTACGGCTACAAGCGCTTCCGCCGCGACGGCCACCAGACCCTGGTGGAGGACGTGACACGGCTCCATTACGAGCGGGAGGAACTGGCGGAATTCGAAGCGATCGAATGCGAGTGGCCGCTGTTCCTGGCCTACGAAGCGATCACCGCCTGCTGCGAGGAGCGCTGGGATGAGGCCTGGCAGTGGCGCCAGCGGCTGGCCGAGGTCAGCGTCGCGGTGGATGGCGTGGCCCTGCTGCCCGAGCTCTATCTGGTTCCGGAGGAGGCGATCGAGGCCGAACGCCGCAACCCCGGCAGCCAGGCGCGGGTGGCGAACGACAACGTGCCCCTGCTCTGGACCCAGAGCCTGACCTGGCTCACCGATCTGCTCCTCCACGGCCTGATCCGCCCCGAGGATCTCGATCCCACCGGCCGCCGGCGGCCGGTGGCCCCCGGCAGCACCGAGGTGCTGGTGGCCCTGGCCCCGGCCGCCCCCTGGATCGCGGCCGAACTAACCGCCGCCGGACTGCCCTCCGACCTGGCCCCCGGCCAGTCCAACCAGGACACGGGCACGCCCGAGCAGCCGCGGGTGGCCAGCTCCCGCGAGCTGGGGCGCCGTCTGGCGACGGTGGGGGCCAACCCACGCCTGGGCCTGTCCGGACACCCGCCGGTGCGGATGGAGACGATGGCCACCGCCCGGCTGTATCGCCACGGCGAGGAGCTGATCGCCTTCCTGCCCGCCGCGCTCGAGGAGGACACCTTTTACCTGGCGGATGACCCCGGCACCCTGGTGGATGCGGTGGCCGCCGAGATCCGGCTGCTGCGCCGCCACTGGCGCGGCCCGCTGGCGCCGCTGCTGGTGATTCCGATCGCCGAGGGGGCCTTCCGGCGCGATCCCCAGGCCTTCCTCACCCTCGGACGGCAGCTGGCCGGCGGCTTCCTGGAGGGTGTGCCGGTGCAGCTGGCACCCCTGGCGGAGCTTGTGCACCAGGTGGGGGTGGTAGACCTGCCGCCCCAGGCGGTCGCCGCCTGCCAGCTCTGGTCCGTGGGCCAGAGCCCGCTGCCCCCGAGCACCAGCCAGCAGCCGCTCACGGCCCGCCAGGAACTGGAACTGGAGGACAGCTCAGTGGCCGGCCTGGCGGAGCGGCTCTGGCACAGCAGTTCGCTGCCGGAGCAGGCCGAGGTGCTCGAGCTGCTGGGGCGCCGCCTCGGCCCCAACGCCCGCCTGCAGGGACCGATGGGAGGCACGCCGGTGCGGCTGATGGCCCTGTTCCAGGAGGTGTACCACCGGGGGCTGGCGGAGGCCGACTGGAACGTGGTGCGCCGTGCCGCCGGCGGCATGGGCCTGGTGCATCCCCAGCTGGAAGACGCCCTGACCGACCTGCTGGTGCGGCAGAAGCAGGTGGTGGTAGGGCGCAACTACACCGCCGACTCCCTGATCGCCCAGCCCCAGGGCAGCCGCACGATCGCCACCATGATCCGCCGCTTCAGCGGCGAGGACGGTCGGGAGTGGATGCTGCAGCAGGAATTGCTGCTGGCCCTCGATGGCCTGGCCCGGCTGGAGCCCGCCCTGCTCAGCGGCAGCCTGACGCTGCAGCTGGGCCAGCTGCTGCTGCTGCTCACCAGCGAACTGGCCGCCGAGGCCAACCTCAGCTCCGGCGACGCCTTCGAAGCGCTGTGCGGCGAGCCCCCCCACGCCCTGCGCCGTCGCCTGCGGGCGGTGCTCGCCGATGTGGATCACGCCCGTGCGGCACTGCAGCGCAAGGAACAGCTCCACCTGCGCGGCCGGGTCCGCTGGGAGGTGCCCGATCCCCTGGCCGAGCTGCCCAAGGGTGGCTGCTGGCTGCAGCACCGGATGCGGCTGGGAGCGCTGGGGCGCGTGCCCCGCGATTTCTACCCCGGCATCTGGGACCTGCTGCACCACTGCCGCGGCATCGTGATCGGCGACAAGCTGGAGCGACGCAACCGGCTGGCCAGCGCGCCGCTGCTCAGCGAGAAGACCCCTGGAGAACGCAACTTCGCCTCCCTGGTGGAGCACCTGCTGGGCAAGATCGAAGCGCCGGAGTACCGGCAGCTGTGCACCGAAAGCCTGCTGACCCTGATGGCCTTCGTGGCCGCCAACCCGGAGGTGCGCTTCGACGACGACCTGGCCCTCGACGTGGTCATCGGCCATGCGGTGCGGGCGGGCTGGCAGGAGCGCCATCCCGAGGTGGCCGCCGCCGATTACGCCCTGCACAAGTCGGAAGCCTGGGATCTCTTCTACCGCTCCTCACCCGCCGACTGCCGCCACTGGCAACTGCTGGCGTTGCAGCAGCTGGCGGCCTGAGCTCCGCTCAGATCGGGGCCTCCAGGGTCATGCACAGGCTGGGCTGCTCGACGCACTGTTCGATCAGGTCGGCGAGCAGCAGGGCCCGGGAGGCCTGCAGGCCATCGACGGCGGGGGTCTCGGCACCGCGCACGCACTGGAGAAAGTGCTCCAGTTCGGCGTAGAGCGGCTCGATCGAGGTGGTGCTCACCTCCTCGATGAAGCCATCGTTCCGATAGACCAACTCACCATGGTCGGCGCTCACCGAGGTGTGGGGGCGGCGGTGGATACGCAGATTGTGCTTGAGGAAATCGGTTTCCATCAGGCTGTTGCGGCAGTGGGTATACAGCCGCCGCACCTTGCGGTGGGCCATCTTGCTGGCGGTGAGGCTCGCCACCACACCATTGGCGAATCCGAGGGTGGCATTGACGTAGTCGATCGGGCCGTCGCCGCTGCGGCCGCCGGCGGCGGCCAGCCGCACGACCGGGGAGGCGGCGAGCTCGAGCACCAGATCGATGTCGTGGATCATCAGGTCGAGAACGACCGAGACGTCGTTGGCCCGGTCGGGGTTGGGGCTGTGGCGGCGGGCCTCCAGCACCACCACCTCCTCGCCGGCCACCACCTTGAGCAGCTCGCGGAAGGCGGGATTGAAGCGCTCGATGTGGCCCACCTGCAGCAGCACGCCGGAGGCTTCAGCGGCCTGGATCAGCTCGGCGGCCTCCTCCTGGGTGGCGGCGATCGGCTTCTCGATCAGCACCGGCACGCCGGCCTGCAGGCAGGCCATGCCGACGCGATGGTGCAGCAGGGTAGGCACGGCGATGCAGACCGCCTCCACCTCCGGCAGCATCTGCCGGTAATCGGCGAACCAGCGGCAGCCGAACTGTTCGGTGGCCAGACGCCCCCGGGTCTCGTCGGGATCGGCCACACCCACCAGCTCGGCATCCCGCAGCAGGCTCAGCACGCGGGCGTGATGCCATCCCATGTTGCCGATGCCGATGACCCCCACACGCACAGGGTTCATGGCAGGGGCATCGCAAGTGGTTGCATTATCGAGGATCAGGTCCCCTCACCGGTGAGCGGCAGGATCCGGACCCGCTCGATCCGGGGGCCATCCATCACCAGGACGATGAACCGGAACTGCTTCCAGCGCAGGCCTTCCCCAGGACTGGGGATGTGCTGCAGGCGCTCCAGCAGGAAGCCCGCCAGGGTGTGATGGCCCTCCGCCTCGGGCAACCGCAGGCCGAGGCGCCGGTTGAGCTCGAAGATCTCCAGCTCCCCGGCCGCCGACCAGCCCCCATCCACCAGCGGTTGCAGCTCACCGGCGGCCTCGAGCGGGTCCTCCTCCTCGCCCACGATCTCGTTGGTGAGATCGGCCACGGTCACCAGGCCCTCGGTGCCGCCGTGCTCATCGACCACCACCAGCAGGGGCTGGCCAGCGCGGATCAGCGGCAGGAGATCGGCCAGGGAGGTGCTCTCCTGCACCCGGGCCACCGGCACCACATAAGAGGCCAGGGGCGTGTCCGGGGCCAGCTGCCCGCGGGCGATCGGCTCGGCGAGGCGGCGCAGATCGAGCAGCCCGCGCACGTCGTCGAGGGAGGCGCCGATCACCGGGAAACGGGCGTGCTGGCTGGCGTGCACCTCCTCCATCATCCGACCGAAGGTCACATCGATCGGCAGCGTGACCATGCCGGATCGCGGCACCATCACCTCGCGCACGAGGGTGTCGCGCAGCGAGAACACGCCTTCGAGGATGCTGCGCTCATCGGGCATCAGGCCGGTGACCCCACCGCTCTCGATCAGGGTCTCCAGCTCACCGGCGGAGAGCACCGGCACGAGCTCGTCCCAGTTGCGGGGCAGGCCGAGCAGCCTCAGCAGAGCACCGGTGAACCGCTCGAGCACCAGCAGCAGGGGGGCCAGGGTGCGGGTGAGGGACTCCAGCAGGGGGGCCAGCTGCAGGGCCGAGGCCTCCGGACGATGCAGCACCCAGGCCTTGGGCAGCAGCCCCCCGATCAGGGTGGCCGCCAGCGCCAGCGCCAGGAACATCAGGCCGTCGACCACGCCGATCGGCAGGCCACCGGCCGGCTGCACGGACAGCACCGAGGCCAGCTGGAGAGCCAGGCCACGGCCGATCCAGCCGATCGCCAGGAGGGCCAGCACCGCGCCCAGCTGGGTGGCCACCAGCACGCGCCGGAGACGCTGCTGCAGGCGGGCGACGGCTCGGGCGCCGGGTTCGTCACTGTCGAGAAGCACCTGCACCCGACTGGGCCGCAAACGGATCAGGGCAAATTCCCCGGCCGCGAAGAACGCCATCAGGGCCAGCAGCGTGACAAGGGCGAGAAGACGCATCCGTTCATGGCTGACGGCCGATTGGTGGCCGACGGCCAAGATTAGGAACAACCGACAAGCGGCCCCGCCCAAGGCTGCAGCGGGGTATGGGCCGGCAGCTTGGCCTACCCTGACGCCCTCTCGATTCCATCCCGATCCGGGTGGTCCCCTCGGGAGCCATCCGCGTCGGGCTCGGTCGATGGTTGTACAGCGCACAGTGGAGAAAGCGGAAAGACGTCCTCCCGAGCAGAGCGCTGCCCCCGGTGCGGGCAGGAGCTGGGGAGAACGGCTGCGACGCCCGATCGATCTGCGGCCGCTGTTGATCCTGGCGGTGCTCTACGGCGTTGTGCAATGGCTTCCCTTCGGCATCTTCGGCTGGATCCAGAATGAGGACGGATTGCTGGAGTGGGCCAGCGTGATCCTGTTGACCCTGGCAGGCCTCCAGGGGCTCAGGATCATGCGACTGAGCAACCAGTCGAGGGTCAGCCGGGTCACCTGGCTGGTGTTCGCCCTGGTCTGCCTGATCTTCGTCGGTGAGGAACTGAGCTGGGGCGAGCGCCTCCACGGCCTCGGCATCGACGCGATCCGCTCCGTCAACACCCAGGGGGAAACCAATTTCCACAATCTGGTCGCCTTTCAGAAAAACCGCCTGCTGCATCTGGGCTGGGCCGGCCTGGGGCTTGTCCTTGGATCGGCCAACTGGCTGCTTCGGCCGAGGAGCAGCCTGTTCCCGGACCGTCAGCTCTGCCTTTACTTTCTGATTCCCGGGCTCTGGTACCTCTCCTATGAGCTCTCGAAGAGCTGCCTGCGCTCAGGCATCTGCGGCGTGGCCCTGCACGACCACCAGGAAGTTTACGAGTTTCTGATCAGCCTCGGCATCGCCCTTCACAGCCGCCGCTGTCTGCGTCGCTGCCTGGCCGAGGCCAACGCAGATTGAGCCCTTCTCGCCACCCTGGAACGGGTATGGCTGCGAAGTGGCGAGAGGGGATGACATCGCCGGCAATCGTGCATGTGCAGCGTGGGGAGTCGCTGGACATCTGAACCTGCAGCCATCTGATGCAACCCCAAAAGAAACCCCAGGCCCAACAGCTCGCTAGGCTCACAACGTAAACAGGGCCAAACCATGCTCACGGGATCCGATCTTCTCGCCAAGGTCAAGGAACTCGGCGATGTCTCCAAATCCGACCTGGTTCGTAGCTGCGGTTACGTGAGCACCAAGAAGGATGGCTCCGAGCGGCTGAATTTCACAGCCTTCTACGAAGCGCTGCTGGAAGCCAAGGGCATGAGCCTGGGCACGGGCGAAAAGACCCGTGGCCGCGCCGGGCGCAAACTGAGTTACAACACCAAGGTGCAGTTCAACGGCAACCTGATGGTCGGCAAGGCCTACACCGCCCAGCTCGGCCTTCAGCCTGGCGACGAGTTCGAAATCAAACTGGGGCGTAAGCAGATCCGCCTGGTTCCTGCCGGAGCCGCCGACGAGGACATCTGAGCCACGGACCTCTGAGACAAGGACATCTGAGCCCTCGCCACCCCTGAAGCCCCCCCGAGGCGCGCAGATCCGCCGCGCCTCGGGTCCCGGGAACAGGCCGTTGTGTCTCTGCAACGCGCTCGGCGAGTGCAGGCTTGGGATCCCCGGCCATGGAGGCAGCTCCTCGGCCCCGGCTTGCTGCGCGGCTGCGGCTTGCTGCGCGGCCATCCTCCGGCTGCCGGCAGGGCAGAGCGGCGCGGCCCGCACGCCAGGCGAGGCGGTCAGGCGGGAACCCGCCATGCCCGGCCGCTTCACATGCCGTTACAGTTGTCGCAATCAACTGAAACATTCATGGCTGCCCCCTCCCCCCGCTTCGGTTTTGTCGCCTTCGCCGAGACCTGGAACGGCCGTCTGGCCATGCTCGGCTTCGTGATCGGGCTCGGCACCGAGCTGCTCACCGGCCAGGGCATCCTTCAGCAGATCGGGCTCGGTTGATCGCCATGGGAACCGATTACTCCGCCGCCATCGCCGCCGTTGTCGGCCTGGTGGTTCTGCTCACCGGCATGACCGTCTTCGTGCTCCGTCGCCCCAGCGACCTCGCCCCCACCAACACCCCATGAGCACCGGCACCCTCTCGCTTCTGCTGTTTGGTGGCTGGCTGGCCGTGGCTCTGCTGCAGCCGCGCCGCACCGCCGACTGATCTGCCGCCGTCCTTCATCCGAGATTCGCAACCATGACCAACACCCCCGCCAACGACCAGTGGTTCCAGAACCGCGCCGAGCAGCTGATCCACATGGAGCAGCTCAAGCGCGCTGAACTGTTCAACGGCCGCGCCGCCATGCTCGGCATCGTGATCGGCATCCTCACCGAAGCGATCACCGGCTCCGGTATCGCCCATCAGATCGGCCTGGGCGCCCTGGTGGATGGCTACGCCGCCTGCCGCACCCAGTTCCTGCCCTTCTGCTTCTGAGCGTCAGCTCCGCTGCAGAGCTCTTTCAGCCCCCGGCTCCGCCGGGGGCTTTCTGGTGGCCAGCGTTGCGTCCGGCCCCGCCAGCAGGCTCGGCCCCACCACGGCCACCAGACGATGGGATTCCGTCGCCGGCGGCCTACCGCTCAGACGATGAGCTGGGTTCTCCAGATCTGGCCTGGACGCTGGGCCAGGGATGCCCGATGGCCCCGAGACCAGGCGGCGATCCGCCTGGGTGGAGCGCACCACGAGGCGGCGTGATCACCGGCTTTGGGGTTCGCTCCGGTGGTTCATCGGCTCCAGGCGAGCGTCACCCTGGAACGGCCCGCAGCCCCTCAGAGAGCTCCTTCGGATCCCTTGAAGTGGACGTCTTTGACGATGCCCTGGCGATCCGTGAGGCAGCCCCAGGCCGCTGTGGCTTCGGGCACCTGCACATCGGTGCTGATGCCGGAGGCATCGCTCGTCTGATGGATCACCTTCAAGCTGCTGTGCGGACGACCGACCACCTTGGCAACGGCGGTAAGGCAGTGGGTCCTGGCTGTCGTCAGCGCCTCGGCCGCGACCGGCTGAGCATAAGCAGGAGCTACCAGAGTGAAGCCTGCCAGGGCCACGGCCGTGAGCCCCCCGACTGGCAAGAAACGGATCATGGCCTTCCCCATTCGAGCTCTCGAATCAGCGTCTTTTCACCGTACTGGGCCAGCGTCAGCGTGACGGCTTCACTGAAGCTCTCGCCCATCAGCGCGACATAGACGACAGCAAGATCGCCAGGCTGCTTGGCTGGCCAGTTCTCAACAATGCAATCATCCATCACCTGCGCCTGCAGGATCGGGCCGGGGGCATCGGCGATCATGGCCGCCACGGCAGAGGCGATGGCTTCGGGGGTGATGGTGGCCTGCGTCTGCTCCGCAAGCAAAGCCCAGGCGGTTGAATAATCACCTCTGGCCATGCAGTCCCCGAACTGCTGAGCCACGGCTCGGTCGGTCATGGGTGGTCCGCTCCTGCAGATAGGCGTTGACATTCGATTCTCGGCGATGGATGCCATCCTGTTGCGTTGGGGTCATGGCGGCGTCCGATCAGGCGCGGCCTGAAGGCGCGCCAGAGACGGGTACTGGCATCCAAGCTCCCAGGCTAGGGGCGCGCGATCTTGTCAATCCAGAGGCGATGCTTTGCCAAGGTTTCTGAATCACTTGCGTTCTGATGACAGGCAACAGCGGGGGGCGGGCACCTCCATGGCAGCATCTGTCTCGACGTCCACGCCGTCACGCGCAGCAACCATCCGTGCCGGACACCGGAGCCCTTACCCATGGTCAAGCGATCAACCGTTGTGCGCGCCCTGCTGACCGCCACGGCCGTCTCCGCCCTGCCCGTATCCGCAGCCAACTTTGATGTCACCCAGGGCCTGTGGGGTGATGCCGGCACGGCCAACTCATTCGCCTGGGCCATCCACCAAGCCAACACCACCCCGGGCGCCGACGTGATCACGCTGTTCAGCGATGTCAACGTTGACAATGCCCCGATCACGAACGTATCGGGGTTTCTCACGGAGATTACCGACACGGCAGGCCTCACGATTCAAGGCAAGGGGCACACCCTCGTGGGAAACCCTCTCTTTGCTATTGACATCACCGGAGAGCTCATCGACAAGAAGGCTCCAAAACCCTACCGATCTGACGCCACCAGCCTTTTAATCCCTGCATTCTCGTTCGCCAGGATCTCAAAGAATGTCGCCAACGTCACGATCAATCAATTGACGGTGGACGGACTGAACGCCTTTCTGGATGTCGATGAGAATTCAGTCGCCACGGTTACGAATTCGACAATCAGATATTCGGTCTCCTGGCCCCGCACCCCACGATCGGCGATCACCGCCAAGCCCGGCTCCACGGTGAACCTGACAGACGTCACCATGCATAATCTCAACCCATTCGACGAACGCTCGGCAGACATGGAATACAGTACAGCTGGTTCACACCGGCCATCAGCGGCAATGATGCAACACTGAATATGCTTAAGAGCAAGCTGAATCTTTACGTCACCTCAACCACATCAGGCGCACTGAACTGGGCAGGGGGGACAGCCAATATTGTTTCCTCGACAATCCTTGGACAGGGACTGTCGATCGCAAACCTTACCAAGCCGGGGATTCTCAACTTCGTCAACAGCGTCTTGAAGCCATCCGCGGATACCGCCATCGCGCGGATTCAAGCCTACGCCGGTGGCATAGCCAATATCATTGCCTCCACGATTCAATTCGATGCCTTCGAGTCCACTATCCCCAACAGCCAGTTCTGCCCCAGTCTTTATCCCTGCAATGGCGCACCCTTGCAGGCATTCGGCAACGGGGAAATTCACCTGCAGGGGAGCGCTGTCTCCGTCCTGAAAGAAAGTTTTCCCGGAATCCAGGATCCCTACTTGGATCACTTTGACGCCCAACCAGTCTTTCCGCCTGCTGGCAGCTTCACCGCTGATCAGTACTCCTATGTCCAGCCCGTCACCAACCAGAATGCTGCCAGCCTGAAGCTTCTCTTCCAGCAGCCCAACCTGCTGACGGAGGGGGTTGCCTATGCGCTGGATCCCAATGGTCTCCCTCTGCCCACCTACTACGACCTGCCTGTCGGCGCCTATCCCAACAATCCGGGTCCGCTTGTTGGCGTGATCCCCGATGCGGATTCCATCAACCAGCTCATCAATCCGATTGATGGCAGCGTGATCCGCACCGATGTGTTCGGCAATCCACGCACCGCCGACGGCAGCCGCGACGTCGGCGCCGTGCAGGTGAGCCGCTCAACGCCGCCGGCTGCCGCTCCGGGCCCCCTCCCCCTGCTCGGCCTGGGCGCGGCCCTGGGCTGGAGTCGGCGTCTACGGCGGCGTCTGGGGGCAGGGCCTGGCGATCGTCACGGCGTCCGCTGACGAGCCCGAGGCGGCCTGGCCCGGCGGCATCCGCTGGGGTCCCGCACCCATCCACAGCGGAGCCCAGCCCTCGCCATCAAGGCTCCGGTTGGGCGCTGGAGCCCTGGCGTCACCGTGCCCGCGTCCCTCCGGAGCCAGGAAGGGAATGGGACTCTCCTGGAGGCGTTCGCCGGGGGCCTTCGCAGGGGGTGTTCGCTGGTGGCTTGGCAGGGACTCTTGGCTGGTATGGCCTGTGCAGGGGCTTTGAGGGAGACCCTGGCAGGGGCCTTTGAGGGGGCCTTTGCGGGAGACCCTGGTAGGAAGCCGTGTCGGGGGGCATTGGCAAGGGCGTTCGCGATCACCGCAGCGCGCTTGCCTGGCGGCCGCCGCCGCTGGCTCGCCGCCGCCGCGTCGCGCCGAGCTGGCCGCCTGACACGGCTGGCCTGCGCAGGCCCGCGATCAGGATCGGCGGGCAGGCAGCCGTCTCGCCAGCAGCTCGCTCAGCACCCCCCGCGGCAGCAGCGCCAGCGGCAGGAACCAGGCCACGTTGAAAAAGAACAGCGGCAGGTACAGGCTGAAGACCAGCAGCACCAGCACAGCGGCACCGACCAGATCACTGAGCAACAGGGTGCGCAGGCGGCGATGGCGCACCTGCCAACACGCCAGAGCCCACGACGGCAGCCAGCCCGCGGCCATCAGCATCACGGCCACCTGGGGCCCCGTGGCGCCCGGTCCCGAAGCGGTGGCGGCGCGGCTGGCCAGCAGGGCAATCCAGAGCAGGCCCAGCCCCAGATGCAGGCTCAACCAGAGGCGTGAGGAACGGGGCATGGCACGGCCAGCGACTGGGCAACGGTTCCCACCGGCGGAACGACGCCAGGGATTCTCCCCGCCATCCTGAAGACCCGACAGGCACCTGTCCCTTGAAGCGCTCTGGACCCTCGGATCGGCGCCCGGGCAGGCAGGCGCCGGGCTGCCACGGCTCTCGGAATGGGGGCTGTCTGAGTCCCACCGTTGCCCGCCTGATGCAGGCGAACCACCACCACACCCGCAGCCAGCCGTGAGGGCCGTGCCGCCACAGCAACACGCAAACCGTGCAACGGCCTCCCTCACCCATCTGGCGGTGAGCGGCTACCGCTCGCTGCAGCAGCTCAGCCTGCCCCTGGGGTGCCGGCCCGATGGCGGCCTCACCCTGGTGTGTGGCGCCAACGGCTGCGGCAAGAGCAACCTGTATCGCTCCCTGGGGCTGATCGCGGCGGCGGCCCGCGGGGAGCTGGTGGCGGCCCTGGCCGCCGAAGGGGGCCTGCCGGCGGTGTTCTGGGCCGGGCCGGAGCGCACCACGGCGGCGATGCAACGCGGTGAGCAGCCGGTGCAGGGCAGCGGGCGGCGGCGCGAGTCGGCGCGGCTGCGGCTCGGCATCGCCGGCAGCATCCTGTCCTACGCGATCGAACTCGGCTACCGGGCGGACGACCAGACCAGCGCCTTCGTGCTGGATCCGGAGATCAAGCGGGAGTGGATCTGGGCCGGTGGGGCCTTCCATCCCCGCAGCCTGCTGGTGCAGCGCAGCGGCGCGGTGGTGGAACGCTGCGGCGATGGCGGCCGGGCGGTGCCGATCGCCCTGGAGGTCCCCCCCCAGGAGAGCCTGTTCACCGCCGTCTCCGATCCGCTCGAAGCCCCTGAAGTGTTTCAGCTGCGGCAATCGATCCTCAGCTGGCGCTTCTACGACAGCTTCCGCACCGACCGCCAGGCGCCCGCCCGCACGGGCCGCATCGCCACCCGCACCCCCTCGCTGGCCGCCGATGGGGGTGACCTGGCGGCCGCCGTGCAGACGATTCTGGAAACCGGTGACCGCGATGGCCTGCAGGGCGCCATCGCCGATGCCTTCCCCGGCTGCCGCCTCACGGTGGACACCAGCCAGCCGTCCTTCCGCGTGCAGCTCCATCAGAGCGGCCTGCTGCGCCCCCTCGACGCCGCGGAGCTCTCCGATGGCACGCTGCGCTATCTGCTGCTGGCGACGGCCCTGTTCAGTCCGCGGCTGCCGCCCCTGCTGGTGCTCAACGAACCGGAGAGCAGCCTCCACCCCGATCTGCTCGCTCCCCTGGCGCGCCTGATCGCCGCGGTGGCCGAACGCACCCAGGTCTGGGTGGTGGCCCACGCCGAGGAACTGATCACCGCCCTGGCGGCCACCCCGGCTTGCCAGCTGCTGCGGCTGGAGCGCACCCTCGGGGCCACCGTGCTGCCGGGCCAGACCGTGCTGGAGCGGGCGGCCTGGCGCTGGCCGGCCTGAGCGGCCTGACCTGACAAACGCGGCTGAGGAAGCCCCACCGGCCGGATCGAACGCCCCGGGCGGTCGCGACCGGCGCTACGGCGGATCGGCTAGCGGGACCCCTCCCCATGAAAAAGCCCCGGGGATGGCCCCGGGGGTCGTTGCGTCTAGACGTGTCTTGATGCTGAAGCGTGTTGCTGAAGCGTGAAATGGGCTGGCGAAGCGGCTGAGGTTGGCGCCTGGGGCCAGGGGAGTCCAGGTGTGGGGCAGTCGGTTCTCCAAAGGGCACCTGCAGCGGTGCGGATGGAGTGTCGATCAGTCAGGCGCACAGGGTGAGACACAGCGGCGAAGGCTGCTCTCCTGCCCGGCTGAACGACCCGCCCACGGATGGGTGAAGACTGTTGGAGCAGGGGCCTGCAGTCAGCGGTGCTTCTGGCCTCTAACGGGGTGGCGTGTCGTCCATCGCGGACGCCTCCTTTGGTTCTGGAACCAGATTCGCCGCGCCAGGCGCCGCGCACAATCGGCCTTTACACGCATTGCATGGAGCCCCAGGCCGGAGCAGCGTTGGAGGTTTGTGCGAACCGCGCGGGCCGCCAGCGCCGGCAGCGGCGGCCTCTGTCCGGCAGGGAGCCACAGGGCGGAGCCGGGAACCACCCGGAGGCGCCGGCAGCACCCCGTGCCGGCCGTTGCTGCAGGCTGCTCTGCAGGAGCACCGGCCCGCGATGAACACCCCCGCCCCCGACTGGATTCCCGAAGCGGCGACAGCCACCTATCCGGGCTGGGTGCAGCGCAAGGCCGTCACCCTGTGCAAGCGCGACCAGAAGCGAGGCGGCAGCGGCAATGTGCAGCAGTACCGTCTGGCGATCCATGCCGCAGTGCTGGCCTCCCAGGGGCGCGACCACTGGAGCGGTGAATGGCTGGACTGGGACCTGATCGGCACCTACGACGCCCGCGAGGCGGCCGCTGACCAAGGCGAGCACAAGAAGCAGTACGCGCTGCTGCCAACAATTGATCACCGTTCGAACCAGCCGGAGCCGGACTTCGTGATCTGCGCCTGGCGCACCAAGGACGCCAAGCACGACATGACGCCAGAGGAGCTGCTGGCGTTCTGCAAGGCCGTGATCCAGCACAGCCCCAACTGGAGCGAGGGGTGAGCGGGAGAGGACCAGGAGAAGCGGAGACGCCGGGGTGGCGGTGACGCTGGGGACGCGGAGAGGCTGGAGCAGCAGAACAGCAACGCGATGGCCCAGGCGTCCTGGGACGCTCAGGGGCGGTGGCGGATCTGCAGCTCAGCAGAGCCGGTGGCGGGATCGAGCTCCCGGCTGAACCGCCAGTCCGGCAGCAGACCGATCACCAGCTCAGCGGTGGTGCGCACCAGCGAGCCCGGGCAGAGGTGGCCGCCGATCACGGCGCCACGGCCATCGGCCAAGGCGATGTGCAGGTGGGCGCCAGCGGGCGAGAGGGTGCCGGAGAGGCTGATGAGCTCCAGGTCGCCGCGGATCGCCGTGGGCTCGGCTGCACCCGCCAGGCGCAGCTGGGCCAGCGACAGGCTGCCGACGGCGCTGATCACACAGCCGGCTTGCTCGTCCTGGGCGCCCATCCAGGCCTCCAGGGCCCGGCGCAGGTCATCGCCGGGCTGCAGCCGCAATGGCACCACCTTCATGGCTGCGGCCGCTCCACCAGCGCCTGGAACATCACCAGCGCATCGACGAGGCCCAGCTGCTGGTGGCGGAAGGCTCCCGGCAGGGTGCCGACCAGCTGGAAACCGTTTGTCTGCCAGCAGCGGATGCCGGCGGTATTGGTGCTCACCACCAGATTGAACTGCATCGCCCGGAACCCCAGCCGCCGGGCGGTCTGCAGCGAGTGCTGGCAGAGGCGGCTGCCGATCCCCTGACGGCGGCAGTGCCCGGCCACCACATAGCCGGCGTTGGCGACATGGGCGCCGAGGCAGAGGGAGTTGGACCTCAGGTAGTAGGTGCCCACTACGGTCCCGGCCCCATCCACGGCCACCATCACCGCCTGGGTCTGCTCCACCCAGGCCAGCCGGGCCTCGGCCTCGGTGATGGCGGGATCGTGGGGGAAGGTTTCGCCGGCGCGGAACACCGGCTCCAGCAGCGCCCACACCGCCGGCCAGTCGCCGGGGTCATAGGGGCGGATCTGCAGGGACAGTCGGGGAGAGGTCAGGAGAACGCAGCTGGGACCTGGTGATTGTCGAGAAGCGCTGGGCCTTTGGCCAGCCGGTGGCCACCATGCGGCTACTGAGTATCGGGCAGTCGGGCTGTCCCTGCGTCCAGCCGGCCGACAGCACCGACCACGCAAGACCCGAGCGCTGGGGACATCGCGATGCAGGCAGCCGCCAGACACCACGGTTCACAGCCTGAATCGTGGCCTGACAACAGCCGCCCGAGGCAGTGAACACGCAGCAAGATGCCGCGACCAGCCCCTCGGTCAGGCCAGGAGCAACGGTGGGCCTCAGCAAGACGGAGAGGATCAGGAGTTGTCCTGATCTGTTCGGCGAAACCCAAACAATGATCGTCCACCTGACGGGGATCTGTTCAACCGCAACTCCCGAGCGGATCTGTTCAGCACAAGGTGTTCAGCACAAGGCAGATCATCCATGAATGATGGCGGAAGCGGTGGGCCACCCGGGATGCGCTCTATCGAAACCGCAATGATGTGTGCATCTTTAACAGATGCTGCCAGACGATCATCGGCAGGCTTTGACTATCACGTCAGTCACGCCCCCCCTGAGCCATGTCCTCTAGCCAGGCATCCCAGGAGCAGCCAGCCCCGCCGCATGCGCAGCTGGTACAGATGGCCATGGCGCATTGGGTCTCCCATATCACCTATGTGGCAGCCCGCTTGGGTGTGGCGGATCACCTGGACGCTGGCCCGCTGACTGCCGACGAACTGGCGAAGCTGACCAGCACCCATCCGCCATCGCTGTATCGGCTCCTGCGCACGCTTGCGGGCCTGGGGATTGTCCGTGAAGACGAAGCGCAGCGCTTCGGCCTGACGCCCCTGGGTGAGGCCCTCAAGACCGGTGCGCCTGGATCGGCGCGCGCCACGATCTTGACCCTGGCCAGTGACTGGTGGATGCGCGGCTTCGGGGAGCTGCTCCATTCCGTGCAGACCGGCAGGCCGGGCTTCGAGAAGCATCTCGGCATGCCGATCTTCGAGTGGCTGGCGCAGAATCCGGAACAGGCCTCCCTGTTCAGCGAAACGATGGTGGGGTTCCACGGCAGCGAGCCCCCGGCCGTGGCCGCCGCCTACGACTTTTCGGCCCTGAACTCCATCGTGGATGTCGGCGGAGCCACCGGCCATCTGCTCACCACGATTCTGGCGGCCCATCCCACCGCTAGCGGCATTCTCTTCGATCTGCCGCACGTTGTCCGCGACGCACCTGCGCTGATTGAGGCGCGTGGCCTGTCGGATCGCATCGTGATTGAGTCGGGTAGTTTCTTTGATGGCATTCCCACAGGCGGGGATGCCTATCTCCTCTCCCACATCATTCATGACTGGTCGGAAGAGCAATGCCTGACGATTCTTCGCCATTGCCGCCAGGCGATGCATCCCAGCAGCCGGCTGCTGATCATCGAGATGGTGCTGCCGCCGGGCAATACGCCGCACCCGGGCAAGATGCTTGACATGATGATGCTGGTCGGGCCCGGTGGTCGTGAGCGCACGGCAGAGGAATACGGCACCCTGCTGGGCAAGGCGGGGTTGCGCCTGTCGCAGATCGTGGCCACGGAATCCCCGGTGAGCATTGTCGAGGCGGTCATGGCCTGATCAGCCATGCCGCGCTTCCTTCTCCCCTCTTCCCGGCAGTGGCATGCCATCAATGGGCGCGAGCTCCAGATGGCCGCTTGCCGCTTCTGAGAGAGGCACCCACAACATCGGGGCCAACCTCTAAGCAGAACGTTGAAGCAGCCCCACCCACAGACCTGGCTCAGGTCAGAGGCGATGCAGCGCGGGCGGTCTTGAGCTCTATCGATAGGGCAACGACGCTCACAGCACGTCACCAATCCCTACGCCCAACAGAACCAGATCCATTCGGTGCTGGGTTTTCCGCTGGATTGGCGCGAACGTCCTGAGAAGAAAGCCACTCGGATTATCACTTCATTGGGCGACGCTTCAATCGAAGATGAAAACCGCTGGGGTGAGTACCAAGGCGGGTTCATTCAGAACCTGGTGACGATGGAGCGGGTGCTGCGCCCCTGGTGATGGACGTGCCATGTTGCAGCTGGGCCGTCTGCCGTAGATCGGCTGTCGTCAACGCAGGCTTACGGCCGCTCTGCTGCCCAGACGCCCACCCCTTGCTCCAGGGCCGCAGCAGCCAGGCGACGGTCCTGGGTCCATAGCCGGGCGTGGCTCAACCGGGCAGACGCCAACAGGTGGGTATCGACGTAAGCGATCCCCCGGCCCATCAGCCGGTCGCGCTCAATCAGCAGCAGCACCTCCGCATCGCTGGCCACCGTCGCAGCCGGCAGGCCGTGCAACAGCTCCAGAACTGGCTGGCGGTTGCGCAGATTGCCGCAGGCCAGTTCGCCGATCACCCAGGGATGGATCAGCACCACGCCGTCCTGCAGGAGCGTGGCCAGGCGCGGCAGACCATGGCGCAGCTGCTCCACCCAGACGGATGTGTCAATCAGGATCACGCTGGGCTCTTCCGGCGGGGGATCGGCTCCAGCTCAGGTTCGCTGCCACCCAGGGCAGCCAGGCGTCTAGCGCTCTCGCGCTGCACCAAAGCCCGCAGGGCCTCCTTGAGCAGAGCGCTGCGTTCCAGGTCGCCGCACAGCTGCTCGGCCCTGGCCAGCAGCGCATCGTCGAGCGTCACGGTGGGGCGCATGGTTCCGCTCAGAGCCTGCATCAGCCTAGGCATCATCTGATGATCCCCCGGATGCTCGTCCGGTCACAGGCCGTTGGCAACCCGCGCTGACCATGCTGGACCTCATGCCCCTGCACCAGGGGAACCCACCGCGCGGGCCTTTGCCTGACTCCGCGCACACTCCATCGAGGCGTGCCGCCCTACTCCCAAAAGGGGCACTTCTGTGCCTATACCGTGCCTAACCGGGGCCTGGGACGGGAGCCGCTGATTTCCCGAGAGTCCTTGCCCTGACAGGCTTTTGAGAGATGGGGGTCGTGGGGATCGAACCCACCTAAGGCGGATTATGAGTCCGCTGCATTCACCAGATTGCTAGACCCCCACTCGCGCGGGGCTCACCAGAGACCGCGGGAGGTCGGCGGCTCGGGGCTCATGGCACCGTTGCCGGCTTCCACCGGTTGCGCCGAACCACCCACGCTGCTGTTGAACACACCGGAGAGATCCGCGGTGCGCAGCGGCAGGATCGGGCTCTGGTCCTCCAGCAGCACCGTGGTGGTGTTCTCGATGGCGCTGCCATCCCAGACCAGGGTCTGATCCGGGAAGCCAAGGCCCATCACCGGGGTGCCGTCACCGCCTCCCATGGCGATGCCGAACAGATCGGTGATCTGGTGGGTCAGGTCGATGCCGCGGGCATAGGGGGACGTCCAGCTGTAGGCCCGGCGGGTGAGGAGCTCGGGAACGGTGGTGATCGGACCGCAGCGGGTCACCTCCACCGGAGCCGCCGGGGCTGCATCCCGGCCCGCCGGAGGCGCCTCGATGGTGGTGGTGCAGAGGACAGGGCCAGCCTGGAGCGGCTGGGCGAGGGCCACCACCGCCAGAGCGGCTCCGGCCGCGGTGAGCCCCGGCAGGGAACGACGGAGAACCGGAAGCACCTGTCTCATGGCGCGGGCTGTACGTAACGGGACCTGATGGGACGCAAACTAGCCACCTCAGCACCCGACCACCACGTTCGCCATGGACCGTCCGCCCACCGACCCCGCCAGCCAGCGCCGCACCCTGCTGGAGCTGCTGGCCGAACGGGCGTACCGCCATGGCAGCTTCACCCTGGCCTCCGGCCGCAGCAGCGACCACTACGTGAACTGCAAGCCGGTGAGCCTCAGCGGTCTCGGCCTCGCCCTGCTGGGCCAGCAGCTGCTGAGCCTGGTGGAACCCGAGGCCGCCGCGGTGGCCGGCCTCACCCTGGGCGCCGATCCGCTGGTGAGCGCGGTGGCCCTGCAGGCCGCCCTGGAGGGGCGCCCGCTCGACGCCCTGATCGTGCGCAAGGAGGCCAAGGGCCATGGCACGGGGGCCTGGCTGGAGGGTCCCCTGCCGCCGGCCGGCAGCCGGATCACCGTGCTCGAGGACGTGGTGACCACCGGCGGCTCGGCACTCAAGGCCGTGACCCAGCTGCGCGAGGCCGGCTACGGGGTGGAGCGGGTCGTGGCAATCGTCGATCGCCAGGAGGGCGGCCAGGAGGCGATGGCGGCCGCGGGCCTGGAGCTGCGCAGCCTGTTCCTGCTCGAGCAGGTGGCCGCGCAATCGGCTGCGCTGGAGGGCCGCGGATGAGCGCCCCCAGCCCCTGGAACTGGCGCCCCGACCATCCGGCGCTGCTGGAGCAGCCGGCCACGCTGCTGCGCCTCGACGGCCCCGACACCCTGCGCTTCCTCCACGGCCAGACGAGCCAGGCCCTGGCCCTGGCCCAGGCGGGCGAGCGACTGGCGACCTGCTGCATCAGCCCCACGGCCCGGCTGCGGGGCCTGGCCCAGGTGCTGGTGGACTCCGACGGGGCCTGGCTGGTGCTGGAAGCGGGGGATGGGGAGGCGGTGCGGACCGCCCTCGACCGGGTGCTGTTTCCAGCCGACGCGGTGCGGCTGGGGCCGGTGGAGCCCGTGCGGCTGCTGGAGGTCGTGGGACCCGAAGCCGCCGCCCCTGGCCCGGAGCCGGCCGCTGCCGGCCGCTGGCAGGCGCTCGATGACGGCTGCGGCTGGCGGTTCGACGACGGCCGCCTGCTGCTGCGGCCGGACGCACCCCTGCCGGCGGCGCTGGCCGCGCTGCCCCGGCTCGGGCCGACCGAGGCCGAACGGTGGCGGATCCAGCGCGGTGTGCCAGCGCCCCCCGGGGAGATCAATGAGGAGGTCAACCCCTTCGAGCTGGGGCTGGCGCCGCGGGTTCGCCTCGACAAGGGCTGCTATGTGGGCCAGGAGACCCTGGCGCGGCTGGCGACCTACGACGGGGTGAAGCAACAGCTCAGGCGCTGGTTCCTGGCGGACGGCGACGGCCAGCCCGCCAGCGCCCCGCAGCCCGGCCTGGACCTGCGCAGCGCCGCGGGCGAGCGGGCCGGCCAGCTGAGCTCGGTGCTGCGGCTGGAGAGCAGCAGCGACGGCTGGAGCGGCTGGATCGGCCTCGCCCTGGTGCGCCGCGCCGCCCTGGAGGAGGCCACGCTCCTGAGAGGCGACTCCGGGTCGGTGCTCAGCCTGTCGACACCGGAGGTGTTCGTGGCACCGCCGGTGGGCGCCGGCGGCCAGCCGGGCGGTCAGGGACGGTCCTGATCGAGCAGCCAGCGGGCCACCGCCCAGGTGGCCAGGCAGTCGTCGCGGTTGTAGCGGAAGATCCGCTGCAGCGCGGCCACACCCGCCCTGCGGCCGGGGCGCCGGGGGCCGGCCTCAGGGTCATGGCACCAGTGGCGCCACTGCCGCCACCACAGCAGGCAACGGGCGCCATCCACCCCGCGCAGACTCCAGCGGAACCCCAACCAGCCCGCCACCGCCTTCAGTCCGTAGCTGTTCACCGGCAGCAGCCAGTGCCGGCGCAGCCGCTGGTGCACATCGAGCAGCCGGGCCTTCAGCCGTGCGCGCTCGGCCTCCCCGACCCCCTGCCGCTCGGCCAGGCGCAGCAGCCCGAGGGCCTCGGTTTCGCCCCAGTGCAGCACCGGCCAGTCGGGGTAGCGGGCCAGGAGCCGCCGCAGCCGGGCCCAGAGCCGGGCCTCGCCATGCTCCTGCAGGGCGAGAAGGGGCTGGTAGCGGCCGCCTTCCGGGCGGGCGGCGGGCCAGGTGCCATCGGCGGCGCGGGGCAGGATCAACAGGCCGTGCAGGAAGTCGTCGCGGGCATCGGGATCCGATTCGATGTCGTAGAGGAGCACCCCCGGGGCCCGCTCCAGCTCCGGCAGCGCCGCCCCGCTGGCCTCGGGCAGCCGCACCGGGACGCCGTCGCGCTGCACCCGCGCCTGGGCCACCAGCTGGGCGGCCACCTCGCCGTGCTGCGGACCATGCACCTCCAGCGCCTCGGCCAGATCGATCGGATCGGCCGCGGCCAGGCGGGAGAGGCTGTCGATCCCCAGGTCGAGCAGCATCTCGCGGCGACGACCACCGATGCCGCTCACCTCGCTGAGGTGACCCTCCGTGGCGGCCTCGGCATCGCACAGGCCCCGCCAGGAGCAAAGGGTGCACTTCTTGCGATCGCTGGTCAGGGGCGGCGGAGTGCTCACCGCCAGGTCGTCCTGGAGGCGGAGCAGCGATTCGTCGAGCTGACGCTGCAGCCCGCCGCCGATCGCCAGCTGCTCGCGCTGGAGCTGGCGGCCGGCGCCGGCGATCACCAGCCCGTGGGGAACGTCGGCGTCCTGATGGACGGACAGCAGGCGCCCCCAGAGGGCCAGCAGCTGGCGATGCTCCCGGGTGGTGTTGCGCCCCTGGCGAGCCAGCACCGGCCGGTAGGCGTGATCGCCCCAGCGGCTGCTGCCGCTCACCCGCTCCAGCAGGGGGGGATGGGCCTGCAGCGGCAGGCCGCCAGGGCCGATGCCCACCAGCCGCAGGCCCACGACCCCAGGCGCGGCGGCGGCGGCGGCGGCCTCGCCCCGGGCGGGGCGGGACGGCAGCAGGCTCTGGAAGCCGCGCAGCTGGTCGTCGAGGGCCAGGGCGCGATGGGCGCTCCACTGGCGCTGCTCCAGCGGGCCATGGCGATCGAGCCAGGCCCGTCGCCGGCAGCGCAGCCAGCCGCGCAGCAGCCGGTCGGTGAGGGGAGTGGTGGATGCAGCCACGCCTGGACGCTAGAGCGGCGCCGGTGGCCTGAGGCGGCGCCGGCACCCTGGCGCCCTGCGGCGGTGGGACAGGCTGCTAACACCGGCACAGACCTCCAGGCGTTCGCATGTCCTCCGCCCCCCTGCCGCTGGCCGCCAGCCCGATCGCCTTCGGCACCGACGGCTGGCGCGGCATCCTCGGGGTCGACATCACGGTGGAGCGGCTGCTGCCGGTGGCGGCGGCGGCCGCCGCCGAACTGGCCGCCAGCGCCGCCGCCGATCAGCTCGCCAAGGGTGAGCCCTCCAACGCCAAGCTCTCCAGCGAGGTGGTGATCGGCTACGACCGACGCTTCCTGGCGCCGGAACTGGCGGAGGCCATCTGCAGCGCCGTGCGCGGCGCTGGCCTGGAGCCCGTCCTGGCCGACAGCCCCACACCCACCCCCGCCTCCAGCTGGGCGGTGGTGGAGCGCCGGGCCCTCGGGGCCCTGGTGATCACCGCCAGCCACAACCCGCCGGAGTGGCTGGGGCTGAAGATCAAGGGTCCCTTCGGCGGCTCGGTGGAGGGCGATTTCACCCAGCGGGTGGAGCGCCGCCTGGAGGCCGGCGGCATCACGGTGCCGATCCCCGGCGCACCGCAGCGCTTCGACGCAATGGCGGCCTACCTCGCCGGCCTGCGGGCGCGGGTGGACACCGCCGCCCTGGCCGCGGGCCTCGATCGCCTGGGCCTGCGGGTGATCGTCGATCCGATGCACGGCTCCGCCGCCGGGGTGCTGCCGGCGCTGCTGGGGGCGGAGGCCGTGGCCTCCGGCGCGATCCGCGAGATCCGCTCCGAGCGCGATCCGCTGTTCGGCGGCAACCCGCCCGAGCCCCTGGCGCCCTACCTGCAGGAGCTGATCGCCGCGGTCCGGGCCAGCACCGCCGCCGGCCACCCGGCGATGGGCATCGTCTTCGACGGCGATGGCGACCGGATCGCGGCGGTGGACGAGAACGGCCGGTTCTGCAGCACCCAGCTGCTGATGCCCCTGTTCATCGACCATCTGGCGCGGGCCCGCGGCCTGGAGGGCACGGTGATCAAGACCGTGAGCGGCTCGGATCTGATGCGCCTGGTGGCCGAGGATCTGGGCCGGCCGGTGCTGGAGAAGCCGGTGGGCTTCAAGTACATCGCCGCCGAGATGCTGAGCGGCGAGGTGCTGGTGGGCGGGGAGGAATCCGGGGGCGTGGGCTTCGGCATGCACCTGCCGGAGCGGGATGCCCCCTTCGCCGCCCTGCTGCTGATCGAGGCGCTGGTGGAGGGCGGCCTGCCCCTGGGGCAGCGGATCGATGCCCTGCAGGCCCGCTGCGGCGGCGCCACCGCCTACGACCGGCTCGACCTGCGCCTGCCGGACATGGCCGCCCGCGGGCGGCTGGAGCGCCACCTGGCCGAGACGCCTCCCACGCAAGTGGCCGGTGCGCCGGTGCTGGAGCGGATCACCACCGACGGGCTCAAGCTGCGGCTCGGCCCGGGCCACTGGCTGATGCTGCGTTTCTCGGGCACCGAACCGCTGCTGCGCCTCTACTGCGAGGCGCCGAGTGAGCAGCGGGTGGCGGAGGTGCTGGGCTGGGCGCGGGAGCTGGCGGAGACGATCTGAATCGCGGCCGCTGCCGGCCAGCGCCGCTCCGGCCATGGCCAGTCAGGCCCAGTCAGGCCCAGTCAGGCCAGCCTGTGACACCACGGCCTGAACCGGCGCCGGTGGTTTGATGAAGCCCGACTCCCCTCGCCCGTCATGCCCGCTGCCGACCCGATCGATCTGGTGATCGCCAGCGGCAACGCCGGCAAGGTGCGCGAGTTCGCCGCCCTGCTGGCGGATCTGCCGCTGCGGGTGCAGCCCCAGCCGGCCGGGATCGACGTGGAGGAGACCGGCGCCACCTTCGCGGAGAATGCACGGCTCAAGGCCCAGGCGGTGGCCCTGGCCAGCGGCTGCTGGGCCCTGGCCGACGACTCGGGGCTGGCGGTCGACGCCCTGGGGGGAGCCCCCGGTGTGCACTCGGCCCGCTACGCGGACACCGATGCCGCCCGCATCGAACGCCTGCTCACCGAGCTGGAGGGGGCGCCGGAACGCGGTGCCTGCTTCGTCTGCGCCCTGGCGCTGGCCGACCCCAGCGGCGCGGTGCGGCTGGAGGTGGAGGGGCGCAGCCCGGGCCGCATCCTCGAGGCGCCGCAGGGCAGCGGTGGCTTCGGCTACGACCCGGTGTTCCTGCCGGAGGGCACGGAGCGCAGCTTCGCCGAGATGACACGGGAGGAGAAGGCCCGCCTGGGCCATCGCGGACGGGCCTTCAGCGCCCTGGAACCGCAGCTGCGCCAGCTGCTGGGCGGCGGCTGATCGACGCTGCTCAGGGCGGTGCCGTCAGGGCGGTCGCGTCCGGGCTGTGCTGTCAGGGCTGCGACGTCAGAGCGGTGACCTCAGGGCGGTGGGTGATCCGGCGCCAGCGCCAGATCACCCACCGCGGCCACCCAGCGGCACAGGCGCCAGTCGACGCCGCCGCTGCGGACCATCGGGTCCTGGAGCACCAGGGCCTCGGCCGCCGCGTGGCTGTCCGCCTGCAGCAGCAGCAGCCCACCGCCGCCGGGCCTGTCCTCGGCATCGACCAGGTAGCCGCTGACGATCACCACTCCCTGCCCCCGCAGCCCCTGCACCCAGGCGCGATGGGCCTCCAGGTGGGGCCGCATCGCGGCGTAGGGGCGCAGGAAGGTCTCGGTCTTGACGAACCAGGGCACAGAGGGGCGCGGCGCACCCTTCCAGCCTGGCGGCGCACGGCTGCGGCGAGGGCGGCCACCGCTACGGGACGCCAGCACGACGGGAGGCCGCTACCGCGAGGGCGCCGTTGCGGGTGAGGGGACTGCATCGGCGGCATTGCAGGCTGGAGGTCTCCGTCGGTAGCTCTGACCATGCGATTGATCCGCTACTGCGACGACGCGGGGGCGATCCAGCACGCGATCGACCACGGCGACGGCGGGCTGGAACGGGTCCTGGGGGATCCCTTCGGCGCGGAGCCCCTACGCCCCAGCGGCGAACCGGCGCTGGTGGCCCGGACCCTGGCGCCGATCGCACCGCGGGCGATTCTTTGCATCGGCGTCAACTACCGGCGCCATGCCGAGGAGTTCGGCTCGGCGATCCCGACGCGACCGGTGCTGTTCATGAAGGCGCCCTCGGCGGTGCAGGCGCCCGGAGCGCCGATCGAGCTGCCCACCGCCCTGGCCAGCGAGGCGGTGGACTACGAGGGGGAGCTGGCGGTGGTGATCGGCCGGCGCTGCAAGAACGTGGGCGTTGCCGAGGCCCTGGAGGCGGTGCTCGGCTACACCTGCGCCAACGATGTGAGCGCCCGGGACTGGCAGAAGCGGCCGGAACTGGGGGGCGGCCAGTGGTGCCGCGGCAAGACCTTCGACACCTTCGCCCCTTTGGGGCCATGCCTGGTGACGCGCGACGCCCTGCCCGAGCCCAACGGCCTGCAGCTGCGCACCAGCGTCAACGGAGAGCTGCGCCAGGACGCCAGCACCGCCGACATGATCTTCCCGGTGGCCGAGCTGATCGCCTTCCTCTCGGGCAGCACCACCCTGGAGCCGGGCACCGTGATCCTGACGGGCACCCCCAGCGGTGTGGGCATGGGCCATGAGCCGCCCCTCTGGCTGCGGCCCGGCGACACGGTGAGCGTGACGATCGAGGGGATCGGCACTCTCACCAACCCGGTGGTCGCCGAATCAGCGGCCGCCGGCCCGGAAGCCCTGGGCTGACCGGCGCCCAGGCTGGTGGGGAGGCCGGTGCGGAGGCCGGCGCGCTCACCCCTGCACGAAGCTCCCGTGCAGCCCATGCGGGATCGCCAGGGGCAGCTCCAGCACCGCCTCCTCCTCCATGGTGGCGGCATCGAGGATCACCAGATCGCTGGCGCAGCGGGCCCCGTTCCAGACCACGCACAGCACCCAGCCGTCGTCCTCGGCGCTGGAGCCGGGGCGGGGAACCATCAACGGTTCGCTGACAAAGCCGCGGGGCGCCGCGCTCCAGACCCGCCGCTCTCCGGTGGTCAGATCCAGCTTCTTGAGCGCCTGCAGCGGATCATTGCCGCTCTCGCGCTCGGCCACGGCCATCCAGCCGTAGCGGCTGGGCAGGCCCTCCCAGCGGGGATTGACCATGGCGAACTCGCAGCAGCGCTCACTCAGCCGTTGCGTGCGCACCGTGCCGGCCTCGATGTCGATGGTGCAGCGCTCCAGCAGGCCCTCCGAGATCAGCTCGAAATCGATCGTGCGGAAATCGGTGTCGGGGCCGATCGAGGGGAAATCGGCGTAGAAGATGCTGGTCACCACCAGCTGCTGCCCCTCCTCCCAGGCATTCAGGTGGTGGAACACGAAACCCTCCGGTGCCGGGATGATGCGCGGCGGCTGGCCGGCGTAGGCGCCGCCATCGCGGGGGATCAGCCAGAACTGGGCCTGGCCGCCGGGCTTTGAGGCCAGGCACTGGGCCGCCCCCTTCTGGCCGAGCACGAAGGGCAGCGGGTTGAAGGCGATCGCGTTCTGCAGGAACACCGCCCAGTTGGGGGTGATGGCGAAGTCGTGCAGGAAGGCGAAGCCGCGGAAGCTGTCGCTGCGCTCACTGAGCAGCTGGCCGGCACGGGGGCCGGTGGTGGCGAACTCCATCAGCCGGATCGTGCTGCGCGGGCCGCTCTTGACCCCGAAGGTCACCATCCGCTCCTCGCCGCGGTGGCCGGGATCGAAGCGGGGATGGGCGCTGAAGGCCTCGCCGGGCTTGAGCGCACCGTCGAGCAGGGTGATGCCGCGGGTCTCGAGGCTGTCGGGATCGAGGGCATGGGGGGAGCTGGCCTCCCACAGCGCCAGCAGCTGATCGCCGAGGCGCACCACATGGGTGTTGGCGATGTTCTTGAGCCGCAGATCGAAGGCATTGGCCAGGGGACCGCCCGGTTTCTGGGTGCCGAAGACACCGCGATAGAGCAGGCGACCAGCCTCTTCCTCCGCCAGCCAGCCCTCGGTGCGCACGAACCGGTTGCGCAGCGTCACGCCCGCATCGCTGAAGCGCAGGGCGGCGATCATGCCGTCGCCATCGAAGGGGTGATGCACCCACTGGCCGCCGCGCTCCAGCCGGCCCGGGCCGTTGCGGTACAGGGTGCCCCGCAGGCCTGCGGGCACGGCGCCGCGGGCCGCCGTCACCGGCACGTCGTCGAGTTCAACCCCGACATTGCGGAAGGCGCTGGCCCAGTCGGCCCGCTCGTAGCCGCCGGCCGGGAAGGGGGCCGAAGCGGGATCGCCGGGGATGGCGGTGCCGGTGCTGCCGGCGGCGGGCGTGGAAGCGGGCATGGGCTACGGCGCGGGGAGGAAGGCGACGCCTGTGACCATCATCACGTAAAGGAGTGTGACGACGCGAGATCCTGCGCCGCCCGACTCTGCGGGGCGACTCCGTGGCGAGAGCGCGCTTCGCGGAGACCGTCCCTGCGCACGCCTCGCTCCGGCGGCGGGCGGGATGCCGGCCGCCGAGGCGGCTGCGAGAATCCCCCGATCCTTCGCCCCCGCACGCCGTTGGCCCAGCCCCCCTCGCGCGAGGCCCTGGCGGCGATCGCCGGGCGGTTCCGGATTCCGGGGCGGGTGGTCGGGGTCGAACCGCTGGGCAACGGCAACGTCAACGCCACCTACCGGGTCACGGTGGCGCCACAGGGATCGGCGGCGGAACCGGCCGGGGGAGCCACAGGACTCCGCTTCGTGCTGCAGCGGATCAACGGCCATGTGTTCCGCCGGCCGGATCTGGTGATGCGCAACCTCCAGGCGCTGGGCGAGCATCTGGAGCAACGCCCCGAGCGCCTGACCACCGGGGCCGACGGACGCCGCTGGGAGGTGCCCCGGCTGGTGCCCGTCAGCGGCAGCGAGGACCCCTGGGTCGAGCAGGACGGCGCCTGCTGGCGCCTGCTCACCCACCTGGAGAACGCGCACTGCCGCGATGTGATCGACGATCCGGCGATCGCCCGGGAGGTGGGCTGGGGTCTGGGGCGCTTCCACCATCTGATCCACGACCTGCCGTCCGCCCGCCTGGCCGACACCCTCGAGGGCTTCCACGTCACCCCCGGCTACCTGCGCACCTTTCACCGGGTGAAGGCGGAGAGCACCGCCGCCACCAGCCCCGCCCTGGAGGAGGCCCTGGCCTTCGTGGCCGAGCGGGAGGGGATCTGCTCGCTGCTGGAGGACGCCCGGGCCAGCGGCCGGCTGAAGGAGCGGCCGATCCACGGCGACCCGAAGGTGAACAACGTGATGCTCGACGCCGGCACCGGCCAGGCGATCGGCATGGTCGACCTCGACACGGTCAAGCCCGGACTGATCCAGACCGACATCGGTGACTGCCTGCGATCGGGCTGCAACCGCCTCGGCGAGGAAACCACCGACCTGGAGGCGGTGCGCTTCGACACCGGCCTCTGCGCGGCACTGCTGGAGGGGTACATGGCCGCCGCCGGCCCGATGCTGGAGCCCGCCGACCGCGAGCTGATCGCCGACGCCACACGGCTGATCGCCTTCGAACTGGGCCTGCGCTTCCTGACCGACCACCTGGCCGGCAACGTCTACTTCCGCGCCGACGACCCCGAGCACAACCTGCGCCGGGCCCGGGTGCAGTTCCGCCTCACCCGCAGCATCGAGGAGCAGGAAGCGACGATCCGCTCGATCGTGGAGGGGCTGGGCTGAGCCGATGACCTTGCCGGCGATGATCCCCCACGCTCTGGTGCCGTTCGGCAACGCGCCTGGCGATGCCCGCTTCCGGCTCACGGCCATGGCCCGCCGCCGGGAGGGCTGGCTGGACTTCCGTTACGACCTGCGGGGACCGCTGGCGGAGCTGGTGGTGCCGCCGCCGGTCACGGCCCCTGAACGCCGCGACGGGCTCTGGCAGGGCACCTGCTTCGAGGCCTTTCTGGCCCGGCCCGATGCCGAGGGCTACCACGAACTCAACCTCTCGAGCGCGGGCCACTGGAACCTCTACCGGCTCGACGGATACCGCCGGGGCCTGCGGCCCGAGCCGGCCCAGACGGTCCTGCCCTTCCAGCTGCTGGGCGAGGCCGACCACCTGGCGCTGGCGTTCAGCCTCGATCTGGGCCCCCTCCAGCTGGCCGAGACGCCGTTGGAGCTGGGTCTGACCACGGTGCTGGAGCATGGCGACGGACGCTGCAGCTACTGGGCCCTCAGCCACACGGGAGCGGAGGCCGATTTCCACACCCGTCAGAGCTGGCGGCTGCGGTTCTGAGGCCGGTCGTCGGAGGAGCGGCAGCCCCTGCTTGCCTGAGGTGCAGGCCAGCCCTGGCCCCACCACCCCAGGACCACCGCAGGCTCCCCGCTACAGGGGCCAGCCGGTCCCCCTGCCGCACGCCAGCCCCTGGCACGGCATCACGCGACTCCGACGCGCTCCCGCCACGCCCCGCGCCCGGACCGTTCAGCCGGCGGCTCCGGCCCGCTCCAGCACCCCCTTGCTGCTCGGCACAGCGCCGGCGCGGCGGGGATCGGGCTCGGTGGCCTGACGCAGGGCCCTGGAGAAGGCCTTGAAGCAGGCCTCGACGATGTGGTGGGAGTTGACCCCGTCGAGCTGACGGATGTGGAGGGTGAGGCCGGCGTTGTTGGCGACGGCCACGAAGAACTCCTTCACCAGTTCGGTGTCATAGGTGCCGATCTTCTGGGCCGGGATCGTGAGGCCGAAGCTGAGGTGGGGGCGACCGCTGCAGTCGAGGGCCACCTGCACCAGGGCCTCATCGAGCGGCGCCAGGAAGTGGCCGAAGCGGTGGATGCCGCGGCGATCGCCGAGGGCCTGGGCCAGGGCCTGGCCGAAGGCGATGCCCACGTCCTCGTTGGTGTGGTGATCGTCGATATGGGTGTCGCCCGTGGCGGCGATCTCCAGGTCGATCAGGCCGTGGCTGCTGATCTGGTGGAGCATGTGATCAAGAAAAGGGACACCGGTGCTCACCTGGCAGCGGCCGCTGCCATCGAGGCCGAGGATCACCCGCACGTCGGTCTCGCCGGTGACCCGGTGGATGGTCCCGGTGCGAGCCGGGCCGCTGGCGGTGCCGTTGGGCATGGGGGGCGCGCGCCCCGCGGGCGCCGGATCAGGCGTCCCGATCATGGCGAAGCGGGGGCCGGCCGGTCAGCCGCCGCTGCGCCGCCGGCGGATCGGGGCTGGGGCGCCTGTGCGGGGTCTGTAACGGACTGTGCAGCGGGCTCCGGGCCGGGAGCGCGGTCGGAATCGCGGGCGGCGGCCGGGCCGATCGCGGCTGCGGGTGCGGAATCGCGGTGGCAGCCGGGAGCCGCCAGGGGCAGGCAAAGCCGGTAGCCCAGGCCGCGCACTGCCTCGATGCTCACCGCACCGGCCGACAGCCGGCGCAGCAGCCGGCGCAGGCGCGACAGGCGGACATCGAGGCTGCGGCTGGTGGCCACATCCACCAGGGAACCACTGGCGCGGGCCAGCTGAAGCCGGCTGAGCACGGCGCCGGGAGCCTGAAGCAGCGCCAGCAGCAGCGCCCGATCCCCCCGACTGAGGCGAACATCCCCGTGAGCACCACCGGCGACAGCCCCGGCATCCGGGTGGCTCGCGAAACCGGTTCCATGCTCAGCAGCGACCAGCCCAGCGTGATCGCCCACACCGGCGTCATGGTCGTCATCAACACCGGGATCAACACCGGGATCAACACCGCCACCACCACGCTGATGGCGACTGAGATCACGACTCAGATCGCGACTGAGATCACCAGCAGGATCGAGATCGACATCGGCGTCGCGACCAACAGCGGCGGCAGCGGGCATGGCGGTGGCCACGCCGGCAGCCAGACGCAGCCGGCCGTCCGCGGGATCCAGGGTCAGGGGACCGATCGGGATCAGCAGCGGCTGGCTCACCTGGATCGGTCGGGGCGGAGCGGACTGCAGCAGCCGCTCGATCCGCCACATCAACTCCGGAAAACAGAAGGGCTTGGTCAGATAGTCGTTGGCACCGGCGGCAAGCCCCTCGACCCTGTGGTCGGCACTGGCCAGACCGGAGAGGATGAGCACGGGGAAATGGTGATTCTCGCCGCGCAGTTGTTCCAACAAGTCGAGGCCATTGCCACCGGGAAGCCGCCGATCAAGCAACAGCAGATCAGGCTCATCACGCAGCAGAGCCGCCCGTAGATCAGGCACCCGGTGATAAAGGACAAGTCGCCAGCCGCAGGCCCTCAAACGGCTCTCCAGAAGGCGGCAGAGCTCGCGATCGTCCTCCAGCCACCAGAGCGAGGCGCCCAGCCTCTCGGTCAGCGGAGGCGGTGACATCTCCTCAGCCACAGCCCCGAGCCCAACCGAGGCGCACGGACAACCCACTCCGCCAGCAACACAGAGAAGAGCATGACGGCACAGTCGCAACAAGGCAGAAGAAGAGCCGTCAATGCAGCAGAAGCGCCGCAGAAGAGTCAGCTGAACAATGAGTAACTAGGGTCAGATCATCGGCGTCTCCGCAGAACCACAGGCCGGATTGCACCGATTCCCAAAGCCAAGACTCACTCCATGACAAGCAGTACCGCAACCCAGTTCCACCCGAAGCTGAAGTTCAACGATCGCGATTACGAGTTCAATGAACTGCCGCGCACAGTTCAGCTTCTGCTCAATGACCTGATGCGCATCGATCAACAGATCGGCCAACTGCAGTTTGAGTTGCGCCATCTACAGGCCGCCAAACAGGTGTACGGGACCAGCCTGCGCAAGGCCATGGATGAGGAGACACAACACCCGAGCCAGGCCGATGGAGCGAGCAGCCAGCACGGCATAGAAGCAGCCTGAAGGCGGCGGGCGGCGCAGCACGGCGCACCCCGGGAGCTGCTACAGGAACCGGGGCTGGACCCCGGTTTTTTGGTGGGTCGCCATGCTGGCGACGGTGATGGCCAAGGCCTGAGCCGTAAATCCGTTAACCGACCTGCAGCAGGTTGGATGCAGGGGCGCGGCGTCTGACAGCGCCTGCGCCGCAACGACTCTGCGGCCAGAAGCACCGGTGGGGGCCCGGGCGATGGCCTGCAGCCGTTTTGACGCGTATCAACGCCGGGCCGGAGGGTGACTGTCATCACCGCTCCCGTGCAGGCACGGGATGTTCCGATGGCCACCCAGAGCCGACGCCCACTGTTCCCGATGCCATGGTCCCTGGACAACAGGGAAGACCAGCACCTCACCAGCCAGGACCCGACGACGGCGACGGCATCTGCCATCACAGCAACCAGCGACGCTGTGACCGCGGACAGCCCCGTGACCACAGCCTCATCCACACCATCGACAACGGCCACAGCCCCGCCCACACCAGCGGAGCGAGCAAACGCAACCCAGCATCACAAAACAGCGCGGGAGATCTGGGCTGCGCAGGCGGGGGTGGAGCAGGCGGCGACGATCCAATGGACCCCAGGCATCCGCGCGGAGACGGTGGCGCTGGAGCGAACCGTGGCGCCCCTGGCGGTGACAGCGGCCCCAATCCATCGGTGGGCTGAGCACCACGCTGAACACGTCGATCACCACGGGGAGGGAGCCGCCGATGGGATCCTCTGCTCCGAGCTACACCCCGAAGCCACCCTGGGTCTGGACTCCACCAATCCCCAGTGGTCATCCACGCCACTGCTGGATCCAGCACTGACGTTCCGGCTGCACTCCGATCCCACAGCCTCACGCATCATCTATCTCGATTTCGACGGACACACCACCAAGGGCACCTCCTGGAACACCAGCACGATGGGGAGCTCGTTCTATTCACCGGCGTATGACACCGATGGGAACGCCGCCAGCTTCAACAGCACTGAGCTCAACAGCATCCAGCAGATCTGGCAGCGAGTGGCATCCGACTTCGCGCCATTCGATGTGAATGTCACCACTCAAGCACCGCCACTGGACTGGTTGAGCCGCAGCTCCAGCACTGACACCAACTACGGCATCCGCGTGGTGATCACCAGTTACGGTCCGTATTCCAGCAGTGCCGGAGGCGTGGCGTTCGTGGGCACCTTCACAGCCAACAGCGATACGCCGGCGTTCGTCTATAACCGGGCAGTGACAGGTGCCGCGGAAGCGATCAGCCATGAAGTGGGCCACACCCTGGGGCTCTCCCACGATGGCCGGAGCACCAGAACCTATTACACCGGCCACGGAAGCGGTGAAACAAGCTGGGCACCGATCATGGGCTCGTCATACAACCGTTCCGTCACCAGCTGGGACATCGGCCAATACACCGGCACCAACAACGGCAGCAGCACCGCCAACTACGGCAAGGGACCAGATGATCTGGCGGTGATCACGCAATACAACGGCTTTGGCTATCAGCCCGACCTGGTGGGCAACACCATCAGCACAGCGACTGCGCTGGGCATCAGCGCAGGCCAGGTCAACCTGTTCGGCACAATCGAAACACGCCAGGATGTGGATCTCTACAGCTTCGACCTGGTCAGCAGCGGCGATCTTGATCTCAGCTTTGACCCCTACTGGACACGCGCCTACGTTGACGAAGATGGAGCCTGGGGAGGCAACAGCAGCGCCTGGGCAAGCCGCGTCAGCGATGTGTACACAACCACAAGCTATGTGGAACATGGCAGCAATCTTGACCTTTCAGTAGCGCTCTACAACGGAACGGGCAAACTGCTGGCGACATCCAACCCAGGCGGATTGGCCGCAAGCCTGAGCCTGAGCGGACTCGCCGCAGGTCGCTACGTGCTCAGCCTCGATGGCACGGGGTTCGGCGATCCGATGGCGGCCACACCTACCGGCTACACCGATGCCGCCAGCCTGGGCTTCTACCGCATCAGCGGCACGATCAATGGCACTGCAGGCAACCAACTGACGTTAGCCAGCGAGGATCAAAACCTGGATCCGATCACAGGCAGCGCAAGCGGTCAGCGCTTCTCCTCGCCAGGCAACGAGCCAAGCAGACCATCCCTGCCTGGAGCAACCCCCATGTCGCCCAATGCTTCTGACCGGCTGGCAATCCCAGTGGACAATGGCGATACGCCGGTCCCGCCGCCCATTCCCATTCAGGCGACCCCTCTAGCAGCAGGATTCCCAGCTCCGGAGGAGACATGGATGACAGGACTGCCTGAACCATGGGTCTTGAACCTGGTGACAGCCAGCAGGCTGCCGGAGGGCTCCGCTCTGGCCTGAGAAGACAGAAGCGCCCCCGTTCCGCAAAGAAAAACCCTGGCCGGAGAACCGACCAGGGCATCACACAGCTTGAGACTTGAAATCAGCGGGCTGGCAAAGCCAACTGCATCTGTCCGACACTAAACAAGGTTAGCGATACCAACGAATTGCTGCATGTTGTTCAACCGTCCGACTGCAAGGACACGATCGTCCTTGAAGTTGTCATCATTACCATCGCCAGCGAGAGCAGCAACAAGCCCGGTCCCCGTCATACCATCCATCCCGGCACAGAGATAGCAGTTGTTGAAGTCGTCCAACACCTCGTGAATCTGGGAGGCTGACAGCATCACACCTTGGTACATTTTCTGCTGTTGCCAGGCCGGGAAGCTGGCACCCACCCGTGCACCGGCAATGCCGGTGAAGACACCTTGACCGTTGTAGAGCAGGTCTGCCTGACCATCATTATTCAGATCAAGATCACCGGTTACACCAGCATTCTGTTTACCGGAGAACTCGTGATAAGGGGAAGACCCGGTCATCCATAGCGCAGCACCAGTAATCAAGTCGTTCACACACTGGGTGGTTGTTGCACCATTGAGCAGATTAAGCTGGGATGCGATTGCATCTCGCGCCATCTTTGCCCGCTGATCAGCATTCACCAGATTGGTGCTTGACTTGATCAAGGTCTGGGTATCCCTGAGCGTGAAGAATACAGTGGCCTCGTTGGCATCAGAGTAGCCATTCCTATTGACGTCACCAACAAGCACACCCTTGACATCGCTGGCATTAATAACACCATCTCGGTTGCTATCCACGGGGATCAGAACGTCCTCATAACTGAGTACGCCATCCTCAACCAATTTCGAAGCCAGGCTGCGGCCCTGCCGATCCACTGGTCCATCCGTGCTGGCCACTCCATCCCAAGCCCAGAGGTGCTGCCCCCAGAACCCAGGCGTCAGCCCACAGACCCCGGGCACCCAGTTACCGAAGTCTTTGTCCGTTGCATTTGTACCGGAGCTCAGGAGCACCCGCCAATCGCCGTCCAGCCCATCTCCGTCACCAGCCTCAACGAGGGTATCGGGGGCCGTCTGCACCCAACTATCCTGCAGAACTTCACGGACTGTATACTCACCAGGCCGCAGATCATCAAACAGGTACTGGCCGCTCGCATCGGTGACAGCCGTTTCGAGAAGAACCGTCCCTGAGGTGTCCCACAGTTGGATCGTCCAGCCAGAAAGGGCAGGATCACCTTGATCCTTGACGCCATTAGCGCTCAGATCGTTGAACTTCATGCCCGAGATGCTCGCATAACGCCAGTTCACAAAGTTATTCTCCGTCTCGTTCTCGCCTGACTCCAGCGTAAATTCAATCGTATTCGGATAATCCGAACTCCAGCCGCTCTGCATCTCCTCGACCACGGAATAGTCGCCCGGACGCAGCTCTTCAAACAGGTACTGGCCGCTCGCATCCGTCTCCGCCGTTGTCACCAACTCGCCCGATGCGTCATACAGGCTGATCGTCCAACCCGCCACGACCACATCACCATCTCCATCTCCATCCGTGTCTTCATACTTATATCCTGACTTGCTCGCATAACGCCAGTTCACAAAGTTATTCTCCGTCTCGTTCTCGCCTGACTCCAGCGTAAATTCAATCGTATTCGGATAATCCGAACTCCAGCCGCTCTGCATCTCCTCGACCACGGAATAGTC